>Ga0308410_1000293_pt1 | contig 26089 bp, 20 predicted proteins | sample HotsprOSTMatCore_FD_203467 | JGI IMG/M metagenome (GOLD analysis project Ga0308410, IMG submission 203467) | Hot spring phototrophic mat microbial communities from Octopus Spring, Yellowstone National Park, Wyoming, United States -... | ecosystem: Environmental > Aquatic > Thermal springs > Hot...
CCGGGTGGTGGAGGTGCGCGTCGAGCAGCCCCGGACCGACCGGCCGGACCGGGCACGGCCCGAGCGGGGGCTCGCGCCCCATGAGCTGTTCACCCGGTACCTGCACGAACAGGACGCGCACGACCCCCGTCTCGTCGAGCTGTTCACCCGGCTCTTCGAGCTGGAGGTCACCGCCGATCGGGACGGGCCCGGATGAGGCCCCTGCACCTCGAGCTGGAGGGGTTCGGCCCCTACCGGACCCGCACCGCGGTCGACCTCACCGACTGCGACCTCTTCGCCGTCGTCGGACCGACCGGGGCGGGCAAGAGCACCCTCATCGACGCGATCTGCTTCGCGCTCTACGGCGCCGTGCCCCGCTACGACGACCGTGGCCTGGTGGCCCCGGTGATCAGCCTCGGTGCACTCCAGGCCCGGGTGGCGCTGCGATTCTCGGTGGGAGGGCGGACCTACCTCGCCACCCGGGTGGTGCGCAACACCCGCGGGAAGGTGAGCACGAAGGAGGCCCGGCTGGAGCGGGTCGGCGACGCAGCCGGCCGGGCGGGCGCGTCGGGAGCGCCGGGCGCCGAGGCGGGGGTCGGGGAGGTGCTCGCCGGCCGGGTGAGCGAGATGGGGTCGGCGGTGGAGGCGGTGGTCGGGCTCGGGTTCGAGGAGTTCACCCGGTCCGTCGTGCTCCCCCAGGGGGCGTTCGCCCGTCTCCTGCACGAACGGCCCGCCGAACGTCAGGAGCTGATCGGCCGCCTCCTCGGTCTCGACGCCTACCGCCGGGTGGGTCAACGGGCCCGGCAGATGGCCGCGGAGACGAGAGCCGGGACCGAGGCCGCCCGCCGGCGGGTCGGTGAGCTCGCAGGGGCCACCGAGGCGTCGCTCGCCGCGGCGCGGGCCCGGGTCGGGGACTGGCAGGCCCTCGCCGACGCGCTCGCCGGGGCGCGCACGCGCATCGAGGCGATCGAGCAGGACCTGGCCACCGCCGACGCCGAGGCGCGCCGCCTCGGGGCGCTTGCCGCCGCGCTCGACGCGGTGCAGGCACCCGCCGACCTCGCCGAGCTCACCGCCACGCGGGAGGGGGCCCGGGCGGCGCTCGAGGCCGCCGAGCGGGCCGAGGCGGAGGCCACCGCCGACGCCGAGGCGGCCACCGCCGCGCTCGTCGATCGCCCGTCGCTGGAGGTGCTGGAGGCCTGGGGCCGGGCGCAGGCAGAACTGGCCGCCCGCCAGAAGGAGCGAGCGAAGGTCGCCGCCGCCCTGGAGCAGGCACGGGCCGTGCTCGCCGACGCGCAGGCCGAACTCGAGGAGGCCCGCGCCGCGCTCGCGGAGCGGCAACGTGCGCACACCGCCCACGCGCTGCGGGCGACGCTGGTCGCCGGTGCGCCTTGCCCGGTGTGCGAACAGCCGGTGACCCGGGTCCCGAAGGGTCGGGTCCCCGCGCTGGGGGCCGCCGAACGGCGGGTCGCCGCCGCGGAGGAGGCGTGCCGTGCCGCGGAGCGGGAGGAGCGGCGCCGGACCCGGGACCTCGATGCGCTCGACGGGCACCTCAAGGGACTGGCCGCGGGCCTCGACGGGGCGCCACCTCCGGATGAGCTCGCCGCGCGCCGGGAGGAGACCCGGGCCCTGGTCACGGCGGCGCAGGAAGCGGAGCGGGCCGCCGCCGCGGCCCGCCGGCGTGTGGCGACGGCCCGCCGGGACCTCACGGGCGCCGAGGCCGCGCTCGCCGAGGTGGCCGCCGCGCTGCGGCCGCGGCGCGACGCGATCGTCGCCGCGGGTGGCACCCCGCCGCACGAGACCGGGGACGCGGGCCGGGACTGGCCCGCGTTGCTCACCTGGGTCGCCCGGGAGCGCCCCGGTGTCGCCGCCCGGCTGGACGAGGCGCGTGGCGTCGTGGCGCAGCGGCGCACGGAGCGGGACCGGGTCCTCGCCGAGGTCCGGGACCGGGTGGCCGCGCTGGGCCGGCGGGTCGACGCCGGGGCCGGCATCGCGGAGCTCGCCGAGATCGCCGCCGACGGGGCGGCGCAGGCCCGGGCCGGCGCCGACCGCATCGCCGAGCAGCTCGCCGAGCGCGAACGTCTCGAGCGCGAGATCACCGACCTCGACCGGCAGGCGGCGGTCGCCGAGACCCTCGGGGAGCACCTCCGGGCGTCGCAGTTCGAGGCCTGGCTGCTCACCGAGGCGCTCGAGCGGCTCGCCGAGGGAGCCGGCGTGCACCTGGAGGAGATCAGCCGGGGCCGCTTCACCCTCGGGTTCGATCCCCAGACCCGCGACTTCCAGGTGATCGACCACGCGCACGCCTCGGAGCGACGCCCCGTGCGCACCCTGTCGGGCGGGGAGACGTTCCTCGCCTCGCTGGCCCTCGCCCTGGCGCTCGCCGACCAGCTGCGCGACCTCGCCGCGGATGCGACCGCCCGACTCGAGGCGGTGTTCCTCGACGAAGGCTTCGGGACCCTCGACGCCGACAGCCTCGAGGTGGTGGCCGGGGCGATCGAAAACCTCGCTGCCGGTGACCGCATGGTGGGGATCGTCACCCACGTCCCCGAACTCGCCGAACGGATGCCGGTCCAGCTCCGGGTGACCCGAACCCCCGACGGGGCGCGGGTGGAGAAGACCCTCCGGTGAGGTTCCGGGTCGAGGCGTGGAGCCCCGAGTACGGCGCGTCGGGCGAGGCCACGGTGATGCCCTCGGCGGTGCAGGTGGAGGTGGCGGTGGAGCGCCCCGCCGGGCGCTGGGCGCCCGTACCCGCCGATCCCCGGCGGGTGGCGCCGGGCCCGGTGTTCTTCGTCGACGGGGTGCGGCGGGTCGACGCCCGCATCTGGATCACCGCCGGCGCTGCCGGGGAGGGGACCACTCCGGGGGTGTGCGCGTCGTGGGCGGCGGGCGTGGTCGAGGCCCCGTCGCTCGGCGCGACCGGGGAGCCGGCCCGCGTGGTGCTGGCCCGGGTGGGTCGGGGCTGCTTCGCGGCCGCCGGTGCCGCCGGAACGATCCGCACGCCCTACGGGGTCTGGGCACCGCATGCGGCGGCCGGTACCGAACCGGAGGCACTGCTGGGGGCGGTGCACGAACGGATGGCCCGCACGGAGGTGGAGGTGGCCGAGGAGGCGCTGCGAGCGGCGGCCGCCACCGGCCGAGGCGACCCGTTCGTGGTGGTCGACGGCACCCTCCGGGAGCGCACGCACCTGCGCCAGGCGGTGGGGCTGGTGAAATCGCACACCGTCGCGTACCTCCCCGACGAGCTCCACGCCCTCGTCGGGAGGCTGGCACCGGGGGAGCGCACCCCCGTGTTCTGCATCGGCACCTCCTGGACCCGGTACTCCTGGTACCTGCGCCTCCCCGGAGGCGACGACGCACCGTGGGCCGGGGTGGTGCGGGGTGAGTGCCCCGGCACCCTGGCCGCCACCGAGGCCATCGCCGCGGCCGAGACGATGGCGGCGACGCTCGGCCGGTTCGCCAGCGCGCCCCACAAGGATCCCCGCGCGCCCCAGAACCTGTATCCCATCGGAGGGCTCGAACGGGACCTGCGCCGCCGGCTCGGGGACCCCGCGCTCGCCTACCGGGCCCTGCGCGTCGCGGCCGGGTCCCGACCGCCCACGACCGGCCCGGGGCCGGGGGCGCATCGCGCTGGCTAGCGTGGGGGGCCGTCCCACAGGCCCGTTCCGGCGGCCCGGGCCGGGGACCGGGAGGTCCGATGGTCCGACGACGACGGCGCGGGACCGGTGCGGTCCCGGCCGGCGAACCCGACGACGGGGCCGGCGCGTCCGCACGGTCGCTGGAAGAGGCGTTCTGGAACCCGGAGCCGGAACCGGTGTCCCGTGGGCTCGGCGCCGTCGACGCCGACGGTGAGGAGGACGGGTCCGGCGACGGCCTGGGGTCGGACCCGGACCTCGCCGACCAGCACCGTCTCGTGCGGACCTACGTGCTCGGCGACCGGCTCGGCGTCGACGACGCCGAGCGGGACCGGCTCGCCGATTGGGTCGAAGCCCAGGCGTGCCCCACCTGTCGCGACGAGCTGCACCGTTCGCACGATCCCACCCGCCTCGCGCACGACGACTGCCGCACGGCGCTGCGCGCCGGGCGGGTCCTGCGCCGGGGCTGAGCCGCAGCGCGTCCGTCCGCGACCGGCCACGAACGGGGAGGTGGCCGGGCCGTCCCCGCCGGTTCGGGACCAACGTCCCGAAGACCCGCCGGCGGGAACAGGCGGCCGGCCGGCGCCGTTGCCGGGTGCAGCACCACCCGCACCGAACCGCGAACCGGCACCCGCACCGATCCGGCGGGCCGGCGCCGTGCCCGCCCCGACCCGGCCGCTCCACGATGACACCGATCACCAGCGCTGCGCAGCGCCCTCCCCACGGTCCCGGATCCGGGCCCGACCCGCACGTCGTCCCCACCCGCTACTGGCACCGGCTGGACGACGGGCGGATCCAGTGTGACCTGTGCCCCCGGGCCTGCAAGCTCCGGGAGGGCCAGCGTGGGGTGTGCTTCGTGCGGGCCCGGCAGGACGACCAGGTGGTGCTCACCACCTGGGGTCGGTCCAGCGGGTTCTGCGTCGACCCGATCGAGAAGAAGCCGCTGCACCACTTCCATCCCGGCACCGCGGTGCTGTCGTTCGGCACCGCGGGGTGCAACCTCGCGTGCCGCTTCTGCCAGAACTGGGACATCTCGAAGTCGAAGCAGATCGACACCCTCGCCGACGAGGCCTCCCCCGAGACGATCGCCGAGGCCGCGGCCCGGCTGGGCTGCCGCAGCGTCGCGTTCACCTACAACGACCCGGTGATCTTCCTCGAGTACGCGCTCGACGTGGCCGCCGCCTGCCGGGAGCGCGGCATCGCGTCGGTGGCGGTGACGGCCGGGTACATCCGCGACGAGCCCCGCCGCGAGTTCTTCGCCGGCCTGGATGCCGCCAACGTCGACCTCAAGTCGTTCAGTGAGGAGTTTTACCGGCATGTGGCCGGTGGGCGTCTCCAGCCGGTGCTGGACACCCTCGAGTACCTCGTGCACGACACCGAGGTCTGGACCGAGATCACCACGCTGCTCGTTCCCGGGTACAACGACGCCGACGCCGAGATCGGCCGGCTCGCCGACTGGATCGTCGAGCACCTCGGTCCCGACGTGCCCTTGCACTTCAGCGCGTTCCATCCCGACTTCCGGATGCTGGACACCCCACCCACCCCACCGGCCACGTTGCGGCGCGCTCGGGAGCGCGCCCGGCGGGCCGGGCTGCGGTACGTGTACGTGGGCAACGTGTCCGACCCCGAGGGGCAGGCGACCCGCTGCCCGACCTGCGACCGGCTCCTCATCGAACGCGACGGCTACCGCCTCGGCGCCTACCACCTCGTCGTCGAGGACGGCACCGCCCGCTGTGATGCGTGCGGCACCACGATTCCCGGGCGCTTCGACCCCCGGCCCGGCACCTGGGGGCCCCGCCGCCTCCCGGTGCGGATGGCCGCCGCACCGCAGCACCCGTGAGCGCCCGGCGCGTGCGGCCCCCGGCGGTGGCCGGCACGTTCTACCCCGACGACCCCGCCACCCTCGCCGCCCACATCGACGGGCTGCTCGCCGCCGCCGATGCGCAGCGCCACCCCGACCACCCCGGCAGGGCGCCGGAGCCCGCCCGCCTGCGTGGAGTGATCGTCCCGCACGCCGGCACCGTCTACTCCGGACCGGTGGCGGCGCACGCGTACGCGCACCTGCGCGCGGCGTGGCGCGCGGGACGGACCCGGGCAGGGACGGTGGTCCTCGTCGGACCGGCCCATCGGGTGCCGCGGCGAGGAGTGGCCACCACCTCGGCCGACGCCTTGGCCACGCCACTCGGGAACCTGCCCGTCGACGTCGTCGCCCGCGACCGGCTGCTCCGGGCGGGGCTCGTGGTCATCGACGACGTCGCCCACGCGCCGGAGCACAGCCTGGAGGTGCAACTCCCGTTCCTCGCCCGCGCCCTGGGTGCGGTCCCGGTGCTGCCCCTGCTCGTGGGGGACGGCCCGCTGGCCGCGGTCGTCGACGTGCTGGAGGCGGTCTGGGACCCGGAGGGCGACGCGTTCCTGGTGTGCTCCACCGACCTCAGCCACCACGAGGACCTCGCCTCGGCCCGCCGTCACGACGCCCGCACCGCCGCCCGGATCGTCGCCGCGGACCCGCTGGGCATCGGACCCGCCGATGCGTGCGGCGTGCATCCCCTGGGCGGTGTGCTGGCCACCGTGCGCCGGCGCGCCTGGGCGGTGCGCCTTCTGGATCTGCGCACCAGCGGCGACACCGCCGGCCCCGCCGACCGGGTGGTGGGCTACGGCGCGTTCGCCATCCTCGAACCGCGGCCCCGAACCTCCGGTCCGATGCGATGATCCCGCGGTCCTCGATGCCGAGGAGCACCGCGCCGCGAATGACATGAATGGTATTACACCGACGAAATCGTCACACCCTCCCCGCATCCTGTGATGGCGGTCGGGCAGTGGCGCCGTCGGCCGGTCATCCGGCGGGTGGAGGGCAGGGCTGCTGCACCGACCGCACCCTCGTGTCGAGGGCGTGCCCAGGTCGGTCCCACCCGGTGCTCGTCGCCGGCCACGGCCGGGGCACGGCGGCGGGTCGGTCACGGCGCGTCGAGGGCCGGGGGCCGGCGGTGCGGGCCCGACCAGCCGGCCGGCGCGTTCCCGTCGCGGTAGCAGCGGTGCAGGTGGTCGAGCCAGGCCCGGGAATCGGCCATCCCTGCGGGGCGGTTCCGGGCCGCCCAGAGGCGATCGTGCTCGTCGGCGAGCGCGGCCACCCGGTCGGCGAGCGCGGCCCGTGCCGGGGCGGGCACCGAGGCGAGGGTCCCGTCCCCGGACAGTCGGGCGAGCGCGTCGTCGCAGCACAGCCGGACGATCCCGATCGCGTGGCGCAGCTCGTCGAGCACGAGCGCACCGTCCTGCCGGTCCGGGCGGGCCGAGGGGAGTCGCCCCGCCAGGTCGTCGAGCCGTCCGGCCACCGTGGCGTACTCCTCGGCCCGTGCCCCCGCCAACAGACCGCGTCCGAGGGGGAGCTGCGGGAAGTAGAGGTGCAGCACCATCGTGGCGACGTTGGGGGCCTGCGGGCCGAGCATGCGGTAGAGCGAGCCGAGCTCGCAGACCGTGGCGCCCAGCACCCCGGCGTCGTCGCCGAACGCGAACGTGTCGAGCAGCTCGGCGAGCCGTTCCGCTCCGAGGTCGCGGTTCGTCGCCTCGCACCAGCCGAGCGCGGCGGCCGCGACCCATCCCGGTTCGCTCACCGGGGGAGGTTGCAGGTGCCCGTTGTCGCCCCAGTCGGTCTGCAGGACGCCACCGGCACCGAACGTGTTGGCGGCGGCGACCGCCTCGGCGACGTTGGTGAGCATGTTCGGGACCCGGCCGAGGATCGACCACCAGCTCGAGGTGCCGGGTGCCACCCAGGCCGGGACCCCGGCCTCGGTGAGCCGGGCGAGTCGTTCGGGGAACGGGTGACCGGCGTCGTAGCCCCACTCCACCACCGTCACCCCCGGCGGCAGCTCGCCGAGCCGGTCCGGGTGCCCGGCGAGCACGTCCCCCCACACGAGCATCTCGCGTCCCTCCAGCGCCGGCAGGTCGCGCAGCCGCCGCAACCAGGTGAGGTAGTCACCGATGCGGTCGGGTGGCATCTCCCACGGTTCGTCGAGCCCGACGTGCACCCAGCGGGCGCGGGGCAACGCACCGACGAGCTGGCCGAGCACGTCGGCGACGAGCGGCAAGGCCCGCGGATGGGTCGGCTCGATCGTCGCCGGCGGGAACCGCAGGCCCATGATCGCATACCCGGAACGGTCCATCGCCAGGTCCGCGTAGCGGGGGTGGTGCAACCAGCGGGCCATGTGGCCGAGGCAGTTCTGGTTGGGGACGAGCTCCACGCCCAGCGCGGCGCAGTGCGCGTCGAGCGCACCGAGCTCCGCCGCGGTCAGCGCGCCGGCGTCGCGCCACACCTCCTCGTGACCCGCCGCGGCGAAGGTGTGCTCCATGTACAGCTGGAACTGGTTCAGCTTCCACGCCGCCAGCCGTTCCACCAGGGCGCGCAGCTCGGGAAGGGTCGGCACCTTGTCGCGGCTGATGTCGAGCATCGCGGCCCGGACCGGCCGGTCCGGCCAGTCGTGCACCTCGCCGACCGGTACGCGCCCGCCGTGGGTGTGCCGCAGCTGGCGCAGGGTGGCCTGCGCCCAGCGGGCCCCGGCCGCATCGGCGGCGTCGACGGTCACCTCCCCGTCGGGTCGGATCACGAGCCGGTAGCCCTCCGGTGCCAGCCCGGCCACCCCGACCCGCACCCGCGGCGGCGCGCCCTTGACCCGGGCGTCCCCGAACCGGGCCTGGCGCGGGGCGGGCAGCAGCGGGGGTGTGGTCATCCGGCCGCGCCCAGCCGGCGGCGGTACACGAAGAACACCGGCCCGATCCGGGCGCCGATCCGGGCGTAGGGGACGATCGGGCCGACCCAGGCGATCTCCGCACGCCGGTGACCGGCCTGCGCCAGCCGCACCAGCGAACCCAGCAGCGCCGCCCGTCCCGCGCCCTTCCCGAGCAGGTCGGGACGGACGCACACCGGCCCGACCCAACCGTCCCGGTTCACGCTGTAGGCGCACACGGCGGTGAGCCCACCGGCGTCACGGCTGCCGACGAGGGTGTGCCGCCGGGCGGCCCGGACCAGCTCGGCGGTCCAGTGCGGCCAGTGCGCGTCACCCCAGGCCTGCACCTCCTCGATCCCGGTCACCTCCTCCCAGCCGCCGGGATCGGGTGGGTGGTCGGTGAGGTCGACGACCATGTTGAAGTTCGCCTCCCCCCGCTGGTACCGGCATCGCTCCAGCAGGGCGCACAGCTCCACGGCCCGGGTGTCGACCCCGGGGAACAGGTAGGCGGGTGGGTCGACCCCGGTCACCACCGTCGTGCATCCCCGTGACGCGAGGTCGGCCTCGGCGGCGGCCAGGAGCGCCCGGCCGTGACCGCGGCGGCGATGGTCGGGATCGACGGCGAGGAGCCGCAGGTGCCCCTGGGTCCCGATGGCGACCGTGGCCACGACCCCGACGGTCGGGTCGCCCAGCACCCGGGCCGGCTGCTCGGGGTCGAAGAGCGTCCGGGCCAGTTCCCCGGCCGACGGTGGGTCGGGCACGGCGCGGGCCACGAGGTGGGCGAGCGCGTCGAGGGCGTCGGGACCCACCTCCTGCAACGGCCCGGGTTCCGGGGTGCTCGCCGGCACGGACCGGAGGTTAGAGGCGACCCGGCCTAGGCCCCGGCGACCTCGTCGACGCGGGCCTCGATGTGATCCAGCGCGGCGGCGAGCACCGTGCCGGGCGGCCCGCCGGTCTCCAGCCGGACGGCTTCCGGCCACGCCTCGAAGCGCGCCGCCATGCGGGTGGCGACCTCGACGGTGGCGTCGGAGGCGTCGGTGCCCTCCCGGGCCCGGCGCTCCAGCCGGGCGAGGGCGGTGTCGGGCTCCACCTCGCAGCGCAGCTCGCTGAGCAGCGACACGGTCGCCGCCGCCACCCGGCGCAGCAGGTCCCGTTGGGCCGCGCCGGCGAACGAGGCGTCGATCACCACCGACTCGCCGAGCCCGAGGAGCCGTTCCGCCCGGCGGGCGAGTTCGGCGTAGGTGGCCTCGGTGTGCGCCGCGTCGTAGATCCCCTCGCCGACCGGCGCGGTCGCCCGGACGGTGTGTGCGATCCCGGCGAGGTCCTTGCGTACCTCGTCGGAACGCAGCACCACGAAGCCCCGGGCCTCACCCAGCCGGGCGGCCAGGGTCGACTTGCCGGTGCCGGGGGCGCCGCCGACCAGCACGAGGTGCACCTGCGCCCGGCGGAGGTGGTCGCGGCACAGGACGGCGAGGGTCATCGCGACCTCGTGCAGGGCCGCGCCGTCGACGCGGACCGACCCGGGGCCCGGCCCGGGGCCGTCGGGGTGGCCCGCCCGGGTGTCGGGGCCCGGCCCCTGTGCCGCCCGCAGCAGCGCCACCTTCGCCCGGATGAGGGCACGGAACGCCACCCAGTGGTGGGCGAGGCTCATGGGTGCGGGGTCGTGGGCCAGCTCCCGGTACGACCTGATGGTGAACTCGGCGAGGTCCGCCCGCCCGAGCCGTTCGAGGTCCATCGCCAGGAACGCCACATCCGCGAGCGCGTCACCGATCCGCAACGTGTCGTCGAACTCGAGGCAGTCGAGGATGCGGGGCCCGTCGTCGAGCAGGAAGATGTCCTCGGTGAGCAGGTCCCCGTGACCGTCGACGATCCAGCCGTCGGTGACCCGCCGATCGAACAGCGCGCCCCGACCGCCGAGGTAGCGACGGGCGAGCCGCCCGATCGCCTCGACGACCGGTTCGAGCCCGGCCACGGCCGCCGGGGGGTCCACGGCGCCGATCGTGGACCGCACCTCGGCGAGGTTGTCCTCCCACTGGGCCCGGACCCGTGGCGCCGCCCCGGCCTCCGCCGCGACCGTGCCGGCCAGCCGGTGCGCGGCGTGCAGCGCCACGACCCGGTGCAGCACGTCACGCACACCGTCGCGCACGTCGCCGCCTGCCTGCACGAGCGTCGCGAGGCGACGGTCGTCGGGGAGGCGGCGCATCACCACCGCGTGATCGACCACCCGGCCGTCCTCCCGCAGGTCGGCCACCCCGAGGTAGACGTCGGGGGCGAGGCGGCGGTTCAACGCCACCTCCCGACGGCACGCCTCGGCGCGGGCGGCGGGGAGGGTGAGATCGGCGAACGCGAACCGCACCGGCTTCTTCGCCTTCAGCACCACCGGACCCCGCGCGGTCTCGGCGAACCACAGCCGGGAGATGTGGGTCTCCCGGTCGGGCCGGCCGAGGGGGACCGGCCCGGGCAGACCGCCGCCGACGGCGTCGAGCACCGGTCCCCCGGTCAGCCCACGGGCGACCGGGCGCCGACCGCCGCTTCGCGCGGCGCCGGGACCGGGTATCGGGACGGCCCGGTCGGAACCGCCCGGTGCCCGGTCGCCCGGTGCAGGCGCCGGTACAGGCGGAGGTGATCGCGCACCATGCGGGTCGCGGAGAAGCGGACCTCGACCGAGGCCCGGCACGCCGCCCGGTCCAGCCGGTCGAGGCGGGCCACGTACCGGGTGAGCTCGCCGGTGGTGGCGGCGAGGTACCCGGTACGGCCGTGGTCCACGATCTCGCCCGCGGCGCCGTACCCGAGGGCGAGCACCGGGGTTCCGCAGGCGAGCGCCTCGGCCATCACCAGCCCGAACGGTTCGGCCCAGCGGATCGGGTTCACGAGCGCCAGCGCGTCGGCGAGGAGCTCGACCTTGGCGGTGAAGCCGATCTCGCCGAGGAACTCGACCCCGTCGCCCAGGTGCGGCGCGACCGCGACCTCGAAGTACCGGTGCTCTTCGGGCGTGACCATCTTCGCCGCGATCCGCAACGGGAGCCCGACGGCGCGAGCCACCCGGATGGCCCGGTGCGCGCCCTTCTCGGGGGCCATCCGACCCAGGAACGCGAGGTACCCGCCCCGGCCCGCACCGACCGGGTAGCGCTCCAGGTCGAGGCCGTGGTGGATCACCGCGTCGACCCGCACCCCGGCGGTGCGGGCGTGCGCGACGGAGATCGCCACGAGCGCGTCGTGGCCCCCGGCGGCGAAGCGGGCCTGCAGGTGCGGGTGGAACACGCCGTGGTTCGTGACCACCAGCGGCGGGCCGGAGCGCCCCGCACCGGTCACGGTCCGCAGGGCGCCGGCCAGGGTGGTGTGGTCGTGGATCACGTCGCAGTCGGTGAGGGCCTCGAGGCCGTCACGCACCCAGGCGGCCTCGAAGGCCGCGGCGTCGGGGTGAGCGAACCCCACCGCCGGGCGGTCCGGTCCGAGCCGGGTGACACCGCAGGTGCTGTCACCGGTCGCCCACAGCGTCACCTGGTGGCCGGCCCGGGCCAGCCCGCGGGCGAGGGTGTCGATCACCGCCTCCGTGCCGCCGTAGGCACGTGGCGGCACCGGCAGCCACGGCGGGGCGAGGATCCCGATCCGCACCGACCTCACCTCGCCCCGCCCGGCCGCACGGTCAGGACTGCCGCTGCACGGGGATCTTCTGCGCCGTCGCCGCCGGTTCGCTCACCGGGATCCGGATCTCGACGATGCCGTCCTTGTAGGTGGCCTTCACGTCGGCTTCGCTCGCTCCGGCCGGCAGCGGCAGGCTGCGCCGGAACGAACCGTACCGGAACTCGCTGCGGACCCGGCCGCCTTCGGTGTCGCGCTCCTCCTCGCGCCGCTCCACCCGGATGTGCAGCATCCCGTCCCGCACGGTGACCTCCACGTCACGGTCGGGGTCGATGCCGGGTGCCTCCACCCGGACCACGAGGGCGTCGTCCTCGCGGACCTCCTCGGTGCGCAGCCAACCGCCGGTGCTCCAGGCGGGCTCGGGCCAGCGCTCCGGCCAGCGCAGCCACTCCAGCAGCCGGGGCGGGAACCACGATTCCAGGACGGGGAACCACGACTCCACCGGGGCGAGCTCCCCTCGCTTCTCCTTCACGTCCTTGCCCATCACCGCCACCTCCTTCGTCGCCTTGATCGTCAATCGCCATCGCGCTCGTTCGTGCCGGGCGCCTCATGTCCCAGGTGCGATGTCGCAGGTGAGGGCACCTCCGGCGTGTTGCTCTCTCCGTCCGGTGCCGCCATTGGGGGCGGGACCGGTTACGGCTGGCGTGGCAGCGCCGTGCCGCCGGGGCGTTCTCCCGTGGGCTCCGCCGCGGGGGCGGACCCTGCCCTGCCCCACACCCGGGGTGTGGCGGACTCGAACGCCTTCGGGCTCTTCGACGCCTCTCCCAGCAGCCGCATTCCCGGTCCACCGCCAGCATCCCAACCTGGCGTCGCCCTGGTCAGGGCCGAAGGTCACCGGCCCGCTGGACTGTCGTCGCTCACCCCGGGCGGCGGATCTCCCGTAGCGTGCGGTGGATGGGCGTGGGTGGTGGGCGTATGGCAGACCCGCCCGACGGCGCGGCGGGTGGCGCGGCGGCGCGCCGGTTCGAGGCCGTCGTGTTCGACTGGGACGGCACCGCGGTGCCCGACCGGCAGGCCGACGCGCACGCACTGCGTGCCGTGGTCGAGGAGCTGAGCGCGTTGGGGATGCACCTGGCGGTCGTGTCGGGCACCCACCTCGGCAACGTCGATCCGCAACTGCGTGCCCGGCCACCGGGACCGGGTGAGCTGTGGCTGGCCCTGAACCGGGGATCCGAGCTGTACCGGGTGGGGCCCGACGGTCCCGTGTTGCTCGAACGGCGGGAGGCGACCCCGGCCGAGGACGCCGCGCTCACCGACGCCGCCGAACGCACCGTCGCCGCGCTCGCCCGGCGGGGCCTGGCCGCCGAGATCGTCTCGTCCCGGCTGAACCGGCGCAAGATCGACCTCATCCCGCTCCCCGAGTGGTCCGACCCCCCCAAAGCCGTGATCGACCGGCTGCTCGACGCGGTGCTGACCCGGCTGCAACGCGCCGGGATCGACGGATTGGAGGAGGTGGTGGCCCTCGCCGCCGCCGAGGCGGCCGCCGCGGGGCTGCACGAGGCGCGGGTCACCAGCGACGCCAAGCACGTCGAGATCGGTCTCACCGACAAGTCCGACTCGGCCCGGGTGCTCTTCGCCCGGCTGGCCGCCTGCGGGGTGGGGCCGGGCCTCGTCCTCCTCGCCGGCGACGAGATGGGCCCGCTCGGCGGGTTGCCCGGCAGCGACGCGTTGCTGTGCGTCCCCGAGGCGGTGGGCGCCACCGTCGTGTCGGTGGGGGTCGAGCCCGGCGGGGTGCCCGCCGGGGTGTACCACCTCGGCGGTGGCCCGGACCGGTTCGTGGCCCTCCTCGCCGATCAACGTGACCGGCGCCGGCGCGGGGAGCCTCCCGCCGCCGATCCCGATCCCCGCTGGTCGCTGCCGGTGGACGGCTTGGACGTGGAACGGGAGCGGGCCACCGAGGCGCTCCTCACCCTCGCCGACGGCCGGGTGGGCTCCACCGGCGCCCCGCTGCTCGCTCATCCCGCCACCACGCCTTGGGTGCTGGCGGCGGGTGTCTACGACGGGGAGGGTCCCGACACGGCGCTCCTGCCCGGCCCGGTGTGGTGGCGGCTGGTGGGCCCCCTGCCCCACGGGGCCCGGTTGCGCCGCCACCTCGACCTGCGGGCCGGGCTCCTCACCGAGCGGGTGGAAGGCTCTGGCATCGACCTGCGCAGCGCCCGGTTCTCGTCGCTCGCCGAACCGGGCACGGTGGTGGTGCGGGTGGCGGGGCAGGCACCGCCCGCCCCGACCGACCTGTTCCTGGCGCCACCCGACGGGCGGCCGGTCGCCCGCGGGGAGGTGGGGGCGGTGCGCTGGATGCGGGTGTCGGGGCGGCCGGGTGGGATCGTCGCCGCCGGCACCGTCGCCCCGAGCGCCACGACCGGACCGGCAGGCACCGACCGCATCGCCCACCTCGCGGCGGCACCCGACGGTGTCCCGGAGGTGGCCGAGGCCGTCGCCGCCGCGGGTGCCGCCCGGGCCGCCGGGTTCGAACGGCTGCTCGACGCGCACCGCCGGGCGTGGGGGGCACGCTGGGAGGCCGGCGGTGCCCGCATCGACGGCGACGACCGTGTCGATCTCGGGGTGCGGCTCGGTCTCTTCCATCTCATCGCGTCGGTCGCCGACCGGGACGAGGCCGCGGTCGGGGCCCGCGGGCTCACCGGCCCCGGCTACCGGGGGCACGTGTTCTGGGACGCCGACACCTACGTGCTGCCCTACCTGGCCGCGACCCACCCCGCCGCGGCCCGGGCGATGCTCGAGTACCGGCTGCGACGCCTCCCGGCGGCGCGGGCCGAAGCGGCCCGGCGGGGCTGCGCCGGGGCCCGCTTCCCGTGGGAGTCGGCCCACACCGGTGACGACGTCACCCCACCGTACGCCCGTGACCGCACCGGGCGGATCATCCCGATCCGCACCGGCGCGATGGAGGAGCACATCACCGCCCAGGTCGCCTGGGCCGCGCACACCTACCTGGCCTGGACCGGCGACGAGGCGTTCGCGGCGGGACCGGGCCGGGAACTGCTCGTCGAGACCGCCCGCTACTGGGCGAGCCGGATCCGGCTCGATCCCGACGGTGCCGGGCACCTGTACGGGGTGATCGGTCCCGACGAGTACCACGAGCCGGTCGACGACAACGCGTTCACGAACATCATGGCCCGCTGGAACCTGCGGCGCGCCGCCGCCCTCGACGGACTCGACGAGCGCGAGCGGCGACGCTGGCTGGACCTCGCCGACGCGCTCGTCGACGGGTACGACCCCCGCACCGGCCTCTACGAGCAGTTCGCCGGCTTCTACCGGCTCGAACCGCTCGTCGTGGAGGAGATGGTGCCCCGCCGGCCGATCGCCGCCGATCTCGTGCTCGGCGCCGCCCGGGTGGCCGGGGCGCAGGTGGTGAAACAGGCCGACGTGCTGCTCGCCCACCACCTGGTGCCGGAGGAGACCGCACCCGGGTCGCTGCGCCCGAACCTGGAGTTCTACGAGCCCCGCACCGCGCACGGCTCGTCGCTGTCACCGGGGATCCACGCCGCGCTGTTCGCCCGGGCCGGCGACCTGGACCGGGCGGAGGCGGCGTTGCGCACCGCCGCGCTCCTCGACCTCGACGACCTCACCATGACCACCGCGGCGGGGGTGCACCTGGCCACCGCGGGAAGCGTGTGGCAGGCCCTGGCGTTCGGGTTCGCAGGCGTGCGGCCCCGTGACGGGGCGTTGACCGTGGACCCTCGCCTGCCGGAACGATGGCGGGTCCTTGAGCTGCGGGTGCGGTTCCGGGGGGTGGGGGTGCGCCTGGAGGCCTCCGCCCACGAGGCGCAGGTGCACCTCGACGGACGGGTCACCCTCGAGGTGGGCGGCGAGCGGTGCTCGGCCGGGCCGGGCACCGTGCGGCTGGTGCGGCGGGGAGGGCGACGGGGCGGCGGGACCGCCGACCCCTCGACCGGCCGGTCGGTCGACCGGCATCGGGGTGCGTGGGAGGTGGTGCGGTGAACGGGACCGGATCCGCGGGGCGCACGGTCGTCGCCGCGCTCGACAACTCCCCGGCCGCCGAGCCGGTGCTGCGGGTCGCGGTGGCGCTGGCCGAAGGCCTCGGCGCCACGGTCCGGGCGGTGCACGTCCGGGTCGACGGGGACCGCACCGCCCGGTCGGTCGCCGAGAGCGCCGGGGTCCCGTTCGAGGAACGCACCGGCGACGTGGTCGAGGTGCTGCGGGCCACCGCCCGCGAGCCGGGGGTGACGCTGGTGGTGCTCGGTTCCCGTGACCGGCCCACCACCACCCGGGCGGGCAGCGTGGCCCTGGCGGTGGCCGAGCACCCGCCGGTGCCGATCGCGCTGGTCGGCCCGGACGACCGGGTGCCCGAACGGATCCGGCGGGTGCTGGTGGCCTTGGAGGCCAGTGTCGCCCGCCGCGAGGCGCTCGAGGAGGCGGTGGAGGTGGTGGACGGGCCCGACCGGGAGGTGGTGGTCCTCCACGTCGACGACGAGGCGAACCTGCCCGCCGTGTCCGACCAGCCCCAGCACGAGGCCGCGGCCTACGCCGCGGAGTTCGTCGCCCGCTACTGCCCCCCGGGCCTGACACCCGTGCGCCTCGAACTGCGGGTCGGGGACCCGGTGCAGGAACTGCTCGCCGCGGTCGACGAGCTGGGCGTCGACCTGGTGGCGCTGGGCTGTCCCCGCAGCGTCGCGCCGGGCCGGGCCGAGGTGGCCCGGGCGCTCATCGGCCGCAGCCCCGTCCCGGTGCTGGTGGTGCCGTTGTCACCGATCCGCTGAACGGACCGTCACCCGGCCGGCCCGTGAGCCGGGGACCTCCGTCGGCCCGCCGGTCCCGGGGACCTTCGTCCCTGGTCACCGTGGGCCCGGACCGCGAGGATGGGGCGCGGAGGTGGCCCGGGCGATGGAGACGAGGACGATCGGGGTCATGGACACCACCGACCTGGGGCTCGGGCCGCTGGAGGCCTGTCCCGCCTGCGGGGCGGGTGGGCTCGAGGCGGTGAGCGACGGCGAGACGGTGAACTTCTGGTGCCGGGCCTGTGGGCGGTGCTGGCACCTCACGATGGGACGGGCGGTGCGGGTCGACCCGTTGAGCTGCCCGGGCTGCCCGCACCGGGAGGAGTGCCTGGCCCGCGCCGGCGAGCCCTGACCGGCGGGTGTCGGGGGGTCCGGTCCCGATCCGGGCGGGTCAGCGGGCCTGGATGCCGTCGGTCTCCAGGGTGGTGACCCCCGCCACCTCGGCCTGCCGGAGCCGGGCGGGGGCGTCGGGGTCGTCACGCACGAAGGTGTCGAGGAACGCCCGGAGCGCGTCGAGCATCGGGTCGCTCCACGGCGGCCCGAACGGGGTGTGCCCGGCCCCGATCAGGGTGAGCAGCGCCTTCGGTGGGGCCGCCGCACCGTAGAGGTCGACCGAGATCTGGTACCGCAGGATGGGGTCCCGGTCACCGTGGATGAACAGCACCGGGAGGTCCCGCCGCTCGAAGGTGCCGTCGGGGAACGGGAGCCGCACCGGCGCGATCGGGATCGCGGCCCGCACCCGCCGGTCCCGGCAGCAGGTGTGGAACGCCACCCCGATCGTCGTCGCCCCGCCGAGCGAGTGGCCCGCCACCGCCACCCGGTCGGTGTCGAGCAACCCGGCGAGCGGTGTCGTGTCGCCGTCGAGGGTCACGGCCCCGCCGGCGCGGGCCGCACGGCCCGGGCGGGCGGATCGGGCCAGCGCGTCGATCACGACCCGCACGTCCCGGGGCTGGTTCACGTAGTCGGCCAGCCGGGGACCGCCCGGGGCGCCGCGGCTCGTGCGGGGGAAGGTGGGGGCGGCGACCACGTACCCCCAGGCGGCGAGGCGCCGGAGGAACGGGGTGTAGGCGGGGCCGTCACCGGTGAACCCGTGGCTGAACACCACGAGCGGGTACGGGGCCCCGTCCCGGCGGCCCGGCGTGTGCGGCCCGTCCCGCTGCGCCGGGTACAGCACGAGCACCGGGAGCACCCGGGCCGGCGCACCGGGGTCTTGGCCCCCGGCCGGGATCGACCGACCGGTGTCGGTGACGGTGAGTTCGACCTGCCCCACCGGGACCGGGGCCGGCGGGACCGCCGGACGGGTGGTCGTCGCGGCGGTGGCGGTCGTGGCGGTGGCGGCCCGCCCGCCGGCTGCGCCGCCCGATCCCCCACCGGCGCAGCCGGCGGCCGGGACGAGGACGAGCGCGAGCACCGCAGCCAGGGACCGGTGCCAGGGGCGGGGCCCGGGCCACCGGCTCGGGCGCCGCGTCGACATCGGGATCAGCATCGGGCCGTCAGCATCGGGCCGCCAGGCTGGCCAGCGCCACGGTCCGCCGCCACTCGCGGATCACGTGGTTGTCCCGCCCGCTGGTCACGTACGCGAACGACAGGCCGGTGTCGGGATCGGCCCAGGCGATCTGGCCCATGGCCCCGTTGTGCCCGAAGGTGCGGGGCCCGGCGACCTTCCCGAACCCTCGCAGCGGGGCCAGGCCGTCGTCGCCGGCCACCACCAGCCCCCGGGTGCGGTTGGCCGGCACCCCGAGCAGCGGGTCGGGGAAGGTGTTGCGCACCACACCGGTCGCGTCGGCGAGCACCGCCGGGTCGAAGATCCCGTCGGGGTCGTGCAGCAGCAGCTGGTAGAAGCGGGCGAGATCGGCTGCGGTCATCACCCCGCCACCCCCGGGGACCCCCAACGCCCTCACCTGCGGGTCGTTGAACGCCAGCAGCGCCTCGTTGGTGACCTCGGTCTCGGGCAGTTCGTCGATCCCGAGGGTGGCCCGCAGCTCGGCGGCACTCGGCGGTTCACCGGTCTCGACGATCCGGGCCACGCCGCCCTGCGCGTCGAGGGGGGCGCCGAGCACCCGGCCGGTGATGCCCGCCGGGCGGCTCACCCGTTCCTCCACCACGTCGCGATAGTCGCGGCCGGTGACCACCTCGATGATCTCGGCGAGCACCCAGTGGGCGGAGGTGGGGTGATACTCGAACCGGGTGCCGGGCTCCCAGTTCAGCCGCCAGCGGGCGAACCGTTCCCGCCGCCCCTGGCGGGTCCACCACGCCGGCGGGCCCAACGGCGCGGTGGGGAACCCGGCGGTGTGCAGCAGCACCTGCTCGAGGGTGACGACCTCCTTGCCGTGGGTGGCGAACCCGTCCACCCACCCGACCACCGGCGCGGCCACGTCGCAGCGACCCTCCCCGATGAGCTGCCACACCGCTGCGGCGACGAACGGCTTGGTGGCCGAGAACACCACGAAGCGGGTCTCGTCGTCGGCGTCGCCGAAGGTCTCGAACAGCTCGAGCTCCCCGCCCCGCGCCAGGGCCACCTGGCAGGCCGGGACGTGACCCTCCTCCACGTCGCGGCGCGCCCGGTCGCACAGGGCGCGCTGGGCCGGGGTCACAGCCCGGTCGGGGGCCCGCCGACCGGAGGGGCCGGTGGGGTCGCGGCGCCCGGCGTCGCCGGTGGCCCGTCGGGCGGGGCGCCCGTGGCGCCCGGTGCGAGCGCGGCGGCGAGACCGTCCTCCCAGGCCCAGTTGGCCGCGAAGTGGCGGTTGCCCTCCACCATCACGTTGTAGGTCCACCACAGGCCGTACAGCCCCAGGGTCAGGACGGTGACCACCACCCGGGCCACGTACGCGTGCGGTCGTTTGAGCCGGGCGGGGTCGGGTGCCGGCACCGGGGTGCCGAGCCGCCCCAGGATGTGGGCGAGCTCGTGCTCGGCGCCGCCCTCGTGGTAGTCGTGGCGGACGAGGTCCTGGTCGAGCAGCACGTACGCCACGAGGTTCACGATCCCGCCCCCGACCACCGCCAGCACCACCCACACCCACGGTTCCCGAAAGTCGGTGGTCATCTGGCGCAACACCCGCAGGTGCTCGCCGACCCGCTCGAAGTTCGGCCGCAGCTCCTCGGCGAGGCCGGCCTCCAGCGCCCGTCGCCAGGCCAACTCGTTCGTGGCCTCGAGCAGCTCGAGCCGGCGGCGGTTGTGTTCCCGGTCGCGCCGCAGGAGCTGGTAGATGACGTAGAGCGCGTAGATCCCGCAGGTGAGCAGCGTCCAACCCAGCGCGGTCCAGAAGGAGAACACATAGTCGGTCTCGTGGCGGCGCAGGTAGGCCACCCGGACCCGTTCGATGGGGGCGACACCCGGCGGCGGCGCCGGGACCGGTTGCGTCACGGGCGCCACCGTACTCAACATGGCGGGTACCGTCGCCGTCCCCGGCTGCAGCCGGCACGCCGACCGGGCCGCCGACCGGCGAGCGGACCGACCGCCCGACCGACGAGACCATCGACGGAAGCATCGACGCGACGACCGACGGACCGCCCGACGACACGACCGGGGAGCCGACCGTGACCGACCCGTACGCGCCCAGTCCCGACGACCGGTTCACCTTCGGGCTCTGGACCGTGGGCAACCCCGGGCGGGACCCGTTCGGGTTGCCGGTGCGCGACCCGCTGGACCCGGTGGAGATCCTCGAGCGGCTCGCGCCGCTGGGCGCGTGGGGGGTGAGCCTCCACGACGACGATCTCGTCCCGCCCGGCACCCCGGCCGCCGAACGCGACCGGATCGTCGCCCGGTTCCGCCAGGGGCTGGCCGAGACCGGCCTTGCGGTCGGGATGGTGACCGCCAACCTGTTCAGCCACCCGGTGTTCAAGGACGGGGCGTTCACCGCCAACGACCCGGCGATCCGCCGGTACGCGATCCGCAAGTCGCTCGACGCGATCGACCTCGCCGCCGAGCTCGGGGCGGGGATCTACGTGGTGTGGGGCGGCCGGGAGGGGGTGGAGTGCGACGCCGCCAAGGACGTCCCCGCCGCGCTCGACTGCTACGCCGAGGGGATCAACGTGTGCTGCGCCTACATCCGTGAGCGCGGCTACGACCTCGAGGTGGCCCTCGAACCGAAACCCAACGAGCCCCGGGCCCGGTTGCTGCTGCCCACCGTGGGGCACGCCTTGGCGTTCATCGCCGAGTTGGAGTTCCCCGACATGGTGGGGCTCAACCCGGAGTTCGCCCATGAGACGATGGCCGGCTTGTCGGTGCACCACGCGGTGGCCCAGGCCCTGTGGGCCGACAAGCTGTTCCACATCGACCTCAACGGGCAGGTCCCGGGGGTGTTCGACCAGGACCTGCGGTTCGGCGCCGAGGGGCTTCGCGACGCGTTCTACCTCGTGAAGCTGCTCGAGGAGGCCGAGTGGGACGGCATCCGGCACTTCGACGCCCACCCGTACCGCACCGAGGACCCCGAAGGGGTCTGGGCGTTCGCCCGAGGGTGCATGCGCACCTACCTGGTGTTGCGTGAGAAGGCCCGGCGCTTCGCCACCGATCCCGAGATCCAGGAGGCCCGCCGGGCGGCACTCGTCGACCGGCTCGACGAACCCGCCCTGCCCGACGGACTCACGGTGGAGGCGATCGGTCGGTTGCGCACCGAGCCGTTCGATCCCGACGCCGCCGCCCGCCGCGGCTACGGGCACGAGCGGCTCGACCAGCTCGTCACCGAACTGCTCCTCGGGGTGCGCTGATGACCCGCCCCCGGGGTGCGCCGACGGCCCCGCCGGCGCCGTTGCGCCACGAGCCGACGGTCCCGCCGTCGGCCCGGCCCCACCGGCCACCTCCGCCCGGGACGCAGCGGTGACGCCGCCCGTGGTCTGCGGGGTGGATGCATCCACCCAGTCGTGCACCGTGGAGCTTCGGGACGCGACCGACGGCCGGCTCCTCGGGCGCGGCCGGGCCGGCCACCCGCCGGTCACCCCACCGGTCGCCGAGCAGGACCCGGCGGCCTGGTGGGCGGCACTGACCGCCGCCCGGGCCGAAGCGCTCGACGCCGCCCGGGACGAGGTCGGCACCGCGTCGCCGCCCCCGCCCGAGGCCACCTACGTCGCCGCCCAGCAGCACGGCCTCGTCGTCACCGACGCCGCCGGGGTGCCGCTCCGGCCGGCGAAGCTGTGGTGCGACACCACCACCGCCCCCGACGCCGCGTGGCTGCGCGACCGCCTGCCCGGCGGCCCGTCCGCGTGGGCGGCGGCGTGCGGCACGGTGCCGGTGGCGTCGCTGTCGATCACGAAGCTGTCCTGGCTGCACCGCTGCGAGCCGGAGACGTTCCGGCGGATGGAGCGGGTCATGCTGCCCCACGACTGGCTCGCCTGGCGGCTCGGCGGCCCGTGGTGCACCGACCGGGGCGACGCGTCGGGGACCGGCTGGTGGTCCCCCGCCGAGGGCCGGTACCGGCCGGACCTGCTCGCCGTCGTCGACGACGGCCGTGACTGGGACGCCCTGCTGCCGCCGGTGGCCGCCCCGGAGGCGGCCACCGGCACCGGCGACAACATGGCCGCCGCGCTCGGCGCCGCGCTCGAGCCCGGCGACGTGCTCGTGTCGCTGGGTACCTCCGGGGTGGTCTGTGCGCGAAGCGTCACCCCGGTCGCCGACCCCACCGGCGCGGTGGCGGGGTTCGCCGATGCGACCGGCGGGTTCCTGCCGCTGGTGTGCACGCTGAACGCCACGAAGGTCACCGACGCGCTGGCCCGCCTGCTCGGCGTCGACCACGCCGGCCTCGACCGGCTCGCCCGGGACGCCCCGCCCGGGGCGGGCGGGCTGGTGCTCGTGCCGCACTTCGACGGGGAACGCACCCCCGACCGGCCCGACGCCACCGGCACCCTGCGGGGCCTGCGGTCCGACGTGACCCCCGCGCAGGTGGCCCGCGCCGGGTTCGAGGGGGTGCTGTGCGGCCTCCTGGACGCGCTCGACGCGCTCGACGCGGTCGGGGTGCGAACCGACGGCCGGTTGGTGGTCACCGGCGGCGGCGCCCGCAGCGCGGCCTACCGGCAGCTGCTCGCCGACCTCGCCGGTCGTCCGGTGGAGGTGCCCGCCGAACCCGACCTCGCCCCCCTCGGCGCCGCGGTCGCCGCCGCGGCGCGTGCCGCCGGGGTGCCCGTCGCCGCGGTCACCGCGGCCTGGGGCCTGCCGTGGCGGTCGGCGGTGGTGGAACCGGAACTGCCGGCGGCGGTGGCCGCCGAGATCCGCCACCGGTACCGGCAGGTCCGGGACCTGCCCTGAGGGCCACGCCCGGCGCCGCCGCAGCGTCGGATGCGCGCCGGATGCCCCGCCGGGCCGGTGGCGCGACCCGGGTGTAGGTTCCCGGCGTGGGCGCGCCCGGCTCGGAGCCACCGGCGATGCAGGTGGCCGAATCGCTCACCGACCTCGTCGGGCACACCCCGCTGCTGCGGCTCGGCAAGGTCGGTGGGCACCTGCAGCCCGTGCTGCTCGCCAAGTGCGAGATGTTCAACCCGGGCGGGTCGGTGAAGGACCGGCCGGCGATCGCGATGATCGACGCGGCGGAGCGCGACGGCCGGCTGCAGCCGGGCGGGGTGATCGTGGAGCCGACCAGCGGTAACACCGGGGTCGGCCTGGCGATCGTCGCCGCGCAGCGCGGGTACCGGTGCGTGTTCGTGATGTCCGACAAGATGAGCCCCGAGAAGATCGCCCTGCTGCGGGCCTACGGCGCCGAGGTGGTGGTGTGCCCCACCGCGGTGCCGCCCGAGCATCCCGACTCGTACTACTCGGTGGCCGACCGGCTCACCCGGGAGATCCCCGGCGCGTACCGGCCCGACCAGTACTCGAACCCGCACAATCCGGCGGAGCACGAACGGTCCACCGGCCCGGAGATCTGGGAGCAGACCGCTGGGCGTGTCACGCATGTGGTGGCCGGGATCGGCACCGGCGGCACGATCACCGGGGTGGCCCGGGCGTTGAAGTGGCGCAACCCGGCGGTGCAGGTGATCGGCGCCGACCCGGAGGGATCGGTGTACTCGGGGGGCGCGGGCCGCCCGTACCTCGTGGAGGGGGTCGGGGAGGATTTCTGGCCCTCCACCTACGACCCGTCGGTGGTGGACCGGGTGGTGATGGTGAGCGACGCCGACTCGTTCGCGGCGGCCCGGCGGGTCACCCGGGAGGAGGGGTTGCTCATCGGCGGGTCCGGCGGCACCGCGGTGCACGCCGCCCTCGAGGTCGCCGCGGAGCTCGGACCGGAGCACGTGGTGGTGGTGCTGCTGCCCGACTCGGGCCGGGGGTACCTGTCGAAGCTCTACGACGACGAGTGGATGACCGACTTCGGGTTCCTCCGGGCCGAGGGGCCGGTGGTGGGTGACGTGCTCGCCGCCAAGCCGGGCGGCCTGCCCGATCTCGTGCTCGTCACCCCCGACGAGCCGGCCCGCCGGGCCTGGGGTCTCATGCGGGACCTGGGGGTGTCGCAGGTGATCGTGGCGGTGAGCACCGAGCCGCCGCTGGCGGCCAAGGAGGTGAGCGGCACCCTCGACGAGCTGTCGCTGATGGACCGGGCGTTCGGTGACCCGGGGGTCCTCGACCGCCCGGCCGGGGAGCTCATGGGCCCGCCGATCCCGATGATCGGGGTGGGCCGACCCCTCACCCGGCTCGTCGAGCACCTGGACCGGGCCCCGGCGGTGCTCGTCCTCGACGGTGGCCACCCGGTCGGGGTGCTGAGCCGCTCCGACGTCCTGGCGTTCCTCGCGGCGCGGGCGGCCGGATGACCGGCCCCGACCACCCCGCGACGGAGCCTCCGGGCGGCGAGGCCGCAGCCGACGATCCGGGCGGGCCGACCGGACCGGGCGTGCCGAGTGGGGCGGGCATCGCCGACCCGTGGGCGGGGGCCGGGTTCGAGACCCGGGCGATCCATGCCGGCCAGCCGCCCGACCCGTCGACGGGGGCGGTGATCCCGCCGATCAGCGTGTCCACCACCTTCGCCCAGCCGGCGCCGGGCCGACCGGGCCGTTACGAGTACGCGCGCAGCGCCAACCCGACCCGGGACGCGTTGGAGACCTGCCTGGCCGGCTTGGAGGGCGGCCGGGTGGCGTGCGCGTTCGCGTCGGGGATGGCGGCTGAGGACACCCTCGCCCGGGCGGTGCTGGCGCCCGGCGACCATGTGCTCCTCGGCGACGACGCCTACGGCGGCACGCTGCGTCTCTTCGCCCGGGTGCACGCCACCGCCGGGGTGACCTGGTCGGCGCACCGGCTCGACGATCCGGTCGCGCTGGAGGAGGCCTGGCCGGAGCGGACCCGGCTGGTGTGGGTGGAGACCCCGTCGAATCCGGGCCTGTCGATCGTGGACATCGCCGCGCTGGCCGAGGTCGCGCACCGCCACGGGGCGCTGGTGGTGGTCGACAACACGTTCGCCACCCCGTACCTGCAGCAGCCCCTCCGCCTGGGGGCCGACGCGGTGGTGCACTCGGCCACCAAGTACCTCGGGGGGCATTCGGACGTGGTCGCCGGTGTGGTGGTCACCTCGGATGTCGAGTTGGGGGAGCGGCTGCGGTTCCTGCAGAACGCCACCGGCGCGGTGCCCGGCCCGTTCGACGCGTACCTGCTGTTGCGGGGGGTCAAGACCTTGGCGGTGCGGATGGACCGGCACTGCGCGAACGCGGCCGCCGTCGCCGGGTTTCTGGCCGCCCACCCGGCGGTCGCCCGGGTCCGCTACCCCGGTCTGGCCGACCATCCCGGGCATGCGGTGGCGGCCCGGCAGATGCGAGGGTTCGGGGGGATGGTGAGCGTGGTGCTGGCCGGTGGTGAGGACGCCGCGGTGCGGTTCGTGCAGCGCACCCGGTGGTTCACCCTGGCCGAGTCGCTGGGCGGGGTCGAGTCGCTCATCGAGCATCCGGCCCGCATGACCCATGCCGGGGCGGCCGGCACCCCGTTGGCGGTGGATGCGGGGTTGGTGCGCCTGTCGGTGGGTCTGGAGACCGTCGAGGACCTGCTCGCGGATCTCGCCGGGGCGCTGGAGGCCGCCGGGCGGGGGTGAGACCCGGGCCGGGTTCCGGCGGGTTGCGGTTGGCTGGGGATGTGCGGGTGGTGCATCCGCGGGTCGTTCCGTTTCAGGGGTTGCGTTCTGGGGGTGGGGGGCGTATGGTCTGGTGCGTTCATTGGTTCCCGGTTCCTGCGTGTCTTGACGGTGGGGCCGGGTTGGGGCGGTCGTTTCGCTGCCGGGCACGTCGGGTGACGGTGCGGCTTCCCTCAGGATGGGATGGGAGGCCGTGATGGGGTCGTCGCGTGTGCAGCGGTGTTCGCGTGGGTCGCGTGGTGTTCGGGTGTTGGGGGTGCTGGGGTTGGTGACCGCGGGGTTGGTGGCCGGCCCGGTGCGCTCGGGGGCGGCGTCGCCTCCGGTGGTGGGGGTGG
>Ga0308410_1000294_pt1 | contig 26066 bp, 23 predicted proteins | sample HotsprOSTMatCore_FD_203467 | JGI IMG/M metagenome (GOLD analysis project Ga0308410, IMG submission 203467) | Hot spring phototrophic mat microbial communities from Octopus Spring, Yellowstone National Park, Wyoming, United States -... | ecosystem: Environmental > Aquatic > Thermal springs > Hot...
TCGCGCCCAAGCCTCAGCGTGTTTCATTGTATCCGTAGACGACACGATGGAGTCGATTCTGGAACTCGCCAAGACCGAGGGGATGATTTTCAAGTTCGGGTCGGGGTCGGGTTCGAACCTGTCGCGGTTGCGCGGGTCGCAGGAGTACCTGTCGGGCGGGGGACGCGCGTCGGGACCTGTGTCGTTTATGCGGGGCTTCGACGCCTTCGCAGGTGTCATCAAAAGCGGGGGCAAAACCCGACGCGCCGCCAAAATGGTCGTCCTCAACATCGACCACCCCGACATCGTGGAGTTCATCGAGTGCAAGGCAAAAGAGGAGCAAAAAGCGTGGGCGCTGATTGAGGCAGGCTACGACCCTGGCTTCAATGTGCCCGGCGGGGCGTATGACTCGGTCTTTTTCCAGAACGCGAACCACAGCGTGCGCGTCACGGACGAGTTTATGCGGGCGGTGGAAGCGGACGGCGAATGGCATACAATCGCCCGCACGACAGGCGAGGTGCTGGGCACTTACCGCGCACGCGAGCTGTTCCGCAAAATCGCCGAAGCCGCGTGGGTGTGCGGCGACCCAGGCGTGCAGTTCCACGACACGACCAACCGCTGGCACACGGTCAAAAACAGCGGCGCGATTGAGGCGAGCAACCCATGTATCGAGTTCGTTTTCCTCAATGATACATCTTGCAACTTAGCCAGTTTAAATTTGATAAAATTCCGCCTGCCCGACGGGCGTTTCGATTCGGACGCCTTCCGTGCGGCGGTGCGCATCTTCATCACGGCGCAGGAGATTATCGTCGACAACGCAGCGTACCCGACGGAGAAGATTGCCGACAACAGCCATCTGTTTCGCCCGCTGGGGCTGGGGTACGCGAACTTGGGTGCGTTGCTGATGTCGCTGGGGCTGCCGTATGATAGCGACGCAGGACGCGCCTACGCCGCGCTGATTACCGCGCTCATGCACGGCGAGGCGTACCGCCAGTCGGCAATCATCGCCCGCGAGTGCGGCAACCCGTTCCCCGCGTTCGAACTGAACCGCGCGCCGATGCTGGAAGTGATGCGCATGCACGCCGACGCGCTGAACCAAATCCCCGCCGATCTTGTACCCGCCGACCTGCTGCAGGAGGCACGCGACCTGTACGCCGAGATGCTTGAACTCGGCGAGCGACACGGCTACCGCAACGCGCAGGTGACGGTGCTTGCGCCTACAGGCACCATCAGTTTCCTGATGGACTGCGACACGACGGGGATTGAACCCGACATCGCGCTGGTGAAATACAAGACGCTGGTCGGCGGCGGGGTGCTGAAAATCGTGAACACCACTGTGCCGCTTGCGCTGCAGCAACTGGGCTACCCCAGCGAGGAGATCGAGGCGATTCTACGCTACATCGACGAACACGACACGATTGAAGGCGCGCCGTACATGAAGGCGGAGCACCTGCCCGTGTTCGACTGCGCGTTCCGCCCTGCCAAAGGCACACGCAGCCTCGCGCCGATGGCGCATGTGAAGATGATGGCGGCGGTGCAGCCGTTCCTGAGCGGCGCGATTTCCAAAACCGTGAACATGCCCCACGACACCACGCCCGAAGATATTGAGCAGATTTACCTGCAAGCGTGGAAACTGGGGCTGAAGGCGATTGCCATCTACCGCGACGGCAGCAAGCGCACGCAGCCGCTGTCCACCAAAAAGCCCGACGCCCAGGCGGAGCCTGCGGGGCAGCCTGTGCGCCGACGCCTGCCCGACGAACGCCAAAGCATTACCCACAAGTTCAGCGTCGCGGGACACGAGGGCTACATCACCGTCGGCATGTACGAAGACGGCACGCCTGGCGAGATTTTCCTCACGATGGCGAAGGAAGGCTCGGTCATTTCGGGGCTGATGGACGCCTTCGCGACCGCCATCTCGCTCGCGCTGCAGTACGGCGTGCCGCTGGAGAAACTGGTGGAGAAGTTTTCGTATACACGCTTCCAGCCCAGCGGCTTCACCAACAACCCGCAGATTCCGATTGCGACCTCGATAGTGGACTACATCTTCCGCTGGCTGGGTGCCAAGTTCCTGCATGAGTCGCCGCCGCCTGCCGAGTCGCTGGACGGCGACCATGCGCTTGCAGAGGCGTCGCCGATTGAGGCGGGCGTGCAGGGGGGCGTGGATGCGACGATCTCTCCTCACGGGCAGGGCGCAGTGACCACGGACTGGTCGAAACTCATCAGGCTGCAGCAGGATGCGCCGCCCTGCCCCACCTGTGGAATGATGATGACCCGCGCGGGCGCGTGCTACCAGTGCCTCCACTGCGGCGCGTCGTTCGGGTGTGGATAGCTGCACCAAGAGATAGTAGGCAGCGCAACCCACACGAATTCAGCAATAACGAAGGTATCCTGCCCACCACAGGGATCCATCTGGAGGTACACTCGATGCTGAATTCTGTCCCGACTGCGACTCGTCCTGTGGCGTGGGTGGGAAGCTATCCACACTGCTGCGTCCGATTCGCCACCTGTTAGCTGTAGGTAAGGTTCTGGAGGTGTGGACGGATGGGTGTGCAACCGATTGAACGGCTGCTGGATGAATTAGCGGTACAGGTAGACACGCGCTTCGAGGGCGTGCAGGGCGACTATCGCGCGCTGATTGTGGTCAATCCGACGGATGCGCCCTACACAGGCATCGCAGTGCTGCATGTGGACATGCTGCTCAAGGCAGGCTCTGTGCCACGCCCTGCAGCGGTGTGGACGCCCGACGGCACGCGCGTGCCCTGCCAAATCCTCAACAGCCACTTGGAACCTGTTTCGGAGTGGCTCATGCCTGATGGAACTGTACGCCCGCTGCCCGACGGCAGCCGCCGCTGGCGGTTCGACTTGGCGTTCTGGGTAGAATCGATTTCCCCGCGCAGCTATCGCGTCTACCGTTCCGAATGGAGCACAGACGAGTTGCCTCTGCCTACCTTGTCCGTAGCCGAACTGCCCGTGCGCGTGCGTGAGGCGAGACCCCACGCGGGTGAGTTGGGTAAGGAAGGTAGCCTCGATGGAAGAGCATAATCATCGCTCTCAACCCGATAGTCACCTATCGACGGGCAATACAGACCAATTGCCGTTTGGGTGACAGACAGGGTACACTTTGTGATATGCGCATCTACACGCGGACAGGAGATGCAGGCGAGACAGGACTCATCGGCGGGCAGCGGGTGCCCAAAGATGACCCGCGCGTGGAGGCTTATGGCACGGTAGACGAACTGAACGCTGTGCTGGGCGTGGTACGCAGCTCGCTGCGCGACCAACCGGATTTGGACTCCCTGATAGAGCGAATTCAGAACGAGCTGTTCGACATCGGCGCGGAGCTGGCGTCGCCTCCTGAACGTGCCGCCCAGTTTCAAACGATTGAAGAGCGTCACATCACGATGATGGAAGAATCCATCGACCGCTTCGAGGAGGAGCTGCCTCCCTTGCGTCAGTTTATCTTGCCTGGAGGTGCACAGACAGCGGCGTATCTGCACTTGGCGCGTACCGTGTGCCGTCGCGCTGAACGGCAGGTGGTGCGCCTAAGCCACATCAGCACGGTTAATGCCGCGATTATCAAGTACCTGAACCGCCTAAGCGACCTACTGTTTGTAATGGCGAGGGTTGCCAATCATCGCGCGGGTATAGAGGATGTCAAGTGGGGCGAGCCGGGCTGGCGGCGCAAACGCGCCTCTTCGAAGGAGGAGACGCCGTGAATGCCACATACGCACAAGTTGCCGAGTACGCAGGCTGGCTGGATCGAACCGACTGGGGGCTGATACGCATCTTCGGTGCAGACCGCTTGCGTTTCCTACAGGGGCAGACGACGAACGACCTACGCTTCCTGAGCGAGGGACAGGGCACCTACACGGCGTTCTGCACCCCCACAGGGCAGTTGCTGTCGGACGGTTATGTGCTGGAGGCGGAAGATGGCTTCCTGCTGGTATTGCCCGCTGAGACTTGGGGCGAGATAACAGCGCGGCTGAGCGAGGCGATTATCTTGGACGATGTCGTGCTGATGCCTCTGCAAGAAGGGCTGGGGCTGTTGAGCGTGCAGGGGAGTGCCGCAGACGAGGTTCTGGAAGAGGTCGGGCTGGACGCACCGCCGCGCGAGCCACTGGCGCACCACAGACGCCTGTGGCAAAAGGCAGAGATACGCCTTGTGCGCAACGACCGCACGGGCTTCGGCGGGGTCGACCTGCTGGTTCCCTACACGGTGATGGAGGAGTTGCAGACCGCGCTGGTAGCGACAGCGTGCCTACCAGTGGACGACGCGCTGGCGACCGTGCTACGCTACGAGGCGGGTATCCCACAGGCAGGCATAGACTGGAGTGAGCGCACCCTCGCCGCTGAAATGGGCGAGCCCTTCGTGCAACGCCACATTAGCTACACCAAGGGCTGCTATGTGGGGCAGGAGATCCTCATGCGCATTCACGCACGCGGGCACACCAACCGCACTTGGGTTCCGATGCGGGTGCTTGGCGAGATACTGCCTGCCCATGGGACAGCAGTGCATGCGCCTGACCGCGCCGATGGGGGCTGGATTACAGGCGCGGTGCGCTCACCTGCGCTGGGCGGTGCAATCTTGGCGTGGGGCTTCGTGCGCAACGAGTACACGCAACCTGACACGCGCCTGCAGATTGCGACCGAGCCACCGAAGGAGGCGATAGTGTTGCCGCGCGCGCCGCGCCCTGCGAGGTAGATATTGCAGGCGCGATACCCACCTCTCCAGTAAAAAGCTGCGGACGCGATGAAACGGCTCCAGCAGGTACAATATGACTCGTATGCGGACGCAGAAAGAGTCGGCTAAGGTACACTGGGTCTTCATCCTGTTTTTTGCGTTGCTGGTGGCGTTTGTGGCGATGGTGCTTGCACCTGTGGTGAGCGAGATGCGTCGACCAACCTATGAGGCGAAAGCTTTACGCTTCATGGAACACATTCGCCTGAACCAGCTCTCCGAGGCGGCGAAACTGCTCGATAGGGAGGCTGTGCCCAAAGAGAAGCGCGACCTGAAAAAGATGTTGGAAAAATACACGCCGATGTGGGGGACAATTGAGAAAGTCTCGCTGGTGGAGACCATCCAGAGCCCCACTGACTTGAAACACCCTAACGCGCAGGAAGGCGTGCGCGTAGACATCCACCTGCAGTGCTACTTGGGGCAGGGTAGCGCATTCATCTACTTAGTGCCCCGAAACGGCGACTGGGTGATTGTGGACTATAGTCTGCAATAGTCTCCAGCGAAACGGACGAATTCACCCCCTGATTCCCAGAATTTCTTGCAGGAATCAGACCTGCGAGTGAGTATAGTTAAGTAGCCCTCGACGGCGTGTCTCGTGCAGGCAGCTCTGGATTTGCAGTACACAGGGAGGGATGAATCATGCCACAGCACAGACACAGTGCGACGCAAATCGAGAGCGCACTACGAGAGTTACGCGGCGTATGCGGTGCGCGAGTGGTTGCCGACGAGAGCGGCCTGATTCAAGAAATCCATCTACTGGTGGAAGCGGATCGTAATCCGAAGCAGGCGGTGCGCGATGTAGAATCGACGCTATTAGCGCACTTCGGGATTCATATCGACCATCGGAAAGTGAGCGTTGCCCAGAAGGGGAGCGCCCCGAAGCTGGTCGACCCGAATCGCCTACGCTGGCTGGATGTGCAGATTTCTCAAGAGGGAACACGCGCAACTGTTGCGGCTTTTTTGGAGCGCAGCGGCACGGTGTATCGTGGCGTAGCGTCGGGCGTGCGCGCCAGCACCCAGATTCCGCGGCTGGTGGCTGCGGCGACGCTGCGAGCGGTGGAAGCAGCCCACGGGCTGTGCGAGCGGTTTGGGCTGGAGGATGTTTCTACCACCGCGAGCATCGGTGGCTATCCCGTAGCAATCGTGCTGGTGAGCGCAGTACGCGAGCAAGGTGAAGACCTGCTGGTGGGGAGCGCACTGATTCGCCAAGACGCGTTGCGTGCTGTGGGGCTGGCGACGCTGGATGCTGTGAATCGGCGTGTGGCAGCGTTCCCAGCGGATGCGGCGGCGAGTGCTGTCGCCCCAATACCCGAGCCGATGCCAACCAACCCAGAACACGATTTGGGACGCGCCTAAGGCGCACCCCACAGGCAAGGCAAGCGCGAGCGAAGCGACCAGGAGCGGCTAACTATGCTCATCATAGAAGGGACAATCGATGAAACGGTGGCTCATTCTGATAGCGATGGTCGTGGCGATGATGTCTGTCGCCAGCGCGAAGCGGGTTTACTACCCGCATCGCTGGGACGATCCCGTAGAGCGTACGCCTGAGGTGGTGCAGGTTCCGTAATCGGTACCTGACCCAGCACACCAGGTAGGGACGCTTGCCTTGCCTACCAAACTTGATGGTCATGAGACGGCAGCGCATTAGAAGTTGGATGTTGGTGTTGGGCGCGGCAGCGATAGCCGTGCTGATGCACGCGGGCGCACCCTTCGCGCAAGCGCAGTTCTTCGCGTCGTTCGCAGGCGTGGCACTGTTGGCAGCCGCTGCCGAGTTGCTGCTCATTCGCTACCCGCTGCGCCCCGAATATAGCGATCGGGGCATCTGGCTGAGCGTCAGCACGCCGATTGTCATTGCCGTCATCCTGGTTTACGGGTGGCAGTTCGGTGTATGGCTCGATGCACTAATCACTCTGCTGGCGGGCACAGTGACGGTCTACCTGCGCAGCACGCGCCTGCGCTGGGTTGCTGTCAATACTTTCCAGAGCATCCTCAGTGCGTGGGCTGCGGGAATCGCCACAGCGATGGTCTTCGAGACGCCTTCGAGCGTATGGAACCTTCAGTCGGTGAATGCGCTTGGGCTTGGGCTGCTGGTCTACATGCTGGTCAACGGCGTGCTCGTGAGTATGACCGTCGCGTTGGCGGAGGGCGTGCGCCTACGCTGGGTGCTGGCGCAGACGCTGCTCAGCCTCCCGCGTGACATCGTACCGATGACGCCGATTGCGTTTCTGGCGATGGCGACGCTGCACGCCTACGGCGCGGTGGGGCTGCTGGGCGTGCTGGCGCCCTATTTGGCGTTGCGACAGGCGTTCGTGCTTGCCGCGCGTCAGCAGGAACTCTACCACCAGACGATTCGCAGTCTGGGGTTTCTGGTGCAGCGAGCGCACCCTTATACGGGCGGACACCTACAGCGCGTGTTGCTGTGGGCGCGGCGCGTCGCTGAGCGGTTAGGGCTACTGCCCGAACGCTGCGAACTGGTCTACGAAGCCGCGCTGCTGCACAATCTCGGAAAAACCGAAATCGGCGCGTCCATCACGGAGCAGATTCCAGGGCTTTGGCATGTCGCGCCGATTGTGCGCCTGCACCATGTGGTCTACAGCAAGCAGCCCGACGCGCCGCTTGCCGCGCACCTAATCAGCGCGTTGGAAGACTGGATACGGATCGCCAAAAGCGCGGATGCGGACACTGCCTCTTCGGTGCTGAAGCAGGGCGCAGGTGCGCGCTACCATCCCGTCGTGGTGCAGGCGATTCTCAGCGAGGTGCAGCAGCGCGCGCTCAACAGCGTGCAGGTACTAACTCGCTCCGCTGCGCTGTGGTTGTAGCACGGCTCGTTGAAAGATTTGTCGCGCCTCCTCGTACAACTCGTAGGGCACAAGCTTGGGCGCCTGCAACGCTTCCTCCAACGGCACGGCGACAATTTCCACCCCGCGCAGCGCTGCCAGCACGCCGAACTGTCCTGTGCTGACCAGCTCCGCTGCTTTGAGTCCCAAGCGCGTTGCCAACACGCGGTCGTACACCGTCGGCGGTCCCCCGCGCTGGATGTGCCCAATCACCGCGTCGCGCGTCTCGATGCCCGTCACCTCTTCAATGTAGCGCGCCACGCGCGAGCCGACGGCACGCTCTTTCAGCACCTTGTGCCCGAAGTCGTCCGTCGCTGCAGGTTCATCAGAGCCTGCGAAGGGCAGTTCCACGCCCTCCGAGACAACCACCAGCCCGTAGCGCTTGCCACCGTAGTAGACCTCCTTGAGGTAGTGGCACATCGCGTTGAGGTCGACAGGCACTTCGGGGATGAGAATCCAGTCCGCGCCGCCGCCGATGCCCGCGTACAGCGCGACCCAGCCCGCGTGCCGTCCCATGACTTCCAACACGATGATTCGCGCGTGCGACTTGGCGGTGTCGCGCAGCCGATCCATCGCCTCCACCGCGACGGAGACCGCGCTGTCGAACCCGAAGGTGAAGTCTGTGCCGCCCAGGTCGTTGTCCATCGTCTTGGGCACGCCGACCACGCGCACGCCATGCTCGGTATATAGGCGTCGGGCGACGCCGAGCGTGTCTTCGCCGCCGATGGCGATAATCGCGCCGAAGTTGAAGTCCTCGATATTTTCTAACAATCGTTGCACATCGGCTGGGTTTTTGAATGGGTTCGTGCGCGAAGTGCCCAGAATCGTGCCGCCTTCGCGGATAATCTCATCTACGCGCTCTTCGGTGAGCGGGACGGTCAAGCCCTCAATCAGCCCCTTCCAGCCTTGCAGGACGCCGATGGGGGTATGCCCGTCTCGGATTAGGCGCAGCGTCGCGCCCCGAATCGCAGGATTGAGTCCGGGGCAGTCGCCCCCGCCCGTCAAAATGCCAACTCGCATCGTGTGAACCTCCTATCATTCCCGTGCGATCGGGGCAGTCTCAGCGAATGGTCGCTGGCATGCTAATTATGGCACATGACGGGCGGAATTCCCTTCGCACTGGTAGCCTACCTGAAACACTACTTCTCGATGTATCGGCACGGCAGGTAAACGCCTCATCATCCGTCCGATGACCGCGTTCCACGTGGCCACTAGACGCCCCCCACTCCTCGCCCCAGTCGGTCTGGAGGGTTATCTCGGTCGGCACCCCGCACACGCGCAGCCAACGCACTGCCAAGCTTAAAAACACCATCCCATGCAGCGTGGCAATCCCACGCCTAGTGGGCAGGATAGCAGCGGCGGCGTGCCTTGCTGCAGCAGGAGCGTCGCAGTTGCCCCCGAATATTGACCTACGATGCGACGGCTCTTCTCTTTCGAGCAGGAGGAAGAATTGGCATGGGCGACGGCAAACCACACGCGCCTATGCCTAACCACGCGCGGCGCTACGCACGGCAAACGCGCCCTGCAGGTGGAATATCTGCCCGACTGCGACTGGCCAAACCTGATGTTCCGCGCACCCAGCCCGTGGGATTGGCGTGGCTACGCAGGATTAGCGTTTGACCTGTATAACCCCATGCAGGAGTCTGTGCAGTTCGGCGTGCGCGTGGACGACGACCCGCGCGCGGACGGCGTGCGCTACTGTCGTCAGGGAACGCACACTATTCCGCCGCGCACGCGCCTGCGTTGCGTGTTCCCGCTGGGCAGCAACCCGATGGACCTTGGCATGCGCGGGCTGCCCCCGCTCGGCAGAGACCTTACCTGCATCGGCATCACCAACGCGGGCGCTATCCGACTGGAGCATATCGTCGCGTTCCAAATCTTCCTGTGGCGCAGCGATAAGCCCCGCGCGCTCCTCATCGACAACATTCGCCTGTTGCAGGGTGACGAATCGCTGGAGGGCATCGTCGACGAGTTTGGGCAGTATGCCAAAGCCGACTGGCAGGGCAAAATCCGCAGCCTGAGCCACCTGCGCCGCACCCGCACGCTGGAGACGCGCGAGTTGGAACGCCTGCCCGCTCCCGACGACTTCGACGAGTACGGCGCGTGGAAAACGGGACCGCAACTCAGAGCCACAGGCTACTTCCGCACCGAAAAAGTCGGCGACTGCTGGTGGCTCGTTGCGCCCAACGGCAGACTCTTTTTCTCGGTGGGTATCAACTGCGTCCACTATGGCGATACGACTTTCATCACGGGGCGCGAACATATATTCCGCTGGCTGCCGCGCGAGGGCGACCCGCTCGCTAAACACTACGGACACGCCACCGCGCTGATGGGTTCCATCAAGGAGGGCAAGTGCTACAACTTCTACGCTGCGAACTTGGAGCGCAAGTACGGTACAGACTACCCCGCCCAGTGGCGCGAGCAGACCCTCAAACGCTTGCGCTCATGGGGGTTTAATACCATCGGCAATTGGTCGCTGTGGGAGTGGCATCGTAACGGGCGCGTGCCCTATGTGGCGACGGCAGGCGTGTGGGGCGAGCACAAGCGCGTGCCCAGCGGCAGCGACTACTGGGGCAAGATGCATGACCCATTCGACCCGCAGTTCGCTGCCAACGCTCGCGCAGGGATTGAGCCTGTCGCCCAGCGTGTCAAGGACGACCCGTGGTGCCTCGGCTTTTTTGTGGATAACGAGTTGAGCTGGGCGGGACATGGCGAGGAGGGCGGACGGTACGGGCTGGCATACGGCGCACTGAGCTTGCACGCCGACGAGTCACCAGCCAAACGCGCTTTTTTGGAACAGCTGCGCACCAAGTACGGCTCCATCCAACGGCTCAACGAGGCGTGGGGCGCGAGCTACCCCAGCTGGGACGCGCTCAAGCCACCCGTGTCGCTGCCAGCGAACGCCACACAAGCGCGTCAACAGGACTTCAGTGCATTCGTGCGCGCCCTCGCACGAAAATATTTCCAGACGATTCGTGACCTGCTGCGCGAACTCGCGCCGAACCACCTCTATCTCGGCTGCCGATTCGCTTGGTACTCGCAGGATGCCGTCATCGCCGCTGCCGAACTGTGCGAAGTGCTCAGCTTCAACATCTACGCGCCGACACTCGATCACCGCGCGTACAGGTTCCTCATCCCGCTGGACAAGCCCGCGATTATCGGCGAGTTCCACTTCGGCGCGCTCGATCGCGGGATGTTCCACACAGGGCTGGTTGCTGCTCCGAACCAACGCGCACGCGCTCGTATGTACGAAGCGTATGTCAACAGCGTGTTAGACCACCCACTGTTTGTGGGCTGTCACTGGTTTCAGTACATGGATCAGCCGCTGACGGGGCGCACGCTGGACGGCGAGAACTACAACATTGGCTTCGTGACGATTGCCGACTCGCCGTACCCTGAAATGGTCGCCGCCGCGCGCAAGACGCATAGCGCGATGTACCGCCGTCGCGCACGCCAGAGGTAGCCCTCTAACTGGTCGCTTAGCGAATGCCGTATTTGAGCCAGTAGCCCAGTCGGGGTGGCTCGTGGGCGGGCCAGCGCGACCAGTGTTTTGCATGCCCGTCTACGAACACCACCGTGTGCCCTGCGCGATGGCTACCGTAAAGCTTGTTGCCGCGCTCGGAACCGTTCGCAGGGGTGGTCATACAAAGGCAATACGGCGCGCAGTACCACCCTGTGCGTCGAAAGGTCTGCTGCGTGCGCGCGTCGTCGTAGGTAACGGTCGGGTCAGGCTCCAGCGCGTTCTCGTTTGTAGGGTCAGGGTCGCCCGCGATAGGGTCGTCCAAATCGCCGTAAAAGAAGCAGCCTTGCCTGTTTTGACGGGACGCTTCCTGTCCGTTGCGTCGTCCCGTGTCGAAGGCGAAGATTGCCTTACTCGGCACGGGAAACCCTGCATAGTACTTCATACCCTGACTAATCACAACCAGCCCTGCGTCTTCTCGAAGGGGTCCGTGCGGGAATGACATCGCGAAAGCCGATGCGATGTAGCCATACTGATAGCGCGAGGAGGGGCACTTGAAAATGCCCAAGTCGGTGGGGCTCTTGGTCTTGATATACGGGTTAACTTTGTTCACCCAGCCGTCCTCTGGACCGAAGGGCGGTGCCGAGCGTGTGAAGCTGTTGATGACTATCAAGGCTTCCTCGGAGTCCTGAAGGTACATCTGCCACCCCATTCCGATTTGGCGACCGTTGCTTATGCACTGGCTTTGACGCGCGCTCTCGCGCACCTGGGCGAACACAGGAAATAGGATTGCAGCGAGTATTGCGATAATCGCAATCACTACCAGTAGTTCAATCAGTGTAAAGCCGTATCGCATCCGAATCATCACAATTCTCCGCCACTGATTATACCCCATATGTTGGTTCGGTGCGGGCGACCGAGGAGGTATGCTTGTAGTGATGTCCACGCAGCGACTGCGAGTGAAGGGTATGACCTGCGCGGCGTGTGTGCGACGCGTCGAGGGGGCGCTGGCACGCACGCCTGGCGTGCAGGCGGCGATGGTGAATCTTGCGACCGAGACCGCCGAGGTGGAGACCGTGCAGCCTGTTGAGGTGGCGACGCTTATTGAGGCTGTCCGCGCAGCCGGCTACGACGCGGAACCGCTTGCGCCTGCCCAGCCCGTTGCAGACGCCCCCGCGCACGCGCTCCAGCGACGACTGGGGCTAAGCATCGCGCTGACAGTCCCAATTGTTCTTCTCAGTATGTTCGTACCGCAGCCGCTGCCTGCGCAAAGCTGGATTCTGTTCGTACTGACGCTCCCTGTGCAGTTCGGGGTCGCGTTGCCGTTGTATCGCGCGGCGTGGGGTGCGCTCCGTCACGGCTCGGCGAATATGGAGGTGCTGGTGTTGTTGGGCACGCTGGCAGCGTTTTTCTATAGCCTCGCGCTCACACTGTACGGGCACACGCATCACCTGTACTACGAGGCTTCGGCAGTGATTATCACGCTGGTGCTGTTGGGGCGCACGCTGGAAGCGCGTGCGCGCGCCCAAGCGAAGCATGCGCTGGAGTCACTCTGGAGCCTGATGCCCCGCGAAGTGCTGCGCTGGGACGGACAATCCTACCGTGTGGCTGCGCTCAGCGCGGTACGGGTGGGCGACCGCTTGCTGGTGCGCACGGGCGATCGGGTTCCTGTGGACGGTATTGTGCTGGAGGGGCGCGGCTGGGTCGACGAATCCGCGATTACAGGCGAGGCGTTGCCCCAGGCACGCGCGGCGGGCGATACGGTGCTGGGAGGCTCGCTGCTAACGGACGGCATGTTGCACATGCAGGCGCAGGCGGTTGGTGAGGAGACGCTGCTGGCACAAATCGCGCAAGCAGTTGCACAGGCGCAGGCGCGTAAAGCGAACATCCAGCGCGTTGCCGACCGTGTTGCAGCCGTGTTTGTGCCTCTCGTAGTTGGAACGGCGCTGCTGACGCTCGTGGGCTGGTGGGTTGCAACGCGCAGCTTTGCAGATGCGCTTATTCCCGCTGTGAGCGTGCTGGTGATTGCGTGCCCGTGCGCGGTGGGGCTTGCCGTGCCGATGGCGATGCTCACGGGCGCAACGCGTGCTGCGCGCGCGGGCGTGCTGATCCGCGGCTTCGAGGCGCTGGAGCGCGTGCGCCGTATTGATACGGTCGTGCTGGACAAGACGGGCACGCTGACGCTGGGAACGCCGCGCCTTGTGGCGATTCACACGGACGGGATTTCGGAGACCGACGCGCTGAGTCTGGCGGCGGGCTTGGAGCGGAGCGTGCGCCATCCGCTGGCAGAGGCGATTCTGCGGGCAGCACACGCACACGGCGTTGCCCCTGCACCTGTGGAGCAGGTGCAGGTGGTTGCGGGCGGTGGAGTGAAGGCAGTCGTCGGGTGTGCGACTGACGGTAGCCCCCTGCCCTCGCTCCCCCTCGCCCACCCTGTGGGGGAGGGGCTGGGGGTGAGGGCGCAAACCGTTCTGCTCGGCAGCCCCCACTTCCTGCAGGAGCACGGCATCGCTCCCTCTCCCCCCTGCACAAGGGGAGAGAGGGTCGCGGTGAGGGGGAATTCATATCCCGTTCTTCTCGCTATCGACAACCGCGTCGTTGCAGGCTTCGAGTTCGCCGACGAGCCGCTGCCCGAAGTCGCGGAAACGCTCCGCGCCCTGCGTCAGGCGGGTCTGCAACTCGTGCTGTGTTCGGGCGACCGCACAGAAGCGGTAGAAGCGTTCGCGCAGCGCGTTGGTGTCGACGCATGGCACGCTGCGCAGCTGCCGCACCAGAAGGCGGAAGTGGTGCGTCGTCTGCATGCGGCGGGCAAGCGGGTGGCGTTCGTTGGCGACGGCATCAACGACGCGCCCGCGCTCGCTGAAGCCGATTTGGGCGTTGCCGTCGCCACAGGAACCCAACTTGCTGTTGAGAACGCCGACCTCCTCTTACTCAACCGCGACCTACGCACCTTACTCCTCGCGTTGCGCCTCTCGCAGGCAATTTATCGCGTCATCCGTCAAAACCTCTTTTTCGCGTTTGTTTACAACACGCTGAGTATCCCGTTGGCAGCGCTGGGCTACCTAAACCCGATGGTTGCTGCACTCACAATGAGCCTCAGCTCCGTCTCGGTCGTTGGGAATGCGCTCAGATTGTTGCGTTGGGTATAATCACACGCCGAGGACCCTTCTGGCTTCGCTGAGCGAAGCCCCAAAAATCTTAGGTCCAGAGGAGGGTAAGTCATGGAGCATCCGCGCTACTATGAAACGATGGTGATAGTGCCAGTTACGCTGGATGAAGCGCAGGTCGAAGCGATTGTCGAGCGCGCTCGCACGGTGTTGGAGAGCCTCGGCGCGAAGGTGCATACCGCGCGCGTGTGGGATAAACGCAAACTGGCATACGAAATCAAGAAACACAAGGAGGGCATCTATCTCCTGTTCCGCTACGAAGGGCGACCGAAAGCGGCTGAAGAACTGAACCGTATCCTTAAAATCAACGAGAATGTGATTCGCTTTCGCACCTTCCGCTTGGAGCCGGAGGAGTTTGCCAGATCCTCGTAAGGGGAGGGTGTTATGTACTACAACCGAATCGTTTTAGTAGGGCGTCTGACACGCGATCCCGAGTTGCGGGCAACTCCCGATGGGATTTCGGTGGTGCGCTTCTCTATAGCTGTCGATCGTTCGGGTCGTGCAGGGGAGGAGCGGCAGACAGACTTTTTCGACATCGTCGCCTTTCGCCAACTGGCAGACACAGTGGCGAACTACACGACCAAGGGCAGGCTGGTACTGGTGGAGGGTAGGCTGCAGACGCGCAGCTACACGGATCGCGAGGGCAACCGTCGCAAGGCTTACGAGGTTGTCGCCGACGCCGTGCGATTTCTGGAGCGTATGCGCGAGGGCGAACCTGAAGCGACCGCTGAGGCGTCTGCGCCTATCACCGCCAATGTGCAGCAGTCTGCATCGCCAGTCTCACCTGTACGCACTCCCATCGACGAGCCAGAACCGTTAGAGGACTACAGCGATATCGAATTCGATGAGGAGTTAGATGACCCATTCCGCTGAGGAGGTAAACAACGCCTATGGAACGCTGGGAGCTTGCAAAGAAGGCTGATGATGAGTTGGAGGGCAAGCGTCGGGTGGTGCGCCGTCGACGCAAGAACATCTGCCCTGAGGACTCTTACTTCGACTACAAGGATGTGGCGACTCTGCGCCGCTACACGACGCCAGAGCGGGGCAAGATTCTCCCGCGCCGTCAGACGCATCTGTGCGCCAAGTGCCAGCGACGGCTTGCGTTAGCGATTAAGCGTGCGCGCGAACTGGCGTTGCTGCCCTATGTCGCTTCGTGAAGGAGATCGGGATGCATCTGTTGGATGAGGGCGGGCTGCTCGCACGTTTAGACCCGCGCGGGATGATGGCGCTCACGCTGGACTTCCCTTCCCAGTGTGAGCGTGCGCACCAAATTGCCAGCGATGCGCCGTTGCCCAACCTGCCCCGCGACCCGCGCCAAGTGCTGGTGTGTGGCATGGGCGGCTCTGCGATCGGCGGCGACTACTTGCGTGCCCTGTTCGAAGAGTACGGCAACTTACCTGTGCAAGTGATTCGCGATTATTCCCTGCCCCATAGCACCGACGCCCACACGCTGGTGTTTGCCGTCAGCTATTCGGGCAATACGGAGGAGACTCTGGCATGTTACGCGCAGGCGCGTGCACGCGAGGCGATGGTGCTCGCCGTTTCCAGTGGGGGCGAACTGAAGCGGCGTGCCGATGCCGATGGCGTGTTCCACTTGCAGGTGCCAGGGGGGCAGCCTCCACGCACAGCGCTGGGCTACCTGTTCGTGCCGCTGGTGTGCCTTGCAGAACGGCTGGGACTGCTGCCTGACCTGAGCCAACCTTACAGCCAGATGCTGCAACGCTTGGTGCAGACGCGCAACGCGCTGCAGATGAGCGTCCCCTACGAGCAGAACCCTGCTAAGCAGCTCGCACAGGCGCTTTACGGGCGCATCCCGTTGATCTACGGTTCTGGAGGCGCACGGGCAACGGTTGCAATGCGCTGGAAGGGGCAAATCAACGAGAACGCTAAACAGCACGCCTTCGCTTATACCTTCCCAGAACTCAACCACAATGAGATTCTCGGCTGGGTCAAGGCGTCGGAGCAGGCAGACAACTGGAGCGTGGTGGTGCTGCGTGCCCCTGATGAGAGCGCGAAAACCCGCACGCGCATCGAGGTCACGCGCCAACTGGTGGGGAACCGTGCCAACTGGCACGAACTGACCGCCGCAGGCGTGTCCCAACTGGAGCGACTGATGCACCTGACCTACTTCGGCGACTTCGTGAGCCTGTATCTTGCCTACCTCAACGCCGTCGATCCAGAAAATATCGACTATATCAACATCCTGAAGTCGGAGCTGGCGAAGGTGGGCTAAAGAGAGGGTCTTCTTTTTTTAGAGAACGAGCTTGCTGTGCAGGAAAGGGTTGCCAGAATGGAAAGTCTCGGCTGAGTGCGTGCAGAGCGACTGCGAAGCGACTGTTTGCACAAGGTATACTCTTTCAGATGGAGAGAGAACGATGGCTGGATATGCCCCTGAACTGATTGCTGCACTTCAAGCGAAAGCAAACCTTTTACGCCTGCACTCCGTTCGGATGACCACTCGGGCGGGGTCAGGACACCCGACGACCTGTCTCTCGGCAGCGGACTTGGTTGCAGGGCTGTTTTTCCACGCGCTGCGTGCAGATGTGGCGAATCCGCGTCATCCACTGAACGACCGTGTGGTTTTTTCCAAGGGGCACGCTGCCCCGCTCTTGTACGCTGCGTGGGCAGAGGCAGGTGCGTTCCCTAAGACGCATTTGGATACCTTACGCGAGTTCACCAGCGATTTGGAGGGGCATCCGACTCCGCGCTTCCCGTGGTACGGCGCAGCAACGGGCTCGCTGGGGCAAGGTCTTTCCATCGCGGCGGGGATGGCGCTTGCGCTCAAGCGGGACGGACTGCCCCCGCGTGTCTACTGCCTGATGGGTGACGGCGAGACCGCTGAGGGCGCCGTGTGGGAAGCCACCGCCTTTGCCAGCTACTACAGGCTGAATAACCTCGTCGCGCTGGTGGACATCAACCGTCAGGGGCAGAGCCAGCCCACGATGCTCCAACACGACTTGCAGACCTACCGTGCCCGTTTCGAGGCATTCGGCTGGCAGACCGCCGTTCTTGACGGACACGACATGGCTGCGATTTTAGACGCGCTGACCGCCGCCCAAGCTGCGGAGCGACCGTTCGCGATACTGGCGCGCACGCTCAAGGGCAAGGGTGTATCTGCTGTGGAGGACAAGGAGGGCTGGCACGGCAAGCCACTACCACCCGACCTTGCTGGGCAAGCGATTGCCGAGCTGATGCCCTCGCCTGACCTTCAAGCGGCAGCGGCACAGTTGCGCGTGTTGCCTCCTTCGGATGTGCCGCTGTTCGAACCCGTTGTGTCCTCAACGCCGAACCTGCCTACCTACGCGCTGGGTCAGGAGGTCGCCACACGCGAAGCCTACGGCGACGCGCTGGTCGCGCTCGGCAACGCCGACCCACGAATCTACGCTCTCGACGGCGATGTGAAAAACTCTACCTTCTCCGAGAAGTTCCTCAAGGCGCACCCCGACCGCTTCGTAGAGTGTTTTATTGCCGAGCAGAACATGGTCGGCGTGGCAGTTGGTGCAGCGGAGTGCGGCAAAATCCCGTTCGCTTCCAGTTTCGCCTGTTTTCTCACGCGCGCCTACGACTTTATTCGCATGGCAGCGATTGGCAGGGCGGATGTGAAGTTTTGCGGCTCGCATGCGGGCGTCTCCATCGGCGAGGATGGTCCCTCGCAGATGGGGCTGGAAGACCTCGCGATGTTTCGCACCATCCCCGACTCGGTCGTGTTGTACCCCAGCGATGCGGTTTCGACGGCGAAACTGGTTGCGGAGGCGGCGCGACATCGCGGGATCGTCTACATCCGCACCACGCGCCCGAAAACGCCCGTGATTTATCCTAACGATGAGTCGTTTCCTATCGGCGGGTGCAAAATCGTGCGCCAGTCGCCGCGCGATATGGCAACTGTCGTCGGCGCAGGAATCACACTGCACGAAGCTCTTAAGGCGCACCAGATCCTTCAGCTGGAGGGACTTGCCATTCGCGTCGTCGATCTTTACAGCGTTAAGCCGATGGACACCGAGACACTGCTTCGCTGTGCGCACGAGACGAACGGGGTTATTATCACTGTGGAAGACCACTATCCTGAAGGTGGGCTGGGCGAGGCGGTCGCTGCAGCGGTGAACGGACACGGGGTGCGCGTGTATCCGCTCGCCGTGCGCACGCTGCCCCGCTCGGGCAAGCCCGAAACCCTCCTCCAAGCGTATGGCGTGGACGCCTGCGCAATTGTAGAAGCGGTACGCTCAATCATGCAAGGAACCGCATAAGCCTGCCGCGCAAGCCCTATCGGCAGTATCAAGCAATCAGGTACAATTCAAAAGATGACTGACCCGCTGGTGATTGCAGGCAAGCCGTTCCGCTCGCGCCTGATGGTAGGCACAGGCAAGTATCCCGATGCCGAGACGATGCGCCGCGCAATCGAAGCCTCAGGTGCAGAGATTATCACAGTTGCCCTGCGTCGCATCGACTTGGACGCGCCCAAACGCTCCATCTTAGACGAGCTGGACTGGGAACACTACCAAATCCTACCGAACACGGCGGGCTGCCGCACGGCGGAAGAGGCGGTGCGCGTGGCGCGACTGGCACGCGCGATGGGACTCAGCGATTGGATAAAGGTCGAAGTTGTACCCGACCCAAAATATCTGCTGCCTGACCCTATCGGCACTTACGAGGCGTGTCGGACGCTGGTGGACGAGGGCTTTGTGGTGCTGCCATACATTCCCGCCGACCCAGAGTTGGCGAAGCGATTGGAAGCCATCGGGTGCGCAACGGTCATGCCGTTGGCAGCACCGATTGGTACAGGACAAGGGTTTGCGGTTGGCTTAGAGCCTATTCGGATTATTGTGGAGCAGGCGCGCGTGCCCGTAGTGGTAGACGCAGGACTGGGCGCGCCGTCGGAAGCGGCACTGGCGATGGAGATTGGCTGCGACGCGGTGCTGGTGAACACGGCTATCGCGAAAGCGGACGACCCTGTGCTGATGGCAGAGGCGTTCAAGTTGGGAGTGGAGGCAGGGCGGCGCGCGTACCGCGCGGGGCGAATCCCGAAACTGCCCTACGCCTCCGCCTCCAGCCCACTGGAAGGTGTTGTGCGGGGCTAACCTCTCTCGAGGGTGTTCCTAGCGTTCGCTTCCGACCGCTGTCGGGGGGGCGTGATGACCGCGTCCTTCAGGATTGGCTATCGCGCCGCAGCACGCGCCACACATAGCCTGTCTCTGGCACGCCCAACTGCGCACTTGCGAGCAGGTAGACCCACATCGAGAGCAACCCAACCCCCAACGCAATTACGGCTGCACGCAGGTTCACCTGAAATGCAGGCAGCAGCATATGCAAACCAGTGTGCAGAGCGAGCGCTGTCAGCCCCATCAGCGCCGCCGCGACGCCCGTCGCCACCAAAAACCGTCTCAGCGACGCACTGCGCACGGGCGCTTCGAGGGGAATGCGACGATGCAGCAGATGTGCCATCCAGACCATTTGCATAGTAGCCGCGATGGAGGTCGCCAACGCCAGCCCAACATGCCCCAGCATCGGCAGATGCATCAGCAAAATACAGAGTGGCACAAACAGAATCGTCACGGCAGTGCCGACCAGCATCGGTGTCAGCGAGTCGCGCAGTGCGAAAAAACCCCGGGCAATCAGTGCCTGACCCGCCCACGCGAACAACCCCAACGCGAACGCGCGCAGCGCACTGGCGACCAACCGCGTGTCAGCCTCTGTGAACCTGCCGTACTGCAGGAGGACGCTGCTAATGTCCTCGGCAAGCACAAGCAACAGCACTGTGGCAGGCGCGGAGAGGAACCATATGAGGCGCAGCCCGCGCTGAAGCGTCTCGCGCAACGCGCCCCATTCCTGACGCGCTGCAAGGCTGGTCAGCGCGGGAAACACCGCCAGCGCAATCCCCTGACCGATGATTCCCAACGGCGCCTGCATCTGCCGATTCGCGTTATCCAGCGCGGAAATGGTTCCCGCAGGCAACCACGAAGCAAACACGCGCAAGAGGAGCATGTAGACTCCTGGCAGCGAAAGTCCAAACATCACGGGCAACATCATGCGGAACACCTCGCGCGCGCCCGCATGGCGCAGGTTGAACTCCAGCCGAAACGCGCTGCCAAGCCGCCCCATAACGAGGAGCGGCAGGAGCACACTGCCGACAAATGCCCCCACCAGCGCGCCCCATGCCAAGCCCGAAATGCCCAACCAAGCAGCCAGCACCAACCCGCCGAAGATAATCCCGATGTTGTAAATGTTCGGACCGAGTGCAGGCGCAAGGAAATGCTTGCGGGCATACAGCGTCGCCATCATCAGCCCACCCAGCAGGAAGCAAATCTGCGTGGGCAACACGATGCGCGTCATATGGGTCGTGAGCGCGTGTCGCTCAGGGTCGAAGCCAGGAAACATCAGCGCGACCGCCAGCGGCGCGACGAGTTCCAACCCCAGCACTAGGGCAGCAATCAGGCTAGCCATCACTGTGGCAACGATTGAGAACACGCGCCACGCTTCGTTGCGCTGTCCGCTCTCCCAAAGGCGCGCGAAGACAGGCATCAGCGATGACGAGAGCGCGCCGCCCGCCACCATGAAAAACAGTAAATCGGGCAGCTGGAACGCGGCGCGATAGGCATCTGTGAGTTCGTTTTGCCCGAAGCGGAAAGCGATCACGGTATCGCGCAGCATCCCCAGCACGCGGCTGGCAAAGATGGCGGTCATCATCACTGCAGATGCCCGCGCCCAGCTGTAGCCTGTGCGCTGCTCAGCGTCCCTCATGGCGCGAGACCAGTTTCAAGCCCACGACCCCCAACCAGAATTAGCCCGATGAAGCAGAGCCTCCAAAAGTCGCGCGACTCACGGAACCACACGATGCCCACAATCGCCACGCCCACCGCGCCGATGCCAACCCACACGGCATATGCCGTGCCCATCGGAATGGCGCGTATCGCTTGCGAGAGGAACCAGAAGCTCGCCCACGCAGCAACAAGCGCACACACGGTCGGCAGCAGGCGCGAGAAGCCGTCCGAAAGCTTCAACGCTGTTGCCCACGCTACCTCCAACAAGCCCGCAATCAGCCGATAGAGCCATGCCATCCCTGCAGAGTATACCTGCCACTGGGCAGGCTCGTCGCTGCAGACAGCAGAGGCTAAAGCGGCTAGTCACGGCGCGGTTCAAATCGTCCGAACCGACTGTGAAAAGCTAAACGAACAGCATCCCACTGCAGGCGCATCAGCGCGCGCAACAGCCGAATGCCCTCCTCGCACTCCTGTTGGGAGAGCGCGCGCGCCGCCGCGCCACAGAAGTACGCCAGGCACTGCATCGGGCGGTGCGTCTGCGGCAGGCGGCAGCCTTGGCAGGTCAACTCGTTGCATCCGCCCGCCGAGTGCGGGACGCCCGCGTGCAGCAGTAGCCCCTGCGCCTGCGCCAGCGTCAGCCCGACCATCTGCCCCGTGCGGCGACGCGCGCCCGTGTGTTCCGTGTCGGGCTGCTGCATCACCCGATCCAAAAAGGCGTCGCGCTCGCGCGTACCCTTGCAGCAGTGCCCGCACGCGGCGCACACATGCGCATGGCTGTTGCTAATCGCGCCCAGCCCGCGCTGGATCTCCATCCGCCGCAGATTCAACTCCGCCCATTCCCGCGAACACTGTAGCGAGCGCATGCGCGTCTTGTGCGCCAGCAGTCGCGCCGCGTGATTACAGAAAATCTCCCACGCGCGAAACAGCGGGCGCGAGTAGAACAAAAACACCATCCGCGTCGTCCAGCGGGCGGGCTTCATCGGGTCGCCTCCTGCAAGGCTGCGCCGACCATCGCCGCGCCGATGGCTTCCCGCGAGAACGCTTCCCGCGCAAACGCCGCCACAATCGTCCCCTTGAACAGCACGGCGATGCGGTCGCAGTGTTCCATCAGTTCGTCGAGGTCGAAGGCGATGACCAGCGCTGCCATCCCCTGCCGGCAGGCGTCGCGGATGGCGGCGTAGGTCGCCTGTGCGCCGCGGATGTCCAGCCCGCGCGTGGGCGCGTAGGCAATCAGCAGGCGCGGCTTGCCATACAGCGCGCGGGCGATGACCAATCGCTGCTGGTTGCCGCCCGACAGTTGCAGAATCGGCGCACGCAGCGCGGGCACTTTGACCTGAAACCGCTCGATGAGTTGCTCGGCGCGCTGGCGGATGGCGCGCGGCTTGAGCCAGCCCAGCGTCTGCAACTCAGGGTCGCGTTGCGCGCCCAATATCGCGTTCTCCTGCACGCTCCACTGCGGTGCCATCATGCGTCGGAATCGGTCATCGAACAGGTAGCGCACGCCCGCCTGAATGCGCCGTGCGGTACTCCAGCAGTGCATCGGCTGCCCCGCCAGCAGAATCTCGCCGCGGGCGATAGGGCGTAGCCCTGCCAGTGCGTCCATCAGTTCCGCCTGCCCGCTGCCGTCCACGCCTGCGATCCCGACGATTTCGCCCGCCTGCACCGTGAGGTTTAGCCCCTGCACGCCCCAGCCGCCGCGCTCGGAGGCGACATACAAATCACACAGAGCCAGAGTGAATCCCCCCACTCCCTCACCCTCTCCCCCCTTTGTAAGGGGGAAGAGGGGGGATTCGCCTTCTCTCCCCTTCGTGAGCGGGGCGAAGGGAGGTTCGCCCTCTCCCCCCTTTGTAAGGGGGGAGAGGGTCGGGGTGAGGGAGGATTCCTCCCCCACAATCCAGCGCGTCAGCGTTTGGGCGTCCACTTCAGCAATCGGTGCGTCGGCGACCTTGCGCCCCCCGCGCAGTACTGTCACGAAGTCCGCATAGCGCATCGCCTCGTTCAGTTTGTGCGTCACCAGCAGGATGGTGCGCCCCTGCGCTTTGAGGCGCAGCAGCGTCTCGAACAGCGCGTCCACATCGCGCGGCGAGAGCATCGCCGTCGGCTCGTCCAAAATCAGGATCTCCGCATCGCGCCAGAGCAGTTTGAGAATCTCCAGTTTCTGTCGCGCGGCGACGCTCAGTTCGGCGGCGGGTCGGCTCCAGTCGGGTTGGAACTGCAGCGCGTCGGCGAGTTGCTCGGCTTTCGCCTGCGCCGTGCGGCGATCGAGCCATCCTCCAAAGCGCGTCGGCTCCGCGCCCAGAATCAGGTTGTCCAGCGCGCTCAGTTCGGGGATGATGCTGTAGTGCTGGCTCACCATGCCGATGTGGTGCGCAATCGCGTCGGCGGGGGTGCGGAACTGCACGCGCTTGCCGCGCAGGTAGATCTCCCCTGCGTCGGGCGCGTAGTAGCCGTACAGCAGGCGCATCAGCGTCGTCTTGCCCGCGCCGTTTTCGCCCATAATCGCGTGCAGCGTGCCCGCCGCGACCTGCAAGTCCACCGCGTCGCAGGCGACCAGCGCGCCGAACCGCTTCGTCACCCCGCGCATCGCAATCAGCGGCGACGCGCCGTCGGAAGCTGAGGGCACGCCAGATCCCCCCACTCCCACGCCCTCTCCCCCCTTTGTAAGGGGGGAGAGGGTCGGGGTGAGGGGGAATTCAGTGCGCTGTTCCCCGTTGTGGACAGCTCGCAACAACCACTGCGGCATTCGCGCAGGATGCATGGGTCGGATCGGCATGACATGCCAACATTCGCCCTCACCCACCCAACTCCTGCCGCCCAAGTTTACCAACCGTACCTACTCCATCCCCATAAGCGGAGAGTCCTATGATGCGCTGGTTCCGCAAACGCACGGTGGACTTGGCGCGCGAGTACGCGCCTGTAGAGATTGAGACGCATGGCGAGCGCGACCCCGCCGAGTTCGACGACTTGATTAGCCAGCACGGCTACGCGATTTACGAGCGCATGCTCACCGACGCGCATGTCAAGGCGTGCTTCAACCTGAAGCGGTGGGGCATACTGAGCGTGCCGTGGCGGCTGGAGCCTGCCGACGCCAGCCCCGACGCCCAGCGCGCCCACGAGTTCATACACTACACCCTGCACACAATGCAGGGCGGCGTGTTCGGGCTGCTCTGGCGCGTGCTGGACGCCCTCGCCAAAGGGTGTGCGATTTTGGAGAAACTCTACGCCTACCGCGCCGAGCCGCCCTACGCAGGCTACTGGACGCTCGTCGGCTTCAAAGCCAAAAACCCCGCCCTGTTCCGCTTCGAGGTGGACGCCTATCGGAATGTGCGCGCGCTGATCCTACACGCGCCTGACGGCAGGCAACTCACCCTCCCGCGCGAGAAGTTTATCCTGTACGCCTACAACCCGCGCTACGAGTCGCCCGCAGGCGAATCCGACCTACGCGCCGCCTACCGCGCCTGGCGCAGCAAGGAGCGCATCCTGCAGCAATGGGATTTGTTCCTGTCAAAATACGCCTCGCCGACGCTGATTGGCGTCTACAAGCGCGGCTTGCCGCCCGCCCAGCAAGAGGAACTCCTGCGCGCGCTGGACAAGGTGCAACAGGAGACCGCGATGATTGTGCCTGAAGAGGTACAGGTGAGCGCGCTGGAGTTCAAGCAGTCGGGCGCGGAGAGTTTCGCGCAGGCGGTGACGCACCACAACGCCGAAATCGCCAAAAGCATTCTGGGCGAGACGCTCACCACTGACGAGGGGCAGCGCGTGGGCAGCCTCGCGCTGGGGCAGGTTCACCTGAAAGTGCTGCAGACGCAACTGCGTGCGCTCCGTGCCGAGTTAGCCGAGCGCGTGATGCACGACCAACTCATTCGCCCGTTGGTGCGCCTCAACTTCGGCGACGCGCCTGTCCCCCGCTTCGTGTGGGAGGAAGACTAACGGCGCGTCAGCCCTCCTGGGACGGACAGTCGTCGTCCTGTTTGTAAAGTGCCATAATCTTCGGGCGCGTGAGAATATACGCGCTAATCGCGGGGTACAGCAAGCCCAAGGTGAAACGCGGGACTGGGCGCGCGGTGCGGTCTTCAATCTGGTAGCGCTCACGGAAGGATTGATACACCGTCGGGTTCAAAGCGAGCCGATCGACGACCGCCCAGAGGATCGCGCCTGTGGCGTACCCCATCATCAGCCACCACCCTTTCGGCTGCAGGCGCAACAAGCCAATCGCGCCGAACAACAACATCGCGTTCAACGCCGTTTGCACCCCTGTCAGGAAAACGCTCCACCAGCGCGTGTAAGGGTCGCCTATCACCTGCGTAAACAGCGTCGCGAGTTCGGGAGACCCCTCGCGTTTCAGCAACGCCATAAACCACTCAGGCGCGGTCAGGATGACCAGCATCCCGCCAAGCCCTCCAATCGTACCCGAAAGACCCCAGATGACCCCGATAATCCCGATGACAGTTATTGAGCGCGGTCGCTGCATAGTGCGCCTCGACTAATTGTTTCGAAAGAGCAGGCAAGATTCCTGCACAGCAAGCGCATACATCCCCAGCAGTGACCCCAGCCAGACCTGTCACCCAAAGCGCAAGCGCATCCCGCACCGCAGCGCGACAAGATACGCGACCAGCCCCATCTGCGCCTCACACGCCAGCAGCGCGATGGGTGCATCGAAACCTCCCCCACGCGCCCATACTCGTATTCGGGTATAATCCCTGCTGGTGGAAAACGCATCGCGCTACCTACCGAGCATCGGCATGGAGGTTCACGCGCAGCTCTTGACCGAGAGCAAGATGTTCTGCGCGTGCCCGACTCGCTTCGGCGACCTGCCCAACACGAATGTGTGCCCCATCTGCTTGGGGATGCCCGGCATGCTGCCCGTGCCCAACAAAAAAGCCGTCGAGCATGTGATTCGCACCGCGCTCGCGCTCAACTGCCGAATCGCGCCTGTGGCGATGTTCTACCGCAAAAACTACTTCTACCCCGACCTGCCCAAAGGCTACCAGATTTCGCAGTACGGCGAGGTACATCCGATTGGCACGCGCGGTTATTTGGAAATCGAGGTTGAGGGCGAGCGGTTCCCCGTGCGCATCCGCCGCGTGCATCTGGAAGAGGACACGGGCAAACTGTTCCACTACCTGCCTG
>Ga0308410_1000296_pt1 | contig 26015 bp, 17 predicted proteins | sample HotsprOSTMatCore_FD_203467 | JGI IMG/M metagenome (GOLD analysis project Ga0308410, IMG submission 203467) | Hot spring phototrophic mat microbial communities from Octopus Spring, Yellowstone National Park, Wyoming, United States -... | ecosystem: Environmental > Aquatic > Thermal springs > Hot...
GGCGGCTCGTTTGGAAGGCATCCCTCCTCAAGGAGCCTTAAGCCTGGTGCATCAGGATCCCAAAATTCGGGGCCCGAAGCTATTTAGTACCCACTGTGTGATCTGCCACGATCTCCCCGGTGAATCGGTGATGAACATTCGTTCGGATAACCCGTCGGCCCCTCAGCTTTATGGGTTTGCCCAGCGTAAGTGGATCGAGGGTTTGTTGGACCCAATAAAAGTCGCGGGGCCAGAGTACTTCGGCAATACCCGATTTGCGGCAAGTGCAATGGTCCGCTACGTCCAGGGGCGGTATCAGAACCTCCTGCAATCCGACAAGGAGGCCATCGTCGAGGCTCTGGTAGCAGAGGCCGGCTGGGATTGCCCCCTCGGAGAAAATGGGGGCCGAAAGGAGCTGGTTATTCGCGGACGTGAGTTATTGAGTCAGCACTGTACACAGTGCCATCTCTACCAGGGCGAAGGACCAAGGGGGTTCACGCCTACCCTCGATGGTTATGGATCCTATGGTTGGATTGTGGGGGTAATTGCCGATCCTACCCATGGGCTGTTTTATGGTGCTCGCAATGATCGTATGCCAACATACTGGGAGAGTGCCATCGATCCCGGGGCCAATCGGCTTCGAGGGGATGAGATCGCAGTGCTGGCCCAATTCCTGCGTGGGGAGTGGCAGGAAGCAGATCGTCCTTCCCCTCCTCCACGGGAACCTTTCCTCTTATTTGCCGGGCGTTGGGAGGGGCTTCGGCCGAAAGTTCCTCTGCCCGGCGACTCACTCGCCGATCGGGCACGGTGGCTTTACCAAAGGGAGCTTTGTTCTCTTTGCCACAACATGACCGGTGTGGAAGGGGAAGAACCAATCTCGGCCTATCGCCCGGCAGGAGCCGATCTGGGCCGGTATGCCACCCGAGAATGGATCGCCGGTTGGCTCGATCGAGCTCAAGTGGGAGGGCCTAAATATTTCGGGACCACCGCTTTTGCCAACGGCTCGATGGTGAAATTCGTCCGCACAAGCCTGCCAGAATTGGTCAAGGATATCGGCAAGGAGGGGCTGGATCGCCTCATCGATACCCTTGCGGACTGGGCCGCCCAGGATGGTCCTCTGCCGAAGGACAAAATCGACGAAGAGGTCCTCCTTTTATTTGAAGATTTCACCTGCACCGATTGCCACTCCGTCTATGGCAAAGGGGGAGGAACAGGACCGGATTTGACAGGCTATGGTTCCCGGCAGTGGACGATCGATATCCTGAGCGATCCGACGCACAAGAGGTTCTACCGAGATCGTAATGACGGGATGCCTTCCTATTTTGCCTTTCCGGACCGGCCGGAGAAAAATCTTTTGACTCAGGAAGAGCTGGAATTGTTGGCCGATTGGCTCCGGCGGTCTGTGACGACGAAGTCAGAGTGAAAGATTTGGTTTCAGGGCAAGAAGCTAAAGCCTCGGGAGTATCCGAGAACCGATCTTTGGGAGCTCGGATGCCTCGAAAGGCTGGAGCGACCCTGAGTCGGATTTCCCCACAAAGGGAAACCTATCCAATTCCGTTTTGCTCTTAGTAATGGAGCACAAATTTTCTCCTTAATTGGGAGTGCCTCACGTGAAAGTGCTTCCCTATCATGAGATTCCTCTCCAACCTGTGAATTTGGAAGGGGCGGTGGGGTGTCAAATGCGGGTTCTCGTGGGTCAGGAAGATGGGGCACCGAATTTCACCATGCGGCAGTTTGAAGTAGCACCTGGGGGTCATACTCCCTTGCATTCCCATCCCTATGAGCACGAGGTATTTGTCCTGGATGGGGAAGGTTGGGTGCAAGTGGGAGAATGTCGCTATCCATTGGCTGCGGGCACTGTGGTTTACCTTCCGCCGGGAGTACTTCATCAATTTCGCAACGAAAGCAATCGCCCATTGCGGTTTTTATGTTTGATCCCGAATCCGGTGCGGGCAGTGGACGCCCCATGTGTGGCGGCCTGTTGCCCGGGATAACGAGCATTTTTTTGCACTCGGAAAAACAAGGGGGAAGCCTCTCCCGATTTGGAAAAACAACGGGAAAGCTTCTTTGCACTTCGAAAAACAACGGGAAAGCTTCTTTGCACTTCGAAAAACAACGGGTAAACCTCAGTTGTCCCATGAAAAAATCTCGGGGAGACTTCTCCGGAAGAAGGCCACAGATCGGGGAGCGAGAGCTCCAACCCGCCGTCTTGTTTTGGTCAGGGGTCCAGGGATGGTTTCTGCCTTAGGGGAGAGGGATAAATTCTAGAATCAGGGTCTTCCCGATTGTGATCCAGGGGGCAATGGGTGCTCCACTTCCCTACCGTGGATGAAAGAGACCTGGAAGAATGGATACCGACAGAAGTGTACTAAAGTTTAGGTTTGTGGTCTCTTTCGAAATGGGCTGGCGGAAAGTTCTAAGTCTTGGGGCTAGCCACAAATTTTTTTAGGGACAGGGAACACTTGAGAGTTTCTTGCTTTTCCGGGACTAGTAGCTCGGGGCACTCCTGTAGCATTTGCCCTGTGGCTCGGCTCCCCACAAGGAAATGGTTTGAACAAAGGGCCGGGTCCGGATGAAAAAAAAAGAGAGGTTTTGGAAACGCTGGATCGGCAGAAGATTTTTCCCCTCATCCTCTGGAGTCCTAGTCTCCCTGCTTTAGCAGGCGGTTTTCCCCGGGATTGCCCCTGTGCAGATGAAATCCGAACCCTAGATAAGTCCTGCGAACATTAAAACTAACTTTTATGCCCGTAAGTTTAGGTGGATCCGCTCAGACTGTACTGGCGGTGATCCCCTTACGGGAGAGGATCCTGAAGCCTAGAAGCACCTTTTGCCCCTTTTCGGAACCCGGCGGAAGAAATGAGGCAGATCTCTCTCCAACAGGTCCCAGGTGCTTCCGGCTCATAACTGTTCCCGAAGTGTGGTCCAACTAACGTAGGCAATAATTACCGCACAGACAAGGAAGACAATATCCACGACGATACTGCCAATCTGGAGAGCCCCCGTGGCCAAGTCAGCACCAAAAAGAACAATGAGGAAAGCTGCCACAATCAGTCCAAAAATACACAGTGCTCTTCCCATAGCTGTGGCCCAAAGTTTTGTTTTTTAGAATGAGCCCCTAATTCCCACAAGCTCGGTTGTACGGACTGTTCCCTTCGGAATCCGACCGAATGACCATTTTTGGCCGATTTATCTGAGAACGATTGATTCGTGGATAACGACCGGGCATTCAGCCTTTTGTTTGTCCCGATTCAGACTTCTTTAGTTTGGCAAGCCACCAGTCGAGCCGCAAAAAGCTTTTCTTTCGCTGGACCGGCGGCGAGGCAGCCGGTTTCCTTGCCAAAAATCTCGGTGCCTCCAACCCCAACCGGAGTCTTGTTCTTTCCCCGGCTCTTACAAAGTTCACAACCTATTCCAAATGTAGCTCTGGCAGGCCGCAAACATTTCGAATATTAAAGCGTTATTCGAATATTAAAGGGTTAACCATGTTGTTCATTTTGGCCATCTTGTAGGACCACTTGCTAGGGCAGGTCGCCAGCCTCGGTCCCATACCTGTACCGGTCCAATCTTCCTTCTGCCTTGACTGGCTCCCGGATCGGTGCCGGTGCAAACATACTTTTCTTGGAAAGGGTTAGCCCGTAGGGAAAGTTTCCCCCCGGTGATTTAGCCGGAGATCCCTCGGGACAGAAACGACCAAGGGGTGATGGACACCACGTTTCTGTGCCTCAGGAGGCCAGAAGCAATTTCTTTCACAACCAAGAAAGTATAATTCGACGTTTTGCCCGCCGAAGGAGTTTCACGATTTTCGATAGCATGGCATTGTGAGTAGGGGTTGGAATATCCCCTAAATGTGGCATTTTAATGCCACCTATATTTCGGGGTTGCGGGAGGGCTTCCTTGCGGTGAAGGGCCTCCTTGGTGGAAGGCATCATCCCAGCGGCAGATGGCGGCCCATTCCACGGATTTCCCGGGGGTTTTGCCATGCACTGAGCCTGCGGATGAGTCCAGGGGTGGATTGTGGCTTGGCAAGATTCCACGGGAGGGTCTGAGGTAGGCTGTCCCGGTGGGATCCCATCTCGGGACCGAAGCAGGCATCATGCACCAGGTGAGGACAATCGGTTGGTCCGGCCGGCCCGATTGGTGGCATCTCCCGGGTTGCCACGGTGTACCTGCTTTGACTGGATGGCCTGTCATGGGGATCGGGCGAGCCCGAGAATTTCTGTTTCGGAAAGCCGAGCACACGCACCGACAATCCGAGGGCACATTGTCGGGGGCTGGTACTAAACGACAATGCCGTCGGACATAATCCTTCACTAAACTCGTAATCTAGATAGCATTGCTCCAACTGAGTAATCTGAGTTAGAGCGGAAAAACCTGGCTTGCTGGTGGGCGGGCACCAGTGGAGGGTCCGCCCGGACGGCCCTGGGATTGCGTGATTCGGAGTAGGCGAAAAAGTCCCAGGACTGAGGGTCCTCCATCTGGTTTATGCATACTCGACAAACCGGTTGGTTCTATTGGGCAGGGGTGGGTATGGAGACCTCGGGCAGGGGTGGGTGTGAAGCCCCTGGTGCACGACGTCCCCAGGGTCGAAAAAGCTTTACATCTGCACCAGTTCTGCATCCGGGGATACATGGCATAGCGGTTCGTTTGCTTTGGAAACTTCACTTTTCGTTTCTTGCGATGATTATGCTTTAGCCTGAGGAGTGAGAAGGAAGTCGGATCGATGTCAGGAAATGCCGCAGAAACCCTTTGGGAGGAATTTCGGCCGCTTATGCCGGTGGCCGAGCGTTGGGCCTATTTGGATCATGCGGCGGTGGCTCCCATTCCCCGCCCGACGGCCGATGCAATCCACAGATGGGCAGAGCAGGCTACCTCCGACGGGGAACTCGGATGTCGCGAATGGTATGGCAAAGTTGATCATGTCCATGTGTTGGCTGCCCAAATGATGGGCTGCGATCCGGAAGAAATTGCAATCGTCAGTAACACGAGTCATGGAATCAATATAGTTGCTTTTGGATTGGATTGGCGGCCTGGCGACAGCGTGGTTTTCCCCGGCCATGAATTTCCCACGAACCAGTATCCTTGGTTGGCACTGCGACAGGAGGGAGTGGAAGTCCGGCGGGTGATCCCTCAGCCGGGAAGACCTCTTTTGGATCTGCTGCGGCGAGCATGCGATCGCCGTACGAGATTAATTGCCGTGAGCTGGGTCCAATACCTGGACGGATATCGAATCGATCTGGACCGGGCGTGCGAGTTGGCTCACGACTTCGGGGCCCTTTTGTGCTTGGATGCTATTCAAGGGCTTGGGGTCTTTACCCTGGATCTTCGCCGAACGCCTGTAGACTTTTTGGCGGCCGACGGTCACAAGTGGTTGCTCGGGCCCGAGGGGGCAGGGATTTTCTTTGTTCGCCGCGAGCATCTGGATCGCCTCCGGCCTATCGGTGTGGGGTGGCACAGCGTCGTCCATGCCCGCGACTTTAGCCGGATCGAATTGGACTTAAAGCCCTCCGCCGCTCGCTTCGAAGGCGGAACCCACAATGTTGTCGGCTCTATCGGCCTGGCCAAAAGCTTGGAGATCCTCCTCCAATTCGGAACAGAGCGAATAAGCCGGCAGGTCCTCGAGCTCACCGATCGAGCTTGCGAAAGATTAGCCCAGCTGGGTGCCGTGATTGTTAGCGATCGGTCGGAAACTGCCAAAAGCGGCATCGTTGCCTTTGAGGTCCCGGGCGTGGATCCAGCAGTGGTGCGAAATAAATGTTTAGAGGCGGGAGTGGTCTTGAGCGTTCGGGCAGGTAAGATCCGAATTAGTCCGCACGCATACAATAACGAAGACGATTTGGATCGGCTGATCGATGTGGTTTGTAGCTGTCGAAAATCTTTAGCCGTTTGAAAACTAAGCACTTTTGCGGTTTTAAAAAGCCCGGGTAAGGCTGCTCATTTTAGGCCGAGCGGGGTCTGGGCAGGTCCGAGAAGCTAGGGCATGCTCGAGCTTATGTTCGTGGGTCGGGTGGGGGTATCTTTCGATTGCGAAGGTTACCCTCAGGTTCGGGGGAGTCGGGGGGCTCACGCCTCCCAAATCTAGGTTGAAGAGAAGACCATAGGGGAACCAATGACTGCAGGTTTGAGCGATCGTGGGGACAAACGGCCGGGGGGAGCTCCCGGCAAAGCAGGTATAGCCGTCTACCCAGGCTCCTTCGATCCGATTACTCTCGGGCATCTTAACGTAATGGAGCGGGCAAGTCGCCTCTTTGAAAAACTCATTGTGGGGGTGGGAGTTAACATCGAAAAGACACCGCTTTTCACCCCGGAAGAGCGGGTGGAGCTCATCCGTTTGTCCACGGAACATCTTCCCAATATCGAAATTCGGACTTTTACCGGGCTGGCCGTCGAATTTGTAAAACGTTGTGGGGCCCAGATCATGATTCGAGGTGTACGGCCAATCACCGATATTCAAGCAGAGCTAACGATGATGATGGCTAACCGCCGCTTGGCCCCCGAGGTAGAAACTCTTTTTATGGTAGCCGATGGCGAATTGGCCCACGTGTCAAGTTCCTTGATTAAACAAATTGCCCCAATAGCGGGACCGGAAGTCCTGGCTCGCTTCTTGCCACCCAAAGTGGTGACTGCGGTGCTGGCCAAATTTGCCGGTCAACCCTTCCCTTGGGAAATTAGTGCCAGTACCCAGGCAATCGTTCCCCATGAAGCGGCGGTGAAGTGATCGGCACACCTCCCGGTTAGGGGTCGCCAATAATTGCTCCGCCGTTTCCCTTCGGTTATTCATGTCTGAAAAACCAAAAATGTAGCAGGGGCTCCAGAGGGCGGGACCTCTTTGTCCCAGCTATATGCAATCCTCAGTAGTTCCGTTCGGAAAATAAAGTTGGCACAAAGAGACGGTTGTGCCGGATTGTCGCAAGAAGGCTCGGGGGCTTGCCACCCCAACGATCATTTCCGGCCCAAGTTGAAAGCAAAGACGGGGTCAGGGTTCCGGCGACCTGACTCCGAGTCTTTTGCCTGAGACATTGCAAGCATATTCGGAGGAGTCTTAGTCCAGGGGGGAGACGTTACCCCTGCGAGAGGCTTGAGATCTGCTCTCGAAAACACTTTCTTTAATGGCCGTTGTTTGGGAATTTTAAGGTGTATCTTGAGGTGGGTGGACCAGTCGGTTGGATTGGGTTGGTTAGGTCTTCAAATGTTCTGCCAAAGTACTAATGATTCCCACTCGATCCTTGGGGATGAACCCTTGAAATCGGAGACCTTATTCACAGCGGGGGACAGTGCGTCGGAGGGGGAGCAAACCCGAAAAAGACCCGAGGAATACCCGTCAACGATGGCCGATGGAACGGGGGATCCAGCATCCGGAAATTTATCCCCCCAACAGGAAGGGGACAGCAAAGGTTTGGATTTGGCCCCTGTCGCCGGTGATTCATCACAAGGTTGGCCGGGCAAGTCCTTCCCAGAAGTTTGTCCGCTTTGCGGAAGTCGGATTTCTTCCGAAGGACCGGGGGGTGAGTTCCGAAGCAGAATGTCCTTATTCTTGCAAAAGTTTGGCCCCGCCATCGGATGGATCGATTTGCCATCTGGTTTCCTTTTGTCTGTGATTATTCCGGTTTACAACGAGCAGGTTACTATTCGGGAGCTGGTTTCCCGGGTGGAAGCAGTGCCCATCCCGAAAGAAATTATCCTCGTGGATGATGGGAGTACGGATGGGACTCGCCAAATCCTTGAAGGCTGGCGGGGTCGACCGGGATTCCAAATATTGTTTCATGAGATGAATCGGGGGAAGGGGGCTGCGATCCGGAGCGGCTTGGCCGTCTCAAGAGGCCACGTGGTCCTCATTCAGGATGCCGACCTGGAATATGACCCGGTTCACTATCCGGAGCTCATTTACCCGATTGTCCGGGGTGTGGCCGACGTGGTATACGGATCCCGCTTTTTGCCCGGCGGGCCTCATCGCGTCCTCTATTTTTGGCATGCCGTCGCCAATGGGATCATCACCACCTTATCCAATATGTTCACCGATTTGAATTTGACAGATGTAGAGACTTGCTACAAAGTTTTTCGTGGGGATCTGATTCGGTCGATTGCTCCAACCCTCCGCGAGGAAGGGTTTGGATTCGAGATTGAGGTGACGGCTAAAGTGGCCCGACGTCGTTGTCGGATTTACGAGGTCGGGATTTCCTACTTCGGTCGGACCTATGCAGAGGGCAAGAAAATCCGCCTTCGGGATGCTTTTCATGCAGTCTGGTGTATCCTTCGCTATTGGCGGTGGGATTAGGAAAGCCAGAAGATGCCACCGAAGATTCCAATGAAGGAGATCTCAGGAATTTCGGAGAGTAAGTCGGGACCTTTCGGAGCACCAACGTGGGCTTGTGGCAAAATGGAACAGGGCTCCAGGTTAGGCTAATTCCCCTTGAAAATTGTCCGGCCAGTTCCAGGCGGGTGGGGTGAATGTGCCCCCGAGCGATACCGGCAGGGCGTCAGAGGCAGTAAAGCCCCGCAATTCCGCGAGCTTCCATTTCCCATCGGGTCGGAAGCTCGCCTCTCGAGAGTTTTGCTGGCGTTGTGAATTGGCGAAGACCTTGCGACAATAGGCACCGGTGGGGGTGGGAAAAGTCGTGGTGGGAAAAGTTGGGGAAAAGGCAAGCTCATAGCCTTATTCGAACTGGGTGCGGCAGGCTGTTAGTTTTTGGCCGAAAGCAGTGAGGCATCTCTCTTCAACGCGAACCAGCATACAGGGGAAAAGAGAATCTCTCAGTTTGGATTTGAGGCGAGCTTTTATTGGAGCGAAACTGTTCTCGGATTAAGATCATTCCAAGATAGGGTAAACGGATCTCCCATTAGTAAGTTCTGACGGCTGGGGGGTGGCTTCGAACTTATTCAGCCCACCAGGCGGGCTGAAGTCGTGAGCAGGCATTTTGCACCTACTTAAAGAAGGTTGCCCGGAAGAGCCTTCCGGTGGAGCCAAGGCATTTCCCTCAAGCGAAGCTAGAAGTAATTGCCGCGTGGGGTTTGCCCTATATTGGAGAAAGGAGCAAATTTTTGGTCGAGCCATGGGGAGCTGCCGGGACCGAGGGAGGGGAGCCAAACTCCTTCTAAGTCTGGGAACTGTCGTTCGAGCGGAGCTATCTCGGGGCTCCGGGAGCCCATCTTGGTAGCTTGACGTGAAATATCGGAAGGATTTTGTTGGCACTACTTAGGAATGAAGCCGATACTTCGGGAACCAGTGAAATCCAGAAGCGGGTGGCCCGAGTAAGAGTGTTTTTTCCGCGACTGTTAGCAGGGGTATGCGGCGGGTCTTTCTCCCCGACTTTGTTGTAGATTCGGTGGAATGCCTGTCCCCACAGTTTTTAGGCAGTTTGGGGCTAAGGGCTCTTTTGCTTGATGTGGATTGCACGCTGAAGCCCTATCGGGCTCCTAGTATCGCTCCGGAGGTGGTGCAATGGGTTGACCTGTTGCGGGAAAGCGGTTTTGGGCTATGTCTTGTGAGCAATGGCCGGCTAAGGCGGGTGATGCCTCTTGCCCAGCAATTGGGGCTGCCGTGTATCGCCCCCGCTTGGAAGCCGTTCCCTTTTGCCTTGTGGCGGGCTGTGCGATGGCTGGGGAGCGAGCGAAATTCCACGGCAATGGTGGGAGATCAGATCTTTGCCGATGTTCTAGCCGCCCGTTTGGCCGGGTTGCGGAGCATCTTGGTTACCCCAATTTTCCCTGACCAGGAACCTTGGTGGACTCGGCTAAAACGCCCGCTGGAAACGCTGGTCACGGGAAAAAAGGGGTTGGAAGCTCGGCGGTCCCCGGCAAGGCTGACAGGGTAACTTTCCCCGAGAATCCCCGAGGCTCGGCCCAATCTTGGGGCGACCAAGAGGAATGACCGGTAGGAAGGTGAGGTCTTTGCCCAACCAATGAAACCAATCTAGCCAATAATGAGGGCTTCCTCTGTTTGTTCGGGACACACACTTTCCGGAATTGCGGTGTGGAGTTGGGGCCGGCATTTCCTGCCTCCTGCACCTGTTGCCCAAAAAGAATTGGTTTGGTCCCGGCCCTTACGGGGTCGGATCTATGGCAAACTTTGAGGCACTTCAGAATCTGTGGTATCGGTTGGGGGCATTCCTCCTGTTAGGGGCATTCGTCGTGCAGGGTCTCCGGAGTCTTTGGGACCGGTAACTTCCGCCGTCAGCACGGTCTGTTTGGATGGCGGAGGCTTCTGTGGTCTGAATTTTGATTGAAAGCAGTTTGAAGCTGCTGGATAGGGGTGGAAAAATTTTCGCGAAGGGTTCCAATGCCCGCCCCTGCAAACTTTCCGGCGAGTTTCAGCAATTCCGGCGGAACAAGAAATTGGCTATTTTCGGGGAAGGTGCCCGGGCAGAACTACCATCGACCTATATGCGAGGAATGAGGCTGCGGGGAAAGGCCCCCGGCGGGACAAAACAAATCCCAAGCTTTATTTTGGTTGCTGAAAGACCAGAGGGTGGACCTATGAGCTCGGTGTATATTTGTCCCAGGTGCAATCGGCCCGGGTTTATGCCGGAGGGATTAAGGCCTGAACAACTGGTGCACTGTCCACAGTGTGGGGCGGATTTTGCCGTGGGTGAGGGTCTTCCCTTGGAGGTTGGTGGGCCGGAAGTTCCCGAGCAGGAATTCGTCCCGGTGGCCCGATCCTTGGACCTGACAGCCTCTCCATCCGAGCTGGGGATCACCCTTGAGGGGCAAACCGGGTCGATTTCGGAGGTTCCTCTGGGGCTACCGGCCTGGGAGGGAGCAAAGGTGAGTTCCGGGCCGGGCTGGCCGGCTGGCGAAGAGGAGATTTTGGAGTCTTTAGAACCAACTCCTCAAGGTGCCCTTCGTGGGGCAGAATTTTTGTCCGAGCAATCCCCGGAATCTTCCCGCGTGGAGAACTTGACTGGGGAGTTGTCCGCTCGGTCCACGGAGGGGGAAGGCACAGATCGCGAGCTGGCGGTTGCCCCGGCCGAATGGTCCCCTGAGGGTCCCTCCCTGCCCGAAGTTTCCGGCGACTCTGCGGTGGCGGAAATGTCCTCCGGGGTATCCGCGACGAAGGAGGGGGTGGCCACGTCGGTCTCCTCCGCATGGGAATTGCTTTGTCCCCATTGTCACCAGAGGTTTCCCCTGGCAAAAGCCCAGCTTGCTTCTACCGGGGAGAGTTTACCGGAGGAGGTGGCTCGGGTACTCGAGGAACAACTGGAAGCTCAGCTTGCTCGGACTGAGGGGGCTTGGGCTGGAGGGTGGCATCCTGCCCAGATTTCCCCTGGTATAGTCAGGATTCAGGTACCCGAAGAAGAGCAGCGGGCGAGACCTTTTGCACGCCAACCGCGAAAGAAAGTCAACGTCCTAAAAGAGCTCATCAGTTGGGTTGGAGGGGCCGTTCTGGGACTTTTGATCGCCTATTATCTCTTGGTATTAATTCGAGGTGACACCGGAAATTTCCTCAAATTGCCTCTTCCCGGGCTCCGCAGTACCTACAAATATTCGCCCTCTTGGTTCCCCAGCTTTTTGAAGCCTTCTGCCTCGGGGGAGAAAAATTCGGCGGAGGAAACTCGTGCGGAAGCCTCCGAACGTTAGTCTATGATGGTCCCCGGTCACTTTTCCCGCCCTAGAGCCACCGGAATAATTTTTCAGACGGGCTGGTTTGTCACGAACTCGACAAACAAAGTAGTAATAGTTGAGTTTTTACGGTGTCCTAAAATTCTCGACTAAAAGAATAGGGGATCTCAAGATCCCTTGGTGTGACTTATGCCTCGAACAGTGTACCTTGCTACTTTTGGCTGTCAGATGAATGACCTGGATAGTGAGCTCGTCCGCGCGAGCTTGCTTGAAGCTGGATACCTTTTCGTCGATCGGGCTCGAGAGGCGGACGTCGTCCTTTTCAACACGTGCAGTGTCCGGCAGCATGCGGAGGACAAGGTCTACAGTGCCCTCGGGCAGCTCAAACGCAGGAAAAAGGCTCGCCCCGGGCTTATCATCGGCGTGCTAGGGTGCATGGCTCAAAAAGATGGGGAGCTAATCTTTCAGCGCGCTCCGTGGGTGGATTTGGTCCTTGGGCCGGGTCAGCTTGGCCGGTTGGTCGACTCTCTTGATGCTTTGATCTCCGGTCGCCAAAAGAGGGTGTTGGAGCTGGCTCTCCCGCGAAAAGGGATGCCCCAGGCGGAGGTGGCTCGCAGTTTTGCCGCTTTCGATCCTCCTCGTCGGCCGGATGTCCGGCCTTTGCGGCAGCAAGCAATGGTCCGGATCATGCGGGGCTGCGATAAGTTCTGCACTTTCTGTGTGGTACCCTCCGTCCGAGGTCCCGAGCAGAGCCGACCTGCCCGAGAAATCGAAGCCGAAGTCCGAGCACTGGCAGACCAAGGGTGTGTGGAAGTAACGTTGCTTGGGCAGACGGTCAATAGCTACTTGGATACCACCGAAGGTCGGCAGATCCGCTTAGCCGATCTTTTAGAGCGAATCGCGGCAATCTCAGGAATTCGCCGGATTAAGTTTATTACGAATCATCCTAAGCACATGACAGACGACCTCCTCCAGGCGGTGCGGGATTTACCATCAGTGTGCCCCTATTTGCACGTGCCTGCTCAAAGTGGATCCGATCGTGTGTTGCAGCGGATGCGTCGCGGCTATACCGCGGCAGAATACCGGGAGATGATTTGCCGCATTCGCGAGACAGTCCCAGACGGGGCTATCACCAGCGATTTTATTGTCGGCTTTTGCGGAGAGACGGAAGAAGATTTTGAGGCAACCATGGAACTGGTTCGTTGGGCCCGCTTCAAGAACAGCTTTATTTTCAAGTACAGCCCTCGGCCGGGAACAAAGGCGGTGGAGCTGTACGAAGACGATGTCCCCGAAGAGGTCAAGCGGGATCGCAACCGCCGGCTTTTGGCCCTTCAAAATGAAATAAGTCTGGAGGAAAACCGCAAGTTTGTCGGCCGACGGGTAGAAGTCCTCGTCGAAGGAATTAGCAAACTAGAACGTAAACAGCAGACAAGCTCCGTCGGTCTCGGTTCTGCCCGACTGCAATTGCCGATTGTCGGATCGAACGCAAGCAAAGACGGGAATTGGGAGTTGGGCAGGGAAGGTTTCCGGGCTTGGGGGGTGGGTTCAGGATGTGTACAAGTGAACCTTGGTTGTTCGGGACAAAAGTCCGAGGAAGTTTCGACCGGTCCCCGGCCGAAAGGGCAGCTTCAGCTGTCTGGCCGCACAGTGTGCGACCGGATTGTGGTATTTCCCGGTCGGCCAGAATGGATCGGGCAATTCCTCGAGGTGGAAGTGGAACGTGTCTCAGCAGTCACCCTCTTCGGCCATGTCGTGTCCCCGCCGGGGTGTCGCTGATTCCTGCTCGGTGGGATTGACTGCTACTCAAACAGGACGCTAGGCGGGCGACTTTCCCATCGGGGTCCAGAGTACCTTTTTAGAGTGTTTCACAGGATAACCCTCTTTTTCTAAAAGCCCCTCCTGAAACTACCTTTTTGGCCGGAGCCACGCTCAAACGGTCGCCGGGCCCATGGTAAAACCTTCGTAAACCGGCCTTTGTGTAAAGCAGGGTGGGTTGGAAAGGAATCGGCGGCCCCGAGTTGACAGTAATTTCGGGACAGCCTGTCGACAGCCTCTCCCCGGAAAATATAGGCGGGAATACATCGCGGGATTACCCCCAGCTGGCTTTATGCCGGTCAAGTGGTGGGACAGGTGGACATCTCGGCAGCCCCGATTTTGTCGGGAGATACCGGGCCTAGCTCGCAAGTTATGCCGTTGGTCCCCCGATTTTGTACCCGTTGATGCTCCCTTCTGGCTGTCTACCCTGCATGATGCTCCCGGCCGTGTCACCCCGGAGGAGCTTTTTCCGAACCTCAATTTTTGTCGGAATATACAATCCAGAGGGCTCCCCTAGGGTGTGCCAAAGCTAGTAAGGCTAGCAATTTGATGGGGCAGAACGATGGGAAACGGATCGAGGCCTTGGTGGATTATCCCCCTGGTGGATTATCATTTTCGGGGCAGCGTTCCGGAGGGCTTGCAAGCGGAGAGTGGAGGACCCGAGAAATCGCTCAAAGCCCCTCGGTGTCCAGCCAGGTAGCCTCCTAACTTGTCGGCCGGTGTTAGCACCTTCGTTTTTGCCGAGAAAAGCTTTTCCGAGAAAAACCTGCCCTCTTTTTGGTTATTCTCCTGATTCGCCTTATCGGAGGGGAAAAGGGATAATTTTTGTTGTGGCCGGGGGAGGGGGCCGACTCCCTATACCCTTTGAAATACGGGGCTGAGGTTAGGCCGAGGAAATTTCTTTTATCCTCGGATGTGCTGGCTTGGATGTGCGGGGGTTAGCGGGATCGGTACGGCTAAAATCCGGGAGCGGAGATGAGGGCTTCGGCCAGGAAACTCCTCGCCGAAAGGGTGAGTGGGAAGGCTTTAAATGGTCTGAAGTTTCTTAGGGGTTGGAGAGAAAGCGATCGCGGGAGATCCAGTGGGTAGTCTTATGGATTCAGCGGTGCTTGAGCGGTATCTAGGACAGCCGTCGGAGGCCTATCCCTTGCTGCGGGCATGGGGAATAACGGACGTGGTCCGGGCCCATGCCAATCTCCGGGCTCTTCATCGGCATGGGTTACCTTTGGATCTCTTAGCGGTGGTTTGGGACCAATTGGCTGAGTCTCTGCCCTCCTGTGCCGATCCGGACATGGCTTTGAACAACTTGGAGCGGTTCGTGGCAAAGTCGCGGAACCCGTTATCCCTCGGTACTCTTTTCGAGCGGGATCCGGGGACATTGCCCATTTTGGTCCGGATTTTTTCCACCAGTCAGTTTCTGAGCGATATCCTGGCGGCCGAGCCCGAGGCCTTCGAATTAGTGCGACTCAGTCAAGGGTCCCCCTATCCCCGGCAAGCGTTGGTCGACGATATCTTGGCGGAAGTAACTGCCCTGGAATCGGAACCGAGTATCCTTCGTGCTTTGCGGCGGTTTAAGCGGCGGGAAATTCTCCGGATCGCTTACGGGGATATTATCGGGGATCAGAACATCCGTACAGTAACCTCGCAGATTTCCTATTTGGCCGATTCCATTTTGGAGGGGGCTCTTTTTGCCGCAAATCGGTGTCTTCGGCAGCATTGGGGGGTCCCGCGTCTGCCCGATGGCCGCCGGGCCCGATTTGTCATCCTGGCCATGGGGAAGCTGGGTGGAGAGGAGCTGAATTATTCCAGCGACATCGATTTGATTTTTCTCTATGAAGACGAGGGTCAGACGGAAGGACCGCGGTATCTCTCGAATGCGGAATACTTCGAGCGATTGGCTAGGGAAATCGTCCGGCTCCTTTCTTCGCCGACGGAGCTTGGGGTAGCCTACCGGGTGGATTTGAGGCTTCGGCCGGAGGGCAAACAGGGACCCTTAGCGATCTCGGTTCCTGCGGCTTTATGGTATTACGACAACCGCGGCCGAACGTGGGAGAGACAGGTGTACATTAAGGCCAGGCCCGCCGCGGGAGATCTGGATCTAGGCCAGGAATTCCTGAGAAAACTTTCGCCGTGGATCTATCGTCGATTTCTTTCTCGGGCGGATATTTCGGGCATCAAAGCCCTGAAACGGCGGATCGAACATCGGACTCGCTTGGCCGGTACTGAGGCGACCAATGTCAAGACCGGTCGCGGAGGCATCCGGGACATTGAATTTGTTATTCAGTTCCTGCAGCTTTTGAACGGACCGGACCTCCCTGCGGTGCGGATGGGTAACACATTGGAGGCAATTACGCAGCTTGCCGCAGCCGGTTGTCTTACGGAGCAGGAGCGGGCTATTCTCACGGAAAACTATTGCTTCCTGCGAAAGTTAGAACACCGGCTGCAAATCATGTTCGATCTGCAGACACACACCCTGCCGGAGGATATCACCGCCCTTCGCCGGCTGGCCTTGCGGATGGGTTACCGAGACCAGGAGCCGGGGAGTGTTCTGGAGCGGTTCCTGGCCGACTATCGGCGGCGTACAGAGGAAAATCACCGTATCCTCAATCATTTGCTCCATCATGCCTTTCCGGATGAGGAAGAAACGGAGGCCGAGGTCGATCTGGTGCTCGATCCCGATCCTTCCCCCGAGCAAATCCAAACCGTCCTGGGTAAGTACCGATTTAAGAATGTCCCTGAAGCATACCGGAACTTAATGTCCTTGGCGGAGGAACGGGTGAAGTTTCTTTCCACCCGGCGAACGCGACATTTTTTGGCGTCGATTGCTCCCCAACTTCTCCGGGCAATAGCCGCCACGCCGGATCCCGATGCTACCCTTGTGAACCTGGACACCGTGACAGCTTCGTTAGGAGGCAGGGGTGTTCTCTGGGAGCTGTTTAGTTTCAATCCTCCCTCCTTGCGGCTTTTCGTGGAGCTTTGTGCTTACAGCCCCTACCTTTGCGAAATTCTCACCAGCAATCCGGGGATGATCGATAGTCTCCTGGATAGCTTGGTGTTGGACAAACTCCCGACGCCGGAGTGGCTTCGGGCAAGCCTTGCCGAGTTGTGCCACGCTGCCGAGGAGCTTGACCCGATCCTGAATGCATTTAAAAACGATCAAATCCTCCGGGTGGGAGTCCGCGATTTGCTGGGCAAGGAAGATGTAATGGCTTGTTGCCGAGCCCTAAGTGACGTGGCGGAGGTTATCTTGGAACAATTGACCGAAGCGGAGGTGGAAAGCCACCGGGCTAAGTGGGGAGTGCCTTTGGTAGAGGAGGTTGGGGGCGAGGTTCGGCCGGCCGAGATGGTGATTCTGGCGATGGGGAAATTTGGCGGGGCGGAACTCACCTATCGGAGCGACCTCGATATTGTGTTCCTTTATGATCAGGAGGGCCAAACGCGGGGGGAAGGGGAAAGTGCCGGAGTGGGCCCGCTATCCAATAGTGATTTCTTCACGGAGGTTGCCCGGCAAATTCTGCATCGAATGAGTCGCCTTACTCCGTACGGGCGACTTTATGAGGTGGACACTCGTTTACGGCCGATTGGGTCCAGTGGTCCCTTGGTGGTTTCTTTTACGGAATTTCGCGACTACTATGCCGGTCGGCATTCCCAGTTATGGGAGAGACAAGCCTTGTGCCGAGCTCGGCCGGTGTATGTTTCCGAGGTAGCCCGGCCATCGGTCGAAAGGCTTCTGCGGGAGGCATTGTTTAGTCATCCTTGGCGGGAGGCCTACCTTGGTGAAATCCGGCACATGCGGGTCCGCCTGGAAGAGACAGCCGGAGAGGGAAATTTGAAACGGGGTATGGGGGGTATCACCGACGTCGAATTCTTGGTGCAAATGCTCCAGCTCCGGCATGGGGCGGAGCACCCGGAGGTTGTCACTCCCCATCTGCTCGAGGCTTTGGATCGGCTAAAAAAGGCGGGGTTTTTGCCCCAAGAGGACGCCCACGTTTTGGGAGAACATTACCGTTTTTTGCGGCGGCTGGAATCGCGAATTCGCCTGGTCAGTCCCGTTGCCCGAAATCGACTTCCTCAAGAGCCCACCGATCTGGCCCGGATTGCCCATTTGATGGGTTTCTCAAGCGGGCAACAGCTCCTGGCCGCTTACCGGGAGGTAACTGCCGATACCCGAAAACGTTTCGACTGCTATTTTGGAAAGTGAGGTGCTTCCTTAACGAACGGAGAACGAATTGCTGCCGCCCAGGCGACGTGGTTTTTGACGACAATTGCTCCCCGGTGTTCAAACGGATTTTGCCGGTCTATGTGCAAAAACGGCGTTTTCGCCAGTCGTGGGGAAAGATTTCATTCCGGCCGCGGAACCAAAAGTGGGTTTTCAGATGACCGGAAGTCAGCTTTCATGAACAGCCTCATGAAACCGCGGAAGTTTATTCGACTTTTTCCACTCTACTGATGGCCGAGCCGCGAGCAAATCGGCTTTCAATGAGCATTCCCGGGGAAAGAATGGCTGCATCTCGGACTAGGTACCGGTCTGGCAAAGTAAAGGTGAGACTGTAGCCGCGGGCTAGGACGGCTAAGGGACTTAACGCCTCCAATTGCGATGCAAGATGGCTCAGTTTCTCCCGTGCCTGTTGCAGCTTGAGTTGGCTGGCTCGATGCAATCTTTCGGCCAGCTCGTCCGCCCGCTGGCTATGTTGGAAGATCCACTCTTGGGGCCGACGGAAGGGGGCCGCCTGGGCCACCACATCCAGTCGGAAGCGGGCATGGCGGAGCATCTGGCGAGTGGCATGGTGCAGCCTTCGCACCAATTGCTCAAGATGTCCGCGGAGTTCGTAGCGATCGGGGCTAATTCTTTCCGCTGCTTCGCTGGGAGTAAGGGCTCGCAAATCTGCGGCGAGGTCGGCCAAAGTGACGTCGATCTCATGCCCGACAGCGGAAACAACCGGTATTTTGGAAGCAACAATTGCCCGAACAACTACCTCCTCATTGAAGGCCCAAAGGTCTTCGGCACTGCCACCTCCGCGGGTCAGCACGAGGCAGTCGAACGGTTCCGGCAGCTGGTTGGCTGTGGAAATGGCCGCGGCAATTTCCTCTCCAGCTCCTTCCCCCTGCACACGGGTCGGCACAACAAGCACATATCCCCCCAGCCAGCGACGGGAGAGAATCTTCAGAAAATCGTGAACGGCAGCTCCTGCCGGGCTGGTTACCAGCACCACCCGATTCACAAAACGCGGCAAAGGACGTTTACGGGCCGGATCGAAGAGCCCTTCTTTGGCTAACCTCTCGTATAGCTGGCGGAAGGCCAGCTCCAATGCTCCTATCCCCCGGGGCTCTAGGTGCGTGATCACCAACTTATATTTGCCTTGTGGGGGATGAATATCCAGATAGCCAAAGCAGATAATCTCGAGGCCATCCCGAAGTTCAAACCTAACTTTTGCCGCTACAGATCGCCAAAGGACTGCGGGAAGCTGAGCTCCGGGGTCTTTAAGTGTCAGGTAAATGTGGCCGGATTGAGCTCGGGAAAGATTCGAGATTTCTCCCACCACCCAGACGGCTGGGAAACAAGATTCCACAAGCTCTTTTAATTGCATGGTCAATTCCGAGACCGTTAGGATCGGTCTCGGTATAGCTCGGTCGCGAAATAGAGGTAAAGCACTCATCGTGAAGGTCGTTACTTTGGGTTCTCGGGGCAAAGGGTTACTAGCTGGGAAGAGAACCTTTTGTCATCATAGCCTTCGTGCCGAAGTTTTGGCGGCACGGCATCCCCGGCATCGAGGGCTGCATTTTCCCACTTACCGCTGGCCGGGAAGTCACTTGAATCTTCCTGGGCGACTTCCTGGCCGTCGCGACTCGTTGACTTTCCCCACCCGAAGCTCCACAGGCCTTGGAGACTTAGGGACCCGGCTCTCTTTACAATTTAGGAGTTACAATTCAGGAGCTTGCGGGGAAACCTTTTGAATAATTTCTCCGATGCTTCAAAGACTCGGCCGCGACCTTGCTCTGGCGGCACCCGAATGGCAAGATCCAAAAAATTGGGCGGTGGTTTCTGGATTTTGGAAATTCCGGGTTTCTCAAGCAGTGTTGATTAATCCAAGGAGTGTTGCTGAATCGGCTACTGAGCGACCGCCCTTGCCGGGCAGTGGGACAGGGATGTTGATCCCAGGGAAGTCAGGGCCGGTTTTGGGCCGATCTGGCGGTCCTTTGTGGGCTGGTGATCAAACGTGGCCAGCTGAGGCCGGCCGGAAGTTCTTGTTGGCTCTTTTCCATCCACGGGACAGTTGCCATTTTGCCTGTGGGAACTTCCGTGTTGATTCAGGTTGAGCCACACAAAGCCCAACGGGATTCAGGGTGTGGCGAGGTTCCCGATTTCCCCGTGGAGGTATCCTGCCCCGGTGAAGGGTGATATCTCAAGCGGCTCCGCTCGATTTCCAAATTGTGGCGATCGTACCGGTAGTTTGCTTCGTAAATCTAAAGATAGTGCGGTAATCTAAAGATAGTGCGGTGAATGAATTTCCGGAGTAGTGCGGCCAATGCATTTCCGGAGCTGGAGGCATTTACTTACCCCTGGATTCTCAACACCCCCTGGCTTTGGTTTGGTTGTGGATAGGTCCCAGATCGAGCCAGCCCTCCCATCTATAGTCCAACAAATTTGGTGAGTTGATCCTGCCACCAATATTAGCCAATGACATTGGAGCCTTCGGGTATTAGCCAATGACATTGCAGCCTTCGGGGCATGCTGGTGGAACTCGCCATCCTGTGGGGGGTGTTGTTCCCCCGGCAATGTCTCCGCAGGCAGTACGGCCAGTGTTGGTAGGTTAGTTTATTGCAAATCATTGGTAGTTTATCCTAAATCGTTGTAGGATATGGTTCTTTTTGTTTCGAATGGATCGGCCGATCGTTCGTTGAAAAGCTGAGAATCTTCCCGGGAGCTCGCAACTCCCACATCCTTGCCCCTTTCTGTCAAAGTGTGGAGGAAAAGTTTTTTGTCCATACGCGGGTTTTAAGTTTGGCGGCACCCGGGTTTTAAACAAGTTGTCTCCTAGGGGAGGCCCACTATGGACGTGCTCCAAGCCATCCGGACGCGTCGGAGCATCCGTAAGTTCCAAGATAAAGCGGTGCCGGAGGAATTAGTACGGGTTATGCTGGAGGCGGCCATGTTTGCCCCTAGTGCCCGGAATGCTCAGCCATGGCAGTATGTGGTGATTGACGATCGAAGGATGCTTTCTGCTTATGGACGCAAACACCCGAATGCCGAGATGGCTCAGCAGGCCCCCTTAGGGATTTTGGTGTGCGGTGACAAGCGATTGGAGCTCTCACCCGGGTATTGGCCGGTGGACTGTGCAGCAGCGGTCCAAAATTTGCTCTTGGCCGCTCACGCGGTAGGTTTGGGGGCGGTATGGACCGGCGTTTATCCCCGGGAAGATCGGATGGCAACTCTCCGCCAAATGTGTAACCTTCCTCCGGAGGTGATGCCCCATAGTTTGATTTTGGTCGGGTATCCCGGGGAGTCACCGCCGATGCCGGAGCGGTTTCGACCGGACCGCGTTTATCGCAATTGCTTCGGGCAGCCTTACCTTTGGGAATAGGGGTGCCCCTACAGGGGGTCCCGGGGAGAAAGGGCTGGGTTGCTCGGCGGAGATCGCTTGGCAACTAGCTTCTGAGAATTTTCCGCGGGTTGTTCTGAAAGTCTGAAAGTTTGTGAAAGTTGGGTTGGAATTTGCTCGGTATGTCGGGGCAGATTTGCTTGCGCTTGGCACCGCGAAAAACTCTTTGCAGATCGTCGGCAATGGGGTAGATTAGGCGGATGAACAAAGCTTTGCGAGAGAATTCAAGGGAAAATCTTGGCTAGAAAGACCCCGCCAACAGAAATCACCATTGAAGGCAGGCGGTAGCTCCCTGAGGGTGCGACCATGGAAGGCCAGGGAGGATTAAGGGAAAATCCAGGCTGGTGGGCCCGGGGCTACTGCTTGCCTTCAAATTTTTTGATGGGGAGCTCGGAGCTAGCCCCTCTGCTCCTCGGAAGGAGACCCGACGATGTCGGAGACGACCTATTTAGCCAGCACTGCTACGTTGACCTCGGTTACGTTGACTTTGGGGGGGCACCCCCGGCGGCGGCCGACTTCGGAATTGCTCGCTCAGTATGAAGCCATCTTAAGGGAGGAGCGACTCAGTTGGACGGTCCACCACCGACTGATTCGCCGACTGGGTTCCGGCGGTCAAGGGGTTGTCTATCTCAGCGAGCGACGAGGTACCGATCACTTTACCCTTCCAGTGGCTTTGAAGATTTTCTCCCCCGAGAAATATGAGAGCGAGTCCGCCTACGAAGAAGCGATGGGCCGAATCGCTCACATCGCCGCCCGAGTAGCCCAAATCGGGCAAGATAATCTCATCGATGTTCACAATTGGATCGAACGATATCGGATCCGGATTATGGAGATGGAGTATGTCGACGGGTACGACCTGGCACGACTTCTGACAAATAGCATGCTGGAGCGGGTGCGGGAGCGGGTAAGCCAAAATCGCTGGAGGTACATTAACGAGGTGGTAGCCACCGCCGGTCCGGAACAACCCCGGGTCAAACCGGGTATTGCCATCGCTATTATCCGCGAATGTCTGGCCGCCCTGTCCGCTCTCCACCGGAAGGGAATTATCCACGGGGATTTGAAGCCGTCGAATATCATGCTCAAACGAACCGGGAATGCAAAAATCATCGACATTGGGTCGGCCTTTCCGGTGGATGATCCTCCCCGGCCCCGGGCCTACACCGTCCCTTATGCGGCACCGGAGGTCCTGGAGGATAAACCGAGCACGCCCATGTCGGATCTGTGCAGCTTGGGCTATGTCCTTGTCGAAATGTTAGCTGGCAGACGGTTGTTCACCAACTGTCGTGACCGCGACGAGCTAATTCGGGAGAAGTACTTGTTGCCCCAGCGGGTGGAAAGTCTGGTGCCTACCGATGTGGCGTGCAGTCGGCACTTGATGACCTTTTGCAAGCGACTGATAGCTCCAGATCCCGCAAAACGTTTTCGAAGTGCCGAGGAAGCAGAGGTCGGTCCGGATGGTGCTGCCAACTTTCACCGCGAGTTAGTAAAGGGGGATTTAGCCACCGAGTATACCAACGATATTCGATATTGGTTGCAGGAGCTTGCCGAGGACGAACCAAGCTAGCCAATTTGGCTGACTGCTCCTGTGGCTTCGAGTGTTCCGATGTTGTTTTTCCCCGGATTGGCCGGTAATCTCCGCCCACTTTGCCAAAAGGCGGTGCTCCGTCGCCCTGCTGTGTCAAGAAGAATGAACCTACCGGCAGGATAGGAACTGGAAAGAGGGCATCCAAAAAAAAATAACGGGAGGAGGTTTCCCCCTTTCCTGTGTGGGAAGAAACTGAAGAATGGGTGACCGGAAGTATCGGTCGCCGGATATTCTCCCAAGTTAGCCTTGGTTAAACCTTCGCGGGAGATAGCTCCGGCGATTGCTGTCATCGCTGCATCTGAGGCTTTCGGCCGGTGGCAACATTTGCCTTTCCGGGATCCGGCGGGAGCCTTGCGATGAGGGGGGCAACTTCCGGCACGCCGGGCAAAAACACCTGACCCGGCGGAAGGAGACTGGCCAATAGCTGGGCCCAGCTCAGGCGAAGACCAACCGGCGGTGTAGCAAGCACGATCTGAGAACTCCGCAATAAAGTTCCGCTTTGCCCTTCTGCACAGGCTCCAGCCACCTGAACTCCGGAGAAGTCGTATGCAAAGTGAAAGGCAAGCTCCTCCAGAGGAATGACCTCAGGAATTGCCTCGGTTGCCGTCCCTCCGTGTAAGCCCAACGATTGCCAAAGGTGACGCACGTATAGGTGGGTTATCTCTCCGGATTCCAGCCGAAAGGTACCTTCTCCTTCTTGCCACCTGTTTCCCCGGAGCTTGCACTTTCGCAGAAGAAGTTGAGCCCTCCCTCGCACGATGGGGCCCCAAAGTCCCCCCATAATCTCTCCCACTTCTGGGATATGAAAGGTACCGGCCAGCTCCGTTTGCGGAGCTTCCGAATCGAGTACCACCCAAATATATCCCTCGAAACTGGTTTTTCGACCGAAAGGCTCAAACCCCGCAAAGAAGCTGCTAAGGAGATCAGCAGGTAGCCCGCCGCTTCCCGTGTGCACTCCATAGGCCAAAACCGTTTGCCCGGACCACTCGCGGACTACGCGGATTTCCAGCGGGGTATCACCGCTCTGGTGTTGCCGCCCGAGCGATAATACTCCAACTAAGATGTTACCGGCATCTTGCCAGTCCAATTTCCCCGCCGGAAAGAGTGACTCCCCGCCCGACACTGCTATACGGACGTTCTTAAGTTCCGCAGAGATGATTTTGGGTGGGCAGGGGGCTCCGCGATCCTGCCGGGAAAGAAAAAGCTCTTTTATGAAGGCGATTGCCGCCGAATTCTGGCCTAAATCCAAGGTGCAGTTTTCCAAAACAAAATGGTGCCGGGTTTGCTCTTGCTGGCATTTCGTGCTCCAAAGAACAGTCTCCGCCGACAAGATCGGTGCGGAATCCCCGGGACTGAGCACAACTACTTCTTTCAGCCGGAGCTTTCCGGGGGAGGGGTATGCGGCACTATGGATCCGAACAGGACGGCCCCACACGTTGCTGAGGCTGGCCTCTGTCAGCCGATGATGCATCGGCGATCGAACCCACCCTGCGTAAATGGCGGCAAGACCCGCAGGAAAGATCCCCAACACCCAAAGAGTGGCCAACTTCAGGAAATGGGAAGCTCGAGATTGCCACATCGGGTTTCGATCACCTCCTTGTGAATTCCCGGGGATAAGCTCTGCCTATTTTACGGCCTATTATCCTTTTATCCTCCCTCCCAGCTCGGCCAAGTACAGCGATTGGGCCCGGAACGTTTCAGCCGCGGTGACGGCCATGTAGAACCTTGGAAATTGGGCACGCTCATGGATGATCCTTTGTGGCCAACAGTCGGCTGCGGGCCAGGCGGTAGAAAAGTTCTAACCGACCCTGAAGTTCCTCGATATGGTCTCCGCCGAATTTTTCCATAACAGCCCTTGCGATTTCAAATGCCACCACATTTTCAACAACCACACTGCAGGCAGCGATGGCACAGACATCACTTCGCTCGTAGTCGGCCGTCTCGGGCTGGAGGGTGTGCAAATTCACGGAAGGCAGACCACGTGCGAGAGTGGAGATCGGCTTCATAGCTGCCCGGAGGACGATCGGCTGAGCATTACTCATACCAGCCTCCAAACCGCCGGCGTTGTTTGTAGTTCGAACAAACCCGAGGTTTCGTCCTCCTGCCTGGGCCGGATCGTAAACAATGGGATCGTGGACTGCGGATCCCCGGCGGGCAGCAGCTTCGAACCCAAGCCCGATCTCCACGCCCTTAATGGCTTGGATAGACATGACGGCTCTGGCAAGTCGGCCGTCCAGCTTTTGCGTCCATTGGGTGTGCGAACCCAATCCGAAGGGCACATTTTCGACTCTCACCTCCACGATACCCCCCAGGGTGTCCCCCGCCCGTTGGCACTCGGAGATTAGCTGGATAAGGTCTTCGTCACGTTCTGGCTGCAGGGTGTAAAGAACGCTCCGGTCCCGCTGGTGGCGGAGCTCTTCGAGGGAGCCGTGAGGGACGGCCAGTTTCACAGGGCCAATGGCAACGACATATCCGAAAACTTCAATCTGAATGGCCCGCAAAAGTTGCTTGGCTAGTGCTCCCGCGGCGACCCTGCCCGCAGTTTCTCGCGCGCTGGCCCTCTCCAACACCGGGCGAATGGCCCCCAAAAATTTGACGGCCCCGGCCAAATCTCCATGCCCCGGACGGGGTCGCGAAAGATCATTCAATTGATCGATCCTATAATCTTTGTTGCGAATCCAAAGGGCAATAGGGCTTCCGATAGTGACGGACTGCCACAGGCCAGTGAGAATCTCCACTTGGTCGCTTTCAATTCGCTGTCGGCCGCCCCGGCCGTAACCCCCCTGCCGTCGCCGAAGTTCTCGGTTGATCTCCTCCTCGTCCACGCGGATTCCCGCAGGAAATCCTTCCACTAAAGCAAGGATTCCCTTGCCGTGCGACTCGCCTGCTGTCCGGTAGATAAGCGTCGACATTATGCCTGAAGACTCCAGAGCCAAGTTTTGCTTTACTTCTTGCCATTGGAGCTAGCTATTGGAGCTAGATTTGGATCCCCCTTCGGGTTTGGATTTATCCCCGGGGTGAGCATTTCCCAAACATCATAAAATTTCTGCGGATCTATCAAATATCGCCAAATTTCTGCAGGTCTATATCTCCCCGGAGTCGCAAAAGCACGATCGGCCACTCGGAATAGCCTCGGCTTCCCAACTCCGGGTAATCGCTAATCGGGGCCTTCCTTGTCTGCTCAGGATGAACTGCTGATGCCTCGATGTCAGCTCAGCATGAACCGCGGATGCTTCGAAATTTAAAGGTGAATATCAACGGAGCCGATATTTGGCCTATCCCCTAAGGTTTGGGCAGCAGAAGGCTTTTTAATTGTTGCTAAACAGCTGACCCAAGTGTCCGGCACCACCCGGGGGGATAGCACAGGTAGAAATTTAACAGCCCTCCTAAACTCCATTCGGGTTTTCCCCATTTTGATAGAGTTCCTACCGGCCGATCTGGCGATACTTCGGAAATTTCCAGCCCTTTGGGCCACGGTTAGC
>Ga0308410_1000304_pt1 | contig 25671 bp, 24 predicted proteins | sample HotsprOSTMatCore_FD_203467 | JGI IMG/M metagenome (GOLD analysis project Ga0308410, IMG submission 203467) | Hot spring phototrophic mat microbial communities from Octopus Spring, Yellowstone National Park, Wyoming, United States -... | ecosystem: Environmental > Aquatic > Thermal springs > Hot...
GTTCTGGATTGATCCCGCCCTGCCAGCATGCCGTGGAGTCTGCCGATGAGCTACGCCGACAAGGAGATCCCCTGCCGTGAGTGTGGGGGCCGCTTTCTGTTCACTGCCGGGGAGCAGGAGTTTTATGCCAGCAAAGGGTTCATCAATGAGCCGACCCGCTGTCCGGCCCAGCGGCGGGCCAGAAAGCAAGGCGCCGCGCTGCCCGAAGGCCCCTGTCCTCACGATGTAAGCGGCATGGGCCGCCTGCCCACCGGCGGAAGCGCCAGGGAGAACGGCGGCGCCACCGCCGCGCGCAACGGCGCGCCGCGCCGCGAACGCGCGCCTTACGCCGGTCCGTTGCCCGATGGGCCGGTGGCCGCCCGTGTGCTGCGCATCGATCCGGCGGGAAGGTTCCTCTTCGTCCGCGTCGAGCAGGCGGGCTTCGATGTCTATGTGCACCACAGTCTGTTCCGCGACGCCGGGGTGCGTGAAGGCGATCGCGTGATGGTCCTGGTCGAAGACTCGGAACGCGGCCCGCGCGCCCGTTCGCTATGGGTTGATTAAGCCCTGCGACCGCGCCCCGCCAACGGGGACGGAACCGTGTCTTCTCCTCATATTCCGTGATGCAGTCACCCTGGAAAGGATCCTCAGACGATGAAGGTCGCCTACATATTCGCCACATCCGGCCATACGGCCAGTTACAAGCTCGGCAAAATGATTCTGCCCCAGTTGGAGGAACAGCGCCATGGCGCGCAAGTCGTGGGCATGTTTTTCTTCGATGACAACACCTACCTGCTGCGCGCTGGCGACCCGATGGGTGAACGGTTGGCGAAGGTGGCCGCCGAGCAGGGCATATTGCTGATGATGTGCGACCAGTGCGCCCTTGAGCGCGGGCTGGCCGCCGGTGAACCGGGCAATTGCCGGGTGACCGGAACGGTGCCAGGCGTCCAGGTAGGGTGTTTTCCCGATCTGTATGCCGCCCTGGCCCCCAATCCGCCTGATCAGGTCATTACGTTGTGAACTGGAGTGTTTCCATGGCCAGACGCTGCGATCTGACCGGCCGAAAGCCCTCGTACGGGCATAACGTCTCATTTTCCAAGCGCCGCACCAACCGGCGCTGGGAACCTAATCTTCATTACCACCGCATCTGGGTGGCCGAGGAGCAACGCTTCGTGCGGCTCCGGCTCTCCGCGGCCGCCTTGCGCGAGATCGAGAAGAAGGGTTTGCAGGCCACGCTGCGCGATCGCGGCCTGACGCTGAAAGACGTGGAGGGCCGGCGGTGATCGACTGGCTGATCATCGGCGGCGGGATCCACGGCGTGCATCTGGCCTGCGTGCTGCTGGGCAAGGCCGGCGTCGCGCCGGAGCGCCTGCGCATCCTCGATCCGCACGAGCGCTTGCTGGCGCGCTGGGAAACCTGCACGGCAGCCACGGGAATGGCCTTTCTGCGCTCGACGGCGGTGCACCACGTGGCCCTCGACCCCCACGATCTCTGGAACTATGCCAGGCGCCATGGCGTTGGCGAACATGCCTTCCTCGGACGTTACCAGCGCCCCGCCCTCGACCTGTTCTGCGACCACGCGCGGGCGCAGATCACCGCCTTCGGCCTCGACCGGCTGCACGTGCGCGGGAGAGCCGGCGCTCTGCAACGAACCGCGACGGGGTGGGCCGTCGAGAGCGACCAGGGACGCCTGGAGGCGCGGCGCATACTGCTGGCTATCAGCGTGAGCGAGCAGCCGCGCTGGCCGGCCTGGGCCGCGACGCTCCGCGCCGCGGGCGGGCCGGTGTGGCATCTCTACGAAGCCGGCTTTCAGCGTGAATGCCTGCCTCAGGCGGTCTCGCTGGCCGTCATTGGCGGCGGCATCAGCGCAGCGCAGGTTGCCCTCGCCCTGGCGCGCGACACGCCCGGTCGCGTAACCCTGCTGATGCGCCATCCCCTGCGCATCGCCGATTTCGACAGCCCCCCGGGCTGGCTCGGCCCCAAGGAGTTGCGCGGCTTCCTGGCCGAACCGAACCTGGAGCGCCGCCGGGCCATGATTGCCGGCGCGCGCCAGCCGGGGAGCGTCCCCGACGATGTGGCGCGCGCCCTCCGGCGAGCCGAACAAGAGGGGGTGCTCCAGGTCCGGCGCGACCAGGTGCAGAACGCCCGCCTGCGCGCCGATGGCGCCGTGGATCTGGAACTCGCCGGGGATGGCCTGCAGGCCGACGGCGTGCTCCTGGCGACCGGCTTCGAGCAGCATCGCCCCGGCGGCGCCTGGCTGGATGCCGCCATCGCCACCTATGCCCTGCCTCTGGCGCCGTGCGGCTACCCGCGAGTGGACCGGACGCTTCGCTGGGCCCCCGGATTGTACGTGACCGGAGCGCTGGCGGAGTTGGAACTGGGGCCCGCGGCGCGCAACATCGCCGGCGCGCGCCACGCCGGGGAGCGCCTGGTCACGGCGGCGGCGTTGTGAGGCGTGTGCGGCGCCCTTGCGGTTTCGAGGGAACTGATGTGAAAATAGGCTCTCGAAGAGGGGTGTGGGGAAACCGGGTTTCCCCACGCCCCCGCCCCGCAGGGGGATGGGGCAAACGGGTTTCCCCATGCCCCCACCCGCGGGAGGGTTTGGGAGGGCGCAGCCCTCCCAGGAACAACCTTTTTTCATTGCGGCGTTGTGCGGCGCAGCCGCATAGACGGCTGATGTGAACATAGGCCGGGAGCGCGGGCAAGATGCCCGCGCTCCCAGGAGAAATGTGAAAACGTACTTCCTCCCCAACGATTATTCGCGCCAACAAAAGTGTGATATAATCCCGCCACTATATCCGCTCACCACGAGGGTGCGCTATGAGCCGGGCGCGAGGGATAGCATCCGAGAGCATCCATGCGCGTATCGTGGCGCTGCTGTTGTTCTGGAGCATCCTCACGCTTGCCGTCCTGAACCCGCTGCTGTGCCTGATGCACTGCGCAATGACCCGCCAGCACCCCGCGTTGTCCACGGAACAACAACACTTCCTCTGCGACCTCGGGGACCGCGACGCGAAGGGCTGGCCCGGCGCCTTCAGCGCTGTCTGGAGCGGCCCCCGGGCGGTCTACGAAGCGTTGCCGCTCTCCCCTGACGGCCTTGTTGTCATCGTGGCGCTGGTGATGATCCTCCTCGCCGCGCCCCTCAACATCCGCCAGCACCTTCCTCTGCCTGATCGGCCTCCGCCTAAAGCTCTTCCTGCCCTCTAAGGTGACCACGGGGAAACCGGGTTTCCCCAGACCCCCGCCCGCGGGAGGGCCTGACCCTCAAGCAGGGGCATGGGGAAACCGGGTTTCCCCATGCCCCCATCCGCGGGAGGGTTTGGGAGGGCGCAGCCCTCCAAAGAAGAACCTATGTTCATCCTGTTCGTGTGCGGCGGAGCCGCATGGACGGCTGAGATGAACGCCGTTCGCTGCGTTTAGCCCCCCTCCCAGCCTCCCCCCGTTGGGGGGAGGAGCCGGGTTCCCGCCCCCGCCACGCAGGGGAATGGGGAAATCCGGTTTCCCCATCCCTCCGCCCGCGGGAGGGTTTGGGAGGGCGCAACCCTCCCAGGAACAACCGTATGTTCATCGCGGCGGTGTGCGCCATGCGCATGACCGTCTCACGTGAACATAGGCTGCTGGAGCAGGGATGTGGGGCAACCCGGTTTCCCCACGCCCCCGCCCGCGGGAGGGCCTGGCCCTCAAGCAGGGGATGGGCAAACCGGGTTTCCCCATCCCCTCACCCGGTGGGCAGGTCTGGGAGGGCTGCGCCCTCCCAGAAACAACCTTTTCCGTTGGGGTGCGGCGTAGCCGCCTGGACGGACGACATGCAATATAAACACGGAGGAAGAGCAATGCTCAGGAATACACGCCATACAACGTTCGATCGTGCTGGAGGCGGGCGCCGGATTGGAGATGCGCCCTTCCGGCGCCTGGTGGTGGCGCTGGCGCTCGGGTTGGTAAGTCTGGGCCTGCTGGCGGCCTGTGGCGATCAGAGTGGAGCAGGCGCCACCGGTCAGGCCACGGTTGCGCCCACCACGGCGCCTACGGCCACCAGGGCGCCTACCACCGCGCCGCCCACCAGGGTCAGGCCTGGCGCGCAGGTTCCCACTCCCGAGCCGTTGACCGCCGAGGAGATCGGCCCGCCCGAGACCACCGGCGACGCGACGGCCGGCGCCGCGCTCTTCACCAGCCTGCCTCCTGAAGCGCTCGCCGCCGGGGCGGTGACGTGCGCTTCGTGCCACCACGTCGAGCCGGGCAGCGGCACCCTGGTCGGCCCCAGCCTCAGCGGCGTGGCGGCACGAGCGGCCACCCGCGATCCGAACCTCACCGCGGCCCAGTACCTGCGCGTCTCGATCACCCATCCGAATAACTACATCGTCGAGGGCTTCAACGCGGGGGCCATGCCCGCAACCTTCAAAGACGCCCTCACGCCCGAGCAGATCGAGGATCTGATCGCCTATATGCTGAGTTTGCCGTAGGACCAATGGCAGCATGTCCATCGCGGCCAGGGTTACGGGGGCCTGCGGCCCCTTCCGGCGCGGCGAAGCCGCGCCGCGAAAAAGGTTCGGAGGGGCTGGTCGCCCCTCCGAACCTTCCCCACAAGGGGTATCGCCCTGTGCGTTTCTTTATCCCCCTGCCGCGCCGCGTGTTCGCAGCGTGTGGATCAGCCAGGCCGCGCCAAAGAACGCCGTGCAGGTCAGTACAATCGCCGCCCCCGAGGCGACATCGGCGTAGTACGAGGCGTAGAGCCCGATCAATGAGGAGCCAGTGGCGATCAGCGCCGCCAGCCCCATCATCCGCGGCAGGCGATTGGTCAGCAGTGCCGCCGCCGCCGCCGGGGTCACCAGCATCGCCGAAGTAAGGATCACGCCGACAATCTGGATGCACGCCACCACGGTGAAGGCTAGCAGGATCAGCAGCACCATGCGCATCCGATCCGCGCTCAAGCCGATCACCTCGGCGTAGATCGGGTCGTAACTCGTCAACTCCAGTTCCTTGTGCAGCAGGAAGAGCGTCAGCAGCACGCCCGCGGCGATGGCCGCCATCTGCGCCAGATCGGCCGTCTGCACCCCCAGCACGTTGCCAAAGAGGATATGGCTGAGGTCGCGGAAGGAGCGCACCCGGCTCATGAGCAGAATGCCGAGGGCGAACATCGCCGTGAAGAGCACGCCGATGGCCGTGTCCTCGCGCACCGCGCCGCGCCGCGAGACCCAGCCGATGCCCAGGGCGGTAAGCATCCCGGCTGCCAGGGCGCCGCCGAACAGGCTCCATCCGCCGAGGTAGGCCACTACCAGCCCCGGCAGCACCGTGTGGGCCAGCGCGTCACCGATGAATGCCATACGGCGCAGCACCACGTAGGCCCCCAGGGTCGCGCAGGTGATGCCCACCAGGATCGCCGCCGCCAGACCGGTTTGCATGAAGCTGAAGCGAAACGGTTCGAGCAGCCAGTCTATCATGCCCCCTCCAGGATAGGCAGCGTCCGCGAGACCTGCCGGAGGGCGCCGTCGTGTAGCAGGAAGGCCAGGTCGAAGTCCTCATGAATACGGTCTAGATGATGGGTGGCCATCAGGATGGTCTTGCCCTGGTCGCGCAACTCGTTGAGGGCCTCGTCAATGATACGCCGGCTGGCGACATCAACCGCGCTCAGCGGCTCATCGAGCAGCAGCAGGTCGGCCTCCTGCACCAGCGCGCGGGCCAGCAGGGCGCGTTGCTGCTGCCCACCCGAGAGCTGGCTGATCTGACGCCCGGCAAGCTGCTCCAGCCCTACCTTCACCAGAACGGCGCGCACCCGCGCGCGGTCCTCCTCGCCGGGTCGCCGCAGCCAGCCCAGATGCACGTAGCGCCCCGCCAGCACCATGCGCTCCAGCGTCACGGGAAAGCGCCAGTCCACATCGCCGCGCTGGGGCAGGTAGGCCACCCGGTGGTGGCAGGCGCCCACCGGCCTCCCGTAGATCAGGATCGTCCCGCTGCGTGGGTGCAACAGCCCGGCCACGGCCTTGAGCAGGGTGGATTTGCCGGAGCCGTTCGGCCCGAGCAGGGCCGCGCGCACCCCTGGCGGCAGTTCCAGACTCACCTCGCGCAGCACCGGCGCCGGCAATCCCGGATAGCCTGCCGTCAGCCGGTCAATCGCCAGGGCCGGAGCGTCGGGGATCATCTCCGCATAGCGGCGATGACCGTAGAAGAGGTTCATAGCTTTTTCAGGGGCATCGTATCTTGTCCCTTACCCTGCCAGCGCCTCGACGATGGTTCTGACATTGTAGCGCATCATGCTCAGATAGGTGTCCCCTTCGCTTCCCGGCGTTCCCAGGGCGTCGGTGAACAGTGGCGGGGCCAACGTCACGCCAGCCTCGCGGGCGATGTTCTCCATCAGCGTCGGGTTGCTGACATTCTCGACAAAGATCGCCGGCACGCCCGAAGCGCGAATTTCCTCGACCAGCCGGGCGATCTCACCGGCCGCGGGATCGGCCCGCTCGGTGGTCGTGCCCAGGGCGGTGCCGACCACCGTGAAGCCGTAGCGATAGGCGAAGTACCCAAAGGTGTCGTGGTTGGTGACCAGCTTGCGCCGTTCCTCCGGCAGTTGCTGCACTTCCTGCTGGATGAAGGCGTCCAGTGCTTTGAGTTCGGCCAGATAGCCGGCCGCATTAGCCTCGTAGGTCGCGGCATTGGCCGGATCGGCGGCCACCAGCGCGTCGCGGATGGCCTCGACCATCAGCATGGCATTGTTCGGGTCCTGCCAGACGTGCGGGTCATACTCGCCGTGGCTGTGGCCGTGGGCATCTTTTTCCTCCTCGCCGCGCATAAGCTCGCCGGCAAGCTCCCACACCAGCGCCACCCGCTCGCCCGCGCCGGGACCAAAGCGCACGGTGTAGTCGCCAGGCGCAAGGTCGTAGGTATAGGCGACGGCGATGGCGGCGCATTCGTCACCCACCGTCCTGGTCTTTTCAGGGCTGACGGGGGAGGCGCCCGCCAGGACGGCAAAGGGCGCCTCCGTCCCGAGATAGAAGGTCACCTCGCCCGCTTCGGCCTGCGTCAGCGCAACGTCGCCGGCGCCGCCGCTCAGAGCGATCTGATAGTGGGTATGGTCATCCGGAATGGCGGCCCCCGCGCCCGCGGTCACCGCCGTGGGTGGATCGGCGAAGTGCTCGCAGGCATGCTCCAGGGCATGGTCGTGCTCATGAGCCATCTCGGCGGCGGGCAGGGGGGTGATGCGTTCGCTCACCGCCACCCGTCGGGCTTTCGAGCCGGAGGCCTCGTAGAGTTGATCGAGCCATGACTCGAACTCCAGACCGTTCTCGAAGAGAATGTCGGCCTGGGCCAGCGTGGCGCTGTCGCGCGGGGTCGGTTCGTAGGTATGCGCGTCGCCGCCGGGTCCGACCAGCGTGGTCAACGCCACCCGATCAGCGCCCACACGCTGCACGAAGTCGCCCAGGATGCTGAAGGTTGCCACAACCTTGAGGGCTTGAGCATCTGCGGGGGAAGCAGTGGTTGGCTGCGCCGCGGCAGGGGCCTCGGTGGACTGCGCAGCGGGGGGGACGGTAGGCTCTGTCGCCGCGGGGGGCGCAGTGGGCTGCGCGGCGGGCGCGCCGCCGCAGGCCGCCAGGATCACGCTCAGCGCGGCTATGATCAGGAGCGCCGGCAGGCGCCCCGGGGTCCAATGCTTCTTCATGGATACACCTCCTTGATCATCGTCAGACCCTCATGCGGCTGCGCCGCACACGAAGGGGATGAACAACGTTGTTTCTGGGAGGGCTTCCGCCCTCCCAGACCCTCCCACCGGGTGAGGGGCTGGGGAAACCCGGTTTCCCCACACCCCTTGCGCGAGGGCCAGGCCCTCCCGGACCCTCCCCCCGAATGAGGGGCTGGGGAAACCCGGTTTCCCCTTACCCCTTGCGCGAACCCTCCCACCGAATGAGGGGCTGGGGAAACCCGGTTTCCCCTCACCCCTTGCGCGAAGGCTGCGCCCTCTCATACCCTCCCATGAACGGCCTATGTTCACACCAGATTCATGCCGTCGCGCCTCGAAACCAGGTTTGCTGCGCAGCCACTTCAGCCTCGGCGGGCAGATCGGCCAGACAGGCGTCGAAGGCGGCCTGGAGCGCAGCAGCATCGAGGTCGCCCGGCGTGCTCAGAAAGACCAGTTGCGTCCGCGGCGCTAGATCGCCCCAGGGTTCGCTCAGGGTAACATTGACGCGATGACCGACCGCCTGAAGGATGGCGCGACGCTGGGGAACTTCTGCTAGATAGATCAGGCCCTTGGCGCGGAAGATCGCCAGGGGAAGGTTCAGCACCACGTCACGGAGCGGTTTGAGCGCCAGTGGTCGGTCGTTACTATAGGTCCAGGTGTCAAAATCCTTGCGATGATCGTGGTGATGGTCGTGGTCGCAGTGCGCGCCGTGCTCGTGGTCGTGGTCGCAGTGCGCGCCGTGCTCGTGGTCGTGGTGGGGGTGCGGCCTGGCGAGCGGTATGTCCAGCTTATAGCGCCCCACGTTGAGCAGCAGGTTCAACGGCACATCGCCGTGCACCGCGGGCAGAATGCGCGCGCGGGGCACGATCCGGCGCACCCATTGTTCCACCGCGGCGCGTTGCTCGGGCGTGACCAGATCTACTTTGCTGAGCACCACGATATCGGCGGCGCTGACCTGGTCAACGATAAGGTCCTCGTAGTGCCGTTGCTGGAGGGCATACTCGGCGTCCACCACCGTAATCACGCTGTCGAGGTTGAAGTAGGGGCTTAGCTCGGGCATCTCGAAGGTCTCTACCACGGCCCAGGGATCACTGACGCCACTGGTCTCGATGAGCAGATACTCCGGCGGTTCGGGCCGGTCGAGCAATTGCAGGGCCGTGTTCAGCAAATCGCCGCGAATGCTGCAGCAGATGCATCCGTTGGCAAGGGAGATGGTCTCGCCCTCTACGCCGACGACCAGTTGCGTATCAATATTGACCGTCCCGAAGTCGTTCACCAGAACGGCCACGCGCAGACCGTGGTCGGCATGCAGGATGCGGTTGAGCAGCGTCGTCTTTCCAGCGCCGAGAAAGCCGGTCAGGATCGTCATCGGAACCGGTTGAGCAGATCTTTGGCGCACCTTGCGTTCCTCTCTAGCATTGGGTTGCCCATGCGGCCAGGCCGCACACCGACGAGATAAAGAAGATTGTGCCTGGGAGGGCAAAGCCCTCCCAGACCCTCCCGCGGGCGGGGGTATGTTCACCTCAGCCGACAAGAAGCTAGATGGCGGGAGACGGGGCAACCCGATTGCCCCATCTCCCGCCCGTAGGGATGATGCCGGCGGTCCCTGCCTGTGAAGCGTATCGCTGCGGGTTCGGAAGCCTGGCCCTCAGCGGCGGCGCGGACGGCAACAAGAGCAATCAAGACCATGGACGACCCGCGCCACCTGCTGGGGCGAGGCGTAGATTGGCGCCGCGGCGGCGCGCGACCGCACGCTGAACGAGCGAAACTCGCGTACACAGAGGCCATGACACACCGGGCACTCCAGCGGGTCATCGGCGCGCCAGGCGGGGCGCAGTTCTTCGAGTTCTATCTCGCACTCAGGGCAGGTGTAAACGTACAGGGGCATCAAGGAACCTTGCCGTTCACATGTTGCAGATGATACCATATCTCTGGTGAATGATTCTATCATTGTGAGGGATGTCTGTCAATATTGAGAGAAATTATCATTTCTGCTCGCGCAGTGCGCTCAGGGTTTTCCCGGGAAGGCGTAGCCCTTCCAGACCTTCTTGCAGGCCGGAGTGTGGGGAAACCCGGTCTCCCCACACCCCGGCGTGAGAGCGCAATCCGCCCAGACCCTCCCGCGGGCGGGGGCGTGGGGAAACCCGGTTGCCCCACGCTCCTGCTTGAGGACTGCGTCCTCACCCTCCCACGGGCGGGGGCATGGGGCAACCGGGTTGCTCCATGCCCCTGCTTGAGGGCGTAGCCCTCCCACACCCTCCCGCGGGCGGGGGCGTGGGGCAACCGGGTTGCCCCACGCTCCTGCTTGAGGACTGCGTCCTCACCCTCCTGCGGGTGGGGGTATGGGGGAACCTGGTTCCCCCATGTTCACGTTAGAACAAGCGAAAAACCGTAGCATGGTACAATCAGGAACCTGACGCTGAGGGCCGTCAACACAGGGGAGAACAAGCTATGAGCCGTTACCTGGATGCGCGCCGTGATATCCTTCCTCAGGCCGTTACCGATCTGGCCGAACAACTGGCCGAGGCAGGCTACAAGGTCACCGGGCCGCGGCTGGCGGTGCTCAAGGCCATCGTCGCGCATCCCCGCGCTTTCAGTGTGCATGAGATTGAGCAATGGCTCCTCACCCGCGGGGAGTCACCGGGGATCGCCAGTATCTTCCGCACCGTGCGTCTGTTGAGTGACCTGGGGCTGATTCAGCGCATCCACGGGCTGGAGGAGTGCCATCGCTACACCCTCGGTTCGGGTCACAGGCATCACCTGATCTGCACCCACTGCGGTGACCTGGTGCGCTTCGACGACTGCGGGATGCAGGCGCTTGTGCAGAACCTTGAACAGCAGACCGGTTATCGCATCATTGCGCATCTGGTGGAACTCTTCGGCCTCTGTCCGCGTTGTCAGACTGCCGCGGCGGCGTGATGCCCATGGCGCGGGTTCAATGGAGCGGCGCTTCTAACGTGAACATGGGGGAACCAGGTTCCCCCATACCCCCACCCGCGGGAGGGTTTGGGAGGGCTTTGCCCTCCCAGGACAAACTGTTTATCCCATTGCGGATGCGGGCCGGAGGCCCGCGCACCCAGGCCCCCGCCCGCGGGAGGGTTTGCGAGGACCCAGCCCTCCCAGGAGAACTCTGTTCCGCCCGCGACGGCAGACTCCTGCTGGCTGCGCCAGGGCGCGCCCCCGCCGCGGGCGGACGAACGGCATCGCGGAGGGCCTGGCCCTCCGCCGCTTCCCCAGGCGGAGGGAAACCCGGTTTCCCCCCTGCCTGCGCAACGCAAGGGTGTGGCAGACCGCTGCCCTGACGCGACCATCGCCCCCTGGCAGCGGGTGGGGAAACCGGGTTTTCCCGTACCTTGCATACTCTGCTTCACCGGCGTAGCATGGGCCCCAGTTCCCGGTTGAGCGCGGCGTACCCGTCCGCGTTCAGGTGCAAATAGTCGCGGCTATAGCGGGCCAGGGTGCCGCCGGATCCTTCCGAAAGGATCCGGGCGGCGTCGAACACCATCACCCGATCGCCTGCCAGGGATCGAAGATACGCGTTGACCTCGTTTACCGCCACGGTCACCGCATCTCCCCACAGGAGCCGGCGTTCCAGCGGCAGCGGGCCAGGGAGAAACACCGTGGTCAGAATAACCTCCCGCACCCCGGTCTCCAGCGCCAGGTTCACGATCGTCTGCAGGTTCGCTTTGCAATTCCGAATGATCGTTTCACGGTACTCAGGAAACAGGGGGATGGTTTTCAAGTCATTAATGCCAACCTGCACGATGAGCGTGTCCGGGCGCAACGGAGCGACGTGGCGAGCAAAGCGCCCGGCCACCTGGGTTGTCGTCTGCGCGCCGATGCCGCGATTGACAACGATGATGTCTTCCGGCACATCCGGCGCGGGCCACTCGGCGGCGCGCGAGTCGCCGAAGAACACCACCACGCGCTGCCCCGGATGCTGCGGTGGCGGAGCCTCGTCCGCGAAGGCGCCGAGACCGAGGGGGTCGAGGCGGGTGCTGTTGAGCAGGAGGTAGTACATGCGCGCTTGCTGGAACAGATAGCCATTCAGCGCAAGCGAGGCGACCAGGAGCGCCAGGAGAATGACGGGTAAAAGTCTACGCATCGGTTTCAGGGGTGGCGCGGAGGGCGTAGCCCTATAGGCGCGAACGTAAGCGTATGGCACTGTGAAACCTCCGGGCGGGGGTAAGGGGAAACCTGGTTTCTCTCTACCCCTGCGGGAAGGCCAGGCCCTCCCGCCGGCGGGGGCGTGGGGAAACCCGGTTTCCCCACCCCCCTCGCCGAGGGCGTAGGTTCACGTGCGACGGTCATGCGCATGGCGCACCACGCCGCGATGAATATCACCTGGGAGCGCGGGCGCCGTGCCCGCGCCACGGCGCCGCGGGCACGGCGCCGGCCCCCGCCCGGACCCGCCCCCACTGGGGGCGGGCACCCGGCTCCTCCCCCCAGCGGGGGGAGGCTGGGAGGGGGGCTGAACGCGGCGAACGATGTTCACGTTAGTATCAGGAGGATACCATACCTATGGACGCACAACCCAGACCATCCGCCGGGCGCGGCTGGTTGATCGCCCTTTCGATTATTATCGGTGTGGTGCTGGCCTGCGCCATTCTGCCGCTGGGGGGGCTGTGGCTGCTCCTGCGCGCCGGAGGCGGCGGGGCCGGTGTGGCGGGGCCGCTCCCCGCCAGTCGCTGGGAAGAGCAGATCGTTGAAGGAGCGGGGCAGGATCGGATCGCGATCATCGAGGTCAGCGGCGTGATCGGCGCGCCAGCCGACGCCTTCAGTCTGCAACTCTCGCATGAACAACTGCTCAGCCAGATCCGCCAGGCCGAGCGTGATGGGCGCGTCAAGGCCGTGGTGCTGCGGGTGAACAGCGGCGGTGGCAGCGTGGTGGCGAGCAGCGAACTCCACGCCGCTCTGAGGCGCCTGCGCGAGGCGGGCAAGACCCTGGTCGTCTCGATGGGTCCCGCTGCGGCCAGTGGCGGCTACTACATCAGCACCCCGGCCCAGCGCATCTACGCCAATCCCGATACGCTGACCGGCAGCATTGGCGTCATCCTCTCGCTGGTCAACTACGAAGAAGCCTTCGACAAGCTCGGGCTGGCCACCTTCGTCTACAAGTCGGGCGAGTTGAAGGACATCGGTTCGCCGACACGCCCGCCGACCGATGAGGAGCGCCGGGTGTTGCAGTCCATCGTGGACGAGGCCTTTGACGGCTTCGTGAAGGTTATTGTCGAGGGGCGGGGGCTGCCAGAGGCCCGGGTGCGCGAGATCGCTGACGGACGGATCTACACCGGCTCACAGGCGCTGGAGTTGGGCCTGGTTGACGAACTCGGCAATCTGGAGGAGGCCATCGCCGGCGCGAAGAACCTGGCCGGCTTGCAGACGGCGCTGGTGGTGCGCTACACGCGCAGCAGTTCGCTGCGCGCCCTGCTGGCCGCGCGCCTGGCCGCGCCCGCGACCCAGGCCGATCCGCTGGGCCTGCGGGCGATCACCAACCCGCCCACGCCGTATCTGGAGTACCGCTGGCTGCCCTGATCGCGCACGGGGCGACCGGGTGTGGTCACCCCGTCAATATGCAGGTAGGGGCGGTTCGTGAACCGCCCCCACCGTTGATCGCCCACGGGGCGACCGGGTGTGGTCACCCCGTCAATATGCGGGGTAGGGGGCGGTTCGTGAACCGCCCCCACCGTTGATCGCCCACGGGGCGACCGGGTGTGGTCACCGCGTCAATATGCGGGTAGGGGCGGTTCGCGAACCGCCCCTACCGCCTACCGCCAGACGCGTGGGGAAACCCGGTTTCCCCATACACCCTAGAAGTCCATCCCGCCGCCCATGCCGCCGGGCATACCGCCGCCAGCGGGGGCCTTCTCCTCGGGGATGTCGGTAATCAGCGCCTCGGTGGTGAGGATCATCCCCGCGATGGAGACCGCATTCTGCACGGCGCTGCGGGTCACCTTCACCGGGTCAATGATGCCCTGCTCGATCATGCTACCGTACTCGCCGGTCAGCACATTGTAGCCGATGGCCTTGTCGCCCTTCTCCTCCTGCATACGGCGGACATTGGCGATGATCACCGAGCCGTCCTCGCCAGCGTTGCGGGCCAGCACACGCAGCGGCTCTTCCAGCGCGCGGCGGAGGATCTGCAAGCCGACCTTCTCGTCCTCGTGCTCGACCTTCACGCTATCCAGCGCGGGGATGGCGTTGATCAGCGCCACGCCGCCGCCGGGAACGATGCCCTCTTCCACCGCCGCGCGGGTGGCCGAGAGGGCGTCTTCGACACGGTGCTTCTTCTCCTTCAGCTCCGGCTCGGTAGCCGCGCCGACCTTGATCACCGCCACGCCGCCGGCCAGCTTGGCCAGGCGCTCCTGCAGCTTCTCGCGGTCGAAATCGCTGGTGGTCGTCTCAATCTGGGCGCGGATCTGCTCGATGCGGGCGCGAATGGCCGCCTCATCGCCCTTGCCCTCGACGATCGTGGTATCGTCCTTGGTGGCCACCACCTTGCGGGCGCGACCCAGGTCCTCGATGGTCGCGCTATCGAGCTTGCGGCCAATCTCCTCGCTGATAACCGTACCGCCGGTGAGGATGGCGATATCCTGCAGCATGGCCTTGCGGCGATCGCCGAAACCGGGGGCCTTGACCGCCAGGGCGTTGATCGTGCCCCGCAGCTTGTTGACCACCAGCGTCGCCAGGGCCTCGCCGTCCACGTCCTCGGCGATGATCACGAAGTTCTTGGTGACCTGCAGGACCTTCTCGAGCACGGGGAGAATGTCCTGGATGCTGCTGATCTTCTTGTCGGTGATGAGGATGTAGGGGTCGTCGAGTTCCGCTTCCTGGCGCTCGACATTGGTGACCATGTAGCCCGAGATGTAGCCGCGGTCGAACTGCATGCCCTCGGTGTACTCCTTCTCGAAGGCAACGCCCTTGGACTCCTCGACCGTGATCACGCCGTCCTTCCCGACCTTCTCCATCACCTCGGCGATCAGGTCGCCAATCTCGCTATCGGCGGCCGAGTTGGTCGCCACGTGGGCGATATCGGCCCGGTCGCGCACGGGGGTGGCGCTGGACTTGATCGTCGCCACCAGGGCCTCGGCGCCGCGGTCGAGGCCGCGCTTGAGCAGCATCGCGTTCGCGCCCGCGGCGACGACCTTCAGACCCTCGTTGACGATCGCCTGGGCCAGCACCGTCGCGGTGGTGGTGCCATCACCGGCCACGTCGTTGGTCTTGGTCGCCGCCTCCTTGAGGAGCTGGGCGCCCATGTTCTCGAAGGGGTCCTTGAGTTCAACCTCTTTGGCTACAGTCACACCGTCGTGGGTGACGGTGGGAGCGCCGAACTTCTTATCGATCGCCACATTGCGGCCACGCGGACCCAGGGTGGTCTTGACCGCCTCGGCGATCGTATCGACGCCCCGCTTGAGGGCGCGCCGCGCCTCTTCATTGAAGGAAAGCTGCTTCGGCATAGACCGGTTATCTCCTTATGGTAACAAAGCGGTGGAAACGTCGGATCGGCGCTCAATCCTGGATGATGCCCAGAACGTCCTTCTCCGAAAGGATGAGGTACTCGACATCGTCGATCTTGAACTCGGTGCCGCTGTACTTGGCGAAGAGCACCTTGTCACCAGGCTTGACGTTCATGGGGATCAGCTTCCCGCTGTCATCGCGGCGGCCCTCGCCAACGGCAAGCACCGTGCCCTCCATGGGGCGCTCCTTGCTGGCGGTGTCAGGCAGGAAGATACCGCCCTTGGTCCTCTCCTCACGCTCCATCGGCTTGACCACCACACGGTCACCGAGGGGCCGAATGCGGAAGTCACCCATAGCTGCAATCCCTCCTACACACTCTACGGTGCGACACGACTGTCAACTGTTAGCACTCGCGATGCGAGAGTGCTAACCGCGGAGTATAGTACCGAAGGGAGCGGGGTTTGTCAAGTCGGGGAGTGCTAACAGAATGTTGGAATCTACGGGGGGAGGTGGGTCAGCTACGGGCGCGCCAACCCCTCGGCGATCAGGGTCTGCAACTCCTCGTGATCCTCGCGGTCATAGGGGCCGATCACCGCCAGGTGCAGCGCCTCGTCGCGCAGCAGGCGTCGGGCGACCCGCTGCACATCGGCGGCGGTTACCGCCTCAACCTCGGCAATCACCTGCTCGACCGGCGCCACGTGCCCGTAGCGCAGCAGGTGCGTGCCATTGCGGGAGGCGACCGACCAGGTATCCTCCAGCGAGAGCAGCAACCCTCCCTTGACCTGCTCCTTGACCATCGCCAGTTCATCGGCGGTCACGCCGTTGCGGGCCAGATCGCGCAGGATCTCCATGCAGAGGGCCACGGCGTCGCGCAGGGCCTCGGGCTCCACGCTCCCGTAGATCACCCACATGCCGGCGTCGGAGAGATCGTTGTGGTAGGAGCCGATGCTGTAGGCCAGACCATGCTCCTCGCGGAGCATCTGGAAGAGGCGCGAGGACATGCCCCCGCCGAGGATCGAGTCGAGCACCTGCAGGGGGCGCCGATCGGGATCGCTGTAGGGCAGACCGGGCAGGCCGAGGCAGAAGTTCCCCTGTTCGGTATCGCGGCCGAGCAGGGTCAGGCGCGGGCCGGGCCGCGGCACGGGGCGCGCCTGCGGTGGCGTGGGCGCGCCGGCAGGCAATCCGTCGAAGGCGGCGCGCACGGCGGCGCAGGCCTCCGCCACCCTGATCTTGCCGGCCACCGAGACGACCAGGTTCGCCCGGTGGTAGTGGCGGCGCCAGAACGAGGCCAGATCCTCGCGCCCGAGGGCGCTCACCGTCTCGACATTGCCGGCGATGTCGCGGCCCAGCGGGCTGCCGGCCCACATGGCCTGTTGCAGCAGTTCGTGCACCCAATCGCCGGGCGTGTCCTGGAGACCACGGATCTCCTCGATGATCACCCGGCGCTCCTTCTCCAGTTCTTGCAGATCGAACAGCGGGCGGCGGATCATCTCGCTGAGCACGTCCAGCGCCCGATCCACGTGCAGGGTGGCGACCTTGGCGTAGTAGACCGTAGACTCGTAGGCCGTAGAGGCATTGAGCATGCCGCCCACCCCCTCGACCGCGTGGGAGATATGGCGCGCCGAGGGGTAACGTTCGGTGCCCTTGAAGAGCATATGCTCAATAAAGTGCGCCGCGCCGCCCTGCGGCTCGGGCTCGTGACGCGCGCCCGCGGCCACGAAGCAGCCCACCGACACCGAATAGGTGTGCGGCAGTTCTTCGACCAGGATGCGCAGCCCGTCGGGAGTGATGATCAATTCTGGCATAGCCGCTAGCATACCACAAGTCTGGCGGGCATGGCGGCCCCGGGGCCGCCATGCGCACGACCAGAAAAGAGTGGGAGGGCCGTGCCCTCCCGGCCCCTCCCGTCCGGCAACGTTTTCCTGGGGGGCGCGGCCCCCCTCCCGCGCGGCGCCGGGGAGCGTCCTATTTGACGGTGGCCTTCAGTTGCTCCACCAGGGCGATGTAATCCTGCATGGCCTGCTCCGCGCTCAGGCCCTTCAGTCTGGCCCAGGCATCGTATTTCAGCCGGCCCTGCATGTCGAGAATGCCCGGACGGGTCCCGGTCACGTCACCGCTGGTGGCCTGCTTGTACAACCCGTAGAGTTTAAGCAGGGCGTCGTTGTCCGGGCGTTTGGGAAGCTGCTGCACCTCCTGCGCCGCCTGCTCGAACCTGGCCTTCAGGTCGCTCATCGCTGCTCTCCTTGCATTCATAAACCGATGCGGCCGTGGGCATCCTAGCATCTGCCGCCGCGACACGCAAGCGACAGGGTTGTTCCCAGGTTTCCCAGGCGGGCTTCGCCCGCCTGGACCCTCCCCATCCGTGCGCGATCGAGAGGAAGGCTCTCGAAGTCACGACCGTAGTGCGTTTAAATCACAGGACGCACGCGGTGGAGAGGCGCGGAAGGGTGCGCCCGCCCATACCCCCCGCGGGCACGGGCGTGGGGAAACCCGGTTTCCCCACACCCCTGCGGGCGAGCGCAGCCTGCCCATACCCCCCGCGGGCACGGGCGTGGGGGAAACCCGGTTTCCTCACATCCCTGCGTGCGGGCTGCACCATCCCGAACTCTCCCGTGGGCGGGGGTGTGGGGAAACCCGGTTTCCCCATCCCCCTGCGGGCGGGCTGCGCCATCCCGAACTCTCCCGTGGGCGGGGGCGTGGGGAAACCCGGTTTTCCCACACCCCTGCGGGCGGGCTGCGCCATCCCGAACTCTCCCGTGGGCGGGGGCGTGGGGAAACCCGGTTTCCCCACACCCCTGCGGGCGAGCGCAGCCCGCCCATACCCCCCGCGGGCACGGGCGTGGGGAAACCCGGTTTCCCCATCCCCCTGCTTGAGGGCCAGGCCCTCCCGCGGGCAGGGGCGTGGGGAAACCCGGTTTCCCCACACCCCTGCTCCAGCAGCCTATGTTCAGGTTAGAGGAACCTTCATCTTATAGGAGCATCCGTATGACCGTACAACCTATCTTCGCGGCCGTGGCCGCCGCGTTGCTCTTCCTGGCGACGCTGAGCTTCGTCGCGTCGCCCTCCGCCGGGGCGCAAACCACCGCCGGGCCTGCCGTGTCCCGCGACATGATCGGCATCGTGGTCCGCGATCCGTGGTATGAGTTTGGCACCCATCCCGCCTACCCCAACCGGCCCAACTACATTGCCCAGGAGCGCATGGGGCAGATCCTGGCCGAGGCGGGGGTGCGCCGGGTGCGCGTGGAGTTTCTGGTGCGCGACCGCGGCGCGGGCTCGTTTGCCGAGCAAATCGCCCGCTATGACTACTTCATCAACGAGGTGGCCCCGCGTCACGGCCTCTCGGTGATGGGCCTGCTCGGCTTTGGCCTGGTGGACATCGATCCGCGCGATCGCGCCTACGGGTTGATTGCCAGGACCGACACTGATCCGGTCTACGGCGGAGGCGTCAACCCCTACATGCGCCTGTGGCTCGACCGGGCGCTGCAGATTATGAACCGCTACCAGGGGCGCGTGGCCGCCTACGAGATCCTGAACGAGCAGAACCGTCTACCGGCCGAACAGGGTTTCGCCGGGGGCGAAGGGATCGACCCGGTGTTGACGGGACGGCTCCACACCAAGCTGTACCGCTGCTTCAAGCGCAACGAGTGCGATCACCGTTCCGAGGACCCCACCTGGCGCGCTGGCATCACCCTGGTCATCGGCGGCCTGCATCCCAGAGGGAGCGACATGCTCCTGCCGAGCGGGCGTCGCTTGATGACCGACCGTGACTACCTGGTCGAACTGTACACCTCGGAGCCATTCAGCAGTTACTTCGGCGCCTATGGCGCCTACCCCGCCGACGCCCTGGGCTACCATCCCTACCCCGCCGAGATCCGTCTCGCCGCTCCGGTAGAAGAGGAAGTCGGGCGGATTGATCAACGCCTGGAACTGCTCCGGCTACGGCTGCGCCAGGCCCTCCAGGCAACCAGCCCCGCAGCCGCCGAAGTTCCCCTCTGGATCACCGAAATCGGCTACAACGCCGCCTATCTGCAGCAGAACAGCGCCGGGCAGGCCGCCTTTCTGCGCGCCGTCTATCGCCAGATGGCCGCTCGCAGCGATGTCGCGGTAGTGTTCTGGTTCAAGTACGAGGATTTTCCGCCCCTCAGCGGCCCGAACGCCCAGCACTGGGGCATCGTGCGCATTCCCTTCGTCGAAGATCCGCGCTGCCCGGGCGGCGCCTGCTACGATCCTGCCGGCGAGCCCGCCTTTCGCCGCGAGGCCTACTTCACCCTGCGCGAAGTGGCCGGCCTTCCGGTCGAGCGGCGCTTCCTGCCCCTGGTGGGACGCTGAGACATAGTTCAAACGCACGTGACCATCCAGCCTTCAGCGCTACAGCTTTACAGACCGGTTCTGTGGAGGTGTGGAGCTGTGGAGGTGTGGAGCAACGGTCAGACTGGCATAGCCCTTCTGAAGCCATGTCTGAGCCCAATACCTTGCACATAAGGCGCTACGCGCGGCATGGCCCCCCTCCCAACCTCCCCCCGGCGGTGGGAGGCGCCGCGGACTCCCTCCCCGGAAGTTTTCAATGCCCAACTTCTGCACAGCAGATCTCGAATATATGCAGCATACAGACGTAATCAGGAGATGCTATACTCTGAGCAGGTTGCAGGCGCCACGTGAAAGGGGAAGGCCAGATGGACACACTTGCCGCTACCCGGCTGGTCAATCAACTCACGGCGCAACAGAAGCAGATCTGCCAGAACGTCGCGGGACGCCTGCTGCGCGCCTATCCCGAGCTGTCGCGCATGCTGCGTCTGGAAGAGAACTACACCGCCCCGGAGCGACTCGCGGCCGTCTCGGTGGAGCGTTTGAGCGAACTGGTGCGCTCGGTGCTGCTCTTCGAGGCGCCCACGCTCGCCGACAAGGAGATCACCTGGGCCCACGGCGTCCTGCCGCGCCACGGGGTCACCTACCAGCATCAGTCGGCGATGGTGCGCTGGTTCTTCGAAGAGGTGCGCAGGCTGCCCCTTACCCCCGAAGAACTGGCCCTGACGGCGGAGATCGAGCAGTATTTCCTCAATCTGGTGAGTAGCGTCTACCGGGTGAACTGAGAGAAAGCCGGGGAAACCGGGTTTCTCCAGCGTCCGGCCTCGCCAGGAGCTGGGGCAACCGGGTTGCCCTAAACCTAATCCTTTTCAAATGTGGAGGGGTATGCGGGGAGGCTTCGCCTCCCCGCACCCGTTTGCCCGCCCGCGGCGGCCAGGCGGCCTGGCACAACCTCCACACCCTCCCGCAGGCGGGGGGATGGGGGAACCTGGTTCCCCCATGTTCATCTCAGGCCAGAAACAGCGGTTCGCCCTCGGAGCGCTGGCCGAGATAGGGCGCATCGCCGACGACCTGGCGCAGCGCCAGCGCGGCGCCGCCCGGCGCGACCAGGCCGAACAGCCCGGCGGCGACAACCGTCTGGGGGGCCAGTTCCGGGTCGGCGATCCAGATGATCTGGGGCAGACTGGTGGGCAGGTTGACGGCATAAGCCGAGCCGTGGGTGCTGAGGTAGTCAACCAGAAAGAGGTGGAACATGCGCTGCGGCGCCGATGAGGCCAGCGAGGCGATCAGCAACGAGGTGCCCGCATCATCATTGAGCTGGTGCACCGCGAAGAGCAGATTATTCTCCAGCCGCAGCAACCCCAGATCGAGCGTGTGGTACGTTGTGTAGCAACGCCAGCTCAGGCTCAACGCCAGGCGGTACTGCCGCGTCTCCAGCAGATGCTCAAAGGCGCTGAGGGTGGGATCGTCGTCAATCTCACCACTGGCGTCAAACACGAAACAGTGCTCGAGATCCACGGGCTGGGGAGGGATAAAAATCGCGCCGTCAGGCGTGGAGAGCCGTTGTTGCGTGAACTGCGTTGCCAGGCGCTGGCAGTTGCTGGTTCGCCCCATCGCTTCGCTCCTTTGCTCGCGCGACACCTCGCAGACGAGTTCGTCCGCGAACGTGCCCTGTTGCCCTGGCCGCGAGGCTGGCGCCGTCACAAGCTGCCGGGTGCTCGCCGGGTCGGGCGCTACGGCGCCGCCGTGCCAGATAGTTCCATATGCCGATAGAACCCATCGGCTACCGAAGCGTGCGTGACAACGGCAGTGTACGTCGCATGTGCGCGAAGTTTATCCTCTTTCCATAGATGCTGCCGCAGTATAGCACAGATTACGCGCCCTGTCATCGTGTGCAAGGTGGCCCCAGTTGCACAAATGATGCACAAGTATAATCCTTCAAAGGCGTTCATAAGACCTGGCTACAAACCGCTCCGATGAAACCGGGTTTTCCTGGGAGGGTGAAACCCTCCCAGACCCTGCCGTGCCAGGGCTGATGCAAGCTCCACCTCCCGTGGCGGGGGCTGGAGCTTGCCCCGGAGACGTTGACCGGCCCTGCCTGCCTCCGGCCAGGATGGACGCATCCGCCGCCCGGCTGGTACAATGATGGGCATGGATGCGCTCCCCCCGCGGAGCCGTGAGCGGTCCAGACAATGACGTGCAATGGACGCGCAGAAGCTAACCTACTTTCTGGCCGCCGCACATACGCAGAACTTCCGCAAGGCGGCCGAACTGTGTTACGTGGCCCAGCCGGTTCTCAGCCGGCAGATCGCCGCGCTTGAGCAAGAACTGGGGGTGGAACTCTTCACCCGCCAGAGCCGCCGGGTGAGCCTCACCCCCGCCGGGACGGCCTTTATCGCCCATGCCCGCGACATCCTCGAACGCATGCAGACCGCCCGTCAGAGCATGGCCTCGCGGCGCGACCAGGCCGGCGGCGTGTTGAACGTCGGCTGCATTGAGCCGCTCTCCGACACCTTGCTGCCCCCGGCTTTCGCTCTGTTTCAACAGCGCTTCCCCGCCGCGCGGGTCAACGTGACGGTCAGCGGCACCGAGGAGTTGTTCGGGCTGGTGGAAGCGGGCAAGCTCGAACTGGGCCTCTTCGGGCTGGCCCCCGAGCGCTTACGCTCGCAGCCCTTCCTGGTGGTCCACGAGTTGTACCGCGACCGCCTGGCGCTCCTGGTAGCCGCGGATCACCCCCTGGCGCGCGCGGAGCGCCCGATTGGCGTTGAGCAACTCTTCGTCGAACGCCTGGCCCTGCTCAACCAGCGCTTCGCCATGCGCCGCATCCTCGAGCGCATCTTCGCCCAGCACTCCCGCGAACTCAACCCCGTGCTGAACATTGACAACGTCGCCACGCTCAAGCTGATCGTCCAGCACGGCGGCGTCAGCACCGTGCTGCCCCAGTCGCTCCTCTCCCCCGCCGAGCGCCAGAGCGGCATGGCCGCCCTCCCCATCCACGACCTGCCCGACATCTTCACCTTCGCCCTGGTGTACCGGCGCGAGGCCACTCTGTCGGCGGTGGCCGAGGGCTTCATCACCGCCGTGACCGAGAGCGTCGCCATCGCGCGCCCGGGGTAGAGGCGAACGAACGCCGGTTCGCCCCCGCCCTGTGCGGGCGAAACATCGTTCGTCCCCGTTTGCCCCGATGTCCACACCAGCCGTCTATGCGGCTGCGCCGCGCACCGACGGGATGAAAAAAGGTTCTTCCCCGTGGCCCGGGTGCGCGGGCCTCCGGCCCGCATCCGCAATGGGATAAAAAGGTTGTCCTGAGAGGGCGTTGCCCTCCCAAACCCTCCCACGGGGCGAGGGGATGGGGGAACCGGGTTTCCCCATACCCCTGCTCGAGGATTGCGCCCTCACCCTCCCGCGGGCGGGGGTGTGGGGAAACCCGGTTTCCCCACACCCCTCTCCGATAGGCTGCAACTCGTCTTAGCGTATCACCCTGGAACCAAAGAGGTACTGGACAGGGTCTTCCCCCGGATCTATGCTACCAGGGTAGAAACGTTTCACTCGCGACTGTTTTGCCTCCGGCGGGCTGGGGTCTGGGGAAACCCGGTCGCCCCACACCGCTCCAACCGATATGGTTTCGCCGGGCGGCCTTGTGCGGAACCGTGGAGGGCCTACGGCGCTCCACCCCTCTCCGCCGGAAAGCGACCGCGCACCTCTAACGTGAACATAGGCTGCTGGAGCAGGGGTGCGGGGAAACCGGGTTTCCCCACACCCCCGCCCGCGGCAGGGCCTGGCCCTCGGCGAGGGGTGTGGGGAAACCTGGTTCCCCCATACCCCCCACCCGGTGGAAGGGTTTGGGAGGGCCAGGCCCTCCCAAGACGAACCTATTTTCATCCCGTCGGTGTGCGGCGCGAGCCGCATGGACGGCTGGTTGCAAGCTGAAAGACTCGGACCAATGACGCTCCGGAGGAAAAACCTATGATTGAAGCATTCGAGTTTGACGTTCGTGAACGACCGAACCTCACCTTCGCCCAGGCCGAGGTGCTTTCGGATTACCGCCTGGGCTGGCTCAGCCGCCATGTCAGCCTGATCGGCCGGCGCGAGGTGATGAGCGGCAATGCCAAGTTCGGCATCTTTGGCGATGGCAAGGAGGTGGCCCAACTGGCCCTGGCCCGGGTGATGCGCCCCGGCGATACCCGCGCTGGCTATTACCGCGACCAGACCCTGCTCTTCGCCCTGGGCCTCCTGACTCCGCAGCAATTTTTCGCCCAACTCTTCGGCCATGCCGACGTCACAGCCGACCCCTCCACCGCCGGGCGGGCGATGAACGCCCACTTCGCCACCCGGCAACTCGACGCCCAGGGCCGCTGGTTGCCCCAGACCGCCACTCCGCAGAGTTCCGCCGACATTTCCCCCACCGCGGGCCAGATGCCCCGTCTGGTGGGCCTGGCCTACGCCTCGCGCCTCTACCGCGAACTCGACGCGCTGCGCCACCTGAGCCACTTCTCCCACCACGGCGATGAGGTGGCTTTCGGCACCATCGGCAACGCCAGTTGCGCCGAGGGCTTTTTCTGGGAGGCGATCAACGCCATCGGCGTGCTGCAAGCCCCGGCGGTGATCTCGATCTGGGACGATGGCTACGGCATCTCCGTGCCCAATGAATACCAGATCAGCGGCGGCGATCTCTCGGCGCTGCTGGCCGGCTTCCGGCGGCGCCCCGGCTCACCTCAGGGCTTCGATCTCTACACCGTCCGCGGCTGGGACTACCCGACCCTGCGCGAGGTGTACCTGCGCGCCGCCGAGCGGGCGCGCGCCGGGCACATTCCCGCCCTTATCCACGTCATCGAGATGACCCAACCCCAGGGCCATTCGAGTTCGGGCAGCCATGAGCGCTACAAGTCGCCCGAGCGCCTGGAGTGGGAGCGCGCCTACGACCCGCTGCAACGGATGCGCGCCTGGATCATCGAAACGGGCCTGGCCGACCCGGAGGAACTTGACGCGATCGAGGCAGAGACCCGCGCCGAGGCCGAGGCGGCCCGCGAGCGGGCCTGGGAGGCCTATCTGGCCGGGCCACGCGCCGAGGCCCGCGATCTGGCCGGCCTGCTGGCGGCCGTTGCCCCCTCGGCGGACGACCCCGCCGCGCTGCGCGCCCTGGCCGCGGACCTGCAAGCCGCTGCGAAGCCCCTGCGCCGCGAACTAATGGCCGCGGCCCACGCGGCGCTCGCGCAAACCCGCGCGCGCCCGACCCCGGCGCGCGCCGCTCTGGCCGCCTGGCGCGCCGGGCAACTCGCCCGCGGGCGTGAACGCTACGGCTCGCACCTCTATCGGGAGGACGCCAGCGCTGCCACCCGCGTGCCGGCGGTGCCCGCGCGCTACGCCGCCGACGCGCCGGAAGTGCGCGGCTTCGAGATCCTGCGCGCCACCTTCGACGCCTGGCTGGCCCGCGACCCGCGCGTGTGCATTTTCGGCGAGGACGTGGGGGCGCTAGGCGACGTCAACCAGGGCACCAGCGGCCTGCAACAGAAGTACGGCAACCTGCGGGTCAGCGACACCGGCATCCGCGAGGCGACCATCATCGGCCAGGCCATTGGCATGGCCATGCGCGGCCTGCGCCCGATTGCCGAAATCCAGTACCTCGACTACATCCTCTACGCCCTCAGCCCGCTGAGTGACGACCTGGCCAGCCTGCACTGGCGCACCCGCGGCGGCCAGGCCGCCCCGGTCATCGTGCGCACCCGCGGCCACCGCCTGGAGGGTATCTGGCACTCCGGCTCGCCGATGGGCGCCCTGGTGCACCTGCTGCGCGGCATGCACATCTGCGTACCCCGCGACATGACCCGCGCCGCCGGGTTCTACACCACCCTGCTGCAGGCCGAGGAGCCGGCCCTGGTGGTCGAACCGCTCAACGGCTACCGCCGCCGCGAACGCCTGCCCGCCAACCTGGGCGAGTACAGCCTCCCCCTCGGCGTCCCCGAGATCCTGCGCCCCGGCGCGGACGTGACCGTGGTGACCTACGGCGCCTGCTGCGCCATCGCGCTGGAGGCCGCCGAGGCCCTGGAACAGGCGGGGATCGCTGTCGAGGTGATTGACGTGCAGACCCTGCTACCCTTCGACCTGCACGGAGTCATCGGCGAGTCGCTCAAGAAGACCAGCCGGGTGATCTTCTTCGACGAGGACGTGCCGGGCGGCGCGTCGGCCTACATGCTCCAGCAGGTGCTCGAGGTCCAGGGCGGCTACTGGCATCTGGACGCCCCGCCGGTGACGCTCACCGCCCG
>Ga0308410_1000307_pt1 | contig 25498 bp, 16 predicted proteins | sample HotsprOSTMatCore_FD_203467 | JGI IMG/M metagenome (GOLD analysis project Ga0308410, IMG submission 203467) | Hot spring phototrophic mat microbial communities from Octopus Spring, Yellowstone National Park, Wyoming, United States -... | ecosystem: Environmental > Aquatic > Thermal springs > Hot...
CAGCCTGGGGGCATTCCCAGGGCTACAACCCCCATTAGGAAGATTCCACGGAGACTCTCGATAATGGCTCGGACCGAACGCCGGACTCTTCTTATCTGCTTGCTCGTAGGATCTGTGGCTGTGGTTGTGGGCTGTTCTCGCGGGGGAGGCGGCGGCAATATTCCCAAGACGGCACCCGTATCGGGGATTGTTACCCTCGACGGAAAACCTGTTGATGGGGCTACGGTTGTTTTTGTGCCGGCTCAATCCCCCGGCTGGGGTGCGTACGCCATGACCGACAGTGGTGGGCGATTCGTTTTGAAAAGTTCGGAAGAGGTAAGTGGAGCAGTTCCCGGAAAGTACCTGGTTCAGGTTACAAAGCTTGTCTCGGCTTCCGGCGAAACTCAATTCCTCGTCAAGGAAGATATAGAACATGCATTGGCGGCCGGCGGCAAAACTAGCGATGGCGGAAGTGACGTCAGAAATGTCTTGCCGGAAAAGTACAGTAACGCAAAAACCTCGGGGATTGAAGTGACCGTCCCGGAGACAGGCCTCGAGAATCTGGAAATTAGGTTGAGTAGTTCAGAATAAAGTTTGGGTGACGGTGCTACCGAAGCCCGTGTGTCACCTCTCCTGAGCCGGGGGTTGAAGCCGAACGCCGGGGACTCTTCGGAGGCTTGCGGTTGAGTCCGCAATTTCCCAGTGAAAACACAGCCCGGCAGGTTGTCACTTCTTTATGGGGCATTCCTCGGAGACAACCTTGGTTTCCACCTGTTAGGGCCTTGTATCTTTGTCTTGTTAGTGCTTTGTATCTTTCTTTAGCGTTTGCTGCTTACTGGCCTGTTCTGAAATATCCTGCTGCCACTCTCCCTGCCGGAAAACCCACTGTAGGTGTCGTAGCTCTTTTTAACGCCTGGACCATCTGGTGGAACGCAGATCGCCTTGCCAACGGGCTGGCAGGCTATTGGGATGCACCGATCTTCTGGCCGGAAAAGGGGGCCTTTGGGTTGTCGGAGCCTCAACCCCTGACGTTAATTGTGGCCCCTGTGGTTTGGCTATGGGGGCCGGTCGTTGCTTATCACATCTATTTTCTGTTGAACGTTTGGCTTAACGGGCTCTTCGCGTTTTTGTTTTGCAGAAGATTGAAATTGAGTGCGGGAGCGGCGGGTTTTTGCGGGGCTTATGTCGTTGCTCTTCCTTTGATTTGGCAGCAACCGGAATTGCTTCAGTATACCCCGCTTTGGCCCGTGATATGGAGTTGGAGTTGTTCCCTGCGGCTATGGGAGCAGATAAGGGCCAAATCGCTAGCGGAGCTTGGGTTGGCAGTAGCCCTGGGTTTTATGGCCAACTTGCATTTAGGGCTTTTTTCGGTTGGGCTGGTGGGGGCAGGCTGGCTGTTAATGGGTATAGCAAAGGCGGGAAGAAAATGGCGAAATCTTGCCGGCATTTATGCGGGATTGATTTTGGGCATCCTGCTGTCCCTGCCGATTTTTCTCCCCGTCATTCAGGCTGTCGCCCGGCATGGTAGCAGCCGACCTCTTTCCGCGGTAGCCTCGCTGTCGGCAAGCCCCATGGATTGGGTTCGGCCCGGTCGATTTTCTTGGGAGGGGATCATCCCGCTAGAGCCCGGTTTCACTGGGGGATTCAATCCGGGGTGGCTTCGGGTGCTGTTTGCCGGGGTTGCTGTTGGGGCAGTTGTGGCCGCGGGCCCAAACACCCTTGTCGCTGATGCTTGCATCTTTCTTAGCCTAGTAGCCTGCCTGGCTATTTTGGGTTCCCTTGGGCCGAACTTCGCCCTGCTAGGCTTCTCCCCATGGGAGTACTTGTATAAACAGATGCCTCTTTTTTCCTGGATCCGCAGTCCCTATCGGTTTGCCTATCTCGCCCAGCTGGCTATCTTGATTCTTTCTGGGGTTGGCTTGTCCATCTTTGACCAGTATTTGAACCGTTCAGCCCCGGCCACGGAAAAAAGAATCAACAAGCTTTCGTGTTGGCTCATCTTACCGGTAGGAACGATACTGCTTGTGGAGGTTTTGCCGACGCGGCCAACCCTTGTGCTCACACCGAATCTGACAAACCCGCCTGGGTGGGTACAGTTCCTGGCGGAGCGGAGTGACTCATCCCGGCCGATTGTCCTGTTGGATTTTCCCGCGGAGCATCGGCTAGTCGAGTACCAGCGAATTGTGCAAACGATGCTCTGGCAGACGCGATTTCGATCGCCCTTTGTGAACGGCTATTCAGGATTTTTTCCAGAGAATTGGCTCAACCTTTGTCGGACCTGGCGGGCACGACCTTATAGCCCGGAAAGCCTTCGTTTGCTAGAATATTGGGGTGTGGAACTTTTGATCCGGCCGGCAGATTTTCCTCCGTCACCCGAAAATGGCTTAAGCCCTTATCGGCTGGAGCTACTCTACACGGACAAAGCCGGGTACCAAATTTATCGGCTAACGAAGTGCCCGTACACTACCGAAAGTGGAACTAGCCTTTTGCGATGGGGCGGCTGATCTTTCTCTTGCTGAAAGGTGCCCAATAGCCGGCACCAACTACAAATTCTTCGACCCCTTGCGTGAGGGTGAACTTTGCGAGGAATTTTGCAGCGGCAAAGGACCACGCTCGGAATCAGGCAGCGGCTTTCGGCAGACCCCTCCTGAGGGGTTAGCCCCTCGCTCGGTTCCGGCCAGAAAGTTTCTCTTCCCTAGCTCTGAAGCACCTTAGGCCGGTCTTCCCGTCCGTGAAATTCTCGAACTTTCCGGCTTGAAAGGGGCAACCGACGCCGATCACCGGGTATGCTGGGAAGAGGTTCCCAGACCCAGGTTGGCTTGAGGATGGTTCTGAAGTAACTCCCACACGGTCTCATGGATTACCTTAGCTCGTTCCGGAGTAACAGGAATCACTTCGCCAAAATCGTGATGCGGATCTTCTCCATAACGGGCTTGATCGTTGTACAGGGTGTAATCCAGGTTTTCGGGATACTCCCGGAACAGTCCGGTGTAAAAGAGGACCGCGATACTGTAAGCGGGAACCCCAGCCCGAATGTGCTGAACATCCGTGTAAAACTCGGAAATCTCCCCAATTCCGGGAAATTCTCCGGATCTCATCTTTTCGTTTAATCTGTAGAAAAGTTCACCACCAGGCAAATGATGAAGCCGGCCAGTTTTCCACAAATCCGGGAAATTGGCCTTGATCCCTTCAAACACACGTTCCGTGTAATCGCGTGTACGCCAGTGGGGATACTGGGCAAGTGTCCACGGCTTTTCATGATCCCCGAGGTAAGGACTCGTCCAAACCTTTTCAAAATCGAACACTTGTCGGTCCGGGAATTCAGCCTCGCGGAGTTGGCCGAAACGTTTCTTCATGGCCACGGCCCACGGGGGTAATTGGTCGTCTGATGGTACCCGACCCGGCGGCATGCTTGGCCAAACTGTGTAGATGTACACTCTTGCCTCGGGGTTTTTTGCAAGAAAGATCCGGATGATGTCGCTTGCAGCGGCCACATCACCGATGTCGACAGGACCGTCGAATGTCTGTTGCCACATGGTCTCGGTCACGAAATGAAGTCGGGAACCGAAAATTTGGATTACGATGGCATCCCACTGGCCCGTAAGAAATGCTTGGGCTTTAATTGAGCCCGAGCGAACCAAGTTCTGATGCGGAGTCAACTCACCCCGGGCCAAAGCCTCTTGGGTGGCAGTGCTTACCGGCCAGCCCAAGGCTCGAAACAACTCGTTGCGGTGTTGCCAGGATTGCCAACCAGCCCCCAGGAAAGCATCGCAAGTCCACTCTTTTCCTGCAGTTTTGCCTAGCTCCGAATGCAAAGCCGGCATGGAACTTGCGGTCAGGCTATTGCCGAAGTAGAAAACCCGCACTCTTTCTACTGGCTGGCTGATGGCAACTTCAGCCCGGCCATCAAGCTCGCACATCCCACTCCCGAACAAGGCAATAAACCATCCCACCGCAACCCATCCGGTTGCCATAGGGATTTTCCCTCTCATCCGAAGAAACCATCTACCGGTTGCGGGCCCAACTTCAGAACACTCCCTGAACAAGGCTAACACCAATCCTCAGCCTTCCTAGCGAGCGGTCATTTTCCTTGCAATCAGGCGGAGCGAGCCATTTTCGTCAAAAAAGACACTCCCACTTTCCACCCGGGAAAGCACCAACCGGGGGTTTCGGTAGGGACCAAATAAATTGTCGGAGGTCCGCTCGATGAGGTCTCCCCATTCATTGAGGGCCAACAGGTGGTAGAGTCCATCCCTTTTGAAGATCTGACATCCTCCTTTACCGGCGTACAGGTCATCCTCCACAAGCAGAAGCCGGGGACGTTCGGCAAAAGCCTTTAAGTCCGGTGTTAGTGGAGCGATCCACCCAGGTCCGAAAACGCAATACACGACATCTTCGGCCAAAAACAAACTCGGATCAAAAGCGAAGTAATAACTATCAGTGTTAATTTCCTTTTGCCAACCGCAGTCGGCCAAGAAGCCCCGGCTCCGGTTGCCGATTTCCGGTCCCCATAACTCGTACGGCCCTTCGGGTTTGCCGGTAGTGCTTCTTAGTATACCAATTTTCTGCCGGCTTAATGAAAAAACAATCCACCACCGGCCGGCAATATTGTAGATCTTGGGGGCGATGATGCCACGATCATATCGAGGCTCCAGACTATCCGGAGGAGAAAAGAAATAGTGGAGGGGGCAGAAAGGGTCATCCTGACGGATGGCACCCGGTTCCCTGCCAAGGGACACTACCCGACCCATCGGTTGCCAGTTCACCAGATCCGTTGATTTCCAAATATAGATCCCGTCATTATTGCAAAAGTCATCCCCTGTACCCGCGGTGCCGGTCAAATAGTAGAGACGATCGGGACCGAGCACAACAAATGGGTGAGCCAATCGAATATGCGGAGGCAAATTCACCAACGGATAGCGCGCCTCCGAGGCCGGCCCAATGGGAACCAGTTGTCGTTCCCGATGGACGTAAGGATTTTCCTGTCGGTGTTTCGGCCCAATAAAGTAGCCATTGCCTCTCCAGCGAATTTCGATCGGCAAGCAACGCAGCAGGTGCATGTCTGGGAGGAAATTATCGTTGGCAAAACTGATAAACCACCAGCCTCCACGATCATCCTCGAAAATTCCCGAGTGGCCTCCATGGGGTAAAACCATCCGGTTGGGATGCCAAGGTCCGCCGATTTCGTGAGCCCAAAAGACTTCGCTATCGTAAGTGCCGAAAGCCCGATAATCCCCGTGCCACCCTGCTCCTCCGATCATCAAATATTTGCCGTCGATTTTGTACACATTTCCCGCCGGCACATCGCCGCGAATAAAAGACGAACCATCGGCGGTTTCCCACCGGTATCCCCCAAGCCGTCCATCAAAGACCGGTTTGTAACCCGGCTCGGTGGGCGGAGGTGGGGCCGAGCGGTCGATGGAAGAGTAATCCCCACTCATCGTCCACAACCCTGTGTGCCACCTCCCGTAAAGCCGGCCTTGATAATCTTCCAGGGGAATCCGCGGCCACATCCACCCCGCTCTTTCCCCCGGATCGTAGGCAACCTCCCAGGGCCCATCCATGGTACCGGACGCACTCCGTAGGGTCCGCCCACCCCCGGGGACTGTGAACGTGATCCAAAAGGTCTCGCGGGCCCAAGCAATCTTAGCAATCGACACTAAAAATGCCCCAGGTGTCCCAGGATCCTTAAACCACGGGATATCATCCACAGTCCTGAATCCCGCAAGGGGAATACATTCCCAAGGGATTCTCCCTGTGGGATCCTTCCCCTTGAGAACGCAGGTATTCCTGCCATGAGATTGGTAGAGGTGGAGACCGGTGGCATAAAACCACCCATCCCGACCGTTGACGACAATCGGATCTCTAAACCGAAGGCTGCTAATTGGTCGGGCATGTTCCCAACCCCAAGCCTCGGTGATGACCTGCGGCCGTTTCCAGGGCCACGGTTCTCCCTTGCTACTCCAGTAGGCAACTCCTTCTACCCAGTCGACAGGGACAATCGCCGGCCTTTCCCGCAGGAGAGCTCGACTGTCCTCCCCGCTGAAGGTGGCATACCACTGGCCCTCCGGCCCCTCGAACATCGTCACCTGTCCCCCGTGGGGGATTGCCAACTTCCGCCGCGACCATGGACCCTCGAGGGATTTTGCGGTGGCCACAAAGGTATCATAGCAAGGCACTCCGAGCCGACCGTGGATTCCTGCGGCCACGAGGTGATAAGTCCCATCCTTTTTAAAAAGAAAGGCTCCGCCGGTTCCCACCTGGAGGATCTGTCCCCCCGGGGTAAGACCTTCTCGGCCATCAACAGGCTGGATCAGTCGTGGTGGTTCTGCCAAAGCCGTAAGCGTTTCGTTCATTCGAGCAATCCAGCCACCTCCAAAAACCCAATAAACAGCTCCGTCGTCGTCCACGAAGAGGGAAGCATCTCTACCGCGTTTGGTAATCAGCCCCAAATCCTGATAGGGCCCTTCCGGTTTGCCGGATTTGCTCCGCAACAGGCCGGTCCCGCAGGGCTTCAGGGAATAGGTAAGATAAACATCTCCCTTGATAAAGTGGATTTCTGGCGAGATTAATCCTTTGAACTCATCCACGTCGCAGCTACTCCGGATGAGGGCTAAATCTTCCACCGTGGCCTTCACCAGTGAAAGGGGAGCCACCACACCAAGTTCACTCCAGCTTTTTAAGTCCGTGGACTTCCAGAGCCGGATGCCATCATTCACAGAGAAATTAATGGAACCATCCCTCTCGGGTGTGCCGAGGGTCCCTGTCAAGTAATACAAGCCATCTGGTCCTCGGGTGATAGCCGGGTCAATCATGGGAACATCGAGAAGCCTTTCCACGCGGGTGTACGAATACCTCCTTTGATGCTCCTCATCGCCAGGCGAAGTGGATTGCGGGGAGGAGACCACCTCGAAAGTAGGACCAGGCGAGTCCGGCTCGCAACCGGCGAACCCGCGTGATCTATACATTTGCTCACATAGGACTAGTCCGAAAAGTGGAAAAATAAAGGCCCGCGAAATCGGAACGCCTAGAACCCGCCTCATATTCTCTTCCTCCCAAACAGCCCCAGGCCAGGGGCCTCCGCCGCAACAAACTCGCTCGCTACCCACTGACTTACCACCTCGAAGTTTCCCCCAAATGTAACCCCTCGGAGTTATGGGTTGCAAGCTGGGGCCAGGATGGGCGGATAACCTTTCCGAGGGACAGCCCAAAAGCCCCGAAAAACTCACTTTGTGACAGAGATCACTCGTGCTCCCCCAAGGAACACACCCCAAAGGAGATCCCGGCGTCATTCCCACCAGAGACGGGGGCTAAAAGCCGATCCCCGGCCTACTACTTAGGCCGGAGCCTCCTTGTTTGATCTATGGTTAGGGAAGTCGAAGCGCGCCTCATCCCGCCACTTCCTCTTGCAAGAAATCGTTTGACCTCCTGTAGTGCCTTCCCGACAATAGGAAACAGTGGTTAAGACACACGGGAACGGGGGATCTAGGGACCGAGATCCGAAAGAAACGCTCTTCGGGTCCTAAGTTCCGCAAAAAGGGCCTTGCCATGCAAACGCTCGCTTTCATGGTGCCTTCCAAAGGGGTACTTCCTCTGATTGCCTTTGGAATGATGTTGCCGGGCCAGTCTTCTGCCGACGGCCTCAACCAGAATCGACCGACCACGCTGATCGTCTATCCGGCTGCCCCTGGTTCGCCTGTCAGCGAAGACTACGAAGTTACAGTGGAAGGGCATAACGTGCCGGTGTACACTGCGGGCGTGGAAACAAGGGGTAAGGCCTACCAAAACCATCCTTACTACTTTTGCTACTTCGACATCGCAGGGGAGGTAAACGTTTGTGTTCGCTCAAAGGTCTACCCCCTTGCTCAAGCTATTCTGCACCCCAATGCAGACGCTTTTTCGCCCACTGTGGAACCAGACGGCTCCTTAAAATTTAGGATAACTCGACCCACTAAAGTGACGGTGATGCCCAAAGGATTCGCTGAGCTGCTGCGGGTCCTCCATATTTTCGTCAACCCCATCGAAGCGATTCCCCAAGGTCCTAACGTTCGGATTCTAGAGGGTTGTCCTCCAGTTCAGGACAGGATTTATGTGAACGCGGGGGAAACTCTTTACATTGCCGGAGGTGCCTTCATTCGGGCAAATGTAACGGTAAGGGGAGCCGGTGCTCGTGTCCTTGGGAGGGGGATCATTGACTTTTCAACATGGCCCCATTTCGAAGGTCCTGCCGGCGGCCCATTCCGCGTGATCGGAGAGGATCCCGACAATCCCGTGATTATCGACGGGGTAATTCTTCGGCAGGGCTGGCGGGCCACCATCAGTACAAGCGGCAGGGGTATCCGCTTGCGGAATGTCAAAGTCGTTTCGAGTTCAGTAGTGAACGATGATCCTATTTGGAACAGTGCTTCTGATGTGATCATGGAGGATTTGTTCCTCCGTGGAGACGACGATTGCATTGGAATCAAAGGAAATCAAGGCGACGTTCGCAATGTGATCGTACGAGATTCCCAGCTCTGGAGTGACCGGGCTCGGAATATCATCTTCGGCCCCGAATCCCGTGGGGATGTTATCGAAAATATCCGGTTCAGCAATCTCGATTTGTACCGGCACATCACCGCCAACGATACCAGCAACTCCAAGTGCATAGGATGTTATGCCATTTGTATTCATGCGGGAGGACGATCCTTTGACAAACCGCAACGGATCCGAAACGTCGTTTTCGAGGATATCCGAATTCACAGTGAGGCATTTGACGGGAGACTCAACCTCGTAGAAATTCGAGCTGTGATCCAGAAGCAATGGGGAGTCTATGCACCGGGGACGGTCGACGGGCCCATACTCTTTCGCAACATTTACTATTCCGGCGATCCCTCTGCCCGAATTGTGATCGATGGCTACGACGAAGATCATATGGTGCAAAATATCAAGATAAGCAATCTGTTTAGAAACGGAGCTTTGGTCACCGAAAGTTCGGAAGGAGTTTTCATCGGTCGGTTTGCCCGAAACATTGATTTCTCGGGAGGAGCTCCGTCGCCCTAAGAGGTGAAAACTTTTCATCGGCCCACCCGCTTGTTATTCTGCCCAAAAGGCTCCCCGCAATTCCCTTTTTACTTCGGATTTCCAAGCCACGGGTAAAGTTTCACCTTTTCATCATCAAATCAAACGACATTCTGGTATCGGCAAAACGGTGAAGAGGGCTTTGGCCGTTGCCAGACCATTGGTTTCGGGGTGAGCCCGGAAGACACAACTCTTAACGCAATCCAGAGATTGCCCATGAGAACATTGTCTGAAATATTAAAACGAACACTAAGACGGAATCATATCGACCCAAGGGATTTTAGGCGTGTGGCTCCGCAGAATCTCGTGAGTTATTGTTGGAAGGACAATTGATTGGCTGTAGCAGCATCCCGTGATTTGTCCGATTGTCCAAGAATTCCTGACCAAAATTGAATCCAGCCCATTGAGATTTAGCCCACGGGAATCTAGCCCAAGTGGCTAAGGGTGAAAGGAATGGCCAACCCAGGAAAGACCGTAAACAGGCCCAATCTTTCGCCAATCCGCAGGTCGGACCCGATACTTTCGGGAGAATTTGAGGTAATCCGCGATTCGATAGGCACAATTCAAGCTTAAAAAACGAAGATGGACAAAGTTGGCCAACAACCGGGGGTAAGTGTCTCTTTGATTTGCGGAGGTTGGGGCCAGCCTCTGAATAATTGCTTCGGAGCTTCAGAGGATCCGCCCACAGCACGATATCCAGGTGCACCAATCGGGAAATTCCCCCCAGTACCTACGGAAAATGTTTGAAAGCTATGGAGAATCCGCTAAGAGGCTGGCCCGGAATTACTTTTTTGAGGGACACACTTCCAAACGATGGCCTTCGGGTAACCAAAACCCTCATAGAACGGCATCCGAACAAAGCATATCGACTTGGAAAGGGTTTGGAGTCTCGCTTGGATTGGAATTTCGGGACCTCTGCAGGGCCAGAGTATGCAGGGTTATAAGCGGCAAGGTAATCAATAAACGGGCCCCCAGCGTTTCCGGGGCTGAATTACTCGACGTTTCCGGTAATTGTTTTGCCGATTCCTTTGGCGATCGACAAAAGACGGTGGACTTTCACACCGATGGAAGTGCTTATGACTGAGAATTATCAGGAGAAGTCCCCAAACTTAGAGAAAGCTCCCGATTGTACCGGTCCGCCAGCGGGGCAGAGATCAGCAGGACCGGAGGCGGAGTTCGATCTGCCGGCTACTCCACCCCCCTCCAACTCGACCCCTAGCAAAGGAGAGTCCGGTTGGTGGACTTTGGCCGTTGCGGTGGTTGCAGCCGTGGTATTCGGCGGTTTCCTCGGCAAAGCCATTTGGCAGGCCCAGGGCGGTCCTAAAGAAAAGATCGCTCAACTGGAGGCTGAGCTAAGTCGGCTGCAAGGGCCAAAGGGGAAATCTTCGCTCAACACAAACATCCCCGAGCACCCTGGAGGGCTTGTGGCAATCGAGCAGGAAATTCGCTTTCTTCGAGGGATGCTTGAGGAACAGCCGCCCTTGGCCGGTCTTCTCCGGATCTTGGGCGAGGTAGTGAGCGTGTGTGGTCAGGTGTACCTTAGGCTCTTGCTGCTTTTGGTGTTGCCCTTACTTTTGATTAGCGTGGCAACTGGGGTGGGCCAACTGGGACAGCAAGCCTCCCTAGGGCGGTTGATCGGATATGCTTTTTTGTACTACCTAACGACCTCCGCGATTGCGGTACTGGTGGGCATTTTCCTTGTGCAAAACATTCGGCCGGGGCTTGGTCTGACGAGAATTGCACTACAAGCGGCAGAAGGTGCTTCCACTCCTCGCCCCGGGATCTTGCAAACATTGGCGGAGGTTATCCGGGGACAGCCAGATCGCCCCGGCAGTGGCTTAATCCCCAGCAACCTGGTGGCAGCTGCTGCCGAGACGAACGTGGTGGGAATACTGTTTTTCGCAATCCTTTTAGGTCTGGCTCTTGCGGGAATGGGCCCGCGGGGACAACCCCTTTTGGAACTGCTGGAGCGGGCCAACGAACTGATGCTGCGGCTTGTCCGAGCGGTAATCGCGTGGGCTCCGGTGGGAGTTTTCGGCCTCATAGCCAGCCAGATCATCCAGCAAGGGGGTTGGGAGGGCTTTGTCGGTCAACTGGGCCGTTTAGGGCTCTTTGTGGTCGCCGTCCTGCTGGGCCTCACAATCCAGGGAATTTTGCTCGTGGGAATTGCCGCAGTCATTGCGAGGCAAAAACCGTGGCCTTTCCTCTCGCAGGTCACGCCGGCCATGGCAACCGCTTTTGGAACCAGCAGCTCCGCTGCCACCTTACCCGTTTCGATTCAATGTGCAAGTGAACTTCGGGTTAACCGCTCGCTTGCAAGCTTTGTCCTTCCTTTAGGGGCAACATTCAATATGGACGGCACCGCCCTCTATGAAGCTATGGCAGCCATCTTTTTGGCACAGCTTGCGGGGATTTCACTTCAGCTACCAGAGATGATGATAATTTTCGTAACTGCCTCGCTGGCGGCCATTGGAGCCCCCGGTATTCCCAATGCAGGTTTGGTCACTTTGCTTTTGGTACTCACTGCTGCGGGAATTCCCGCCGAGGGCATCGCCTTACTTTTCACGGTGGACTGGTTCCTCGATCGCTGCCGGACAATGATCAATGTTTTAGGTGACCTCGTGGGAGCTACCGTCCTCCATCGATTTTTCCCCACCCCTCGGGCCACTCCATAAGTTCCGAGCCTATACGGATCTCCTTTAGGCCAGATATTCTAGGAAACTACGGACAAATGAAGGCCCCGCAAGACTGAGTTCCGTCCTGCGGATCACTTAGCAGTTTCTGTATCCTGGTCTTGTGGTACACCCAAATTGTTGCGAGGTTCCCTTCGCTTCCCCCAGATGCTCGGTATACAGATCATCATGATCACAGCCCAAGCCCCAATTTTGCCCCGGAAGACCACCACTCCTGCCGGCTGCACCGTGGTCGTCTAAGCCAGAAGAAAACTAGGGGCCCAAACCCAGGGAAACGCCGGAAGTGTTCGGGGTTAACGGGAGATAAACCCCTGTGCCGAGGAATTGGCTCATCTTCCCAGGCCGGCATTCCAATTTCTTCTCGAGCCGGCGATGGAAATTTATACTGATGTCCATATGGACAACAAAAGCTTGCTATCGTGGAGCTGCCAATCCGTCTGTGTAAAGAAAGGGTCCGCTCGCGGAACAACCAAAAAATTTGAGCTCAGACAAGGCGTGAAAAGTAGCTTCCGGAGTACCTCCCGGAGAAACCACACTTTCCCTTGCTCAAAACGCAAGGTGCCCCCGAAGGAACTTTCACGGGCACCCCGGTCGGTAACTTTCCGTTCAAACCCAGTACACGGAAAACTGCCCGCGGCCTAATCCCACCACCAGCGATTGGTGGAAAGTTGCGAGCGGATTTCCTCGCGGACTTTGGTTACCTCGCCCCGCGGGTCGGTCAAGAGGTTTTCCTCAGCTAAAGCCTTCACGGGTTCAATTTCCACCCCGCCGCCAAACGGCGTCATCACCCGGGAACGCTTCACCAGGGCATTTACTGCAGTAGGAGCTGCTTTCGGAGCGGGATAAGTTCGCACCGCAAATTTCTTTTCGTCCCCGAAAAACTCCATCTTCCAATCGGCCTTGCCGTAGAAATCCTCCTTCTGGATATAGGCTGCCGCTATACAAAGGTCGATCAAATTCCGCAATTGAGCAAAGACCGGAGACCGCTCAGCAATGGCCGGATAGCTCTTGGTGAAACTGGTAGTGAAGGCCTGACTTGCGGGGTTCGTCCGGCCGGTAGCCTTCCGTTCGCCACGAACATTCACAAGCTCGTCCTCACCTACCAATTTGACCCCACTGCCCACTAATTCGATGGCCAAACCGTCCTCACTCCTCCGGACGCATTGGTAATCGGGCACGAACCACCACCGGACGAGCATTTCCCGAGAAATACTCGAGGGATCTGCCCTATCGATAAAGGTAACCATCCGGACAGGCGGCGGCTCCAACCCGATCCCGATCATCTTCATCCGGTAATCCGCCTCCACCAAAACATGGGCGAAATGGGTATCCGAAGGAATGCCTTGAATGCTGACCTTTTGCAGACCCACTGCGGTGCGGAGATTCTCGGCCATATACTGAGCAACCATGGCCTCCGTGCCGGCCGGGATAAATCGCCCCAAAGTACTCAAAAATTGCTGAGCATTGGCCAATCCCTCGGCCGTCGGGTCGATAGAGCAGGTGATCAACTCCGTCGGTTCTCCATTCGGGGGGAAAGCACGGAGAGCCACCACCAAATCTTCAAGAAGGATCACGGGCCAACCACTTGAAAGCCCCACTGCCCGATCGGCTAGATCAAACCGCCAACCCTCGGCCGGTCCCGCCAGGACAATATCTCCGGTCTCTGGATAGAAAAAGACATACCGTACCCGGAGGAGCCCGGCCAGGAAACGCATCTCCTCCGTGGGCACTCCTCCGTTTTCAATCACCGCCTTTTCTAGCCGGTTTAGGGCGATCTTACGAAGTTTGCTCGGCCGGGCTACATCCGGGGACAAAGCCGCCCGGGCCGCTGCTATCCGCTCTCGGGTCAGCATCCCGGTCGGATCTTGGAAAATTTGGTGCTGCAACACGCCCTGCGGGTCAATCCGCACTCCCGCAATGGTTCCCTCCTGCTGCTGGCCAAAACCCGGCCGAGACAATACCCACGGAAGCACCAGGGCTATCGTCCAGCAAACCGATCGCACAACTCTTCCTAACGGAAGCATTGCTAATTTTCTCCCGACTGACAGGATCCCCAACTAGCCCAAATTCACTGCGGTTGACTGGCGACGCTTCCTCGCCGGCTTCTCCGTTCCACCTGATTCTGCCTTACGGTGAAGCAGTGGAGCCAAGGAAAAGCGATCTTATTCCTTCTTAATTCCTTACTTTTCCTTCTTAATTCCTTACTTAACCCTTAGCCCCCCCATTCCCTCTTATCCCTTCTGGCCCTCATTGTCTACCAACTTCTAACGCCACATTTGACTACAACTCGGTGTAAAACTTGTGACTGCAACTCGGTGTAAAACTTGGGCTGCAACCGGGTCCAAACTTTGCTTCCAGCAACGTCCCCATATATTGGGATCAGCAGACCAGGATCCCTTTTGAGCTTCGTTTGAGCTTTTTTGGAACTTCTGACCTTTTGGAACTCCGTTTGACCTTTCCCCGGAAAACCCCTCACAATCAACCTAACCTCGCTTCCCACCCCCCACACAGGGGTAGTCCAAACCGGCGGAAACGAGCGTCTGCTTGTCCGCCGTAAACATTTCCCCTTTGGAAGCCAGCACGGTAACCCCCAAGACCCGGAATGCTATTCGGAAAAAGTCCGGCAAAAAGGTTCTCTTACGCAAATTTACCTTACGATGCCGAACAATCTAGTTAAGATAGCCATATCTAAAGGCTCATGATAATTGGGTGGGGTAGGTAAAGCAAGCAAAGATCCTCGCCTTGAAAAACGGGGCGGGGCTTCAGCTCTGTCGTTTCCCCGGAAGTCCCCCGGCTACCGGTGTACCGGCAAAAGTGATATGCTATTGGGCGATTGAAAAGGGGCTCTAACACCGGTCGGCAGGCCCGGGGGATACCCAAGGCCTGTGGGAAGGACCCGAGAGGCCATGACGAACACTCCTTGATCGGTGGGAAAACGTTTCTTAAGCGGTTTATCCGGCAAGGTTGGAAAAGTCAAAGTTGAAGAGTCAAAGTTAGAAAAATCTAAATTTAAAGGTCAAAGTAAAGTCTAAAGTATTGCAAAACTCGCCGACATTCGCTTGCTGCCGCTGAGCGGCTCGGATCCGGACACACAAGCCTCCCGAGTTCCGACGTTTCCGGCCTTAGGTTGTCTCGCGGTGATTTCACTCCCCTATTCGGTTGGGGGAAGGGGATTTGGGCCGGGGCCGAATGACACCTCCAGGCTTAAGGCGGCTTATGCTGCCCGATAAATCTAGCAAAACCGAGGCAGCCGTGAAATCCTTCCAGAGGGCTATCTAGCCGAAGTGTGACGGTTCGATCTTAGACATTCGTCACAGTCTTAGACCTTTGTCACCGTTGGGGAGTAAATACACGGGTAAGGAATAACATTGCAGAAGCGGCAAACGACCGGAGAAGAACCCAGGACAACGAAAACAGTGAAGGAGAAACCGAAATGGCGGCCGTTTCCACAAGCAGGATGGAAAAGTGGCTGAGCGTAATTTTGAAGGCGGATCCCACGGTCCCGAAACTTTCCCTCGGCGAGTACCTTGCGGATATTCCAAAGCTTGATAGCCTTTCAGACCTTCCTGCGGGAACCCGGGTGCTCGTCAGGGGGGATGTCGATGCCAAACCAGGACCAAAAATCGGGGAGGGCGACATCCGGCTTCGCTCGATGAAGGACACTTTGGAGTTCGGCCGGCAGCGGGGCTGGATCCAGGTGATTTTCGGGCACATCGGCCGAAAGCCTGAAGGCTCTTTAGACAAGGTGGCTGCCCGAATCGGCGAGATCCTTGGTTGTGAAGTTCCCCTGATTAAGGACTGGCTTAACCCCGAAACAAACACGGTTCTTCCGGAGGCGGCCGATCAAATCTCCAAAGCAGCCCCGGGTTCGGTGATCGTCCTGGAAAACACCCGGAAGTACCCGATCGAACGCGTTCTCTGGGAGGCTAAAGCGGAGGACATCCCGAAATTGGCCTCCTCGCTGGCCACTCTGGCTAATGAAATGGCGGAAAAGATTGCTCGGGTATATGTGCACGAAGCATTTTCCGCCGGCAGCTTGGATAGTTCCAGTGTGGTCGTCCCGGCTGCCATGGACCGGGTAGCCATGGGGAAGTACGAGGAACAAGAGTTCTGCGGCCCACTCATGCAGTGCTTAGAGGCTCAAATGGTGATCTTCAGTGGGGTGAAGATCGACAAGCTCGATGACCTGGAGGCAATGATTGCCCGGGGTAAGATCCGCTATTTGCTGACCGCCGGATCCTTGGCGATGGCTCTCAAGAAGGCCGCTGCCCAGCTAGAGGGAGGCGATTTCTGTATCGGTGTGCAACAAAATCCGGCTAACAGTAAAGAGGCATGGTATATCCCGCCGGAACGGATTGAACAAGCCGGCCGGTTACTCCGCGAGGGCCGAGCCAAAGGGATTCAGTTTGTTTTGCCCGTCGACTTTGTGCTCCAAGACGGCCGGATTGCCGAGACCATCGGTCCTAATGATCAACAGCTCGACGTAGGACCGAAGACCCGCAGCCTCTTCCAGGAAACGGTTAGCAAGTTTATCCAAGAAAATAGCCAAGCCCCCGAAAAGGCCGTGGTTTTCCACAATGGGGTGTTTGGGTTGTTCGAGGACAGTCGGTTCGAAGAAGGTACTCGGCACTTTATGGGCCAGCTAAAACGGATGAAGGACGCCGGCCTCCGGGTGTTTGTCGGTGGCGGCGAAGGCGGCACGGCGTTAGAAAAATACGGTCAACCCGATTGGGTAACTCACAATTTCACAGCCGGGGGAACGGTGCTCAACGCATTGGGGGCTGAGCCAGTTCCTTACTTAGTTGCCTTGCGGATGGCTGCTAAAGGTTGGTAAAGCGATTTAAACCCCGAAATTCGTGCACCGAAATCCGCACAAGGTCATCGAGAATTATCCCGGCCAATTGGGGGGTGGGGATTTGCATGCGGACTGTGCCCCAACAAAGGACTTCCCGTTAAGGGGCATCGGAAGCCTAGCCATAAACTCTGATCTCAAAGGCACGCCGGCCCGGTCGCTATTTGCCGGCCTTTGGCCCAAGAATTCTTGTGTGCCAATTCATGAAGCGAGGAGATTTTTTCCGGATAGGACTAGCGGTGTGAGTTTTGGCTTTGAGAATTTCGGAAGTGGGTCCAACCGCGGCTAGGCGACTACCAGTGGGTTCATGGGATTATTGTCGCCGAATGGCTAGGGGCCTGAAATGGGGACGAAGTACCAAAGCGGTTCAGTTTCAAATTAGGGATTTACAGTCTTCCATAAGGGATTTAAGGGATTTTCAGTCTCCAATAAGGGATTTTAAGGGATTTGGGGGCGAACCCAAATAAGGGATTTCTGGGGGTCTAAATAAAGTAGTTCTAAACAAGCGTTACGGGGGGACTTTAGAAAACCTGAGTTGCACGTTAACAGCACCAGCGGAGGGTAAAACTGCACTGACTACCGAGCTTGGTGTTGGTGGCAGGATCCCTAATACGGTGGGGCTTCGCTCGTTGCACGCGAGGCAAGGTCTTCGAGCTCTGCCAGTAGCTGCAGAATCACCGAAGGCTCTGTGGCTTGCCGGGCTGCAGCCTCCAGCTGAGCCGCTTTCACCGAAATAACTGCGAATCCATAGCTCCCTGCTGCCCCTTTAAGTTGATGGGCTGACCGTCGCAGCCCTTCCCAATCTTGCTGCTCAGCTAACTGCCGCAGCTGTGCCAGCCTTTGGGGCAGACAGTTGACAAAAAGTTCGATGAGCTCCCGGAGGCCAGTATCCCGGGCTAGAGGGGAGTAAATAAGCTGGGCACTTGTGGCAGCAGCTTGTTCCAGGAAACCCACTGTGGGAGTATGTGTCATCGGTCCTTACCTCTGCGGCATTGCCTCTCCCGCCGATCTGAGAAACCGCTCCATCTGCGAAAACATTGAAGATTACGGGGTTTTTGGCTAGTCCTACTGAAAGTTTAGCCTACAGTTTCACTGCGGAACGGTCTAATCCCGCGATAGGTCTCGGCAGTGGCGGAGACAATATGCCAGATGGATCGCAATTTCATGGACTACGGTCCCTTCCTGCGGAACTGATGGTTGCAGGTGGGGGGACAAGTCCCAGAGCAAAAAGGAACGACAATTCTGCATGGTTCAAGTCAAGCAATAAGAGGCCCGCTCCCAACATCTTGACCATTCCCTCGTTTGTTGGCCCAGTTGTTGTGTGTTGGGTGGGCTATCCAGATCTCTCCGAACCAAAAAGCCCAGATTACCGCCATCAAAAAAAATTGCGGATGGACAATTTTCGGATGCATCATAAGGGCCAAATCGGCTGTTGAAGTGTCGCCGGATCAACGCAACCCGGTTTTTATGCAGGGCGGACATTTCCGCCGAAGTTGTCGCGAATGCCTGCGGTTGCCCGAGTCCCGGGTACCTAATCGCCGGCCGAAACGTTGATGGAGCTCCCCCATGCGGCCGAAGATATCAGTTCTTCCGATTAATCCTGTTATCCCGGTTGTAGTCACTATTGTCTGTCTAACTGTCCTAATTTCGGGGCAACATTGGGGGGTCCAGGCCGGAGAGCATTCCCTGCCGCCAAGCGGTCAATGTCCGAATGTGCTCATGATTGTGGTGGACGACCTGAACGCATGGGTGGGCTGCGTTGGCGGACACCCGCTTGCACAAACTCCCCACATGGATGGCCTCGCTTCGCGGGGTACAGTGTTTGTGAATGCCCATGTGCAGGCACCCTTATGTATGCCTTCCCGGGCGAGCGTGCTGATGGGACTCCGCCCCAGCACCACGGGACTTTACGGCTTGGAGCCGTGGCTCCGGACCGTAGAACGCTGGCAAAATTGGGAAACCATGCCGCAGTATTTCCGACGTCACGGGTATTTCACCTTGACGGCAGGCAAAGTCTATCATGCGGTGCCCCCAAAAGATCGGGAGGGCGAATTCGATATTTGGGGTCCCCTTGCAGGTGTGGGAGTCCGGCCGCCGAAAAAGCTCATTCCCCCAACGCCCATGGGTAACCATCCCCTGATGGACTGGGGAGTGTTTGATCACCGGGACGAAGAAAAAGGAGACTGGCACCTGGCCAGCTGGGCAGCCGAACGACTTCGGGACATGTCGAGAGATCGACCCTTCTTCATGGCCGTCGGGTTTTTCCTCCCCCATGTGCCTTGTTATGTCACACAAAGATGGATGGACTTATATCCAGACGACGACAAGGTCCTACCTCCGGTTCGCTGGGATGATCGGGAGGATACCCCGCGGTTTAGTTGGTACTTGCACTGGTATCTGCCGGAGCCCCGATTGCGATGGGTGGTGGAAAACAACCAGTGGCGAAATCTGGTCCGGAGCTATTTGGCTTCGATTAGCTTTGTGGATTCCCAAATTGGTCGGGTACTGGAGGCTCTCGATCACGCGGGACTGCGGGAAAATACCATCGTCGTCCTATGGGGCGACAATGGATACCATTTAGGAGAAAAACTGATCACCGGGAAAAACACATTGTGGGAGCCGTCGACGCGAGTCCCCCTCATCTTTGCTGGTCCGAAGATCTTCCGGGGTGGCCGGTGTGTTCAACCGGTGGAGTTGCTGGATATCTTTCCCACGCTTATCGATCTTTGTGGCCTCCCACCACGTTCGGACTTAGAAGGGATAAGTCTGGCTCCTCAACTAAAAGATCCGAGCACCCCGCGAACCCGTCCGGCCATCACTACCCATAACCAAAATAACCACGGGGTCCGGTCCCTCCGTTGGCGGTATATCCGATATGCAGATGGTTCCGAAGAATTGTACGACATTGAAAATGACCCTCACGAGTGGCACAACCTGGCCGGGGACCCGCGATATCAATCAATAATCGAGGAGCACCGTCGTTGGCTGCCGCAGGTCAATGCTCCCCCTGTAGCCGGAAGTGCCCATCGAGTACTTACCTATGATCCCGAAACGGGTAAAGCAACTTGGGAAGGAAAACCGATCGGGGCTGAGGATCCAATCCCGGAATAAAAGGGGATTGGCGGAATTGAAGCTCCGGGCTGCTTAGGAGGGGCCCCGATCTGGCAGAGGAAGAGGCTGTCAAAACTAGTGCCGATTATCAAGCCTTGCCTCGCGATCTAAAACCGTTGCGGATTTTCGGAGTCCTGGTGCCGCCAGGGAGAAGATTCCTTAAGAGATCGAAAGACTCGGGGAAATTCAGATGACCAGTTTTTGCAGAAGCTTTCCAAACCGTTCGAGAGGATCTCCAAGGGTTTGTCCGGTTGAACCTGCTTCCTTGGTAGGACGAAACTCCGTGGGCAATTTCCAGGACGGAGTTCTCGGCTAATTTCCCCGTGCAAGTTGTGGCGAAACCTATTACCAAATCAATATAACGAACAGATAAACCGAGGGCCCGAGAAAGTCCGGTAAAGGTCAACCAACCAGATAAACAGGAAAAGCTCCAAATGCACCGAGAGTTCTCGATCAAGCAAGCCCAAGACTTGGTTTCTCCAGAAACATGTCAGGAAAGCCGCGGCAACACTCGTTCCCGGCGGTCGATCTTGGGGATCGGGCTTTCTGCAGTGGTTGCGAGCGTTGTGGCTCTGAAGGCATCTTTTCTCCCGGGTGCGGAGGTCGAGATACCAACCAAAAACGTTATCCTTCTTATCGGTGACGGGGCAGGCTACAACACCCTACTTGCTACCGCAATGTACTTGGGAAAGTTTGACAGGGATACCGGGAAATCGAGTCTGGTTTTCGACCAACCCGAGTGGGTAAAACTGGCCTGTGCGACGTACCCCCTTTCTTTAAGCTCTCGGGCCCAAAACACGGGGCAACAAGATCCAGAGTTGATTTACGATCCGGCGAAGGCCTGGGATCCACAAAGAGGGTATGAGTGGTTGCTGAAGACGGCCACGGATTCTGCGGCAGCAGGGACGGCGATGGCCACCGGCCAGCTCACTTACAATAACGCCATTAACTGGAGTGATTTCGACCGGCCGCTTGGTCCCACTTTGGTAGAAATTGCCAAGAAGAAAGGCAAATCTACCGGCGTGGTAACATCCGTGCAGTGGTCGCATGCTACCCCGGCCACCTTGGGTGGAGCGAAAGTGGCCAAACGCGACGAGTATGAAACGATCGCCCGACAGATGCTGTCGGCCGGGATACTGGACGTCATCATGGGTGCGGGACATCCTGCCTTCGATAACAACGGCCGACCTCGGTCTCCCGATCAATACCAGTACAAATACGTTGGAGGGGAGGAGATTTGGAAGGCTCTCGAAGCAGCCCGGTCAAGACCGGAGGGAACTTACCTCGGATTTCGACCGGTGGTGACCAAAGAGGAATTTGCGGCCCTTTGTTCCGGCCCGACTCCGGCCAAAGTGGTGGGAACTGCGGCAGTAGCCGAAACGTTACAGGCATCGCGGTCCGATTCCAAACGGCGATCAACGGCGAGTGCCCCGGTACCGGATAAAAAAGTGATCGAGGGATCATCCCCGGCAGCCTCTTCCCCCGCTCAGCAGGTATTGGGCCAACAGACGGGCAAGGCCGGTAGCGACGAGCTCGAGCAGGAACCTTTCACACAACCGCTAGTGGAAACCGTTCCCGATTTGCCCACGATGGTTGCAGGGGCGTTGAATATTCTCGACGATAATCCTCAGGGTTTCTTCCTGATGGTTGAAGGTGGGGCCATCGATTGGGCCAACCATGCCAACCGTGCCGATCGGATGATCGAAGAAACGGTCCACTTTTTGTCCGCCATCGAAACGGTGATCCGCTGGGTCGAGAAATGCGGCAGTTGGGAGGAAACGTTGGTAATCGTTGTAGCAGATCATGAAACGGGCCTGATTTGGGGGCCGGAGGCTGACAAAATCCCCTTCCAGCCGATTGTGGATCATGGCCCGGGCAAAATGCCGGGCTTCCGCTACCTTTCCACAAAGCATTCAAACAGCCTGGTGCCACTCTTTGCCCGGGGAGTTGGGGCCGACCGGTTCCATGCATGGGTGCAGGGACAGGATCCAATTCGGGGATCCTATGTTCATTTGACTAGTATTTTTCATGTAATTGCCGAGGCTCTCACTGGAGAAGAGACCGGCAAAAAGGCCTCCCATGCTACCGGTTTGGAAGACGCTATTGGCATCGATGCTCTGCTTCCTCCCTACCGGCTGAGTTTTTTCCCCTCCTCTGTCGTCAGAATTTCTGATTAGAAGAGGGAGCTTGTTGCCCCTCGCAATAAGTGGCAAAATTTTCCCAGAGCAAAAGTGTCTCCGGGGCTGGGGTAAGGAATGGGACGCCGGGAGTTTCTCATCAGAACGTTGAGGCATCTATGCCGAAATCGGCTTCGGGAAAGCGAGGGGAAAGAGGGTTTTACAATCGCCGGCTGGCATTATCTCCTCATATTTCGTTTGTGATTCCCAGCTTGGGCCCAGGCGGGGCCGAGAGAGTGCTCGTACGTCTGGCCCACCATTGGGCTGGGTACGGCTTCCGGTTGAGCATTATCACCTTGGAATCGAAATCCACCAGTTTTTACCGGCTTCCGCTGGCAGCCCATTGGATCGGGCTCGGAGTGGGTGGGGAAACCTGCGGCCTGGGGGTTAAAATCGGTGCTAATCTCCGGCGAATCAAGATTCTTCGGCAAATCTTCGATCGACTTCGGCCGGATGTTATCATTTCCTTTCTTCCCGAAACCAATGTTTTGGTGTTGTTGGCGAATTTCGGCCGCACGGCCCGGGTAATCGTAACCGAGCACAGCGACCCGCGGATTCTTCCCAGGGCAGGGACCTGGCGGCTTTCGCGGATGCTCCTTTACCCGCTCGCCAACCGGGTAGTCTCGGTAAGCCCCGGCATCGACAACTACTTCCAATTTCTTCCGAAAAGATTGCGACGGGTAATCCCGAATGCCGTGGATCTTAAAGAAATTGCCAACTCAAGGCCCACCGCCTTCCAAACACCCTGGCCTCATGCTGTGGCCGCTATGGGCCGGCTCGCCCCGGAAAAAGGGTTTGATCTCCTTTTGACTGCCTTTGCCCCGCTTGCTTTGAGGCAACCTGAGTGGGGCTTGGTGATATTAGGCGAAGGACCTTTGAGACAGGATCTGGAAACCCTGACCAAAACGCTGGGAATCACCGCCCAGGCTCTTCTGCCCGGTGCTCTCCAGGAACCCTACGGAGTGTTGAAGCAAGCGGAGATTTTTGCCTTCCCTTCTTACTTCGAAGGTTTCGGAATCGCCGTGGTGGAAGCAATGGCTTGTGGGCTACCCGTGGTGGCCTCCGACTGCCGGCCGGGACCGGGGGAACTTATCACCCCCAATGCGGACGGAATCTTGGTACCTCGTGGAAACATCACTGCCCTTCGCCAGGCCCTTGAACTCTTGATGACCAATCCGGACCTTCGCTCCAGACTTGGCTCGGCTGCCCGAGAAACCGCTAGCCAATATGATTTGCCCAAAGTTATGCAAAAATGGGAGGATCTTTTGCTGGAACTATTGCCCGCCAGCCAAAAAACCTGTGCTTTATGAAGACATTTCCTGGCGATCTTTCAACAACTGGAAGCAATCGGGCGGCAAAAGAGAGCTGTTTCTAATATTGGGAAACCTAGGCGGGGTAGCGGTAAGCACTTCGAGTGCTTCCTGTAGCCGATCCCTTTGGGTGGGGTTCTCTCGGAGAGTCTTGCGAAAAAGCATCGAGTGATGTGCCTGATGCAAGGAGATGAGCGGCTTGGCTTTGCAGAGTGAATAGCATACCTGAAGGGAAACCCCGCCGGAGCACCTAAGATCGACCGGCGAGTGATTTAAGTTAGGTGGCATGAAGAAAAGCGGTCAGGTTCATCACCGTGGCTTTTACGATCGGGAGCAATCCTTAAGCACGTGGGACACACCTCCATGGGAACCGTGCGAATTGGACTCATTCAACTTCGATGTAGTGGCAGCCAAGAAGAGAATCTGAAAATCTCCGAAGAAATGCTTGGGCAAGCGGTGGATTCCGGGGCCAAGATCGTGTGCTTCCCCGAACTTTTCACCATGCCCTATCCCTGTCAAAGTGAGGACCATTGCCAATTTGCCCGGGCCGAGCCCCTCGATGGCCCCACCGTCAAGTGGTTGCAAGAATGTTCGCGGAAATGGTCGGTTGTTGTTATCGGCTCGATCTTCGAACGCCGGGATGCAGGGCTCTACCACAACACCGCAGTAGTATGCGAAGCGGGAAGAATGCTCGGATTTTATCGCAAGACACATATTCCCGATGATCCCCACTATTACGAAAAGTTCTACTTTACCCCCGGGGACGTGGGGTATCCCGTTTTTTCCACACGTTTTGCCCGAATTGCTGTGGGAGTATGTTGGGACCAATGGTTTCCGGAGGTAGCCCGTCTTTTTGCACTAGGCGGAGCTGAGATTCTCTTCTATCCGACGGCCATCGGCTGGCTCTTGCCCGAGAAAGAGGAATTTGGTACCACACAGCATGCTGCCTGGGAAACCATGCATCGCAGCCATGCGATCGCTAACGGGTTCTATGTGGCAGCAGCCAACCGCACTGGCCTCGAAGGAAATATTGAATTTTGGGGGGCGAGCCTAGTCTCTGATCCTAATGGGCAGATCCTGGCCCGGGGAAGCCATGATCAGCCAGAAGTCGTAATGGCCGACTGTCAGCTAGAAAAAATCGAGGTAGTGCGAACTCACTGGCCTTTCTTGCGAGACCGCCGGGTCGATACCTACGAAGGACTCCTCCGGCGATCGCTACGTCCGTAACCGCTTGTTGCCCCCGAGTTTGCCATGGGACTCTGCAGTGCCAGGCTAGTGAGTCTGATGAAAAACGGCCAGTCTGAGGAGAAGTTATAGTTCAGCCCATGCAGCTGAAAGTGAATCTCTGTTCACTCAGTCTCTGGAGTATCTGACCAGATACTTCGGGGTGATAACCTGGACACTCTCCGACCCTCCAAAGCCCCGACAGTTCCCTCTCTTGGATAAGTTTTACCAGGCCGCTTTTTCGCAAATTCGCCGAGAAAATTTCGCGAAGAAACCTCGGTTCTGGTACCGCGATTCCGACCGGCTTCATTTCCCTTGAAGCCGCAACGTGGCAAGCGGTTCGTAAACAGGCCCTTCCGGGGTCAACTGGCTTGAAAAGACGATCACCTCTTCCACGTAGGTCTCGACCCCAGAAAAGTCGGCATGATCCCTAAGCAATTGAGCCAATCGGGTCAGGCCAGGACTTGCCCGCCGAACCCGCCCGAGCGTCAAGTGGGCTTTAAAGGGCCGACCTTCCCGCGGAAAACCCAACGGCAGCAAAGCGTTTTCCACCGAGCGGTGAAGACCGGCCAGCTGTTCTTGCCCCTCGCCAATGCCAAGCCAAATGGTTCGCGGCCGAAAGACGTCCGGGAAAGCCCCAGCCCCGCGGACCAATAAGGGAAAGGGTTCTACCTCCGCCACCGCTTTCTGTACAGCCTGGCAAATATGATAGATGTCCCGGGAGAGCACCTCACCAAGGAATTTGATGGTGATGTGTAAATTTTCCGGTTCCACCCACTTCACATCGGCATTAGCCGTCCGCAACACATCCATAAGGCGAATCGCCCGCTCGCGAACATAGCTATCCACATCGACGGCAATGAATGTCCGAACCCGCTCTCTCATAAGACCGCCTTTTCCTCCCCGATCGGTTTGTCAATCCCGCTCGCACTCCCAAAAGTTTCGGACGGTTCCCCGCAGAATCTACTAGTTAGAAGTCTTGCGGAATTAGCTGCTGGCTATCCTGAAGCTTTGTTCCACGAAACGCAGAAATAACCATGGCCATTCGGAGATGCCCGGCTAAAATTCCTACCCACGCCAGATGGGATCAACCTC
>Ga0308410_1000313_pt1 | contig 25416 bp, 20 predicted proteins | sample HotsprOSTMatCore_FD_203467 | JGI IMG/M metagenome (GOLD analysis project Ga0308410, IMG submission 203467) | Hot spring phototrophic mat microbial communities from Octopus Spring, Yellowstone National Park, Wyoming, United States -... | ecosystem: Environmental > Aquatic > Thermal springs > Hot...
TGCGAGGAGCGGTCTTTGCGACGAAGCAATCCCCTATTGCGGTGTGGAGATTGCTTCGCCGCTGCGCGGCTCGCAATGACAGGGGGGCTGACTTTGCACAAGCCCTGGGCAAGGGGGTGGGGCTTTACGCCATAGACGGCACGGCTGGGTAAAATGAAAGTTTGTGCCCGTTCCAGGTATAGTAGGAGCGAGGCATTTGCCGCAGTACACTCCTTGAGCAAAGCAATTTGGCATCGGAAGCGATCTGCCCAAGCAAAAGTTTCATGCAAATGCCTCGCCCCCTACTCCCGTTTGGCGCACCAATAGTCGAAACGCCGAGGATGTGGTAAAATATGTGCGGAGGATAAATGGCTCGTCTCGTTTTTATGGGCACTCCCGCCTTTGCCGTGCCGCTGCTCGACGCGCTGACGCGCACTGAACACCACATCGTCGGTGTTTACACGCGCCCCGATCAACCGGCAGGACGCGGCAAGCAACTGCAGTCATCGCCGATCAAACAACTGGCGCTGGCGCGCGGCTTGCCAATTTTCCAACCGCATACGCTGCGCGCGCCCGATACCGTCGCGCCACTGCGCGCGCTCGCGCCCGATCTCATCATCGTCGCGGCGTACGGCTTGATTTTGCCGCGCGAGGTGCTGACGATTCCGCCGCGCGGCTGCGTCAACGCTCACGCGTCGCTCTTGCCGCGTCATCGCGGCGCCGCGCCGATCGCCGCGGCGATTCTCGCCGGCGATGTACAAACCGGCGTGACGCTAATGCAGATGGACGAAGGACTGGACACGGGACCAATTCTGGTGCAGCGCGCCATCCCTATCGCCGATGATGACACGACCGGCACACTCACCACGAAACTCGCGCATCTCGCCGCCGATGTGACGATCGAAACATTACCGCGCCTCCTCGCCGGCGAAATCGTACCGCAAGCGCAAGACCACACGCGCGCGACGATGTGCAAACCCATCAAAAAGGAAGAAGGGTTAATTGACTGGACACGTTCTGCGGACGAAATCGCGCGGCGCGTGCGCGCGTTCAATCCCTGGCCCTCTGCGTTCACATTCTGGAACGGCACAATGTTAAAGATTTTGCGCGCGCACGTCGCGCTGCAACAGGTGAACACGGAGGCGGGGCGCGTGCTGCAACTGGGAAAAGAAATCGCCGTCGCGTGCGGCGACGGCGCGCTCATTCTGCGTGAGGTGCAACTGGCAGGCAAACGCGCAATGACCATCGAGGAGTTTGTGCGAGGGCAACGTGGATTTGTAGGAAGTACGGTATCACAGACACAAGGGAAGAGGTAGCAAGTAGACAGGTAGATGGATGTCTGCTACGTGATTGGTCCAAACTCTTCGCGCGATAAGCCGAGTTCACGAATGACCGCGCGCACAGTTCCTGGGGCAAGGTCTTTGCTACCCCAATCCGGCACCGTCGTCACTTTGCCGCTGATGGGATTGTACCACTTGCGATGAGACCCTTTGCCATGCGCCAACTCTCGACATCCCAATTCGCGCAGACGCCTGGCAACATCACGGTATTTCATGCGGCGGTAACCAATGTTTCAATCGTCTGGGCGCGATCGAAAACAAGCGGCTGCAACGCCGGCGGAAGTGGCTGACCCAACTCTGCCCATGCTTCTAACAGCGCCGCCAGCGCGTCTTGTACGTTCGCCTGGATCTCTGTGGCTGTGCGTCCTTCCGTCACCAAGCCAGGCACATCGGGACTAGTCACAGTGAACACGCCATTGGGGTTCGGTTCCAACACCAAACGAATCCGATAGTTCGTCATACCATCAACCTCGGTTCAAATTATACAACCTATCGGCTTGCTGTCAAACGAATCTCGTAAACCACCATATTCTTCTCCCCCGCCGCGCGCGTCAGCGCGCAGTTCGTTCGATACACAGGCACGAAACGCGAATCCGCGTCGAACGACGGATACCAACCGGGAAAAACGATGACCCACGTCGCCTGCCGCGAGAACAAGTACTCGCGCAGGCGATTTTCATCGCGAATGAACGGAATCACTTCAGGCGACACAAGCCCCGCCAGATCAATGAACGGGCGCGGATAAAAATATCCCAGCGCGCCAATATCGTGCGCGGCGATTACCGTCTCCTCGCGCGCGTGCGCGGCAACCCAGCGCGCGGTCTGCACCATCTCGCAATCAATGATCGCGACATCCGTCGCATACTGCGCCGCGCCCAGCAACCAAAACGCAATGAGCGTTGCGACCGTCGCCAGCGTCCACGTCGCGCGCACGACAAAATTTTTGATGCGCGCAAGGAGCAAACTCGTCCCCCAGATGCCGTACACGACGATGAACGGAATGATCGGCATTTCGTAGCGACCGTGCTGGTATGCAACAGGCAACCGCAGCGCGTACAGCATCGGCAAAAGCAAGATCCACGCGACGGGAATCAGCGCGCGCCACGCGCGTGCGCGCGCGAGCGCGATGACGCTGTAAACCAACCCCGGCAGCAGCAAAATTTGCGCGCCGACGAACGGCACCAACAGCAATTCGAACCACCGCACGACGAACGGCGCGCGCGCGAACAGTTCGGCGTACTCGGCGCTCTTGGCGTAAAAAGTGTTGGGAAAGAGCGCACCGCTCACCATCCAATTGAACGCGAGATAAGGAAGCACAACCAGCACAAGCACACTCACACAATACGCAGTACGCACTACGTATTGCGTATTGCGTATCGTGGATTGCGTATCGCGATCGAACGCCATGCCCAAAGCGATGAGCGCGGCAAGGACAATGCCTTCGGGTCGCGTGAGCATCAGCAAGCCCGCGAGCAAACCGATGAGCCACGCGCGTTCGCGCGCGTAAAATCGTTCCAACAACACCAGCGAGAGGAAAATGAACAGCAAAATTTCCATCCCGCTCACCGCGCTCCAGACCAAATGCCATTCGAACAGCAGAAAGAGAGGAAAGACGAAGGACGAAGGACGGAGGACGAAGGACAAAGGAAAAGTGAGACGTGAGACGTGAGACGTGAAACGTGAGACGTGAGACGTGAAACGTGAGACGTGAAACGTGAAACGTGAAATGACGAGCGCGCTCGCGGCAAGCAATACAATGCCCACCAGATACGTCCACGCGCGAAAATCGAGAGGGAACAGGTAGCCGATGGAAAGCAGAATCGTCCAGAGCGGTGAGGTGGAACCGGCGCTCGGTTGACCGGGGAAAAATGCGAACTCGCCGCGCGTCCCCAAGTTGCGCGCGTAAACCTGGTGAATCCACGCATCGTCGAGTGGAAAACCGAGCGCGCCGCGCGCGAATGCAAACATCAGATACACGCCCGCGCTCAGCGCGGCAAGTGCCATCAGCCCGATTGCACGCTTCATCGTTTTCTTCCTACAGTCGCAAAAACCGATTGCGCGGCGTACACGAGCGCGAGCGTGATGAGCGCGGACGCAATCGCGATGCCGATTTGCGCGTACAACGTCTGGCGCGCAGGGAACAGAATATCGTCTTCGCTTTCGGATACGATGACCGTCCAGGGGTTCGTCGTGATGCGTTGCGTTGCCGCGTGGATTGCGCGCCCGCTGGCATCGCGATACACTAGTTGCGCTGCGCCGCCGCGCTGCGCCGCGTTCGCCAAATCCGTCAGATTCGTCGCGCGAATCTCTGTGATGTCTGCGCCGTAACGTTTTTCCGCGAGCGGTTGCGCGGCAAGGTCGGCTGGCACGGGCGCGAGCGCGACAAAGAGTTGCGCGTACGAACGATCCATCAACCGCACACCAATTTCGTCCACGACGATGATGTGGTACGGCGCAGTGAGCGCGTTCCACATCTCGCGCGCGTCGACGCGCAAGATCAGCGCGCCCGCAATATCTCCCGCGTTGTTGAGAATCGGCGCGCTGTAGAATTGGACAATCGCGTTCGTCTCGCGCGCGGGTGTGGACGCGTGCAAATGTCCGCGCAGCGCTGTGGCAACAAACGCGCGCGCGCGCCAGTTGGCGTACATCGCGTCGTCCGTCGTCATAATGACGACGCCGTTCTTGTCCACAATCGTTGCAGCGCGAATATACGGATCGGCGTTGACGATAGCGGCAAGTTCCACGCGCGCAATCGCCGCGCGCGCGTCGCGCGTCGTTTCGTCTGAAGCCGCAAAACCGCGTAGCGACGGCAGCGCGGCGAAGGTGAACGCCTGAATCATCCGCTGCTGCAACGTGCGGTCGAGCGCGTGCGCGACGAATTGCGCGCGTGTCATCAGTTCGCGGTCGGCGTCCGCGAGCGCGCGATCACGCGCGAGGATGCCGGCGGCGAAGAACATCGCGGCGAAGAGGAGGAGGGCAAGTGACATCAACACAAGAAAGCGTTTCACTTTTTCTCAACTCCGCTTAATGCTGGCGCGGCGTCAGCCCAAAAGGCGGGAAGCACCAACCAGGTCAGGGCAAAACCCAAGTGATTGTCGTTGAACGTCCGCGAGAAAAACGCAAAAACGAAGAACAAGATCGCATAGTTCATTGCCATTTGGGAGATGGTGTTATTCCGCCATTGCCGCACGAGTAAACCCATCAAGATTAATCCACCGACCACAATCTGAAAAATCGCGAAGGGAAATGTGGCAGTACTATTTTCGACCCAATGGAATCCCAGCACCAATGAGCCGAGGCCAAGAGCTTTGATAGGATAATTCGTTGCGCTGGGTGAAATCCCAGATTGATAGTTGATGATATCGTCTACGAATGCCGCCGCGTCCCAAACTAGAAAAGGCATAATGACGAGCGCAAAAAGTAGGATGGCGGTGAGCAACGTGCGGGCGCGCGTAATCAGCTCACGCCAATTTTTTCGTGTGGCTGGGTCCAAGACATACAACACAAAAAACGGCAAGAGGAACCAAGCCGTTTGCTTGGAGGCTGCCGCACAAGCGATGAACATCCCTGCCCAACCGATGCGCCGCTGTTGCAATAACAGCATCGCACCAACCAGCCAAAATAATACCACGATATCGTTGCGCCCCTCGATAAAGAATGGAACGAACAGGGGATTGAGTGCGACGACCATTACCGCCGCCAATTTGTCACGCGGAGTACGTCCCAATTGTAAAAGCATCGGTAACATCACAACGAACATTAGCAAGTAAACCAAACGCTGATCGTACCAACCGAGCGTCCATTGAGAAAATAGATAAAGAGGAAGAGAAACGAGAAATATCAAAGGAAGATAGATTAAGTGATAGACCGCTGGATTGACATCAACTCCTGGTTCATGAAATGGCCATTGGGCGACAGACGTTGCCGCAAAATTCTCAACGTACGGATTTTTGCCCGCCAGCAGGAACTTGATGGCTTCTTCGGTTTGAATCGCGCCATCGTGGATATAGAGATACGGAAACGTTTTATGCCGATACAGAATGGCAAGCCCTGTCGGAATAATGACAAAAGCAATGATGGCAAGCCAAAGGGCAACCAGTTTGACTCGAAATTGGGTATGCCCCGTGAGTAGCAAATCCGCACCCACATAGAGGACTAACACCAACAGCAACAGTGCGGGGATCGGATCGTAATAAAGAATGTGTGTCAAATGAACGACAAGCGAAACGTTGTCTGTACGGGATGGTAAAACCAATACCGCAAGTTCGTTCGACCAAAATCGCGCGAGCCACAGTACGATAAACAAAATCGTATCCCATGACAATCGCCAGGGTGAAACCTCCACAGACAAAGATTTGTTCATGGTGCCTTCTCCTACTCAAAGCAAATTCAGCGCGCTGGATTACGATAAACCTCGAAATCACCACGCTGCAGAACACGAGGCCATGATTCAATCTTCCGTAAATAATTTTTCAAGTCGGGCATGTGTTGCACTGCCCAACCGCGCCACAAATTGTCCACAATGACATAGGTCGCGTGATCTAACGTGGGCGCAAACACAAAGCGCGCCTGTGTGATTCCCTTGCCGTAATTGTGTGTCGTTACCCCATCAAAGGCAAGCATCTGCTCGAAATCCACCGCGCGCGCTTGCAGGCGCCACGCAATTGAGGGCGACGCCAACACCACATCGTCACGCGTCGTTCGTTGATTCACATAGTCCGTCACTGCAACCGCATCGGAGGGCTGGCGCGCTAACACCGCATCCAGTCGTGTTGGGCGTGGTGATTCGGGACTGGAAACCAGATAATAATCCCACAGTCCACTCCAGATCAGCGGCGTTATCACCAACCCCAAAACTACCAGTGCAATGAGAGCGCGCGATAACCAGTCGTATCGCGAAAAATAGTGCCAGCGTTCCGCGATGCCGCGCCAGTCATCCTGCAATTGCTTTGTCAAAAAGCGTTGCGCCAGTAAAATAAAATTTGCCGCGCCCAGCGCGATCAAGGGCAATAATTCAAGATAGCGATGAAAACTCAAATCACCTGGTAACATCCGCATAGCATTGATCATCGTCGTGAAGAAAATCGTCAACGTCAGCGCACGCACTCTTTGATCGTTCAAAAGAAACAGCCCGATGAGACCCATTCCAATCCACACCGTCCAGTCCAACCAGACCGTGTAATTCCAAGCCCAATCGAAAATTTGCCACAGAATTGAATCACCGCCAGAACGATTGAGAGTCAAAGACAGGTCTTCGAGTAAAGCCTCAGGGGCCAACCCAAATAGTATCCCCAGGTAGAGCATCCCTGGGAGCGCCATCAATGCCAGACCCCACAACACCTTGCGTGGCGCATACCATAGAACAATCAAGGTCACCCCGATAACCAATCCCAGTCCCGTCAGCGCGGTCAGGTAAGCCGCACTGGCGGCTAGCGCCGCCACGATCAACCACTGTGTCGAGCGATTTCCTGAGAATTTCCACAGCGCCCACCAACAGAGCACAAGGAAAAATGCCTGCACATTGTACGCAAAGGCAATGCGATTGTACAACAACGCGTTTGGCATAATCGTCAGCACGAGTGCTGCCAGGAGCGCGATTTGTTTGTTTAGCATTTGTCGCGCTGTCCAGTACAACAGCACAATCGTCGCGATGCCGGAAATGGCTACGACCATTCGCGCCGCGAGAATATCATAGCCCCACATCGCAAACGCGCCGAGCAACAAGAAATGAAACAACGGCACGCGCGCGGCAACGAGTGGAGTCCCCTCAATCGCAAAATACTGCGCGCGCCCTTCCATCAGATTGCGCGCGATATTTAGATCGCTCCCTTCATCAGGATACCAACCAGGATTCCAGGCAAGATAAGCAAATCGAAGATACACCGCAAAAATCAACAGACTCACAAAGGCAACCGAATGCCAGAGATTTTCATCGCGAAGCACTCGTCTCTTAAACATACCTCACACCGCTCCGATACCTGCGCGTCAATGCGATCAACACCCCCAACGTGATTAGCGCCGCCGCGCGATCGTTCAATTGCCACGCCGCCACACCAAAGGCAAGCCACGATGCGATGGTGAATCCCAACAAGACGCGCCGCGAAAGATTCAACGCGAGAAGCGGCAACAGGTTGTACGAAAAAATGTAGGGACTGATGAACAACCCCGCCGCCGCCACGCTATCGAATTGGTCGCGCCGCCATGCCCAAACGACAATCGCCGCCACCACCACCGCGCTCACCGGCAACCACACCGACGCTGGCAACACCGCCAGCAACCCCCACACCGACGATGAGATCGCCGCGCGGGTGCGCTCACCACTGCGCGCGAAAAATCGCGCGAGCCAGTCCGGTTGAACGAGAAATGACAGGACAACAATCGTACCGATGACGATGAAAAATAAAACGATCTGCCGCCGGTCGTAACGCCACCACCGCCACACCATCCACGGCGCGAGTAACAAGACGAGATGCGGTTTCAGAACGAGAAATGCGAGCGCGACACCAGCGGCAATACTCGAGCGCAGCGCCGCAAAGAGCGCCATCATCACAATGTCCACCTGCCCCAACAGAAACGTCAGCAGGACCGGCATCGAGAGCGCCACCCAGACCACGCGTCGCCGCAACATTGCTATCAAGACACTGGCCGAAAGCGCACTCCATAGCGCGTACGTCAGGGGCGCGGGCAAGGAGACAAAAGGGATAAAGAGAAAATAGAAAGGCAAGGGATAAAAAACTTCCAGGTTTGGAATCGAGTACGGATCAGTCCCTTGCAAAATCGCGGCTGCCGCGCGCAGGAAAATATCCAGGTCTTTGAACATTCGTCTATCGCTCGATTTCGAACAACATCACCAGCCGATTGTTCCCATCCCGAAACTCGGCGACGCGCGTCCAACCGGGAAGCATCACGCGCTCGCGATACACCTCGTTCAGCGGCTTGGGATGATCGAATTGCAAAACGAGATAGCGCGCGTTGTACTTTTGTGCGGCAAGAAGAATCGCTTCGAGGCTATCGGTCGGTATCACAATCGAACGGTGGTGACTGGCGTTGTAAAACGCGGGCGGATCCGCTGTCATCACCACATCGTCCGCGCGCGCGTGCGCATCCAACCAGCGCGCGATCTCGGCGTATTCGATGTCACGCAGATTCCACAACGGAATGTCGGACGCGCCGCCGCCGATGGGAAACACACCGAGCGCGTACAGATACACCGCCAGCAACAGCGCGAGCGCGACGAAACCGATGCGAAACACGCGCGCGGCTTGTGCGACGTTCCACGCACGCCGTCGCCGCGCCATCCACTCGACCGCCACATCAATGCCGCGCGGTGCTACCGCCGCGAGGAACGGCAAGAGCGCGGCGGACGAGTGTAGCGTACTGCCGCGCATACTCGGAAACGTGAACGCGAGCGTCATCGCCAGATAGAGCAAAGGCGCGTACAGCAAAAACGGAAGCAGTTCGACGCGCCGCCGCGCTTGCCACAAACCGATCAGCGCGAACGGCGCAAGGAAAACTTGCAGCGCGCCAAACGCAATCACCAGAAAATTGATTCCCGCCGCGCGCAGTTTCGACGCGACGATGTTGCCGATGCCCCAATCGAGATAACGCTGTAACGTGAGATCGTCGGCAAAGCGGAACAGTTCATCGTAACTCGTCAGCCACAGGGTTTTTGCGCCAGCGCCGGGATAGAATGTGCCAATCGTGAAATAATTGCGCGCGAACCAGGGCGACATTACCAGCAAATAACCCAGTAGACAAGCGGCGGTAAGCAGGAGGCGGGAGGCAGGAGGCAGGAGGCGGGCTGACTTCTGACCTCTGACTCCTGAAACCAACAGAGCCAGAGGTGCAATCGCCAGCAGCAACACCCCATCCGCGCGCGAGAGATGACTCAACCCCGCGAGAATTCCCGCAACAAAAAACTCCCGTGCTCCTCTCCCCCTCTCCCCTTCTCCCCCTCTCTCCAACCCCCGCGCGATGAACAGCAAGCACAGACTCGCGGTCAGCGCGAACGGCGCGAAATTATCGGGACTCACCCAGTAGATCGTGTAGAATCCGCTGAACGTAGTGAAGAGCGCGGCAGTCCACGCGTAATCGTCGCGTCGAAAAATTTTGTGCGCAATGTAAAACGTGACGAGCGGTAGCAGGGACGAAAGCACAATGAAGGGAATTTGCGCCACACGGTACGACACGCCCAAGAGCGCGTAGAACGGCGCGATTAAAATCGAAGGCAAGGGCATCCAGTACAGGTTGCTCGGATGCGGCAAGCCCATCGGGTGATCGAGATAGTTCCACAGCACATCTTCCACAAAGCCGCGCCCGCGCGCAAGATTCTCCGCGACGTGCATCGCGTACGACGCGTCCATATAGCCCGCGTACGTCAGCGGCAGCGCGGTAGCGATGCGGAAAACAAGCGTGACGAGAAACAGGGTGAGATACGCGCGCGGTGGCGCGAACCAGGTCTTCATTTTGAAAACCGTACTCGAAACAACGTGTAAATCGCTTCGATGCCATCCACCCACGAAATCTTTTTTCCCTCGTCGGCGCGACGCGGATTGTACGAAATGGGCACCTCAACGATACGCTGCCCACGCTTTGCCAAATGCCCGGTGATCTCTGGTTCAAAATCGAAATGCACGCAGCGCAAGCGCACGCCTTGCAACACCTCGCGCCGAAACACCTTGTACGCCGTCTCCATATCCGTCAAGTGCGTGCCGAACAATAAATTCGTCAAGGCGGTGAGAAAACGATTGGCAAGGCGCGTGCGCAGCGGAATTCCCTGCCGGCGCGCATTCAAAAAACGCGAACCGTACACCACATTCGTCTTGCCCTCGAGAATCGGCTGGAGCAGTTTGCCATACTCGTTCGGATCGAGTTCAAGGTCAGCGTCTTGAATCAGGATAATATCGCCCTGCGCGTAATGCAAACCGAGGCGAATCGCTGCGCCTTTGCCCAGATTGATTGGCATCGAATAGACGCGAATCAAATCGGCGTGCTGCGCGCGATGCGCCTCGATGATTTGCGCGCTCGCATCGGTCGAGCCATCGTTGGCGATGATGATTTCCATCTCCACATCACCGAGATTCACGCGCGCGACGCGCTCAATCAATTCACCAATCGTCATCTCTTCGTTGTAGACCGGAATGAGAACGGAGAGTTTCACAGCGTTACCTCTTTGACGTACGACGGACGATGAAGGACGAACGACCAACGACCGTCGCAGATTTTTGTTTGATTATGGGTGTGACAGGCGCGCACACCAACGCCACAAACACTCAAGCATCATCCGCAATGACACCGAGTAGTATTAGATTCAATAGGTAACCAAGGTAATTATCGTTAAAGACACGTGCAAAGAAACTGACGACAAATGTGAGGATACCACAACATAGCCAGAAACGTGAAATAGAGATTCGTTTATGCAAGAACCAGAGCAGCCCCAGCAGCGCTGGAATACCGAATAGCAATTGCAGCCATTCGAAGGGAAACATCGCCATATCATCTGGAATCCAACCGAGTGCAAGCGCGATCCCGCCAAAACCAATACTTCGGGTAGGATATGGATGTTCCGACCGCCCCGCCGGATAACGGAACACATCATCTACGAACGCATTCGGATTCCACAACCAGAATGGAAACACCAATGCCCCGAAAAGAACCAGGAATGTAGCGAGTAGCATAAACGCCCGTCGAATCAGCATCGCCCACTCTTGCACGCCGGGACACACGTACGTTTCGAAAAGATAGAGTGCATAGAACGGAAGCGCGAAACATTGTTTCATCGCACATCACTCATTTTCAATCGTGCGCCCACAACAAAAAGCAGAATCGCAGACGGAATAATGGTTGGCGAGGGCAATGCGATTTGAATCGAAAGCAGGAACACCCATACAAAAGTATATGCGTAGAGTGCTATAATAAGAATCGGCGTAAAGCGTACATGCAACAGATACGCCAACGGCAACATTAAAACGATCCAATCGTAGGTGTACTCGTGCAATGCACTGACAAGCCCGACACAAACCAAAACTGCCCACAACCATCGCGATGGTTGGATGCTCTTTGATCTCCACACGTATGCAATCACAAACAAAACGCCAATGGCAAACGCGGCAAACTGCGACCAGGGCCAACCGGGCAAAAGGAGAATTGAATCCTCCGGGCGCGGGTGAATGTAGCGATCCCAATAGAGTACGAGCAAATCAATAGACCACAAGGGATAGAACACCGAAAATGCGGCGACCAAGATCGCTGTCACTAGAACCACACTTCGCAATATTTCATTGCGCCACGTGTAAAGCAGAGTAGCAAGAATGAGAAGAGGGGCAAAATTCAAACGCGCCATTGCAAGCCAAAGGCCAACTGCGACGGTTGTCGGATTTCGACGTTCGAGCCCCCAAAAACACAGCAACACGCCAAGCAGGGCGAGGACCGTCCATTGTCCTGCGTAGATGTTAATGAAAAACCACGGCGCGAGCGACAATAGCACAATGTACCAAATGCTGGTCAAACGCGCCCATCGGGCGCACAGATAAGCGAGAAACGGAATTGCCACGATTTCGATCAAAAAGCGCGCCGAGTTTGCGATTGCAAGCGGCAGTACACTCAGCGGAATCGCCGTGGATAAAATCCAGATGGGATTGTATGGGGGATGCTGTGTGCCATCGGCAGGAAAGGTAAAATCCCCAAGATATGTCGGCTCGCCGCGCACAAGATACAGTGCCGCGCGGTAGAACGTGAATGTGAAATCCACAAGTACCAAGTCGGGAACAATTCGATGAATCACCCAAACCAATGCAACGAAGAGCAAGCCGATAAAAATTCCCAGTCCAACCTTTTGTGTGTACATTCTTGGCTCATCGAAATAGATTAACAGTCAGGTTTTTCCACCACATGCATCCGCGCGCAAATCACTTTTACTGGACGCGATAGATCAAAAAGTCTATCCCACCAATGCTCCAATGCGCGCCACGTTCAAGCACAACATCGAATTGCTGTACCCGCGCGCGTTGATACGACTCGTTATGATCCAGTGCAACCACCAGCCACACGCGCGAATGTCCAGCGATTATCTCACTCATCTCACGCGGCACCAACCCAGCGATGCGCCCCGAACGCCCGCGCGTTGTTTCGATCACGTAATCGGGATCGCCGGCGAGAAATTCATTGGGCAATTGCGGCGCATAGTACAGAAACGCCAGCGCGGACGAATCGGACGTGTGCGCCACCACATCGCCCGCTTGAAATCGCGCGGCAACCGCGCGCGCTGCTTCGCGCATCGGCGGCTTGTGTGCGTCGGAATTGAAATAGTAGTTCGGCAAGACTGCCACCATCGCCACCAACAGCAATCCAACAAGGAGTGCATTCAAAGGTTGGGGGAGGCGGGCGGTTGAAACCGCTGCAACGACCACCTCAAGCGCGCCTGCGCGGGCTATCCCAGCCGACGAAGGTCGGCTTGGGGTCTGGGTTGCAGCGACTCGAGTCGCCCGTTGCCCCAATTGGTCAATGCGCGTCGCCAGCCAACCCAGTCCCAGATACAAGCCGAACGACGCCGCAATCAACGTGCGTTCGACAAACATTGGACGAACGAGCGAAAGAGCGTACAACGCCAGCAAGGGAACATCCAGCAGCATCAGCGTGAACACGAGCGCAGTCCTCTCAGCATCGTTCGCGCGCAACGCGCGGCGCAATGCCAGGCCTCCCAGTGCTAAGAGCGCGAACGTGATGAACAGCGTGAACGGCACCGCCCACGCTGGGGCGGCATTCGCAAAGAGGAAAAGGTACGGCGTCATCAACAGCACCAGCGGCGATGGCGTCGTCCCCCAGAATCCACTTTGCACGCGCGCGGCTTGTTGGACAAGGATTACCAGCCACGGCGCAAAGAGTATCACGATTGCCAGATTCGCCACGACAAGCGCGCGCCAGCGCTCTCGCCATTGCGTGCGTTGGGTCAAGCCAAACACATCGAGCGCGAGGAGATTTAGAAACGCGAGACTGTGCGAATAAAATGCCAGCGTTTCAAAGACGACAAAGAAAAGCCAATCCTGTCTGCGCCCACTCTGCCACGCACGCCAGAAAAAGAACATTGCCGCCAGCGCGAAAAATGCCAGTTGCGTGTACATCCGCGCCTCTTGCGCGAAAAAGATGTGGAACGGGCTGAACACCACCAGACCACTCGCGATGAACGCCACGCGCGTACCGAACAATGCGCGCGCGAGCGCGTAAAACAGCGGAATCGCCGCGACACCGAACAAACACGACACGGCACGCGCTGCCACTTCGTCCGCACCAAGTTGCAGCGCGAGGTGGAGCAGAAAATAGTACAGCGGCGGCATCGTGTCCTGCGCCGTACCTGCGACAATCGCCTGCCATTCGCGGCGCGCCAGGAACACGCTGAACAATTCATCGAGCCACAGCGATTGTGTGCCGAGATAAAAGAGACGCAAGCCTGCGCCCAGCGCGGTCAACACGCTCACACCAACAATTTCACGCCGCGTCATTGTTCACCTTCACCACGCACACGATAGATGCGCGCCTCATCGTTCGCAAAGACGCGCTGCAAATACGACGCACGCTCGGGATCGAACGCACCCAGGTCGCGTTCGGCTTTGCCCCAGAAGACATAGGCAATGCGATACTCGCGCAAAAGCGCAACACGCCACGCGTTATCCGTTGCCGCGTCGAAAAATTTTACAGCCGCCGTGCGTTTTTCGTCGAAATGTACCGTCTCGTAACGCTGACCAACGAACACGGTGTTGCCGGCGCGCGCGGGAATGAAACTCCCCGTCCAGTACGACGAGAGCACCGCGTCACTCGGCGATGTGTGCGCGCGCAACCAGTCCATCGCTTGCAATTCCGCTGTCGGACGAAAGAGCGGGTACGGCTGAATCAAGCCAAGCAACGCGACACTGCTCAGCCATACGTACGCGCTCGCCACACTCGCCAGCGCGATGATCACGATGATGAGCAGACGCTCCAAGCCCGCGATGCTGTAATTCGGTCGCTGGCTGAGCGCGACAAACACGCGCGTGCGCGCCAGGCGCGGCAGCGCGACCTCGCACACGCCGAGCGCGGCAAGAATCGCCAGCGGCACCTGAACTCCCTCGACGAAACGACGTTGTTGCGTAATCGGCGCATACAACAACAGCGCGACGACGATGACCCAGAGCCACAAGAACGCAAACACGCGTTGCCGCGCCGCGTCCGCGCGCGCGAGCGGACGAATCGTCAACCCAGCGAACACCAGCAAGGGCGCGTACGCCAGCACAAAGTGAAGCGGATGCGGCGAGAGTGTCGTGGCTTGAACGTTCCAGAGTTGAATCACCGGATTCGTCATCAAAACGCTCTGGTAGTACGCAAAGAGCGGCGCGGGAAGTCCAAACGCCACTCCCAGCGGAAGCAGCGCGCGCCATAACATCTTGCGCCGATGCCACATCAGAAAAAGAAGATACGCGCCCGTGACCGCAACGATCAAGTACATCAAGAACGGATAGACGATGCCGATGAGCAGATTGCCCAGCCCCGCGCCAACGGCATAGACGATGGAGCAAGATTCGTCGTTCAACCCGCGCAGCAACAACGCGAACGTAACCAGCACCAACGCGATACCCAGCGCGAAATGCGGATAGGTCAACGCGCTGTAGAAAATATGCGCTTCGGGCATGTGCAGTTCGATGGGTATTGCTTCCGCGCCATTCGCGCCATCGAACGGGAATCGCCAGAAATCGGACCCCGCGCCGAAAATCGCCAGCGCGTACGCCACGCGGCGCTGGCGCGGTGAATCAAGCCAGCGCGCGATGAAATCGTACAACACAACGAACAAGATTATCGCGGCGACAATACGCGCCAGATGCCACATCGCTACCGCCGATAAATTGAGTGTGCGCGCCGCGTGCCCGAGCGCGAGATAAAACACCTGAATAAACGCAGGCGCGTGTTCTTCGGTCGTGAACGGAATACGATACAACCACGCGCCGTTGATGCCCTGCTCAATCGCGGAAAGATAACTGCCATCTTCGACGTTGATGAGCAAGCCGGTGTACTCTGTTCCCGATCGCACCAGCGCGTAGCCAAGAACGTACGGGAGTTGCAGGAACAATGCCAGTGCAAGCGTAATTGCCGCCACGACGAGCCATTCGCGCGCCGATACGCGCGGGTTCATCCTCTTCATAGCGCACACACGATTCTCCATCTGCGGCAGGAGAGATGACAAGTTACAGGAGACGAAGGAGATGGGTAAGTAAAACATGAAACACCTCTTGACACTTGCTCCCTACCACTTGTCATACGACCGACACCTGCGCGCGGGGTTCTGCCAAACGGTACAACAGCGCCATGCCAATGCCCCACACGAGACCTGTGCCAAAAAAAGACAGCGAATTCATAATCGGCGAATTCAACCACAATACGTCCACCATCGCTATCAGCGGTGTGGCATTGATGAGCAGATAACTCACACCAAGCAGCAACAACAGCTCGCGCGGTGTGCCCAGTTCGATCCATGCCCGAACATAAATCGCCAAAGGAATGATCAACAGAACTAAGGTGCTCTCCCACGTGATGCTAGAAACCAACAGCAGTGCGGTCAACAAGACCGCCCAACCCAACTGTAACTGCCCAGTAGAAGTACGCCATGCCCACGACGCGTGATCATCCCCGCCACGCGCCCACTGCCACAAAGCCACCACCGTCGTTCCCACGATCAGCGCGGACAATCCGATCACCACTAGCCGCGTTTCGAACGGCGGCATCATCCAACGACTCACAAAACCATTCACTGATTCATTACCGAGTCGGGCGCGCGTTTCGGTCAGTGCTGGTAACACCTGTGTCAAGTACGTCAAATCCACCCACGGATTCTGAATCAAGAGGGTCATAGCCAAGGCGCTGAGAACCAACACCCCCGCGGCAACGATTGTTCCCCATGCCATGACGCGCTGGTTTCGACGCGCCAGCATCCATAGCAGAAAAGCCAAAGGGAAAATTTTGACGAGCGCAGCCAGCGCCAGCGCGCTGCCCGCGAGCACATCACGCCGCGCGGTCGCGGCGTACAAGCCCAGCGCCAGCAAAAAGAGGAGCAGGATATTCGCCTGCCCCACGCGGAACGCGAGGCGCGTCGGAAAAGCCAGCGCGGCAAGAATCACAAACCACAGCACCTGTACTCCAAACCGGCGGTCCAATTCTGTAGCACGAATCACCAGAACAAACGCCGCCGTCAGTAACACCAGATTTATTCCATTCCACACCCGCGCCGCATTTTCGATGGATAGATTCGCCAGCGGCGACAGCGCGAGCGCGAATGCGGAAGGATAAATGTAAAGGGTGTCATCGCGTGGCAAGTTGAGCGCGTCGTGCTCGGCAAGCTGCCGTATGGGATCATAGAAACTTTCCCCGCGCTGCAAGAGCCGCACCGCGACATAGTACGCTTTGAAATCACGGCTGCCAAAGCCCCCGCGCACATAATCTACCGGATCCTCGAAAGCCATCCTTAAATACAGCAACGCCACCAACACGATCGCCACGATCAAGCCCCACGACAACCACCGCGTCGGTTTCATCCGACCCACCCCCACAGCACAAACTGCGCGCTCAAATACAACTGCAACGGAAACGACAGATACACGATGGCACGATTGACCCAGGCATTCTGTCCGCGCGCGCCCAGCCAGATGAACGCGGGAAAAATTGCCAGCACATAGCGATCCATACTCACGAGCGGTTGCAGCGTCGTCATCCGAAACAACGGCGCGAGGTACATCACGAGCGCATACAAAGCATACTCGCGCGGCAACGTGCGCCACACTGCAATCAGCAACGCGCCAAAACCGAGCGTCGTCAACAAATTCAACCCATCCACAAAACTCGCGCGCCCGTCAACCAACAATGCCAGCGCGGCGATGACATTATCCCAGGGGAACACAAACCGCGCGTGCAGTTCACCTTCGTAACTTGCAATCAACGAAAGATTCGTGTACGCCAGAAACGCAAACGTGGCGAGGGGAATCAAGAGTATAGCGTATTGCACATTGCGTATTGCGTATTGCGTGAACGGAATACGCAATACGCAACACCTGAAACCCACGATCGCCAGCGGCACGACAAGCAACACACCTTGCAAACGCGTCAACGCCGCCAGCGCGCCAAACAGTGCGGCGAAAAGCCAGCGCTCGCGACGCGCACAATCGAACGCGGCAAGTGTGAGAAAGAGAAACAACGATTCGGTGTACGCCGCCTGCAAAAAAAATGCGGTTGGAAACAATAACCAGTACGCCACCGCGCGCCGCGCGCTCGTCGCGCCGAACAACGCCTCACTCAACCGATACAGCAGCGCCAGCGCGCCGATGAGCGCGACGTTGGACACGAGCAGCGCCGCCAGCATCGCGTCTCCAACCAGCGCGCTCACGAGGCGGATGAGTAGCGGATACAGCGGAAAGTACACCTGGCTCGCGGCATCAACGTAACCATCCCGCGCAATTTTGAGATACCAATTTGTATCAAAGCGCTGCCACACCGACAAGAACAAATTCGTTTCGGGCGCGATGCCGCGGTACGGAAAAATGTCTTCCGCCGAGTACAGCGATGCGCCCAGCGCGCGCCCGGCGTACGCGCCCGCGATCGCGCGCCCCTCGCGCAACGACCACACGCTTTCCGTCTGCGCGTCCACCACAAAACCCGACTCGCCCGCGCGAAATGTCAACACGGCGCCCTCCACCACGCGTGAGTAGGCATAGCGTTCACCCGACGCGAGATCGAACACCGCGAGCACAGGCGCGCCAAAGAGATCGAGATTCTGCGCGACGACAGGGAACAAGGTCACGATTACAAATGCCCACGCGCTCAACGCGACGCGCGCGATCAGATACGCGCCGAGCGCGAATCGCCACGCAGGATCGAGCGCGCGCCAGCGCTCAACGAGCATCATACCGATAAATCCTCACATCGCCAAACGCGACCATATCGCCGCGCTGCATCCACGCGTCTAGGCGCGACAGGTTGCCGTGCGCGCGACCCTCCTCTGCCGCCTCGTCAATCGCCGTCTGAAAAATCACAAACCAGACGCGCGTGCGTCCGCGCACCGCAACATCGAATTCAATCGGGAATAGTTGCATTGCCTCTTGCGAGCCGCGCGCGAGCGTATCGTTGCTAGAACCCGGCGGATCGGCAAGAAATTGTTGCGGCAAGGTGCGGTCGTAAAAATGCATCGGGAAGAACGAGAGTTTATTGTCGTGCAAAATCACATCGTCCGCCTGCGCGTGCGCGCGCAAAAACTGATTCGCCTCCGCGAAGGGCGCGCGCCGCCACTCGCCCCACGCCGAATAGTAGAACGGCAAAGTCAGCAGCGCGATGAGCGTCGCAAGTGCAAACGGCACCGCGCGCGGCGCGCGCGCGACGATGTACGCCAGCAGGATGTAGTACGCGAGCGACGAGACGATTACGCCGCGCGGCACGAAGATCGGACGCATCAGGTACGAGAGGATGAACATCAGCACGGGTGGGATGAGCGCGAACGCGAGCACCAATCCGAGCGCGGGCGGCGCGCCATGTCGAAACGCGCGCCCAAGTTCGAACGCGGCGAGCGCGAAAATCGCGAGTGTGATGAAGAGCGCGAGCGCAAATATCATCGGCGGCAACGGCAAGTGCGTCGTAAAGACGACGAGCATTTGCAACACATCGGCGAGACCGGGCGGTTGCGTCCAAAATGCGCGCTGGATTTTCGCGATTTGCGTCGGCACGTAGAGCAGCCATGGGAAAAATAAAAGCGCGCCAACGATTTGTGCGATGATCAATCTGAACTGCGCGTTCCAATCGCGTCGCCACAACAGAAAAATATTTGCGGCACCCAGCGTGAGAAAAGCGAGATTGTGTGAATATAACGCCAGCGCTGTTGCGAATGCGAGCAAAGGTAACACGTAACGCTGACGCGCCACCAAACGCATCACGGCATACACATACAACATCAATGCCACCGCCAGAATGGTGTACATTCGCAATTCTTGCGCGTGATAAATCTGAAACGGCGCCAGCGCGGTAAAGAGCATTGCGAACGTGGCGACGCGTACGCCAAAGCCGCGCCGGGCAATCGCAAACACTAACGTCATCGTCAGCATAGATAGCGCAACAGATAACATTCGCAATGCCAACGGCGTTTCGCCGACAAGCGATATCCACCCATGCAACAAAATGTAGTAGAGCGGCGGCATCGTATCGGCGGCGGTGCCGAGCGCAATCGCCGCGTAATCTTTTTCTGCGAGGAACACGGCGAACGCCTCGTCGTACCACACGGGGCGCACGTTCAAGGCGATGAGACGCAGACAAAAGGCAAACAACAAAATGATGATGGGTGTTCTCACGCTGATCCTTCTTCGAGACATACCGCGAGTAACGCTAAAGATAACACAAAGCCGATGTGATTATCTGCAAATGCTCGTCCAAAATAACCGATCACAAATCCACAGACGGCTGTTGCGGCGACCATTCGTTGCACACTGGGACGAACACGTTGCCATCGTAACAACACAACGAGTAGAGGTACTCCAATGATGACTTGGACAAGTGTAAACGGAAAGGGTGCCATCGCGTCAGTAACAAGCCCGGTTGCCAACAACAGTTGCGAGAATCCTTGTCCCACGATGTGGAACGCTGAGGATTGATACCAGAGTACATCTTCAATAAAGGCGCGGGCATCCCATACGACAAACGGCGCAACAAAAACGATGCCAACCACCAACAACGGCACGAGCACTCGGTTAAAGTATGTGCGCGGAGGGTAAACCCTGTTAAACCAGAGATGTGCCAGAAAAAACGGAACAGCGAACCATGCAGTCGCTTTGACCACACAAGCCAAGCCCAATGCCACCGTCGCGGCAACAACCCAGTGACGCTGCAAAAAATAGAGCGCGAGCGTGAGCCACCATAAAACGACAATGTCATTACGTCCTTCAATAAACGTCTGAACAAAAAGTGGATTCAACGTCACCAGAATCGCCAGCGCCAACTTGCGCTCCCAATCGCGGTTGAGTTGAAACAACAGACAAAACCAGCCGATAAAGAGAACCAGGTGATACATTCGCAAATCGAAAAAACCTATGCTGGCGTGGAACAGCCAATAGAACGGCAAGGGCGCAATAAATGTCAGCGGCAAGTATGGCAGATGGAACAAGGCGATATTATCGTGCGGCGCGAGTCCAAAGTATCTTGTCCATTGCGCCATCGGCGTCTGGGTGTAATCTTCCACATACGGATTTTTGCCTGCCAGCAAGAATTTGATTGCCTCTTCCGTTTGAATCGCTCCATCGTGAATATGATCATACGGCACCGTCGCGTAGCGCGTTTGAATCTCCAACCACGTCGGCGGAACAACCAATAACATCACAATCAAAGAGACGAGCGCAAAGCGCGCCATATGGCGCACGCGTTTCCCCGGCGCAATCCAATCAAAGAAAAGGTAGGCAGCCACCAGTGTCAAAACTAGTGCCGCGTAGAACGCATGGAATCGGTTCAAGTAAACAGCAGAGGCAAACGCCAACAAAATTGTTGTGGGAATTCTCATCACCTGGAATTCTCCAGACGGCATGCTGCATACATGTCCCGCGTTGCGCTCAACACGGCTGGCTGGTCGTTCCATCATTTTTCATTTTCGCCGACTGTAGCGTTTGCCGGACGTACAGCGCAAGCGTCAACAACGGCAAAACAAGGGTCACGCGAATATCTTCCGCGTTGCCTTGCAACGTCATAACAAAAATCGTCCATGGCAGCACAAGCCCTATCAGTGCTGCCAGCAGTGCTCGTCCAAATTGTCGCCGCTTGACCCAGCCGCCCAGCCAATAAATCCATGGCATCAACAACAAGACTTGATCGGGAGTCCCAATGCGCCCTGCCGTCCACGTCGTCACAATCGCGACAAACCCCAGCGTGGGTTGTAAACGCTCCCACTCGATCACACGCGCGCGCCAGACGATCCACGCCATCCACACGATCAATCCGCCGCTGAGCGCAAGGGTCAACGCCAGACTCGATGCGCGCGGCGCGAACATTTCGACAAGCGTTTGCGCGGGTGGACCAACGCGCGCATAGTCGGCGTAATTGCGCACCGCCTGCACAAAATCACCTAACCACGTTGGGACCCACAGCATCGCACCGACAATCAATGCGCCGAACGCGCCACTCGCGCCACCCACGATTCGCCAGCGTCGCTGGTAGATCGCCCAGAAAATCAACGTCGGCACAAAGAAAACCAGTGGCTGGGGTTTGATCGTTGCCAGCGCGATGAGCGCGCCACCCAACAGATCATACCGAGCAGCAATTGCCGCAAACGCGAGTATGAGCAAAAAGAACGAGACCAACGCGTACTGGCCCAGAAAAACACCCCGCACCGTCGGATAAAAGAGCAAGACGCTCAAAAGGAATATGGCAAAGGTCGCTGGCGTCCAAGCCAGACGATTCAATTGTCCCCACAGGAGCGCTCCGCTCACCACAAGAACGACCAGCAGAGCCATCCACAGTGCCTGCGCTTGCGCGTACGTCAAACCCACTAACGGCGCCACGATAAAAGCGGCATACAAGGGATAGGCAAATGCGACTTGATCTTCGTCGGGCTGTGCCAGCCGACCGTACATCGCCAGTTGAATTTCTCGAGTGACTGTATCAGAATAGGGATTTTCTCCACGCAGAAACAATGCCCGCGCCCCCATCCAGCGCGAAAAGAAATCGTTCGCGCCTAGCATATGCTGGGTCAAGCCGCTGTAAAAAACAAAAGCCAGCACGCTGTACAGGACGAGCACGAACATCATCACGCCCAAAATCTGAAACCTTTGACGCGCCGGTATCAGCATCTACGGTCCATCCAGAGCATAAATCGCGTATGCGTCCTCCGCCGCGTTCAACACGGCGGGCTTGCCCTCGCGCGTGACGATTTGCAACGGCGTCTTGCCGTACACCTGATCGGCGCGCGCCAGCAACTCTTCCAGCGCGCGCACATCGTCGAGCGAAATCGGATCGTAACCCGATTGCAAAAAGTAATCCAGCCCGGCGCGATGCAACAAGACGTGCGTATAGCCGCGCGCGCGCAATTCTGCCGCAATCGTCGCAGAATCATGATACTGCCAACGCAGATGCGTCCACGCGTCGAGAATCGCATCGGGTTGGGTGGCGCGCGCGGCATAGTAACTGCGCGGCTCCCACAGGAACACGATGCGCGCGTCGCGCGGCAACTCTGTGTTGATGAATCGCAACGCCGCGCCGTACGCGCCCAGATGCCGCGCCAGATACGCCTCGCGCGATTCCACGCCCACGAGATACGCGAACGTTCCACCCGACGCAAACCCAATCGCGTAACCGAGCGCGGTCAGTCCAAAGACCAACAACATCACCAGGCGCGCGAATCGTTGCAACGAAAATTGCGGCAAGTCGAACGCGCTCAATCGTTCGTACGCCAGCGCCGCCAACAGCGCGAACGCGGGAAACGCGGGGAACAAGAGACGCGTTTGCATCAACAACTTGGACTGCGCGACGCCCAAGAGCCAGAAGAGGTAGAGGATGGATGAAAAGAGAAACAGGTCGCGTATAGCGTATTGCGTGTTGCGTGATGCGTGATGCATGGTGCGTGAATCTTGAACCTCGAACCTCGAACCTCGAACCCCCAACACCCACAACGGTACCAACATCAACAACAGCGGACCAATCGTCGCTTCAAAACCTAGCGCGCCTTCCACACCGTAAATCGTCGCGTGCCACGGCACGAGAACAAGTTGAAGCGGATCGTTCAACAGTCCTGTGCCAAATCGGCTGAACCATTCCGCGCGAAACGCGTCCCAGTATTTTCCACCAAAGACAAATGGATAAAACGGATTGCCCGTGAAGAACCAGTTGCGAAGATACCACGGGGCGGCGAAGGCAGTAAGCAGGAGGCAGTAGGCAGCAAGCGGGAGGCGGGAGGCGGGAGGCAGTAGGCAGTCAGCGGTCGGCGGTCGGCGGTCGGCGGTCAAGCGCAGCGCGCGCTGTTCAACGAGATTACGTACTATCCACACGACGAGCAAAGCAACAGGAACGATGACCGCGGTGTACTTGATACCCATCGCCAAGCCCGCGAACGCACCCGCAAGCGCGAACCATCGTTCATCTCTGCGTTCATACGCGATCCGCAGCACGTAAAACGATGCGAACGTGTAGAACGCGAGCATCGCATCCACGTACGCCCACATCGAAACGACGAGGAGCGATGGCACCGCAACGAGAATCGCGCACGCTAGCCACGCGACGCGCGTGTTGAAATCGCGGAGCGCGAACGCGAACATCGCGCCGAGTGTGAGCAACAGAAAGACGAAATGCACGACCTGCGCGGCAATGTCGCCTTTTAATAGCATCGCCGCAAGAAAGAGCATCTCGCCGAGCGAAGGGAAACTGAAATACACGATGTCGGGCGGCGCGGTGAGGCGACCCTGTTCCAGCGCGACTTGCGGAATGACGAGGTGATACGTCTGCGCGTCCCAAGCAATGGGCGGCGTCAGCGCGACCAGAGTGCCGATGACGAGCGCGAGTGTGACGAACGCCGCGAGCGCGCGTTCGAATCGCGAGGGTGTAGGAATATGGAGCGCGCGCGTGTCGCGCCAGACCGCGCGCAAATCAGCGCGCAACCAGAACGCGGCAAGCGCAAACAGCGCGCCGAACACCCAGCGATTGACGACGACCAGCCCCAGCACAAAGGTCGCGAGCGCGAGCAAGCCCAAGCCGATACCCGTCTGCAACACCAGCGCATCGAGCGGCGAATCGAAGGTGAGCGCGCGCAGTGCGCGACGCCCCAATGCCGCGCCAAGCGCGAGGAGCGCGCCCACGACCACCACATCGCCCAGCACGTTGAGCAGCGCGAGCGCGTTCTCCGCGCTGAACGGTTTGTGGACGATGTAATAGTTAATCATTACAGCGAAAAACCAGAGGACGATAGACAAAGGTACAAGAGTGCGCCATACAGTTCTCATTGGGATTGCTCCATATGCCTTTGAGAGATGTCCAGCATAGGTTCAAACGAATCCATCAACCAAGCCAATATCACAACTATTAGCGCAAATTGAAAGTAGTTGTTTTGAAAAAAGCGAGAAAAAAACATAAACACCAGAAAAACCATCGCCCCGCCGAACAAGGCTTGTGACATCGTGTTGTTGCGTCGTTGCGCACGCAATGCGCCAATCAGCACTGGCACGCTTGTCACGAGCTGGATCGCCACAAAAGGAAAGGTGGCAAGTGGCGAAGGAATCACACCCAGCCACAACAAAAGCGTACTAAAGCCGTAACCACGGATGGGATAGGGAACAGTACCGCCAAGCCCCAGTACGTACGCCACCGTACTGGTGAAAAAAGCCCCCGCATCCCACAGCAAAAATGGCAGTGTCATTCCCATAAGAACGAGCCAGAACGGAATCATCTTCTTCAGCCACAGCGAAGCATTTTCACGCCATCCAACACTGCCTGTCAAAAAGATACTCAGGAAGGGAATGAAAAACCATGCCGAGGGTTTGGTCGCACAAGCCACCCCCAGACAAAACGCGGCGACATTTTGCTTGCGCATACGCAAAAATAAAACTGTCAACAGCAAGAAAAGTAGCGTCACGAGGTCATTGCGGCCAGTTCGCAGGAATTCAACTGTATAAAAATTCAGTCCCACGAGAATCAAGAGTAATAGTTTCTTGTCCGGCTTGCTCGTGAGGTGCGGTAGCAAAAACAGTATTAGCAATGTGGCGACCAGATAAACAATGCGTTGGTCATACCAGCCCAACATCACAGATGATACCGCGTAAAACGGCAGAGACAACAAAAGGAGTGCAGGGAAATAAACAAAATTGTAAAGAGCGGGATTCTCCGGCGCATCGGTCAGCACATAACTTTCTAAACCGGTGCCAACGTATGATTCGGCATACGGATTCCTGCCAGTGAGCAAGTAGTGTAGAGCGATTTCGGTTTGAAACGCGCCATCGTGCAACTGGGGGTCGGGTTCGCCATGGGGACGTTGCAGAATATAGTACATGGTAGGTGCGAGCGCCGTGATCCCGATAATCAAAAAAATCAAAATGAATTTGCAGGTGAAGACCCAACGTGGGACAGTCCGCAC
>Ga0308410_1000314_pt1 | contig 25415 bp, 17 predicted proteins | sample HotsprOSTMatCore_FD_203467 | JGI IMG/M metagenome (GOLD analysis project Ga0308410, IMG submission 203467) | Hot spring phototrophic mat microbial communities from Octopus Spring, Yellowstone National Park, Wyoming, United States -... | ecosystem: Environmental > Aquatic > Thermal springs > Hot...
TGTCGATGGGGGGGTATATCGCCTGGCAATTTTGGCGGCGGCAATCGGACAAACTCCGGGCCCTTATCCTGTGCGATACCCGGGCGGCTGCGGATTCCCCTGAGGTTGCCCAACAGCGGATCACCAACGCCGACCGGGTACTGAAGGAAGGCCCCGACTTCTTTGCGGACATGATGATTCCCCGGTTGTTTTCTCCCCGCAAATTGGCGGAAAATTTTTATGCTGTTGAGAAGATCCGAGAAGTGATGAGGCGAACTGCCCCTCAAACGATAGCAGCTTGCCTTCGGGGAATGGCCCAGCGAGTAGACGCCCGGCCGTGGTTGGGGGAAATTACCCATCCCACGCTGGTGATTGTGGGAGAGGAGGACGCCCTCTCCACTCCGGCGGAAATGGAGGGCATCGCGGTGGCAATCCCGAACGCAAGGTTTGTAAAAATTCCCCAAGCGGGCCATTTGGCTCCCCTTGAGGAGCCCCAGGCGGTCAACCAAGCCATTTTGGAATTCCTTCAGCAGCTGAGGTGAACACGTGGCACCTCGAGCGAAGATGGTACCTCTTGTCCGAGGATCTTGCCCTGGGGTGTGGGAGTTAAATTGCCGGGCCGTTGTGCTGCCAGAGCCTGCTGGGAAATCGGCTGGGTAGGGGGCTTGGACCGGTTTGCCAAAAAAGTGCTCTGAAAGCTTTGAGCATCCCGGGGAATCCCCGGAGGCTTTCATCTGCCCGCAAGGCCGCATTTATAGCAGGGAAGAATTTCCGGGGGATGCTAGGCGTCTGAACTTCGCGGATGGCTCCGAGCACCGGGAAGGAGGTAGCCTGGCCGATTGGGAAAAGGTTACATGCCTCCTCCAGCTCCGTTGCCATTTCCGCCAACAGAGGGAAGAATCCGGAAAGTGGACTCCACCTTCACGATTGCCCATTCTTCAGGAAAAGTATGGAATGCCTGAACAAGCATGGAATGATTTCGGGTAACCACATGGGCATAACTTAAGGCGGGCAGACACCCCCGGCTGGGTTGATCAAACTGGCAGATAAGCCCTTGATATTCGGCGGCTGCCAACAGCTCTTCTTGAAACGCTTGGAGCACTTCACTCCGGACGGGTTCGACGTAAAAGGAAAACTGGTAGCAGATGGAGGGGCCGAGGGTGATCGACTCACTCCGGCCGCCGCGGACGGGGAAGAGATTCAGCCGGCCTCGTTGGGGAAGGGGTTGTTCAAAGGGACACAGCACCTCGGTGAGCACCACGTTCTGATATTGCCAGGTGATCAAATGTCCAGAAGTGGTGATCTGTATCCGACCTAAATACCCTCCCCGTTCCACCTGCCGCGTCGCCACCACCTCGAACAGCTCCGGGTGGAGCCATCGGGCAAACACGTGGAAGGAAAGCTCGTCTACTTTTGGTCGGCTGATGACTCGCTCGTAAAGCACGATTTCCGCCTTCGCTAGCGGCCAATACTCCCGCGAAAAAGCAAAAATCCAATCCTTGCAACTTCTCGATTTTGCTTCTTCCAGGTTTTTGCCGGGGTTTAGTTCCAGCTTCTGCTCACCCCCTTATTATATCGCCAAAAAGCTGGCCGTTTAATATGGTTTCGAGGGCACACCGTTGCCGGTATTCCAAGCAAGATGTTGGGTAGTTGGAGGCAATCCCGACAGCAAGATCTGTGCCGTTTAGGTGAGACATTCTCTTGTTGCTCGGGTTTCGCCGGGGGCTATGCCGAGGACGATTTTCGGGCTCCCGCACAACCCCTCAGCCTTGGAATCCATCGTCATTTGATGCCGGCACCCCTTTGGAAACTTGGTTCTAGCTTCTCCCAGCAATGGACGGAACCTCTTATTAATAATTCCTGATAGTGCTCAATAATTCCTGATAGTGCCCACAATTTTCTCAACAGTCGGGCACGAAGGATGATATGGATTCCTACGGAAGGCAGATTGTCAGCAAATTGGGCCTAGCCCTTTGGCCCGGGAATTATCGGGAATTCTTGACCCTCTCCTGATTTGCCTATCGTCCTAGTGGTTGGGAAAAACGGCACCCCCAATGCTGTCTTTTAGGGTCAAACGAGGGGATTTTGCCAAAGAATCGGGGAGTTGGGGGCAGGGGAGATGAAGAAAAAAGGTTTTTCGGGTTGCTTCCGGTAGTGGGCATGCTATACTATCACAAGTGTGTGTAGAGGGACGAGTGCGGAGTTCGAAGGGTTGCCCCGTGATCTCCTGCGATTTGGGAGACCAATCCTTCGCAAAAGTGCCTGCGGTCGCGTGGCTTCTAGGCGGTGCGGCTTTTGGAGGCGTTGGCGGCGTGCGGGACGTTCCGGTCGGGCCCTCGGAGGTTGGAAGGTAGGCTCCTCGTCCGAAACCTGTCGGGGCCAGGGTCGCCGGTCGGGAGCCCAGTGTAGTTCGTAGCGTTTGTGGGAGTTGTGTTATGCCGCAGGGCACTATCAAAAAGTTGGTCGTCGACAAGGGATTCGGTTTCATCGCGGGAGATCGGGGAAAAGGAGACCGCTTCTTCCACCATTCCGCTGTTCAGGGTACCACTATCGAGCAGCTCCGGGTGGGACAGCGGGTTGAGTACGATGAGGTGGATGGACCGAAGGGGCCGCGGGCTGAGAACGTTCGGCCGATTTAAGTCTTCTGATTCACGGCTCTTCCGGGGTTTGTCTTCCCCACGGAATAGTCCCAGCACCTCGGGACTACTGTGAGGGAAGCGGGCTTTTTTGGGTCGCGTGAGAAATTTGCGGCCAGCAGGGCTATTTTGCGTCTAAAAGTTGCTCGTCCGTTGTAAAACCGGGGTTGCCTTTACCCCAGAGGCAACCCCAGGCTCTAGTAGGAATATCAGCCGAGAGATGGCATTGTCATCGCTCGAAGCTCCTGCTCAAGTTCTTCTCTGTGATGGGTGTTCGTTCATCTCTGTGATGGCTCCCCTTTCTTCTCCGTGATGGGTCCCCGTCGGCGGTGTTGGGAGTTGGTCATTATGCCTGTCTGTTGTCCCCGGACTGTGCTGTGATTGGGATCTGGAGGGCCTAGCACAGGTTGTAGAGGGCCAGGTAGGAAACTGGGTCTTTTCTTTTAGCAACAAGAATACCCGGCTGAGGAACTCGCCGAAGCCCAAACCGGGGAAGCCTGCCTCAGTGGGTCGCGGATACTTCTCTCAAGGAAAAAGCAGCCGCCATATTGTGCCTTTAGGCTCCGGAATGAAATAGTTTCGTCACGGGTGCCTATCCCAGGTTTTTTCCCGAATACTGGAAAAGTCCGGAAAAACTTAAAGGTTCGAAAACGCAAACGCTCAAGTGGTTCATTGGCTTGCCATTTGCGGAGCTGGATATGCTCATGGGAGTGGATGTTCCGATGCTTCGGCGGGGTTACGTGGAGATTCCCTAGGTCTTTTGGCGGGAAAAGCAGGGTTTTTCCGAAGCACAACTTGGAGCCTTCCACCCGTAATTCTCAGCCTTTTCTCAATCTTCCCAAGTGATGGGCTTCGGGCTTCTGCGGTGGCTTTGATGTTTTGGGAGCAAGGAAATAACTACTTCCTGCCGTGGGTAGGAGTTGTGAATTCCCTTCTTTGTTTTCTCGGTCTTGGCCGGCTAATCGACTTAGATTAAGGCCCCGGAGACTCCCCCAAAAACCCCGGGTCTATGCTCTTGTTATCTGATGAACTTCTCCGGCTCCGCTAGAGAAACTGAATGCCAGCTGACGCCTTCTTGTGGGTGGGTGGCTTTCGCTCGGTTGAAGATACAATTCTTGTACGGCCCGCGGCCCGGTAGCCATCGCTCGGCGAATAACCGCCTCGCGGGAGGCTGAGGAAAACTACGGAACAAATGTTTATTTAGGGATTGCCGGGTTTAGCATGAAGGCCTTGATGAACCAGCCGTTAGGATCGGTCCGGCCGTAGACGCCAACCAATCCCAGATGTCGCCGAACCACCTCGAAGTCGGGCAACTTGCTCCCGTCAATCCGCTGCTTCCGGATACCGTCGCCATCTTCCTCGCTCAGTAAGGTATTGAGGAATCTGCCTAGGAGAGATTCACTCTCGGGCATTCGCCCTTGACGGATTAACTCGTAGGTGGGGCGGTAGGTCTGATCGGCCCGATAAAAGATTCGTAGACATCCTTCCTCCCCCCGCATGGCAGCCAAGGTTTCATCGACCAAAAGCCAGTCGACGCTGCGGACCAGGGCGTTTCTCGTCTCGATCGGTCGAAGCATCCGCACCAGAAAATCGTAGTGCGAAGCGATAAGCAGGTAATCGTTGGCCACGGTAATGGCAGCATTGGGGAGAAGGGGAGAGGAGGTGGTTTCTTCCTCGGCTGGAGCCGATCCTCGCCCTGGGAGGGTGGGCATTTCCAGGCGAACGGAGCGGACAGCCTCCGGTTGTTTCCGGACGGTCTCCCAAATCACCAGGTTGCCTAACTGCCGGCGTTCGATTTCTTTGTCGCTTTCCAAAGTCTTTCGGAGTGCTTGGGCTACTCGTTCGGGATCGCGGACCTCGATGGCAAACAGCAATCGCTCGCTTTGGGGGCCCACTGGTTCCTCGTAAGAACTAATCATCATGACCCGTTGGCCCAAGTAAGCGATTAATTCCGTTCGCAGATCGATTTGTGGCCCTTCCGGGTCGTTTTTCAGGCTGTCGAGCACATCTTCCCACACCCCCTCCTCACCTTCTCCCACGATTTGGTCGAAGATCGGCCCGACATGTTCGAAGGCCTCCTGGATGTTACAGGAGATGCAGGTAAGTCCTGCGACCTCCCGGGGAATCCAGTCAGGCGGGTTAAGTTCCTGGGTGTTCGGGAAATTAAGCATCTTAGCCGACTTCTCTAGGGGGCCGGGGGCATAGACCATCATCCGGTGAAGGATCTGGAAATCCCCTTCGGCCAAATGGAAATTTCCTCCGATGGCCTTCAGTGACTCGAACCCGGCCGCCCGAAGTCTACCTACCCAACTTTCACGACGCCGTTGATCGGGGGGAATGTAAGAACGAATTCCTTCCAGATACTCCAGCGGGCGAATGAACCAGCGGATCTGTGCCGGCTGGGCCCCATCGGATTGACATCGTCCGAAAACCGCTTGATAACCTTCAGCTTGAGCCAGGGAGGGAAGGGACTCCAGCCGTGCAGAGAGTGCACGCTCCACGGCCAGGGGATGATCGCTGAGGATAAGCAAATTTCCCGCGATGCAGTACAGAATAGGTCGGCCACCACGCCCATCCTTACCGGCGGGGAGGGTATGGATAGTAACCTGAGTCCCGGAAAGAGTTTGGATTTTTTCTTCGGCTCCCTGCGCTTTTAGGGACTCCGCCACCTTTCGCAACACCTCTTGTGTCTGCTTGATTCGCCCAGTGACATCTGCGGTTAGCAGCAGCCCATACTCCCCTTTTCCGAGAGGAACCATGCCAAGGGCGGCCTCGCCGGACGGGAGCGACTGCAACTCCGTGGGACTAAGGCCTAAGCGCGCTTTCAACCCGACGTTCCGGGCTTCAAGCTGCTTTTGGAGCTCTGTTCGGAACGGCTCCATTGCAGGATCGGCGAAGAGCTTGCCGAGTTCTGTCCGCTCCCACCGAGTTTTTAGCTCGTTCATGTTGGGAATGATCACAATGCCTACCGTCTCCGGCGGGAAAAGTTGATCGGCAGGTTTTTCCGCACTCCAAACTAGCTGGGTGAAAAGGAGACTTATCGCAACCACAACGGCAAAACGCTTTTCCACTGGGTGTCTCTCCTTTTTCGAGCCGATTCACGTAACTTTTTGGTTATTTCGGGTCAGCGATCGGGAAACCCCGTTTACAAAGAAGAACCATCAAAGAACACGCACAAACGATCATTTTCAAAGTGCATTGCCCCCAAGCCGACCCTTCAACGACCGGAAAAACACCGGTTGTTGGCTAAAGTGGCAAGGGTGCTTGCCGGACGTGTTTTCTCCGCTTGTCGCCCGCAGGCAACCGCTATCTCAAATCTGGGGGATCGCTATTCTGCCCGAATTTCCCCTGTTGCCCAACAAATCTAAATACTCCCCTGCTGAGGAACAACTTTTTAAAAGGTTCGAAACATAACTTTTCGGGCAATTTGTTGGGAGACCTATTCTCCGTGAGTGTAACCGCGTTTTAGTCCCCTGGCCAGGCGAGAGAGGGAAGAAATTTTGAGGCGGGGATTCGACTAGGGAATCCCTCCCGAAAGCCGCGATTTGGGCAACCTGGTTTCTGGTTCTTCAGAAAGCCGGGCTCTTTAAGGAAGCCAACGCCTAGTGGCCGGTCGTGATGGCCCGACACCGTGGAGAAGTTAGGGAAGATTCGCGAGGAGAGGGCACCGCTCCCCACGGTGAAATCCGCATCGAAAGCCTTTAAGGAGCCACATTACGGTGTCAATTTCAGGGTAACCCTATCGATGTATTCCTTCGCAAAATTTCACTGCATCTGGGGAACAAGACCTCCGGAAAAGACTACCGGCCGGGCTCGGGACTCAGGATTCGGATAAACGGGTGCAGAACTCGGACTTCGGATAGACGGGATTTAGGATCCAGATTCCCAATTGCAGGTTGGGACAATGAGAAAACCGGGCAAAATATGACCGGCCCGCCCTCCCAACGGCAGGTTGCAAAAAGATGAGCCGGTTCCACCAGATCGGAAATGACAGTATCAGAAGCGGGATAATAAACAATTTTCCGAATGGGGAACCGGCCCTATGTGCCGGAACGGCTTATTGCGGGCTTAGCTGAGCTTAGCAAAATTCCCGGAATTGTCAAGCCCCTCCTAAAATCCTTCCTAGCCCAGGTATGCCAAAAGACTCCGTTATCCAGCAGGGTGGACCCGGCAAATTAGCCTCCCCGGGTTGGATACCCGGTTTTGAACTCTTCTGAAATCCGTTTGAACCTCTATCAACTTCTGAAATCCGTTTGAACTTTTATCAACTCCAAACTCAGCCCCCGCCGAGCGAAAAGAGTCGAAGGCCTCCCGGCTTAGGCCGGAAAGGCCCTCATCGTGCCCGCTATTAAAGGCCGTTACGGCAGGGAGATAGCCCCGGTGGGACAGACGTCCACACAAGCCCCACATTCCGCACACGTGGCTTCGTCGATTTTGGCCTTACCATCGAGAATTTCGATTGCGTCCGTGGGGCAAGCATCTTTGCAGTTAGCGCAGCCTTCGCATTTCTCCAGATCGACAATCGCTGCCATGGTCTGGTCTCCTATCGCCTAAAAGCCTAAAAAACAATTCGAACTTACCTTCCGGTACCCAAAGGTCTAATTTTTTCGGATGAAACCGATGCCCTAGATCTACCCTAGATCGGAGTGCGGACGACTGAAGCGAATTTTCTCCAGCTTCCGCTTAGGGTGTGGCAATGGAGGTCAGGCCGGGAAGATTTTGTTGTTCCCTCGAGCCTATTGTCGCCACTCCGTCGACGGCAGCTTATTTTAGATCGGCAAACGCACGTCCGCCTTCGCCTTTTCCGGGAACAAAATTCTGGAATTTATCGGGAACCCAGCCACAACGATTCACTAGGGACCGGGCGAAAGCGGAATCCAGCCGTCTGCTTCCACCCTCTTGCGGGTCTGCAAGGCCGAATGACCAGCAAACAATTCGGGAAGCTTGGTGATCCGTTCTTAAAAAGTTTACACCTTTTCCGCCAATTAGTCCAGGATATATTTCCAGAAAATTCCCGTCGTCCCAGCGGGCTGACTTGCGGTTAAATTTCTGTTGCGGGTACCTCTAGAAAGGGGTGTGTGCCTATCCTAAGGGGGCAGTAGCCGAACCTGCCGCGAACCGTCGTCGAAAGCAGGCTCCAGGGGTTGGCCTTAGAATCGTGGCTATGGCCTTTGCAACCCCTCCAGTGTGGTTAGCCCGGACCGATCGCGGAAACCCCTACCTCGTTGTTCCGCACCCGGACAAACTGCGGGTAGGATTCGCTCCCCGCCCGTTTCCCTAGGACAACATGCCAAAAAAAGCGTTTAGAAGCCCAAATCCGGTAGCCGGCTGGATCCTTGTGGCAGGAGGGTCCAGCGGCACTCGTCAAATCGCCTCCGACTTTTCGCCGAGGTGTCTTTTGCCCGTTTAGCTCCGGGGAAATTCGATGATTGCCGGGGAGTCTTCCTCTCCCCATTGTGTCCATTTCTGGGTTTGCCTCTTCCCGGTACTCTCCAGGCTAATAGAGGCCCAGACGGAGCTCTAAAGAATGCCCCATAGGTTAAAAGCCCTACTGGATCGGTGCAAGCCCCGCGGAAAAAAATTCGGAGACATTGGGGGCCGGCCCTTCGCGGGGTAGTCATCCGCTTGCCCTTCCCCTAAGACTCCGAAGGACAACCGAAGCCAGTTGTGGGAGTATTGTGGCGGCTTCTGCCTTTGCCGAGGCCGCCTGCGAAGCCACTCCCAATTTTTCGGAGCAGCTAGGGCCAAGCTCCTGGTGGAATCGTCCGGGAGGGCAAAAATGGCCCTTCCCGTCTTCTAACTGGCAAGGCAGCGAATTCCCCTCTCCTATACCCATGTACTCGCGACGGGTACTCACGACGGATTTTATCACTTCCAAGGGATCTTCCCTGACGAACTTCCTGTCTCTTTTGAACCGGTGGGCGAAGAGGGTAGAGGCTGGCGGTGCCTAGTGAGTGATCCACCCCAACTGATAAAGCCATTCATATAACCAAGGGTGGACCCATGGGTTCCACGTGGGATAGTGAGCGGACATGGCCGACAGGGCCAACAGAACCAGGCATAATGCCCAACCCCACCACGATTTAGCCAGGTTCTCCACCGCAGGCAGCATGGCAAATAACCACAGCGGGGAAAGCCAGAAGACCCATCGGAATCCACTGGTCATTCCGCCGTAGTTACGGTCCATTTCTGGCCTCAAGACGTAGAAACCGACACAGGCAATGCTGATGGCGGCAATCAGGAAAACAATCCACCACATACCGGGCTCTGGTGGCCGGTATAGCCAAAGGAAGATTCCTATGGGTACCAGCAGCCAAACGGGGGTAAGGGAAAAAATTCCGTGATGGCCCACCAACACATGGAACGCATAAACCCATGGGTTTGGTTCGCCGCGGTCAATGCCCACGGGATTAGTCCAGTAGCTTTGGATTACTCGCCCCTGTCGTTCGTAGCTGAAGATGTACCAATTGTCGGCAGGATTTGTTTGACTGCGGTGGAGATAGGGGGGGCGAAGGGATCGATGAGCGACCCAATTGGTACCGAAATAAATAGCTCCGAGAAGTGCAACGGGCGGGAAAAAGCCAAGAAGGATTAGCTGAAGCCGCCTCCATAAACCCGGGGCAGGAGTCGCCGGTGACTGGGGCGGAAGCCCGCTTTGGGTTGGCACAGGGCTCGATTGGCAGTAGAGGGGAGATCCTTTTCCTTTGGCCGCCGGGAGCACCAACAACCCGGCTATAGCCACCAAGAAGGCAAGAGCTGGCATTTCGCATGCGGCGGCGAAACCTGCGGCAAGGCCACAAAGGAAATAATGCTTGTAAGTATGCTTGCCGCCAAGGAAGATTTCCATCGCCAAATACAGGCCAGCAGTCGTGGCTATTGCCGCCGGAAGGTGATTGTTGAAGGTCACGGCAAATGTGGTGAGGAATGTCGCAAAGCAGCCGGCAGCATAAACGAACACGCGGCTAATCGTGCCTGGGCCATACCGTTCCACCATCCTTGCAAGGAGCCAGAAGTAAAGGACTAACGGCACCAGATTCCCTAGCACAAGAAGAATTCGCCCTACAAGGTAGGGCCTTTCGCCTAAGGACCAGCCGGCGAGGTTATAAAGAAGCCAATAGGGGATGGCCATGAGAGTCGCAAGAAAAGGCGGTTTGCTAGAGTAAAGATGGCCGTCGTGCTTGACCATATCGATGGTATCCCACAGGGGATCCTTGATTACCCGGTCGATCGCGTAAGGAGCTCCGGCAACCCGCATATCCGGCTCTACGAGGGCCCGAACTGTGGCCCAGCGACTTCGATCGTTGGCACTGAGGAAAGGGCGGCAGAGGATGGCTTGTTCATACAGCCGCTGGCGGAGATCCCCGAGGGATTTTTCGATTTCTTCTGAGTCCAAACCCTTTGCCGCCAGCCGTTGGCGGTGTTTTTCTAGTTCGGTGGGGATTTGCCGGAGTCGAACCTCCTGGAGAGCACGGCGATCCACGGAATCGACGGCAAGAATTCTCCCCAAGATTGCTCCCAGGCTAGTGACAGCCAAGATTGTGTAAAGGAACTTTCGAAGGATTGCATCCGGTTGCTTTTCCATCGGTTGGGCAGTCTCCACGCGAAGGGTACGGAATCGGGCTATCCTTTTGCGGCCATCCTCCAACAACTTCAGAAAATGCTCCTCGACCCTTCGTTGGCCCAGATGGCTCACGATACCGCGAAGCATTAAACGCTCGGAGAATTCGGGCACTGTCCTGGAGGCCAGGAGCTGCCGGTCCCACCCAAAGGACCGAATTTCCCTGCCTTTAAGCAAGGATAGGCCATTGTTTGCTGGGGGATCTTTCTCTTTTTGCCGGCAGTTCCCCGTCCCAAAATTAAAATTCGAGCCCCGATCTGGCAGAAGCTGTAAAAGCTGGGTGGAGTCAACCAAAAAATCGTACCGCGTTACTTTTCGGTAGATCACGGGAGCTCGAGCGTTCCGCCTTGGGTGCGGAAACCTGTGGCAAAATCACGGGCTAGGCGGAGAGTCCTTCTATGGAGGGGGTTGATCTGTTCCATTGGAGGACGCGGGGCCGGTTGGCGATCGGCCCTCCTGGGCTTGGTCGGCCGACCGGGGCAGCCGTGGGTCTTGCGGCAAGGAGCTTTCCTCTGCCAAGCCAGTGGGCAAAATCCCCTGCCGTTCCCCTCGGAGGCCCACTGTCTCGGCCACTGAGTATTGTCGCCGCTCCCGGGCATGGTAGGCCACAAATAGCTCCGCAAGAAGCCCCATCGACAATAGTTGCACTCCAAACAGGAGCAACCCCAAGGAGTAGATCACAATCGGTCGATCGTGTAAGTGGATCGGTTTCAGCAAGGGAACGATCCGCGACACCCCCCACCAGAATGCCAGAATGAAAAGGAGCACCGCCCCGATCCCGAAAGCCAAAAGTCCCGCAGTTCCCAACAGGTGTTGCGGTCGCTGTCCGTAACCGGTGAGAAATGTCACCGTCAGGAGGTCGAGGGCTCCTTTGAGGAGGCGGGAAGCTCCGAATTTGGATCGGCCATATAGGCGGGGGCGATGGTGGATTTCAATTTCCCCGCACCGGAAGCCCCGGGCCCCGGCTAGCACAGGCACGAAGCGGTGAAGCTCCCCGTAAAGCTCGATTTCCTTTAATACCTCGCGGCGGTAGCATTTCATGCCGCAGTTATGATCATGGAGGTGAACACCCGTTATCCTGCTAACCCACCAGTTGAAAATGCGGGAAGAAATCACCTTGTGCCAGGGGTCGTGGCGGATTCGTTTCCATCCGCTGACCACATCTAGCCGATCTTCCTCTAGTTTAGTGAGAAATCGGGGGATTTCCGCCGGATCATCTTGCAGGTCGGCATCCATGGTCATTACCAGGGGAAAGCTTGCGGCTTCAAAGCCTGCGGAAAGAGCGGCAGCTTTACCGAAGTTTCGGCGAAACCGAATCCCCCGGACCCGGGGGTCTTTGGCGGCCAGCTCGCGGATCACCTCCCAGGAACCGTCGGTCGATCCGTCGTCAACGAAGATCATTTCCAGTTCATAGCTGTGGGCTTGGGCTACTGCAGCTAATTCCTCGTAAAGTTGGCGAAGACTGGGACGCTCGTTGAAGACCGGCATCACCACGGAGAGTTTCACAGGGTGGCTCATGGTGAATTCCTCCCCCGATGCAACTGATGACTGGATCAAACCTGCCAATCCCCCGGGTAGGCGGGATTGTGCTCACTGGCCAACGGGAGCCAGGTTGTTGCGATTGGTCGCCTTCAAAGAGGTAACTCCCATGGGGCCGCGGAAGCTTTCGGGCCGGCCATAGGCATGGCCAAGCGGCAAAGGGGACCAACCCCTTGGACCCTCGGGGTCTGCCCATCTTTCGCTTGGCGGCAAAACCTCCGCAAAATCTTCCTTGCGGCTTGACCCTTTGCCGTTGCTTGGTCCGTAAGCTGCTTGGGACGCTCCATTTGGTGCAAAAGGATGCCCTTTGGTTTCTAGGTCACCTCCCCGAATCTACTAGGACAGCTCCCCGAATCTACTTAGCAGCTTATTTGGAGTATGGTAGCTCGCTCGAGCTCTTTGGCTGGCAACGGCGTTTTGAGTCCGGGGGCATTGGGGGAAATGCCTTTGGAAAGAACCTTCAAGGAATTGTTTCCCTGTAAGCTTCCCGGCTCCATAGAATGGCTGGTCTCAAAGAACCTTTCCCTTGCCCCTCCCAGCTGCCGTGGCATTTGGAGTCGTAAGGGAACTCCCCCGCCCAGACACCGCCGTTAACCGGGGGGCCTTTGCTCCCCCCAAGGCGGAATTCTAGAGGAACCTACCATCAAAAGAATAGCCGAACCGGCCAGTTCGGCCAGCACCCAAACAAGCCGGAGTAGGGCGGCACTGACCACAGCCAGGAGCTCGGGGTGGGGGGTTCTTGGGGCCAGGATGGGGACGAGGATCTCGGCAAGGGCCGCCTCGCGGACACCGATGCCTCCCGGCACCACAAGCACGGCAAATCCTGCCACCGTGGCTAGGGCCACACTTGCAGTGGCAGGCCAAAGATCCTGGCCCCACTGGATCTCTACCTGTTGGGTGGCTTTGAGCACGGCTAAGAAGCTAAGTCCCCAAAGGAACCATAGCCCCGTCATAAGGAGCCAGCCTGTTGCCAAAGTAGTCATCGGAACCGAAGGGAGGATCGCCTCCGGGTTTTTCGGCTCTGCCAATGACAGCCGGCGGAGAATCACTCCCAGGCCGAACCGAAACACAGGAGGCAAAGTGGGTACTAGGGCCGCCGGGATCAAAACGATTGCCACTCCGAAAAGAAAAGGGTGGGTTTTCCCGGCCCAGGCCTGGCCAGCCAGGAAAATTGCTGCAAGGAAGGCTCCCACGCACATCATGGTGAGGGTTTCCAGGAAGACACTGGCGGCGGCAGTCGCGGTATGCACCCCCGGTCCGCGGATCATGCCCGCACGGAGGATAATCACCATCGCCTTCCCGGGAACATATTTTCCTAGGCCTCCCACATAATAGGCTCGCAGGGTGGGGAGCCATCCCGGCCGTTGTCCCAGCCTCCGTAGGCACAGGTACCAGAAAGCCCCGGCTGGCAAAAGTCCAAGGAGGTACACGGTGCCTGCTATCACCAGCCATTCCGCGGCGAAACTCCAGCGGGCCGAACCCACCTGCCTCCATGCTTCCACGAGGGTTCTTCGGATGGCCCAAAAGACCAGCAGAACAATTCCCCACTTTAGAAGCCGAAGGATCCACTTCCGGAGTTGCTGCTCCCTGCCCCTGTCCGGAGAAGGTCTTTCGGCTTGCTCGGTCGCGGTGTTCATGAGTACCGATGATCTCCGGGGCCGCCAGTCTCTTTCCCCGAGGAACTACCCCTGGTTGGCTGTAGAAGTGTCCTCCCGTTAATCGCGTTTAATTGCGTTCGATCACCCAGATGTTCCGGAACCTCACCGGATTGCCATGGTCCTGGAGATATACGGGCCCAGGTTCAGGAGACTCTGCGGGGATGAGAGCCGCTCGGGTAGGGCCGGGTATTTCCACGTTTTCGTGGATCAAAACCCCGTTGTGCCGAACGGTCATCCGGGCATTCTCGATCTTTTGTCCACTCTGGTCAAAACGAGCCGCCCGGAATTCAACATCATAGGTTTGCCAGCTCAGGGGTGGCAAACACATGTTCACACGCGGTGCTGCTACTCCGTAGATGGCCCCGCAATCATCCTTCTGGGGCAGCAAGCCAAAGGAATCCAATATTTGCACCTCATACCGTCCCTGAGCATAAAAACCGCTGTTACCGCGAGCCTGACCCCGGGCATAGGGCTGGAAAGGTGTGCAGAATTCCATGTGGATAAAAAAGTCGCGGAATCGCCGCTTGCTGACGGCACCTTCCATCAGAAGACCGTCTGGGGTCATGCGGCCTTTTTCCCATTCGTCAAGTGAGGTACCGTCAAAAAGCACAATGGCTCCCTCGGGTGGTTTCTGGCCTAAAGTGGGACTTTTCCGCTCGATCTTCGGAAGTCGGCCGATCTCCTCTCCGGCACTGTTTAGGATGATGAGTTCTCCATTCTTCCAAATGCCCTTGCCTTCTCCCTGAGGATCAACAAACTCCACAACCTCCCCGCGGAGTTGGCCTTCCACTTCCACGGCCGCTTGTCGCCATTCTTCCCCCGGCAGGCCTCCGAAATACCCGACCGCCAAAAACTTTCCATTTCCAAAGGCCACGATTTGCACCCCAAATGGTGTAGGTATGTCCATCTGCACCTTGCCAAAGTATTCTCCTTGGATATTGAAGTCGATGGGAGCCTTGGCCGGATCGGTGTAAGCCGTCTGGGAATGTTGTTGGGCAAGGGCAAGATGTCCACTAAGAAAGATCAACAGACTGGCCGCAATTGCCAACCTATTGCAGTTCTTTCGCATGCTGCTCCATCCTCCTCAGGTGTCTACTCAGCCTAACCCTTCAAACCATAATTCACAGCCTTCCGGGAACTTCCAATTAGGGAAATCCCCATAATCCAGACCGCAAAAAGAATTCGGAAACAAAATGTCCGAATATGCCGGGAAATCCACGGCCAAAGATTACAGGCCTCTGGATCATGCAAAAACCGCTTTCTTCATTGTAATTCGAAGCCTGGAGGTGTTCCGAAACCATTTGCTGCAATGGGGGTATCGAGATCCTTCCCAGAGGTGGTGCTCTTTAGCCCATTCCATACCTCCGGGGAACCCGAAACCTCTGAAACGTCTGAAGAAATCCCCGAAACCTCTAAAGAATCTGCCAAGGTCGCCACACACAGATACCTACAGCCCAAATACTCAACAAATTGGGCCGTCGTGTTCCGGTGGTTGAATTACCCTTCCGCAGCCCAGAGCTCGGGACAATGGTAGAACCCGATCTCTTGGGAGGTGGTTGGATCTAAAACCGCCGAATTATGGACCCTATCAAGAAGATACCAAAAGCGTCCGGGGGAAGCGACGGCCCCCCTCGCGGTTCCCCGGTGGCTGGTTCGCCTGGCGAGGAGTTCGCGTGTATCTTGGGATCGCTCTGCCGGAGACACTCGGGCAGCGGGGATGTCTTTCGTCGACGCCGGAAAATGTTCACCCTCGCAAACCCGAAAGAGACTCGCGTGGCCAAAAACCTGCAATTTTGGTATTTCTCCCCATGCAAATTCTGGCAAACCCTGAATGATTTAAAGCCTTAACCTCAATGACTCGAAGCCCAGACAGGAAGGGCCCGATTTGGCGACTCCATTGCCGTCCGTGTAGCTGGATGTGGGGTCTTGGCAGATTCTGAGCGGTCTCCGGAGAGTCATTCAGAGCTTCGTCAGACTGGTTCGAGGGTCCGCAACCCTTCAACCCGAGAAGTCAGCAAATGTACAGTTGGTGAGGCCTGTTATTGTGTCTTAGGCGGTTGGTTCCGGTGTTCTAGGGCATTTTCAAGTTTAATTTATCGGCTGGGCGATTCTTCCCATCGGCTTTGCTGCCAGATGGCGGCTGCCTGCTCCGGTGGCAGGCTGGGGAAATGCACGGCAACCCGTCGGCTACCTCCCGGAATTGCCTTGGTTTGCCCGGGTCCTTCCTCGACGGCCAACGGTTGGCCTTGGATATCGCGGACTTCCAATGGCACGGACGGCAGGATCAACCGGCCCGTTTTTCCTTCCTCGTGCCAAAAAAGCAGGAGGGATCCATCGGCTCGGGCACCGAGCATAGCTCTTAACCCTGGGCTCCGTTCGGGTGCCGGGAGAGGTTCCACCCGAATAAACTCCGGCATTGTACCCTCGTTGGCCGGTTCCGGGAAAAACAGGGCGAAATCGACCCCCGAAGCCCGCAATTGCTTCTTCATCTCTTCGGGCACGACCTGGCTGTGCCGCAATAACTCGTACGTGCGGGCAATCTCGAGAATCCCATCGGTGAGGGCATGCTTTTCCATCTGGGAAAAACTCGTCTGAAATGATACCGGTGCGTTCAGAGCCAGCGACTTCCCCATGAGATATTCGATTTCGTCCAATTGGAGGCCGGGCACTTTGTCGGTTTTCGGCCAGATGCCAAACCAGCCCAATTCTCCTGGGATAAGATCGGCCTCGAGACTTTCCACATATCGGACCGAGCGGTCAATATGTTCACGGACAGTGGGCCAACGAGCCAAAGTCCCACCGGCGATCAGGTATCCCTGGATGGTGTTCAGGTAGGTATCCACCGTCCCAGACCGGGTGAAACTATGCCAGACATTGTGATGGAACCCACCTCCCTGGTGGATGACCGGCCGCTTCCGGATCTTCTCCATCACTCGGGCATGGGCCAGGGCGGCATAATAATCGAATCGCCGGGTATCTACATCTTCGCTTCCGTCGAAATAGATCATGTCGAAGTCGCAGGCGTCGAAAAGCTCGGCCACGCGACTCGTAACCTCTTCAAAAAGCGAGGTTTCCTGGTCGATGATATACCCGTCGATACATCCGTCCACTGCATACCGGCGGCAAAAAGTTCCGGCCGAGTGAGGGGTGGCTTGTGTCCCCCATGCTCCTCGCCGACATCCCAACAGGGTGTCCCAGCGACCTTCCGGCCCGATGGATTGGTACTGGATGATTTCGTCCTCAATGACCACTTCTTGATGTTTTTGGATGCCACCTTCCCACAATTTTTGAGGGCAGAGAGGGCTGCCTGGCCAGCCTCGCAGATCTTCCCGAACGCGGATCGTGGTGGCGGTAGCGTCGATATCCTCGGCCAGCGTTGCCCGACCGACCACCAAGAATCGCTTGTCCGGCACCGGAGTGACATAGGGATCTCGTTTGGACACCTTGGAAGCATAGGTGTGCATGCCCACAAGAATTCCTTTCTCGTGGAGCCGGGAGATGGTCCGCTTCAGGCTTTCCAAACCGTCGGGAAAGAAAGATGTGTTGATTCGGTAGTGGCCCGGTCCGAGACACCAGGCTCCGGAACTAATGAACACCTGTCGAAACCCAGTTTGCCGGCATAACTCAATCACCCGATCAATATCTTTTTCCCCAAAAGAAAGAAACCAGTAGGACTCTCGAGCTATCGGTAGTTCTTTTGAGGGGACACCGTTTTGCTCATTTCGTGGCAGTCGGAAAGCAACGCTAACCTCCCGCAGTACCCGGCGGACCTCCGCCAAGGGGACGGCAACAAGCACGGCCGAGGAACCCTCGAGCCGCGGACCCGGGTAGTCTTGGCTCTGAGTGGTCAGGGTCGTAATCCCACCCCGGACCACGGGTTGGGCTTCCGTTTGAGCTGTCCCTGCTACAAGACAGACTGCATCTTGGAGATCCCACGCACCGTTTAACCGCACTCCCACCCTTTCCGTGATCCTTATGGGAATCTGCATCAAAGCCATGGCGATAGGGCGGGGGCCACGGATCTCTTCCAGCCGAAACTCTAGCCATTCTTCCCCTGCTTGGATGGTGTACACAAGTTTGGTATCGCAACCTGCAAAGTTTACGATATACCGGCCTCCTTCTTTTTCCACCTTGCTAGCGGGATGACTTTTCCCTTTGGTTCTCACCCGGTTCAGAGGGGCATGGCCGAGAACAAGCTCTAAAGTAGATTCCTCTTCGGCCGCGAGAGCGACCTCCGCAATCGGAAGGTCTGTCCCGGGGGCCAAAAGCTCTCGACCAGTTGCTTTAATTCGTAAGGATACCCACTTGGCCTGGGGTCCCAGCTCTGCCCGGAACCATCGGGTTTCCCACACAAAATTTCCTGAACTGGGTGAGGGATCGGTTGATTCGGAGCCGAAGAGCTGGGGCCCGGAAAGACTTGCACCCAGAACGAGCACCAAACCCGGGAAAAGTCTTTGGGGCAAAAGGATCATGAGTTTGCTCCTGGAAATCTCGGGGTTTTTCGGGGGTATAACCTCGCTGATTGAGGAAGCCCTCAACCGAAGGGAGAAAAACCGGTGGTGTTACCTGCAAGTTTTGCCACACCAAAAAGATCTGGCACCTCTTGCCGCCGGTTTTTGTCGAGGGAGCCCGCCCAGCACCAGGTCCCAAAGGGCATTTGTTTCCGATTTTTACTTCCCTGGGGGAATTTCGGCAGAAGGATTTTTCCCGGATGGTGGGGCCACTCGGCCCAGTTTTTCTAATAGCTCCACAATCGCTTGAACCAGCTGATTGAGGCCCTGCCCAGTAACTGCCGATACTAAAAGCACGGGCCGGCCGATTGCTTCCGATAATTCATCGCGGACGTTCTCGGCCCCGGGGAGGTCCGCCTTGGTGACCACCACAATTTCGGGCCGCTCCGCAAGCTGGGGGTCATACAGAGCCAACTCCTGGCGGATAACCTGATAGTTTTCCAACGGATTGGTTCCATCCATCGGATCGGGTTCAACAAGATGAACGAGGATACCCGCCCGCTGAATGTGGCGGAGGAATTCATGCCCGAGCCCTGCCCCAGCATGAGCTCCCTCGATTAACCCTGGGATATCCGCGATCACAAAGGATCGCTGCCAATCGAGGATCACCCGGCCGAGGTTGGGGTGCTTGGTGGTGAATGGATAAGGGGCAATTTTCGGCCGGGCTCGGGTCAACCGGCTCAGGAGGGTACTCTTGCCGGCGTTAGGTTTGCCGACCAACCCCACATCGGCGATGACTTTTAATTCGAGGAATAACCGCCGGATTTCCCCCTCTTGCCCGGGAGTGGCAATTCGAGGGGCTCGATTAGTAGCGGATTTGAAGGCAGCATTGCCTTTGCCCCCTTTGCCGCCGCGCGCAACGACCACGCTATCACCCGGAATTACCAGATCTTTAATAATAAACTGCCGTTCTGCATCGCGGACCACTGTCCCCACGGGGACCGGGATAATAAGGTCCACCCCGTTGGCTCCATGCCGATCATTGCTTCCGCCTCGTTCGCCGTCCTCCGCTTTCCAGTGCTTGCGTTGAGCTATCGAGGCCAAGTTGTCTACCGAGGGATCTGCCACCAGGATCACACTGCCGCCGTCTCCCCCATCTCCGCCGTCCGGCCCTCCTTTGGGGACGTATTTTTCCCGCCGGAAACTGATAATCCCGTCACCTCCCCGACCACCTTGAACCACTATTTCCACTTGATCGACGAACGCCACGTTGGCTATCTCCGCTGGCGGTTAGCCTCCTGCATCATCCCGGCCCGGGGAACTTCCCCGGTTGCCGTAAATCCCCTTGAACCCTTTTTGAGGCCAGCATCCAAATTTTGGGCCACCATTCGGAGACCAAACCCCTGGGGCCCCGTTGATCACCCTTCTGGAAGAAAACTGATGGGACTCGATGGAGGGTTGGCGTTACCGGACAGAAAACTGCCAGGATGCAGGGCCCGACAAAGCGGCCACAGCATGCGGGTGAATTCGGCTCGGACTTCCCTGGTGGAAAGCACACTACTTCCCGGCCTGCCTTTCGCTCCGTAAAGAGCTATTTTCCGTGGAACCGAGCGGTAGAGTTGACCTACCGATGCCTTTTTTCTGAGGAAATGGAAACCCTCCACAAATCGCTGGAAAAAATAACCCCGGGACACAGCCTGTTGTAGTCCCGGGGATGTGAGAAAGGAACTAGTCAACCCACCGCTTGCGAAATTCTATGTGCCCTTCTCGGGGATAAATCAACTGCTGACGGGGGAGCTGAAGTTATCCTGAGCCTCCCAGGAAGCCTGAACCTCGCAGGAGGATTGCTGTCGTTACCAGGGCTGTATTCTCCTTTTTCGTTGCTACAACGACGGCGGATTTCGCTCCTTCAACAAAGGCAGCTTTCTTTGAGGTGGAATTCTTTGCCAATTGGGGAGAGATATTTGTCTTTTTTCGGCAGGAGAGCTCGTTACTTTACCCAAGGGGCTCCGAAGCCCGCCGGAAAAAAACCTCTTTTTGCGGGACCATAACCCGTAAGACCCTTGAGGAGGACCTTGCCTGCCCGGAGGATGGTTTGGCGAGCGAAAAAAGCCACTATTTTCTAGTCTAATGGCACCGACCGTTCGGTGGGCAGCCCACTGGTCTTTCTGGAGCTAATTGTTACTTGCCGCAACTACTTCCAAAGCCGGACGGACATTTACCCGGCGGCCTCCCCGATCAAAGTAAACATAGCCATCCACCAGGGCAAACAGGGTGTAGTCGCGGCCAATTCCCACAAACTTCCCTGGTTGGAACTTTGTTCCCAGCTGCCGGACCAGAATATGTCCTGCCCGGACGAACTGTCCCCCAAAACGTTTTAGGCCCCGACGTTTTGCGATAGAATCACGACCGTTACGACTGGAGCCTTGACCCTTTTTATGAGCCATTCCTTCCCTCTCCTCTTCTTGTTTTTCTTTGCTTCCTTCTTACTTTTTTCTTTGTTTCCTTTTCCGGCTTACTTTTTTCTTTGTTTCCTTTTCCGGCTTTCTTTGTTTGCTTTTTCGGCCTCAGCCACTATTGTCGGCCTCGGCCACTATTACGGGCCTGGTAGCTCTTTGGGTGGCAAAGCCGTCGGGCCATGCCGGAACTCGAGCTGGGTGTTCCTATCCAAAATCGACCGTTTATGGCTTTAGACTCATATTCTAGGGCCATGAAGCCGGAAATTTAACCCCTTTCCGACGAGGTTAGACCAAGTGGATTTTTGGCAGGACTATTTCAACGGCGGAACCAAGAACGTTTCCAGAGATGGCAACACTTGTTGTCAAACCTGTAACTGCCGCCGGAGTCTCGGGCATCGAACTTTGCGAAGCCGGAATTAACTCGGGGCCGGGCTCTCCGGAGTCTTGAATTTCTGCGAGTTTCCTAAACTATAGGGATATCTTTCTGACCCGAGCGAACCGACTGAGCGAAAAGTAACCCCCCAAGATGCCGGCATTAGCCAGAGCTCAAACTGAACTAATATGATAAGTTTGCCGATCAGCGGAATACCCTATCAGCCTTTTGCGGTTTTGCGAGATGTCGGTAATTCATTGGGATTGGAGAAACGGGAACGGCCGATGAACCCATTCGTAGTCCGGCTTTGCGGGCTGCCCGAACCGAATCTCTTTCTCCAATCTGAGAGCAGTCTGATAGGGCATGATAAATTCATCCCCTGGCCGCCAAAAGTTAATCTTGAGATACTTCCGGGTAAATTTTCGGCCAGTGCCAGGAGGATCACCCTTCTGAGAAGCCCCTGGGGGGTCTTCCCATTCGTATGCGTTGGTTAACCCCCCGACATAAATTGAAAAGAAATCGGTCTCGGAATCAATATCGGTCCAGGTGACTACCCCCCACGAAGTTTCTCCCACCTGAATCTCCCTTGCAATCTCCGCGGAGTTCAGTAACCGCCGATTAGGATCCTCGCGAACAATGATTTTTGCCACTGCGGCGGGGATCACGCGTTCGGGATAGACTTTTCCAAGATCTGTGGCTTCGAAGTAAAACTCGGGAGTGAAGAGGACGGGCACATCTGTCCGTTCGGCGGCGAAGGTGCCGTCGGGCCTTTCCACCGCCCGGATGGCTCCCCCTGGGTTAGTAACGGTGTAAACCATGTACCAGACAAGCTTTTGTTCCAGTTTTCCGTCGGCCCGAGGGAGATCGACCACACACATTCGAACATCCTTGAATTGAAAGTCCAGATACCAGACAGTTCTCCGGAACCATACATTTCTTGCATAATCTAAATTAGGATTTGCTGCTAAAAGCTCCACGAGGTCGTGCCGGCTGTACGTCTCGCGGAATTCCACCGGTGGAACCACTTGCCGCAGGACACCCGGAGCAAGGCGGCGATATGGCCCTTCAGTGGAAGGACCGATCGGAGCCACAGTCTGTTCTTGGCCCAAGGCCAGGGCACTCGGGGCAACGACCGCGACAAAGCCTAAAAAGAGGGAAAAGCGGGACATCTTCATGGCTGGTCGCACTGCGGAAACTACGTGCTTCACCTAGGTCTTAGATACTAGATAAATGTGGCCGACTGCATAGCCGACTACAAAAACGTGTGAAGATTGAGGAAATTTATCCGGTCCGCTGGTGTGGAGTTAGCTCCCAAGACTGTCACGGCAGCCTAGAACCCCTTGGGCTAGCCCCTTTCCGCAGACCACTGTCAAGCCTTCTGGCCAAATAGCAAAAGGCGAAGAAAGCCCGCTGGGCTTCGGCTGGGTGGGGTAATCTGCCGGTAATTAGTGACCGGCTGCTCCCCCGGCTTCCGGCCTTGAACTGGCTTACCCGCCGACCATCGAAACTGCTCGTGGAAGTGCTTCCCAACTTCGCTAATTTCACTATAGTTTGAAGCGATGGGATCCGCAAATCGGTTGTATGAGCGGGGAACCGAACGGAATCCCGGGCAAGGGTCTTTCCGCCCATTGATGTCTCCTATTTGGGAGCGGATTCTCCGCTAAAGCTTTTTTACGCGGGGGTAGGGAGGGCTGGAGGCATTCGAGGACAGCGAATTTCGGCCCTGCGGCCTTGTCCTTTCCTCGGGGGATTATGGCAAATTGATGTTCCACTGATTGCGGGGGATGAACCCAGCTGGGGAGGAATCATCCCTATGGCTCTAAGATGTTCCACTGCTCGCGGGGGATGAACTTCGAGCAAACTTCCATTCCACTTCCGCGACGAGATGTTCCACTGGTCGCGGGGGTGAATCGTGGTCTCGAGTTCCGCTCGATTGGGGCCTGGTCGGGCTGAGTATCGAGCTTTAAGCCTTTCCGGATAGAGTGACTGGAAGTGGAGGAAAACCGGGCATATTAAGTGGAGGAAAACCCGACGTATTAGAAGCAAGTTCTCTCGGCCCAGATGGAAACCGGGGCTCAAACCACCCCGAGCATTAGAGGTAGCCCCACACATTGGTGGTATCTACATTCCCCGATATACGGAAGCAAGTTGGTGAGCACGCGAGGTCGGCAGCTCAAGTAGGCGGTAGGTTTGGAACATCGACGGGGAGGGCAGGTATGTGTGCCTTGTAGATCTGGAGGATCTGGGCGGATTAGGTACAGAGGGGGACATCGCTTCGACTAACACGGTCCTCGGCAGGCGGTGTGGCCCGGGAGGTTGGACTTCGGGAAAGCGGCGAAGAAATGAACCAGGGAGTGTATCTGCCTCGGTGTTCCCTCCGGTCATGCCGGTTTTGTGGCCGGGGTAGCACCACTGGTGCGGTTCCACTCCCTGCCGACCGGTGATTTTACCGGTCAAAGATTTCTTTCCGCTTGATCCGCAGGTAGAACCTGCTCGAAGCTGCCCCAAGACTATTGCGGGTTAAGGAGCGAAAAATCCTCTGCGGAGAAAGTGGGGGAGAAGTGCGGGAGGTCTTCCTGCCGGCATTACTCACTAGTCCCTGCCGGATTACCGACTAGGTTTGGAAAGAAACAGGGTCTTTCCGAATATTCGTTTTCTAGCACGTAGAGCGAGGACTTTATCCGAGAGGCGGTTGGGGTGAACTCAATGAGTGCTCCGCGGGAAACTGAGGGGAATAGGAGCTGGCATCAAAGTGGGTCATGCTCTGTGGGGGAGGAAAGCGGGATCTTTACGATTTGGCCCTCACTTGGGATGTTTTCCCTTGGACGCTGGATCGGGAGGCTCGTGTCGATCGGGTGGGGATGGCAACCGTTTTTCACCGTGGGTAACCTTTTTGCCCTTCTTTTGATGCCGCTTGCGTTGATCTTATTCCTGGCGAAATATTTGCCGGGGGTGTACAGACGATACCGGATCACGAACCGCCGGATTTTTGTGGAGCGGGGGTATTCTGGGGTGGTGGAGAAAACTATCGAACTTTGTGATTTTGACCGGATTGCCGTCGAGTATCGGCCCGGTTACAGCAGCTTACGCTGTGGCGATTTGGTTTTTTATCGCGATCAGAAAGAAGTATTTCGTTTGGTGGCGGTGCCCCAGCCGGAAGCTTACTGCCACGCTATTGGTAAAGTCCATTTCACGGTCCGTGCCTTTGAACCCATTTTCGCGGGGGCAGCAGAACTGAAAAACTCGACGGCCGCGAAAGGTAGCTCCTAGTGCCTGGTTTGGCTGCAGAGGATCGGGGCGGAGACCTTCCCCTTAGCGGCAAAAAGAACGGGAAGGGACAGCTTGAAAAACCCAAACCTACGGTTTCCGATGGGACCCTTTTCGCGGACCTTAAAGGTAGGTGGTTAGTTAAGTAAGAGCCAGAACAGCCGCGGGGATGGCTCCGTGAACCGTGGAGGCTGTGGGCAGGAAGAATTGCTGCTCCTCTCGGGCAGAACGTTCTTCTTGGACGATGGCATCCAGTTCGTCGCGGATTCGGAAGAACGCTTCAATGACTGCGGGATCCCATTGTTTGCCCGCTCCTTCGCGGAGGATAGCATCGATTTTGTCGTCCGGCAAGCGGGAGCGATAAGCTCGGTTGCTCCCCATGGCATCGAAGGCATCGGCCACCGCGATAATTCTTGCTGCCAGCGGGATTTCTTCTCCGGCAAGCCCCGCCGGATACCCCCCGCCGTCCCATCGCTCGTGATGGTGCAGGACGGCCGGCAAGACACCGGACAAATGCTTCAGGTCCATCAGAATTCGGTAGCCAATCCGTGGGTGTTGTTTGATATGCTCGTATTCTTCGGCGGTTAGTTTGCCTGGCTTGCGGAGGATGGCCTCGCTGGTGCCGATCTTGCCGATGTCGTGCAAGAGACCGGCTAAGTAAATGGTATGGAGCAATCGCGGTTCGACCCCCAGTTCCTGGGCAAGGCGAACTGCCACTCGGGCAACTCGGTCGCTGTGTCCACATGTATAGGCATCTTTGGCATCGATGGCCGCCGTAAGGGCCCGGATAATCCCGGCTAGCGATTCTTCTTGCTGGCGGTAAAGCAGAAGGTTACTGCTGTGGCTTCCTAAAATCGCGGCAATCGATCCTACGAGACTAGCTTCAACCGTGCCGAATTCTTTCCCCTGGCTATGGTTGAATACTGCAAGAAATCCGAAGCACTCCTTCCCTCCTACCAAGGGGGCTATGATCAACTCGCGAACTTCGGGGTACTGCCAAGCCGGCTGTTGGGTGATGCGACGGTTGCAGACGATAGGTCGAGTACTTTCCGCCGCTTTGAGTTCCGCGGCAAGTTCGAGAAGTTGGGAAGCCTCTAGGGGGCAGTTTCCGCGGGTGAAAAAGCAACCGTCTCCCTGCAGGAAACCTTTTTCGTGCCCTCCCGGTAACTCCGGCGGTAAGAGAAGAACGGCTAGGCCCTCTGCGGGAACTGTTTCCAGCATCCCTTCTAGGGCAAGCGAGGCAAGTTCTTCGTCGGTCTGGGATATCCGGAGGTTCTGTGTGAGCCGATGGAGGAGGGAAATTTCTTCGTAGGTTCCGGCCAGTTCGGCAGCAAGAGCTTGGCATTCTTTTTCTTTGGAGTCCTTCTCGACCAAGAGCCGGTAATGAGCCAGGAAAAGTCGGGCGGTTCGCAAAAGGGTATCTTTCGACCAAGCC
>Ga0308410_1000328_pt1 | contig 25049 bp, 23 predicted proteins | sample HotsprOSTMatCore_FD_203467 | JGI IMG/M metagenome (GOLD analysis project Ga0308410, IMG submission 203467) | Hot spring phototrophic mat microbial communities from Octopus Spring, Yellowstone National Park, Wyoming, United States -... | ecosystem: Environmental > Aquatic > Thermal springs > Hot...
GCAGATGGGGATAAGTGAACACGATATAAATTCTGCTTTTGACCCTGAAGAGATTTCTCGTTTGGAAATTTACGAAACTGGTGAGGTTTTCATAATATGGAAAATACCGAAAAATTACTCTCACAAAGGGCAACCGGTATTCAATGTTTCCTCCATAGGTATCTTTATTTCGGGTAATGACATCGTTATTATATCGCCTGATGAAGTTGGTTTTTTTGAGTCTAAGTATTTTAGAAACATAGCCACAACATACGATATTCTTCTTTCGCTTATTTATTCAACTATAAACCACTACTACGGGCATTTGAGTGGAATAAAGCTTATTTCGTCTGAGATAGGGAAGAAAATTGATACTTCGCTTGATAACACTCATCTTCTGTATATGTTCAATTTGAGCGAAAGTTTGGTTTACTACCTTAACTCCTTAAATTCTAATTTAGGGGTGCTGATAAAGTTAAAAAAAAATTCTAGTAAGTTAGGTTTTTCAAAAAGTCATGTGGAGAGGATAAAGGACCTTATAATAGACCAAAAGCAGTGTTATAGGCAGGCTAGAATACTTTCAATTGTTTTGTCAGAGTTGATGGACGCTAGAGCTGGCATTATTAACAATAACATGAACCTTTTGATAAGGAACCTGACAATAATCAATGTTGTTATGCTGCCACTTAACTTTATAGCTAGTGTTGGTGGTATGTCTGAATATACGATGATGACAGAGGGGATACCTTGGCCCATATCGTACGGTTTGTTTATTCTAGTAATGATCGTTTTGGGTGTTCTTATAGCTATAGGAATCAACAAGTATATAGATAGGTTCATGAGTAAAGCGGTAAAAAGGAAGTAGTTCGAGGTTTATGCTTTGGTATGTTATTAAGAGAACTATTTTGATTATTCCGACTTTTATCCTTCGTTTCTTGAAAAGAATTTGGATTCATATTTAAAATAATCCTTAACATTGGTGGAGGTTTTTATTATATGCCTAGATCGGTTAAGAAGGGACCGTTTGTAGATAAGCATTTGTACAAGAAAGTTTTGGAAATGTTGGAGAGGAGGGAGAGAACGCCTATAAAGACGTGGTCTAGAAGGTCTACAATAATACCTGAGATGGTTGGTCTTACTATTTCTGTGTACAATGGTAAGACATTTGTGCCAGTTTATATTACTGATCAGATGGTTGGTCATAAGCTTGGTGAGTTTGCTCCAACTAGAACTTTCAGAGCTCATGGTGGTAAAAAAGCAGAAATGATGAAGAAGTAGGGGGTTATTTATGGAAGCAATTTGTAGGGCTAAGTATCTAAAAATTTCTCAGAAAAAGATGATAAGATTCATAAATGTTGTTAGGGGTAGAAGGCTTGATTTGGTTTTAGATTATTTGGATACTTTACCGCACAAGGGTGCAAAGTATCTTGCTAAAGCTCTAAGGTCAGCATACGCTAATTTAGTCAACAACAAAGGTTCTAAAGCTAAGATGAATGAAGTTTTAGTTAAGGACATAGCTGTTAATCAAGCTTTTTCACTTAAGAGGGTTATGCCGAGGGCTAGAGGTAGTGCTGATGTAATTAGAAGGAGATTTTGTAATTTGTATGTAGTTGTTTCTGATGAAGTAAGTTCGGTTAAGAAGTAGGAGGGGGTTTATGGGTCAGAAAGTTCATCCGTTTGGTTTAAGGTTGGGTATTTCTGAGAAATGGGTATCGAATTGGATAGTATCAAGTAGGCAGGAACAGGTAAACAATGTTATAGAGGATGCTAAAATAAGGAAGTTCATAAGTGACAGGTATAGGTTTTCTGGTATTTCAAAGATAGAAATTTCTAGATTTGCTTCTAGAATAGACATGATAATTTACACTTCTCAGCCTGGTGTTATAATAGGTAAGAAGGGAACAGAGATAAAATTGTTAGAGGAAGAAATAAAGAGAAATTTGAACTTGAAAGACAAAGAATTAAATATATCTGTTGTTGAAGTTAAGAAGCCGGAACTAGATGCACAAATTGTTGCCGAAAGCATTGCTAAACAAATAGAGATGAGAATGCCGTATAAGAGAGCTATGAGAAGAGCTTTACAGAGAGCTGTTGAGGCAGGTGCCAAAGGTGTTAAGATAAGATGTTCAGGAAGGTTGGGTGGAGCTGATATTGCTAGGTCTGAGGAAATAAAGTTTGGTACTGTACCTTTGAGTACTTTGACAGCTAGGATTAGTTACGGTTTTGCTGAAGCACACAGTACTGTTGGAATTGTTGGTATAAAGGTTTGGATTTATGAATAAGGAGGTGAGTTTATGGCTTTGTTAAGTCCAGCAAATCCAAAATTTAGGAAGCCCCATACTGTTAAACTTAAAGGGGTTGCAACTGATACTTTTTTGGCATTTGGTGAATATGGAGTGATAGCGGAGGAACCAACCTATCTTACGGATAGACAGATAGAGACTGTAAGGATACTTTTGTCTAGAAACATGCCTAAGAATGGTAAGTATTGGATTAGGGTTTTCCCAGATATGTCATATACTAAGAGACCTTTGGAAACGAGAATGGGTAAAGGTAAATCAGATGTTGATCACTGGGAAGCACCAGTTAGAAGAGGTAAGGTTTTGTTTGAGTGGGTAGGTGTTGATGAGGAATTTTCTAAGGAACTAGCTAGAAAAATTTCGGCAAAGATTGGTATAAAAGTTAGATTGCTAAAGAGAAGTCCTATATTCTAAATTGTTCTAAGGAGGTTAAGATGGCTTTCTCTAAGAAAGTCAAAAGTGTTTATGTCTCAATGTCTGTTGATGAACTCAAGAAAGAGATAGAGAAATACGAAAGGGAATATCAAAGTATGATTATTCAAAGGGCTGTTAAGCAGCCGGATAACCCTATGAAGATAAGAAACACCAGAAGGCTGATAGCTCTTCTTAAGACGATATTGAGAGAGAAAGAGTTAGGCATAAGAAAGTAATTTAGTGATAGAATTTAATGATAGAAGTAGTAAACCTAGGTAAATATTTTTACACTAACGGGAAAAAAAAAGTTCTTTTTGAAGGTGCTAGTTTTGTTTTGAGGGAAGGAGATTTTATCTCTTTGACTGGAGAGTCCGGGTGTGGTAAGACTACATTAGTTAAGATAATAGCAGGGATAGAGACTCCTTCAGAGGGCTATGTCATTTACGATGGTGTTAGACCTTCGTTTTTCAAGGATTACTTTGTTTCTAAGTTTAGGAATAAGAATATAGGTTTTGCTTTCCAGACATTCGAGCTAATTGAAAGCATTTCGGTTATAGATAACGTTTTGATACCTGTTTATTTGGCGGGTGCTAGTATTTCAAGGTATAGGGAGAGAGCCAGAGAAATACTAAGGTATGTAGGTATGGATGAGTATATAAATTCTGATGTTAAGATTCTCTCAGGGGGACAGAAACAGAGGGTTGCGCTTGCTAGAGCTTTGATTATGAATCCTAAGTACATATTTGCTGATGAACCAACTGCTAACTTAGATGAAAAGAATGCAGTTGAGATTGTGAAACTTCTTGAAAGGATAAATAGAGAGATGGATGTAGGGATTATATTTATTACTCACCGTATTGATGTTATGGAGTTTGCTAACAAACTCGCATATATAAAGGATGGGAAGTTCTTCATTGAAGATAATGGAAAGATGAGTTTGTTCAAGGGAACTAATGAAGTTTGAGTATCTTGAATAAAGTTTATTTTTTTTCTCAAAATTATTCTAGTAATGGGGGAAAGTAGTATTTGGAATTTGGGATTGAGTATTGTTTCACTTTTGGGTTCAATGTTCGCCTCGTTTTCAGAGCTATCAATTTTCACTGTAGACAAGATTAAACTTTATAGGATAGTTAAGAAAAGTAAGGATGGGAAGTATCTAAAAAAGCTTTTGAAAGCTCATAGGGAGACTTTGGTTGTTATACTTTTTGTTAATCTCCTTTTTAATGTTAGTTTTTCTATATTTGCCCAAAATCTTGTGAGTGATTGGAGGATAACGACTTCAGCTATAGTTTCAACAATTTTGATAACAGTTGTTTTAACTCTTTTCGGAGAAGTTTTGCCGAAGGTAGGCTTGTTTTCTTTAGCTGAAGTGGCAGTCATTACTGTTTCAAAAGTGGTTTATTTCGTTAGTATTTTACTGAAACCTTTTGTATTTTTGGTGAATAGAGGAATAATAAATCCGTTGTCTCGCGTTTTGAGTAGTCCTAGGAAGAACATAAAGTCGTATACAAGTAAATTACCAGAAATACTAAAAAGAAATCTTAGGGGGTCGAAGCTACACAAAATAGCTAGTATAGTTAATTCTGATGTTATGGAGTTGATGATACCATACAACGATTTCATTTGTATTCCTTTTAATATGGTTCAAAGCAGCATATTAAGGAAAATTAAGGACTTGAAGGTAAAGAGTAACTATGCGGTGGTTTACCAAGATTCAAGAAATAATGTAGTTGGTTGTATATCTTTAACTAGGCTTTTGTATGTTGCTTATCAGAAAAAGGAAATTTGGGATTACGTAGAGCCTGTTATGTTTGTTGCTGAGACCAAGGGGTGTTATGAACTATTTAGGGAAATGAAAACTAAGGGGTTAAATGTTGCTATTGTAGTTGATGAGTATGGTAACATAATTGGAGTGATAGAAAGGGGAACTGTACTTCTCGAATTGTTTTCTGATATTGAAGTAGAGAAAATCGGTAATGGCTATGTTTTGAGAGGTGATACAACTATAGAGGAGTTTAATGATTATTTTGGACTTGATGAAGATTCGAAGTCATATCATACGATTTCTGGGCTTATAATTGAAAAGGTAGGTAGGATACCTAATGTGGGTGAGGAGATAGAGTTTGATGATTTTGTTGTTAAGATTGTTGATGTGAAGCAGGGTAGGATAGGAAAAGTAATGATAAAGAAGAAAAATTAAACACCGTAGAAGAGCCTTCTACCTAAGTATTCTGGTATTCCTCTTTCAACTATTTTTTTGTATACTTTGTCTATATCGTACTCAAATCTTTTGAAAACAATGGAATATTTTTGGTCATCGAATATTGCGTAGCCTCCTAGAGGAATGCCATCTCTAGGTTGGCCTATGCTGCCAGGGTTTATGAGATAGTATTCATTTCGGTCGAGTTCTATTTCTTCATCAACTTTTGGTGTGAATCCACCTTCTTTCTTCCAGATTACAGCAATATGAGTGTGCCCGAAGAAACAAATTTTTTTGTTTTTCTTTTTTATTAACTCAATGTTTTCCAGAGCTGATTTATAAGATACAATGTACTCATCGTTTGACCTTGGTGAACCGTGTACGAAAAGGAAATCTTCAAACTCAATGACATCACTCAAACTTGCTAAATAGTCTATATCTGATGGATATAAGTTATTCATTGTCCATATTAATGCTTCTGCTGCTAAAGAGTTGAATTTTTTTAGGTTGGATGGGTTAAGTATTCCTCTTTCATGGTTACCTCTTATGGCAAATTCATCGCTGCAAAGTGATTTAACTATAGATATAGCTTTTGATGGGTCTGGTCCATAACCAATTATATCTCCAAGGCATATATACATATCAACTCTACCGTATGTTGAGTTAACAAAGACTTCTAACGCTTCTATGTTAGCGTGTACATCCGAAAAAATAGCTATTTTCATTTATTTCAATTAACGGAATTCCTAGCATAGTGGTTAATACCACGTGGTGGTTAATACCACCAGCTATTAATCTACTGGTGCTTAAACTAAATAGTGGTATTAACTACCTCATAGACCTTTTACTATTATAAACCAACTTATTCCTATGAGTACTGAAAGGCTTGACAGTATTAGTGATGAAACTTTCGTGACTAAGCTTATTCGTTTGAATATGAGACTCATAGAAGCAGATAGTATCGCTATTATTAGCCCACAAGCGACAAGTAAGGTGTCATTTAGAAGAATGAGAATGAACCCTATTGTTGAGAGTGATATGACAAGTATGTCTTTCATGCTACACTCGATGGTTCAGGTATCTTTCTGCCTACTATTTGGGCGATTTCTCGTATTTTTATCATCAAATTTCTGAATTGTTCCGGGGTGATTGATTGATCTCCATCGGACCAAGCATTTTCTGGGTCGTTGTGCACTTCTATTATTAGTCCGTCAGCTCCTGCTACGACTGCGGCTAGTGCCATACTCGGTACATATTTAGCTTTTCCCGTTGCGTGACTAGGATCTATCACTACCGGTAAGTGAGTTCTTTCCTTTAAGACAGGTATTATATTGATGTCTAGAGTGTTCCTTGTTGCAGTTTCAAACGTTCTTATCCCTCTTTCACATAGTATCACATTGTAGTTCCCGCCAGACATTATGTATTCAGCTGACAATAGCCATTCGTCTACTCGCATAGATAGTCCTCTCTTCAATAGCACTGGCTTTCTTGTTCTTCCAACTTCCTTTAGCAATGGAAAGTTTTGAGCATTTCTAGTACCTATTTGGAGTATATCGGCATAGCTTTCGACTAATTCTACGTCTCTGGGGTCTAGAACTTCAGTGACTATCGGCAGACCTGTTTGCTCTTTAGCATATTTGAGTAGCTCTAATCCTTCTTTACCTAAGCCTTGGAATGAATATGGTGAAGTTCTTGGCTTAAATGCTCCACCTCTTAGTACGTTAGCACCGTATTTTTTTACCTCTTTAGCTATTAGAGTTATTTGTTCTCTTGTTTCTACGCTACAAGGACCTGCCATTATTGCTAACTCTTCTGAACCTATTCTTACAGTACCAATATCTATTATTGTGTTGTGTGGATGGAAATCTCTACTTGCAAGCTTATAAGGTTTTGTTACCCTTATTACTTGTTCTACTCCTTTAAAGCTCTCAACAGGTACATTTATCATCTTGTCATCATCTCCAACTACGCCTATGATTGTTTTTTCAACGCCTACGGATACATGAGGCTCTAGCCCTACTTCCTTGACTTTCTTAATTATGTGATCTATATCTTGTTGCGTTGCATCCCTATTCAGAACTATTATCATAAGCACCTCCAATCATTATAGTGTGAAGAACATAAAGGAAAAAAATCAACTTATAAAGAGAGTGTTCCAAAATTATTTTTTTGATTAAGATTAAATTTGGAAATGAAATTCCTTCTCTGAATGACTACTATTATAGAGTTAAACATCTTGATGAAGGTATTTTAAAGTTGCTGTTAGAGAAGACAGGGCAGCACTTTGCTAGGAAAAACAAAGATAATATACAATGCTACATAGCAGATGAAACAAGTTTTGCCAATGGAGATATTTATAGCCTTAACTGGAGACGAGGAACAGAGATAAAAAGTGTTAAATCTGTAAGTAAATCTTTTGAAAAATAAAGTGTGGTAGTGACATAATTCTTTTGTGAGTGAGGATTTGGAGAAGATAAAAGAAAAAATAGGTGTTTATCAGCTTGATAAAGGGACTCGTGAGAAGTTGTTTAAGGAGTTTCAAAAAAGTGGTGGTCGTGTTCTAAGCGAAAGAGAATTGATGAGACAAAAGTTAAAGCAGAAGTTGAATTCAGAAGAAGTTCCACCACGGGTACGGAGAAATGTTACTGCTGTGAAACAACAGAAGGTTAAACAATCAGCTACTATAAAACCTACGCAATTGTCTCAAAAGCAATTTAAAGGTGATTTTGTTCAAAAAGCAAAGGAGGAGAGTGTAAATATAACATTCTTGGACAGGGTAAAGGTATATTTGGATGCCTATTTTTCTAATCTTATAAAGCTTTTTTCTGGAAATTTAAAAACTAAGTTTATAGAGGAAACTGCCAAGACATTGAAGGAGGCTTTAGTTGACTTGAGGTTAGTTTCATACATTATGACTTCAAAGGACACTAACATAACGAATGCCGTTAAGAGAACTCTTAACCAGATTCATCCTTTTGCGTTTGAGGTTTTGTATAGATTGTCAGAGATTTATAGGGAAGATGTTTTTAACAAGCTAGAGAGGTTGTATAAGATAGAAATTCAGACTAAAGAAGGTATTAATCCTAGGGAAGTAAAGGAGGAGTTATCGTATATATTCAAAAAGCTATTGATGCTTTATCCATTTAGGGAAACAGCGAAGGTTTTCGTTCAAGCAGCAGTGAAATCTATCTCTCAGTATCTTCAGAAAAGTGAGGTAACTAATGTGAGTTCGCTATTTATTAGGTCTTGGAATTTTGTTTTTGGGTATTATTTTGACAGAATTTATAGAGTTGTTTCGTTGATTATTGGTAAAGAATTGCCATTGACATCAGGGTACTTGATGAAGTTTTTGGGTGTGACGGAGGAGGACTATATTGGGTACCTTACGGAGAAAAAGGGAATTGCCGAAATAGTGGAGGAAAAGAAGGAAGAGAAGAAGGAGGCTCAAGAACAGGCTAAAGAAAGGAAAGAAGATATTTTAGAAGAGAGCTTAGAGCTTATTAACTCAATAAGGATTAGAGAAATCCAGAAGATTATAAGGAATCAAGAGTTTGAAGTAGAGGAAAATGATAAGGTATTTATACTTGAGGCGATTATAGAATTTTTTGAGAGGCACATTTTCCCCGTTTTGTTCTCGAGGGCTAAGTATTCTGTTGTTTTTGACGGTGCTAGAACACTTGATATAAAAAAATCCTTTGAAGATGTATATGTTAATGTTGTTTCTTTACGGGAGAAGATGAATGACTACTATAAGGTTGTTTTGGATTGTAAGACGATAGAGTCTGATCCGATGGTGCCGGTTGCTCGTAAAGCTAGCCTACTTAACAATAGGAATATTGAGAGGTCTAGACTTTCGTATGAAATAAGAAAAAGTGCGGTTGAGATTTTTGGTAGGATGAAGAATCTTTTAGAGATAGTGCTTTCAGATTATAAGACTGAGCAAAAGATACTTATCAATCCTCAAGAAGAAATAGAATTTAAGAAGGTGCCTCTTAAAGATATAGAGGAGGAGAAGAACATATTTGAAGGTGAAAAAGTAATAGATGCCTTAGTGAAGATTCATAAGTTCTTGAATGGTTTAATATTCTTGCTTACGGATGGTGATTTAGGAGGAGCTAATACTAAGCTCGAAAAGCCTGTATACTTAAAAGAATTTTAGTTAATCAATTCTATAGTGTGAACCTATGCTTTTTTTGTTTGCCCATGCTGATAGAGCAACTATGTAACCTGTCTGTATAGCATTTCTTAGTTCTATTATGTCCCTGGATATTTTTGCTTCTTTGTAAAAGTCTTCTATTTCTAGTTGGAGGTTTTTTATGTCAACTAACGATCTTTTGAGCCTTTTTCTAGTTCTTATAGGTCCTACATAGTTCCACATAATAGCTCTCAGTGTATTCCAATCCTGTTTAAGTAAGATTGAGTCAGCTTCTTCGGTACCTGTGTCTACCCATGGTTCTATCTCTGGGAATTCCTTGAAGATTTCTTTCTCTATGTTTTCTACTATGAATTTAGCTAAGTAGTGTCCAAATACGACACCTTCAAGTAGTGATGTACTTGCTAATCTGTTAGCTCCGTGTAATCCGTTACAAGCCACTTCTCCGACTGCAAACAACCTTTTTATGTTTGTTTTGCCGTAGATATCAGTTTTTACTCCACCGCACTGGAAGTGAAAAGCTGGTACTATGGGTATAAGGTCAGTACTCATGTCAATTCCTATGCTTTCTAGGGTTTCGTATATTGTTGGGAATCTGGATTTTAGCTTTTCTTTGGAGCCTATCTTGGATGCATCTAGGAAAGCGCATTCTTGCCCAGTGGAGGTAAGTTCTGATATTATACCTCGGGTAACCACATCTCTTGGAGCTAATTCTCCCCTAGGGTCAAACTTGAATAAAAATCTTTCACCTTTATGATTTACAATGATTGCTCCTTCACCTCTTAGCGATTCAGAAAGTAAGAAATTCTTCTTTAGGGGATGGTATAAGGTTGTTGGATGGAATTGTGTATACTCCATGTTTATCAGTTCTGCTCCTGCTCTGTATGCCATTGCATACCCGTCACCTGTTTCTATCTCAGGATTTGTGTTAAAAAGGTATACTTTTCCCATTCCTCCTGTTGCTAAGACTGTAGCCTTTGCTGTTATGTTTTTTACTACTTTATTTTTCTCATCGTATACATATGCACCTAGACAAGTTTTGTCTTTGTACATTCTCAGCGGATCTTTGGAATGGAATTGCCATGTTATTATGTCTATTGCTATATGATTTTCTAGGATAGTTATGTTTTTGAATTTCTTTAGTGATTCTATTAGCTTTGTTATTATTGCTTTACCTGTTTTGTCTCCAGAGAATATTATCCTTCTTATGGAGTGTGCTCCTTCTTCCGTGAATTCAAGATTTCCTTTTTCATCTCTATAGAATTCTACTCCTATTTTATCTATTAAGAAATCTTTAAGTATTTTAGGACCTTCGAATGCTACGATTTTTACTGCTTCTGGATTGTTGACCCAGCTTCCAGCTTCCATTATGTCCTTATATAATAATTCAGGTGAATCTGAATCTCCTTTGTATACAATCCCACCTTGTGCGTAGTGCGTGTTGCCGTCATCTTCTAGAGTTCCTTTAAGTACTACGACCACATTAAGACCAGCTTCAGCTAGTTTATAAGCTATAGTTGCTCCTGCTATCCCTAAGCCAATTATTAGAATATCCGTGCTTACAAATGTCTCATCCATAAGATTTTAATATGATACTCATATGAAAATTTAAAAATCAAGAAGAGGTTTCACCTCTTTTCACTTCCCAATTAATAAGAGAATACTATTAAGCGCGATGTGCTATCAAGCACTTTATACTAGGTGGCATAATGTGGTAAATAAGAGGGGACTAAGTCCTTGAGAGGGTCGTTATCTTTATAAGGTATTTTTAAGAAAAGTTGAGTTTCTTAGCAAGATAGGATGCGTATAACTAGGTTTGAATTTTCTTTTTATTATTATTATTATAATATAAATTAAGGTTTAAGGAGGGTGTTATGATTAGTGATCGTGTGAAGAGGGGTATAATTAGAGCACCGCATAGAGCTTTGCTTAAAGCTGATGGTTATACTGATGAAGAGTTAAGTAAGCCTTTTATAGCTATTGTGAACTCATTTACGGAGATTGTTCCTGGGCATATTCATCTTAGGACTTTAGCTGAAGCTGTTAAAAAGGGGGTATATGCTGCTGGTGGTACACCTTTTGAGTTTAACACTATAGCCGTAGATGATGGCATTGCAATGGGACATGAAGGAATGAAGTATTCGCTTCCTTCAAGAGAGTTGATTGCTGATTCTGTTGAATCTATGGCTATGGCTCATGCTTTTGATGGACTTGTTCTAATAACTTCGTGTGACAAAATAGTACCAGGTATGTTGATTGGAGCAGTAAGGCTTAATATACCCTTTATTGTTCTAACTGGTGGTCCTATGTACCCTGGTTTTGTGAATGGTAAAAGCTATGATTTAGTAGATGTCTTTGAAGCTGTGGGGCAGTATGAGGCAGGTAAGATAAGTGAGGAGGAATTGAGTAAGATAGAAGGTTATGCTTGCCCAGGTCCAGGTAGTTGTGCCGGTATGTTTACTGCTAATAGTATGGCGTGTATAGTTGAAGCTTTGGGTTTGACTCTACCTTATGGTGCTACAATACCTGCCGTAGATGCTGAAAGAGTGAGGCTTGCTAAAAAGATTGGTGAGAAGATTGTTGAACTTGTTAAGAATGATGTTAAGCCTAGGGATATACTTACGAAAGAAGCATTTGAAAATGCAATAATGGTAGATTTGGCACTTGGTGGCTCAACGAATACAGTTTTACACCTATTAGCGATAGCTAATGAGGTTGAGAAAGATTTTATAACTCTTGATGACTTTGATAGGTTGAGTTCGGAAGTTCCACATATAGCATCCTTGAGACCTGGTGGTAAGCATTATATGGTTGATTTACACAGAGCTGGAGGAATCTCAGCTGTTATGAAGGTTCTTGAACCTAAGATAAGGGATACCAAGACAGTTAGCGGTAAGACTACAAAAGAGATTGTTAGCCAAGTTAAGTATATAAATCATGAAGTTATAAAACCTTTAGATAATCCATGCCATCAGGAGGCAGGATTAAGGATATTGAAAGGTAATTTAGCACCTAATGGTTCTGTTGTAAAGATAGCTGCTGTTGACCCTAAGATGTATAAGCACGAGGGACCAGCTAGGGTGTTTGATTCAGAGGAGGATGCGGTTAAGGCGATACTGTCTAAGAAAATAAAACCTGGTGATGTTGTTGTTATAAGGTACGAAGGACCGGCAGGTGGACCTGGTATGAGAGAGATGTTGTCACCGACATCAGCTATAGTTGGTATGGGGCTTAGTGATAGTGTTGCACTTATAACAGATGGTAGATTCAGTGGAGGTACGAGAGGACCATGTATAGGCCATATTTCACCTGAGGCGATGGCAGGAGGTCCTATAGCACTTGTTAAAGAAGGAGATATAATACATATTGACATGATTACCAAGAGGTTAGACCTGAAGATAACCGAAGAGGAATTCCAAAGGAGACAGAAGGAGTGGAAGCAGCCAGAACCAAAGGTTAAACATGGTTATTTAGCAAGATACTCTAAAATTGTTTTATCAGCGGATAAAGGAGCAATTGTTAACTATTAGTTTTATAGAGGTGGCATACATGCCACCTCTATTTTAAAAATTGTTTCCTGAAGAGAAGAAATTTTAAATTTTGGTTTTTGCCTTAGTAAGTTATAAAAGGTGTTGTTCAATCATTCATAATTCTTATCAGGATTTTAAGTAAAAGGAGGTTTTATGAAGCCAAAGCAAATTTTTAAGATTTTTATACCTCTCATGCTTTTGTTTGCTGTTGGTATCATTTACGGAGTTGTTGGGGGGAAATTAGTTGAATATTTGGTTGCTGGACTTGTGTTTGGTTTGGTGACTTTACTTATTGAGAGGGTTATAACTAATGTTAAGTTTGACATAATTTATTCCTTTTTGGGAGGTATTGCGGGTTTTTACTTTGGTACTTTAGTTGACGAAATGCTTAAGGAACTTCTCGGGAGTAGTTACATGAACTTGAGGCTCTTCTGGGAAATTGCGTTTTCTTATATAGGTTTTTTTGCTCCTATATTTGTTCAAGGGTTGAAGCCTTTTTATATGTCTTCGGTTCAGCAATCTGTACAGCCAAGTGATGGAGAGGGTCCTTCGCCTTATAGGGTGAAGATTCTTGATACCTCTGTTATAATAGATGGAAGAATAGCTGAAATTGCAAAGACTGGTTTTCTTGATGGAGTTGTTTATGTCCCTAAGTTTGTTTTAGCTGAAATACAAATGCTTGCTGATTCCCAGGAGAATTTGAAGAGGAATCGTGCAAGGAGAGGTTTGGATATACTGAACGAGCTTAAGGACATTCCTCACATAAACCTTAAAATAATAACAAAAGACTATGAGAATATAAACAAGACTGATGAGAAACTTTTGAAGCTTGCTAAGGATATTAATGGTGCAATAGTTACAAACGATTATAACCTTAACAAAGTTGCTAAGATAGAGGGTATAAAGGTTCTCAACATAAATGATTTGGCTATGGCTTTGAGGCAAATATACCTACCTGGAGAAAAGATAAGAATACACATAATCAAAGAAGGTAAAGAAAAGAATCAAGGAATAGGGTATTTGCCTGATGGTACAATGGTAGTTCTGGAGAATGGTAGGGAGTACATGAATAAGGAAGTCCCTGTGAAAGTAACAAGTATACTTCAAACTTCTTCGGGAAGAATAATATTCACTCAGATTGATGAAGAGGAGATGAATATAGAAAAAGAAAAGCAGCAAGCAACATCTAGTAAAAAATCAAAGCAGAATTAAGCGAAGAAGCATTTTACTAAGTGATTATCATATTTTCTTTGAGTATTGGGCTTAAAAATATCGCACCTGCCTATTTCTGCTATAGGGCATCTATTAAAAAATACGCAGCCATTAGCTATTTCAGAAAAGTGGGGAACTCTACCTTGGAGAAAAGTTAATCTTTCGGGTTTGCTGTCTACTCTGGGGACAGAGTCTATGAGTAATTTAGTGTATGGATGCAGGGGAGATTCTATTATGTTGTTTGTGCTTCCTATTTCCATTATTTCCCCTGCGTACATAACGATTATTCTGTCTACTAATTCTTTAGCTAGCATTATGTCATGAGTAATGAATATTATAGATTTGCCTTCGGTTGTCTTTATTTTTTTTATTATACCTATTATTTCTTTTTGAACAGTAACATCAAGGGAAGTAGTTGGCTCATCGGCTATTATTAGCTTTGGCTTGAGTAGTAGAACTAGTGATATGGCTACTCTTTGTAGCATTCCACCGCTGAGTTGGTGTGGAAAACTTTTCAATACTCTTTCAGGATTTTGAATTTTCATACTGATAAGAAGTTTTTTAAATTCATCCAATGTACTACTGTACTCCATTTTGTTTGATTTTGAAATTAGATTGATTTGGTCTATTATTTTGAGTACAGGGTTTAAAGCAGTTAGAGGGTCTTGGAAAATCATTGATATCTTTTTACCTCTCAAATCTCTCGGGTCTTCTATTTTTTGCCCCTCGAAGTACATTTCACCTACTGCTTTCAAGGAGTCAGGAATAATACCTAGTATTGAAAGCATTGTTAGACTTTTACCTGAACCGCTTTCACCTATTATTCCTACTACTTCGTTTTCATGAACTTCAAATGAAATATCTCTTACAATGGTTTTGTTTGTCTCTTTATGAACTATTGAGAAATTACTCAGTTTGAGTAATGGGCTATTCACAAGAAAAATCTTAATCAATTGAAGATGTATTTTTCACATTCTAACTTTTATTAACTACTATAAGGTAGAGTATCTTTTTATGAGCTTTTCAATACAATCCCCCTACTTTGCTTTACTTTGTCTTAATTTTACAAAATTAGGTACATGCTTGAGGTTAGAAGTTTCCGAAAAACGTTTGCTGAGGTCAATTTGGAAGTTATGTACGAAAACTACGGGAATCTTGTTAAATTGAACAACGGTAAACTAATAATTCCTGTTATAAAGGCCAATGCTTATGGTCATGGTGCTGTTGAGGTTTTTAAATATTTTTATGAAAAAGGAATAAGAAGGTTTGCAGTAGCGTTTTTAGAAGAAGCTATTGAAATTTCTGAAGTAGGCAATAATGCTGATATTCTCATATTTTCCCCACTTGCACCGAGGGATATAGAATTTTTGGCTAAGTATGATATTTTTATACCTATTGTTAGTGATATCTCTTTTATTGAAGAGATGGAAAAGAGAGCTAGATCATTGGGTAAAAAGTTGAGATTTGGAATTGAAATAGACACTGGGATGGGTAGGCTTGGAGTAAATTACAGAGACTTAAAAAAACTTATTGAAGTTCTTGGAAATTTGAAGAATTTGGAGCTTACTGATGTGATGACGCATTTCCCTTCTTCTGATTTTGATAGAGAATTCTCGCTTTACCAAATTGGTATTTTTGATAGTGTTGTAGAAAAAATAAAAAGGGTTTTCCCAAACTTTTTTACTCATGTTTCCAATAGTGGAGGTGTTTTGAATATACCGGAGGCTTCAAAGTATGATTTTGCAAGGTGTGGATTGTCAATTTATGGTTATTGCCCTAACCTTGATTTGAGGGATAAGGTGCTCTTAAGAAATTCTATGGCTTTGAAATCTTATATAGCACTGAAGAGGTTTTTTAGGAAGGGTGAGAGTATAAGCTATAATAGGACATACTTTATGGAGAAGGATGGTTTTGTTGGTGTAGTGCCTTGCGGTTATGCTGATGGTATAACGACTTTGCATTCTAACAAAATGAAAGTTTTGGTTAAGGGTTTGGAGTGCCCTGTTGTAGGTAGGATAACTATGGACTACATGATGGTTTTGATTCCTAGTAGTATAGATGTCGGTGATGAGGTTTTGATATTTGGTGAAGATGAGCAAGGAGGTATAAGAGTTGAGGAATTTGCTATGAGTGTAGGTATGATACCTTATGAGGTTACCTGTAACATTTCGAAGAGAGTACCTAGAGCTTACAGGGGATAGTTATATCTGTTTTAGCCATTTTGTTAATTCGTTCCTGTCAATAAGAATTATAGGTCTGTTTTCGGAATATCTCATTGCTTTTGGGGTGAATTTTGATACTGTTATACACATTCCTTTTAGGGCGTGTAAAGTTTTTACTCTTTCAACGATAAATGATAGTACGTCGTCATCTACAGGGTCGCCGCTTCTTGAGACAACGACAAATACTTTACCTTGTCTAACATTAGCCCATCTTCCAGCTTTCTCTAGTGCTATCATGTGCACTACATTGTCGTTAACTATTTTACTATCTATCACATCGTAGCCCATCTGTGATACAACTTTTTGCGAGAGAATTTCGAAGGTGGAAGTTGAGCAAGTGACAAAGTCCTTTAACTTATCATCCATCCTCAAGTCCGAGTATTTCATCAGTTTTTCTTGAACATCAAGGTAATTAGGTCTATATTGAGCTATTCTTTCCCATTGTTCTATTGCTTCAAGTATCATTTTCCTTGATTCATAGACGGAAGCTAAAGCATACCTTATAGCTATTGTTACGTTGTTTTCTTCGTTAGCGTATTTTAATGCTCTTTGGAATTCTGAAATTGCCTTGTCTAGGTTTCCTGTTTCAGAGGCTATTAAAGCTATTTGATATATTACTTTGATTTTAAGGGAATTATCAGGTGTGCGTTCAGCTATTTCGAATTCTTGCATTGCTTTTGATAAATTATTCATAGACTTGTATATAAGCCCAAGGTAGTAGTGTGCTTCGAAATTTTTAGGATCATTTTTTATACAGTTAGAGAATGCTGACAGTGCATCGCCGTACCTATTCATGTCCATATATATCTTACCAATATAAAACCAAGCTTCAGCATACGAAGAGTTGACCTTTACTGATTTTTGGAGGTAATTCAGAGCATTTTCTCTCATTCCCCTATCGTAGAATATTTTACCTATGTTGAATAGTGCTTTGTAATCGTTTGGATCCATTTTTGATATTAGTAAAAATTCTTTTTGAGCTTCTTCTAACTGCCCGAAAGAGAGGTATATATCTGCCATTCTGTATCTTGCTTGCTTTTCAGTTGCTTGAGAAGAAAATTTACCTAGTGCTAATGCTTGCCTATACTCAATTAATGCTAAATCTTTTTTGCCTGTTGCGTAATAGCAATCTGCTAAGTAAAGGTGAGCTAGAGCATTTTTTTCATCCTTCTTTATATACTCTTCAAGGTCTGCTATTGCACCGTTGTAGTCTTTTTCATCTATTTTCTTTTTTATTATGTCTAGCCTAAGGGGTTGCATCAACGATCTGAAAAGGTAAACAACTAAGAATCCGATTATTACAGCAGCAATTGCTCCTAATATTAGGATATCCTCCATCTTCTCCCTCTTTAAGTTATTATAAAGATTTCTTTTGTACTTAATAAAATATCGTTTTCTAATTTGGTGTTATTAAAGCAGAATTGTATCATTAAAGCGGTTTGCCTTATTGTACTATTTGATTTGTTTTTCAGAAAGTAGTTTTCTGGTATTCTTGAATTTGATATTGTTTTTGGTTAGGGTAATCCATTAGAATTACTTTCAGAGGAGTAGAATTTTACGATAATTTTCTTGAAAAGTTTTAAGGGGTGGAATGATGGTTAGGAAGTATTTCTTTGTTGGGATAGGTGGTATTGGAATGAGTGCCCTCGCAATGATTCTAAAAAGTAAAGGTTATGAGGTGATGGGTTCTGACAGACAGGATAGTGATAAGCTTAAGGAACTCGAGAGGCTAGGTATAAAAACTTTTGTTGGTCATAAGGAAGAAAACTTAGAGGATGATATGGATGTTGTTGTTTATACAAATGCTGTGCATGACGATAATCCTGAGCTTTCCAAGGCACGAAGACTTGGTAAGAAGATAATATCAAGGGCTGAACTTTTGGCAGAGATAGAAAAAGATTACATTTCTATAGGTGTGGCTGGGACTCACGGTAAAACTACGACTACATCCATGGTATCGAAAGTTCTTCTAGATGAGGGGTTTGATCCTACGGTGGCAAATGGTGGGAATTTGCCATACATTGGTGGTAATGCCAGAATAGGGAATACAAAGTATTTTGTTTACGAAGCTTGTGAAGCATTTGGTAGTTTTTTATATTTTCATCCTTTCATAGGTGTTGTGACTAGTATTGATAATGACCATGTCGCAGAGTATTATAAGACCATTGACAACTTAATGAACGCTTTTGTAACTTATATAAATAATGTTGATTCTGAAGGTAAGGTGATAATTAATGGAGATGACCCTCTGGCATTCGAAGCTATGATTAAGTCGGGACGTGTTGGTTGTATTACATATGGGATAAGAGATGGCAATAACTTGGTTGCTGATGCTATAAGCCTTAACAAACTTTCAACAGAGTTTGATGTGTTTTTCAACGGTTCTTTCATGGTTAGGATGAAGATAAATGTTCCAGGGATACACAATGTTTATAATTCTTTGGCTACTGTAGGTGTAGCTATATCGTTAGGGATTGACCCGAAAATTGTTGCTCAAAGCCTCAAGGATTTCAAAAATGCTGAAAGAAGGTTTGAAATCAAATTTGAAGATGAAAGGTTCACTATAATTGATGACTATGGGCACCACCCTTCAGAGATAAAAGCTACCTTGACTTCAGCTAAGAATTTGGGTAGGAGAAATGTTATAGCTTTGTTCCAACCTCATTTGTGGTCTAGAACATGGGCCTTGTATAGAGATTTTGCTCTAGCACTGAATATTGCTGATAAAATTGTTGTTACGGAAGTTTATGGTGCTAGAGAGGAACCAATTCAAGGCTTTTCGGCTAAGTTTATAGTTGATGAGTTAGTCAGGTTAGGAAGGAAAGAATCGGATGTTTTCTTTGTTAGAACTAAGGAAGAAGCGTTTGATTTGGTGTCTAGGTTGTTGGTGAATGATTCAGCCTTGGTGATTTTAGGGGCAGGGGATATAAACAAAGTCTTCCAAAGAGTTATGGAGTTGGTTAAAAAGTAGTTATGGATTATCTACGTAGGGGGCTTATCTTAGGCCTTAGAAAATATCAAAATTTATTCTTAGTTTTGGTTCTTTTGATTTTACCATTAGTTGTAGAGGATTATTTGTTGGTTTCTAAAAAATTGGACGACTTGGTAAGATACTTAGAAGTTAACAAAGTTTCTTCAACTAATATTATATCTCCAATAACTACTCGTTTTGTAAACGAGTATGAGTTAAGCAGTATTAAGAAGAATCTTCCTCTAATTGTCATTAGGGTTAGTAACATTGGGGATGAAGTTTCTGAGATTGTAGGATTTATAAATGAATTGGGTGGTTCTATTAGGGAGATCAAATTTACAAAGGATATTGGGTTTTTGATACTTAGTAAGATTCCTCAGAGAATACTAACCAATCTTGTTGAGGAGATATTACTAAATACGGCTATTATTGATTCTTATGCTCTGAGTAGCGAGTATTTACAGAAGATTCCTAACGTAAGAATACTAGTTAGTAATAGGTTTGTTGTGCCTAAGAGTGTGATTCTTTATCCTTTTAGGTCAGTTGAAGATATACAGAGTGTTATATATAGTGTAATAGGTAGTAGAGTTACTTCTGAGGTTATATATGCGTTTTCTTATGTTCTGTATAGTGTAGGTAAGCCAAATGTTAAGTTTGATGAAAAAGAGTACCAGAGCATAATGAAAGAGTATGTTAAATCTATTAAAGTTGAAGAGATTAATGTTTCAAAAGGTGATTTGATATTGAGTAAAGGTGAAACAATAGACGAGCAGAAGGTTTACTTGGTAAGAAGTTTTGTTAAAAATCTGAAGTTGGCGTACTTGGTAAATGATGCTTTGAAAGCAATTTTAGTTGTGTTCATAGTCTTTTTATCCGTTCTGCTTGTTTCAACATTTAAGGATGTAAGAAACCCTGAAATATTGTTGATAAATTCGTTTATACTGATGATTCCTTTGTATCTTCAAATACTTTTTGCTGATAAATTAGGTGATAATTCAGTGTTTTTATCTTCATTACCTCTCTTTGCGACTTTGAATAGCTTGATATGTGGTAGGAAGAGCACATTTGTTTTGTCTTTGCTTTACGCATTTTTGGTTCTGATATTTTTGCCTTTTGACTATTTCTTGGTTGTATACTGGGCTACTGTTTCACTTGTTGTGATTCTCCTTTCAGGTAATATTACGAGAAGGTATGAGTTTATATTTGTAGCTTTGATAGTTTCCGTTGTTATGATTTTGGTTATGGTTCCTTTGTACTATATTAATAACTTTGAATTAAGTAGTATTTATGGTATTTTTGCTGTTTCTTTTTTAAGTGCTTTTGCGAACATGATGTTGTTTTTGCTCATACTGCCGTTATTTGAATATTGGTTTAGGCTTGCTACTCCGTTTATTTTGTATGAGTTAACAACTATAGAGCATCCGCTTTTGCGGATGCTTATGGAAAAGGCGCCAGGTACTTATCAGCATTCCCAGAATATAAGTATTTTGGCGGAGGCAGCTACTGAAGCCATAGGTGCTAATACACTTTTAGCGAAAGCAGGTGCTTTGTATCACGATATAGGTAAAGTTTATAACCCTGATTACTTCACTGAAAATATCGGTGGTAAGACAAGGGAAGATGTGAATATATACCAATATACAGAAATAATAAAGTCCCATGTTCCTAAAGGTGTTGAATTAGCTAGAAAGTATAGGCTCCCTAGGGAAATAGAGAATATGATTTTGGAACATCACTCAAATAGCTTGATAAAATATTTCTATCAGCAGGCTTTTAAAATCTCTCCTAATGTTGACTCTGAATTCTTCAGGTATCACAATCCCAAACCAAGGTCAAAAGAATCAGCTATACTGATGCTTTGCGATGTGATAGAAGCAAGAACTAGGTCAGAGGGAGAACTTTCTTACGAAAAGATAGACTATATAGTTGATGATGTTATTTCTTCCAAAATAATTGAAGGGCATCTAGATAATAGCAAGTTAACTCTGTTTGAGATAAGCAAAATAAAGGAAGCTCTTAAGAAGGCTCTAAGGTCTCTGTATCATCAAAGAATAAAATATGCTTAATTCGTTTGTAGATACTTTTGCTTTTTTACATCTTCAGGATGCTTGCTTTAACAATGTTTAAGGTATAAGTATTTTTATTGAAGAGAGGCATAGCCTCTCACTTAATTAAATGCTTTTAGTAATTGGGGTTTAAATTGTTCTAAGAAGTGGAGAGGGGCTGAACCTTTTATTGATAGGTAGGTTTAGTATTTTGGGCTTAGGGGTGTTTAAAATATTTTTTTGTTTAAATGTTCCCAAGAGTTTAGTTAGGTTTGGCACAGTTTGAAAAAATCAATAATTGACATTTAATCTTCGTTAGGAAAGTTTAACTTGTTATTGGGAGGTCTAATGAAAGAGAAGGTCAATATATTGTGTGCAGATGGATTTTCGAAAGTAGGGCTAGATATATTCTCATATTATGAGAATTTTAATGTTAAGGTTAATGAGAAGATGAGTAGGGAGGAATTGCTTGAGAAGATAGGTAACTATGATGTGCTTATTGTGAGAAGCTCTACCAAGGTTGATAAAGAAGTTATAGATAGAGGTAAGAGACTCAAAATAATAGCTAGGGCTGGGGTAGGGTTGGATACTATTGATGTTGACTATGCGACTGAGAAGGGAATAATAGTTATGAATTCTCCCACGGGTAATGTTATTTCGACAGCTGAACACACGTTAGCTATGTTATTCTCTCTTGCTAGAAAAATTCCTTTTGCTCATATGTCAATGCTGCAAGGTAACTGGGATAGAAAATCTTTCAGAGGTGTTGAGTTATTTAGGAAGAAAATAGGTGTTATTGGTTTGGGCAAGATAGGAAGTGAGATATCCAAGAGATGCTTGGCTTTGGGTATGGAAATTTTAGGGTATGATCCTTTCATTTCTGATGAGAAGGCTGCATCTTTGGGTGTCAAGCTTGTGTCTCTAGAAGAACTTATTAAGGAATCTGACTTTATAACCATACATGTACCTTTGACAGATTCAACCAAGAATTTGATAACGAAAAAAGAGATAGAGAAGATGAAGCCTAATGTGAGGATAATAAATTGTGCTAGAGGTGGCATAGTCAATGAGCAAGACCTTGCTGATGCTTTAAATAGTGGTAGAATTGCAGGTGCTGCTGTTGATGTTTTCTCAAAAGAACCACCAGAGCCTTCAAACCCATTGCTTACAGCTAAGAATTGTATATTGACTCCTCACTTGGGAGCTTCAACAGAAGAAGCACAGGAAAATGTATCAATTGAAATATCTGAATCTATAGTGAAGTTCTTTAAAGATAATGTTATAGTGAACGCTGTGAATATGCCTTCTGTCAGTATACAGAAGTTTAATGAGCTGAGGCCATACATAGAGATGGGTGAAAAAGTTGGGGCTATACTTTCACAGCTCTCTGATGGTGGTGTTATCCAGTTGCTCATTTCCTATGTTGGCAACATTGTAAATGAGCCTGTGGAGATAATCACTAGGGCTATAGCTAAAGGATTCATGAAAAAAATTGTAGGTGAAGATGCTGTTAACTATGTTAATTCTCTACTTTACCTTGAATCTCAGGGGATAAAGTTGCTTGAAACTAAGGAAGAAGATAGCTTTTCAGTTTTTTCAAATATAGTAAGGTTTGGTTTTGTCAGTAAGACGAAGAAAGAGGAGATATGGTATACAGTCTATCCTCACAACGAAACTAAAATAGTCAGGATAAACAATTATTACCTGGAACTTGACCCTTCCGATTATATGGTTTTTCTAATGAATTATGATAAGCCGGGAATTGTTGGTTTCATCGGAACTGTATTAGGAGAGGCTGGTGTTAATATAGGTGAAATGAAGGTAACCAGAGCAAGAAAAGGTGATAAAGCTCTAACGATAATAACTGTTGATAACCTACCGCCTCAAGATGTTATCGACAGGATAAAGTCTAATCCGGATATATTGGAGGTTAGACTTATAAAATTATAGATGAAGCTTTTTATAGTTGAGTCGCCTGCCAAAGCTAAGACAATAAACACATACCTTGGTAAGGAATTTGTAGTTGTTGCTACTATGGGGCATATAAAGGATTTGCCCCGAAAAGAAATGGGTATAGATTTTTCTACTCTTGAGCCGAGGTATGTGTTTTTACCAGGTAAAAAGAAAATAGCAACTAAAATCGTTGAAATTTCCAAAAAAGCTGAAGAAATTTTTTTAGCTTCTGATAAGGATAGAGAAGGTGAAATAATATCTTACCATGTTAAGGAACTTGTTTGGAAGTACAATAAAAATGTAAAGAGAGTTGAGTTTGGTGAAATAACTAAGAATGTGATTCTTGAAGCAATTAAATCGCCTAGGGATATCAATATTAACCTTGTCAACGCTCAGAAGACTAGAAGAATGCTTGATAGGTTGGTGGGTTATATAGTAAGCCCTATTCTTTCAAAAAGTTTGGGAAGGGAGTTAAAGAAGAGGTTAGCTCTTTCAGCTGGTAGAGTTCAATCACCTGCTTTAAAAATTCTGTGCGATAGGGAGTTGGAAATAAAAAACTTTGTTCCTACCCTCTACTACGATGTTTTTATACTATGCCAAAAAGAAGGGAAAAGTTTTAGGTTGAAATTAACAAGTCAGCAAGCTCATGGTAAAGTAGTTTATTTTTCTTCTGAGAATAGAATTGATGAAAATAAACTTAAGGAGATAAAGGAGAAAGTAAGACTTTCTGAAATTTATGTTAGAGACCTTAAGATTCAAAAAGATAGGATTATCCCTCTGCCTCCTTTCAAGACTAGCACACTTCAGCAAGATGCATCTACAAAATTAGGTTTTTCACCTAATAAGACAATGGCTATAGCTCAAGAGCTATACGAAGGTATGAATGTTGATGGTGAGTTTGTTGGACTTATAACCTACATGCGTACAGATTCAGTGAGAATTTCAGATTATGCTCTTAATAAAGTTAGAGACTTTATCAAAGAAAGGATAGGTGAGGAATACTTAAGCCCAAATCTTAGAGTTTATGAGAACAAAGGCACTTCTCAGGATGCACACGAGTGTATAAGACCTACGGATGTTTATAGAGTGCCTGCGATGTTAAGGGGAAAGATACCGGAGGATCATTATAAGCTTTATGACCTTATATGGCGTAGGTTTGTTGCTTGCCAGATGAAAGATGCTGTTTTGTTGGTTACTGATGTTTTGGCTAGTGATGGAATTTACAACTTCACGGCTAGAACTAAAACTATTCTTGAGAAGAATTTTATGAATTTCTATCCTCATAGTGTTCCTGATGATGTTTTCTTGCCAAAGTTAGAAAAAAATGAGAAGTTGGATGTTTTGAAGTTGGAATACGAAAAAAAGTTTACTCAGCCACCACCAAGATATACAGAGGCAACTTTAATTAAAAAGCTTGAGGAAGAAGGAATTGGTAGACCCTCAACATACGCAACTATAATATCAACTCTACTGGAAAGGAAGTATGTTGAGAAAAAAGCTAAGTCTCTCGTACCTACTGAATTGGGTTTTAAGGTTTATGAATTCCTCAAAAAAACATATCCGGATGTTGTAAATCTAAAATTCACCTCTTATATGGAATCACTTCTAGATGATATAGAGAATGGTAAGATTAAGGATTGGAAAAATGTTTTGCTTGAAATGGTAAAGAAGGTTATTCCATCTTTTGTACCAAAAAGCTAAAGTTCCTAAGCTGTTTATAGGCTCTTATGTGTTCCATCACAGAATGGTTGGTTCTTGGTATATTTGCATCCACACAAAGAAATTGTTTTCTTTTCATTAACTTCAAACTTCATAGGTTCGAACCCTGTTCCAAAGTGTGACCCATCGCAGAACGGTTGGTTTTTTGATCTACCACATCTACACCAATAATATGTTCCAGGTTCAAGTTCAATTTTGTATGGTGCTTTCTGAGCTATAACTGGTTCCATATTATACCTCCTTTTTATAAATATAAAAATTTCCTTATTGGTTTTTCAACATTATTTGATTTCAGTTAGAAGGATTTGAATTTAAATCAGATACAAGATACTTTAAGCACCTTGTGCTAAA
>Ga0308410_1000330_pt1 | contig 24971 bp, 16 predicted proteins | sample HotsprOSTMatCore_FD_203467 | JGI IMG/M metagenome (GOLD analysis project Ga0308410, IMG submission 203467) | Hot spring phototrophic mat microbial communities from Octopus Spring, Yellowstone National Park, Wyoming, United States -... | ecosystem: Environmental > Aquatic > Thermal springs > Hot...
GCATATTGCCTCCGGGGAAATACCTGAGAAGTCAAACCGCTGGCAGCGGGAAAGGATAGTTGGAGGCACCTTGTTTGGTTCGGTGGTGCATAGGATGAATTTCACGTGAGGGGGAGGCTCTTCCAGGGTCTTCAGTAGGGCATTGAAGGCCTCCCGGGTGAGCATATGAACTTCGTCGATAATGTAGACCCGGTACCGAGCCCGGGAGGGGCGAAGAGTAGCGTTTTGGCGAAGGGCTCGGACCTCCTCGATTCCGCGGTTGCTGGCCCCGTCCACTTCCAGCACATCGATGTCACTACCGGCGGCAATGTCTTGGCAAATCGAGCACACATTGCACGGGTCTGCAGTTGGCCCTTTCTCACAGTTTAATGCCTTGGCCAGTATTCTGGCCGCACTGGTCTTCCCCACACCTCGGGCACCGGTGAAAAGGTAGGCATGTCCCACTCGACCGGTGGTGACCGCATTTCTTAGGGCTCGGGCCACATGCTCCTGTCCGACAAGCTCGTCAAAGAGTTGCGGCCTGTATCGACGGGCTACCACCTGATAGTGTGCCCGATCCAGCCGGTTTTCGGGACCCGTTTGGGAGATCCCCGGGTCCGGGTGGACGGTGACTAGAGGGCTGTTCTCGGCCATTGCCTTGGAACCCCCAAAAGGAGGATTGGCGGTACAGTTTCTACGTTAGGTTTCCGAGAAGGACAGCGGCCCCCGGCGAGGAACCCACCACACATGAGGATGACTACTTATGGCTGCTGGCTTTCGCCCCTGACCAGGTTCGTAGCTCCCCATTGTGGGGGCCCCTCGCCGGAGGCCGCTTCCTTCATGCTTTACCCGATCGCAATTATCTTCCGAACGGTAAATGGCTAATGAAACCGTCGGGGAAATTGATTTAATGAAACCCCTAACCCTTCTTGCTTTCCCTGCTGCCTCACACTTGTTTGTACGGGATGGGGCTCCAAATGTCAAACCTCTCGGCCTGAGTTACTCGTGATAACAAGAAGCGAGACTCGTGATAGAATCCCCTCCTGATGGTATACGCATTGCCTGGAAAACTTGCAACAACATAATTCACGAAACTCTCGGAGGGGCTCCCTCCGCCAGCGTTCGTTGCCTGGCTGGGAGACCGAGTTTATTTTCGGCCAAAACTACTCACTATCGCTAAGTTCCAGGTTCATCCCAAAGCTTCCCTGTGTGCCAAATGGCCATGCCTTTTCAGGAGAGCACCCTCCCTCCTTCGGGACACGATCGGAGCCTTCGAAAGGCGAGTCTCACCTTCTCCTGTGATCCGAAAGACCGTTCGAGTTGTTAAGGAAAATCTTCGCAACTACCGAAAAATTTACATTTTTTGATGCAATTCTCCCGGAAGAGAATTAGTGCAATTGTGTTGGAAGAGAAAATGAGAAACTGATTGGTGGGGCCGAGGTCCGAACGAGCGTTATCCTGTTGCCTTGGCAACCCGCTCCCACCCGGTTCTCCTACCCAATCTTCAGACTTTGCTTTGCGTTTGGATCGGTTTCCACGGCCGATGAATGAATGACTGGCTTCCCTCGGTCAGACAACCGCAAGGGCGGGCACAACCGCGTTAGAAGCCTTTTGCACCGATTCCTCGAACCGAATCGGAACCATTTTATGATTACGAAAATGATAATCTTCGCCGAAGAAACATTCCTTTCGTCCTACTTAGTAGTTGGCGGAGTCTCTTGCTAAACGATTGCAAAGTTGGGGTTTAGGATCGCGGAGAGGTATGTTGCCACCGGGGGAATGGGACCCCTGACAAGTGCTGCAGATAAAATGCGGTGGGCATGGGATGGCGTTGGGAGGCTGACCTGTTAAACTCGGAAAAGGAAGCTGTTGGTTGAACATCACCGATAAATTCCGCCGGTGGGAATGGGGGATGATACCGAGGGCTTCCAAGCGTCTCCGTTGGTGCGGGGTGGTTTTTCCGGAAACATTGCGGTTTTGCCGAGTTTTGGGGCATAATCCAAAAAATGAGGTCTATTGAAGGCTGGGAAGTCCTATCGGCCCCTCGCCAATTATTTGAACGGGGCTCCAGATTTTGCCTGCACTTTCGCCAGCCGGTCGGTTGACAACAAGGGCGTTCCAACCGCCGAGAAAGCCTACGTTCAGAAAGCCACAACTCCCCGCAAAAGTTAGTAGGCACCGTGATTCTGGTTAATCTCAGCAGGCCCTTTGGGGGGTGGTCATTCGATTTGGGGGCACGGTGCCGAAGGGTACACGGGATTTTGTCCGTTCTGACCGGCAAGCCTATCCTCTTCTCCGGATTTATAACTGAAGTAGTTAAGAAGGTGTGCGATCGGGGAGGAATGGTCGCGAGAAAAGTATGCAGCCCTTGGGTAGACAAAAGGTATCGGTTAATTCGAAAATCAATTTGGAAATCAGAATTTATGTCTCAGTCCCGGTTTAATGGCCTTTTGTACTCGATTGATTGCAACCTAGGCCCTCGGGGCTCGGGCATGCCAGGTAGGGATCAAATTTTCTGTGGGCCGCCAGGGATAGGGATAACAGGTGGAGGTCTTGCTGCACTATGACTACTCAGACGGAACATGCAATTTCCCCGACGCGGGCGGAAGATTACCCAGAATGGTATCAGCAGGTAGTCCGGGCTGCCGATTTGGCAGAAAATGCACCCGTCCGGGGGTGCATGGTGATTAAGCCTTGGGGGTATGCCATTTGGGAGAATATTCAGAGGATTTTGGATGCCAAATTCCGGGCCCTCGGCGTACGAAACGCCTATTTCCCGCTTTTTATTCCGCTTAGCTTCCTTGTTAAGGAAGCCAAGCATGTTGAAGGTTTCGCCAAGGAGTGTGCGGTCGTTACCCACCATCGTTTGGAGGCCGATGGCCAAGGGGGACTACGCCCAGCGGCACCGTTGGAGGAACCTTTGGTCGTTCGACCTACCTCCGAGACTATTATTGGAGCGATGTTTGCGAAATGGATTCAGTCTTACCGAGATTTGCCGTTATTGATCAATCAGTGGGCCAACGTCGTCAGGTGGGAAATGCGGCCCCGCCTTTTCCTTCGCACTGCGGAGTTTCTATGGCAGGAGGGGCATACCGTCCACGCTACGGCAGAGGAAGCCATGGCCTTTGCTCGCACAATTTTGGATCTCTACGCCGAATTTGCGGAGCAGTACCTTGCAATCCCGGTCATAAAAGGCGAGAAGACGGAAAGCGAACGTTTCCCAGGCGCGGTCGCGACTTTCACTATCGAGGCAATGATGCAAGACCGGAAAGCCCTTCAGGCTGGCACCTCCCACTTTCTCGGTCAGAATTTTGCCAAGGCGTCCGAAATCAAGTTTTTGGGACCGGCAGGTCGGGAAGAATATGCCTGGACCACTTCATGGGGGGTATCTACGCGGCTAATCGGCGGTATCGTGATGACTCACGGCGACGATGACGGGCTCATCGTACCGCCGAAGGTGGCTCCAGCCCATATAACCATCTTGCCGGTGATTCACAAAGATGAACATAAGTCGACTGTGCTCGAGTTCTGCTATCGCGTAAAAAGGGAACTGGAGGCTCAAAGATTTGATGGCCAGCCTGTCCGGGTTGAGCTAGACATGCGGGAGATGCGAGGAGGTGACAAAGTTTGGGAGTGGGTCAAAAAAGGTGTGCCTATTCGCTTGGAGATCGGGCCGAGGGATGCGGCTCAGGATGCTGTGTGCATGGGCCGGCGGGATAAACCTCCCCGGCACCGGGAAACAATTCCCCGCTCGCAATTTGTGGTTAAGATCTCCAGCCTACTGGCGGAGATTCAAGAGAATCTTTTGGCCCGGGCAAAGGCTTTTCGTCATCAGCATATCGTGGAAATAAATTCGCGAGAGGAGTTTTACGACTTTTTTACCCCCAGGGACCCTGAAAGCTCGGAGATCCACGGCGGGTTTGCCCTGTGTCATTGGGGTGGGGAGCGGGAAGTAGAGGAAAAGTTGAGAGAGGATCTCCAGGTTTCCATCCGGTGTATCCCTTTGGATATGCCGGCCGAACCTGGAACCTGTCCTTTCACCGGTAGGCCGAGTCCTCAACGGTTGCTCTTTGCAAAGGCCTACTAGATTGGCCCCATGGGGGCAACGAAATTTGTGCTTGGCCAAGATCCGATAATCGGGGTTCCTCCGGGGGAATTGGAGCCTCCGACTTTCCAGGGACAAGTTGTCAATATCTGCGGTGATGCCGACCGAGGCTTGTCGAGGCAGGAGGAGAATGAGGCCGTTTCCCGCCAAGGTTAGGGGGACTTCGGTTTCCCTTACTTCTCGCCAAATGGAGAAAGCTGCGTTAGCACCATAAGAGAGGGGTTTTGTCTGAATTCAGCAGCCGAGTATGGAGTTCTTCGACTATTCCGCCGCCCTGCGTTTTTTAGAGTCGCGGATTAATTACGAGGCGACTCGTAATTTGCCCTATCGGTCCCAGTGTTTCAAACTCCAGCGGATGGAAGACTTGTTGCAGCAGGTAGGATCTCCTCACAAAGGTTTGAAGGTGGTGCATATTGCTGGCACGAAGGGAAAGGGTTCCACAGCGGTAATGGTAAGCTCGATCCTCCGGGAGGCGGGATACCGGGTTGGATGTTTTACCTCTCCTCATTTGGAGACTGTTCTGGAACGGCTGACCAAAGACGGAGAAATGTGCAGCGAAGAAGAGTTTGCGGAGTTAATTTATCGGCTCATTCCCGCCGTGGAGCAGGTGGACAGGAGAGCCCCGACGGGGGGTTATCTGCATGGGCCAACCTATTTTGAAATTGTCACTGCTGCCGCGTTCCTGTGGTTTGCCCAACATCAAGTGGACTTTGCCGTGCTAGAGGTGGGGCTCGGAGGGCGTTTGGACGCTACAAATGTGTGTTCCCCCGCGGTGGCGGCTATCACAAGTATTAGCATGGACCACATGGAACAGCTCGGTTATTCGCTGGCCTCGATCGCCAGGGAAAAGGCGGGCATAATCAAGCCAGGAATCCCCACAGTGAGTGGCGTGCCAGCTGGTGAGGCCCGGGAGGTTATTGAAGCTGTGTGCACCCAGACGGGCAGTCCTCTAAGACAACTAGGGCGGGATTTTTGGTATGTTCTCCACAAGCCTAGCGAAAACGACGCAGAAAAATATCCGGGAAATACCAGGTTCCTCGGACCCACGTTTGACTTTGTGAGGGTGGGCGATTGGGTTACCCGAAAGGGCTCAAAACCTTTCGGCCACAAAAAAAGCATGGCCGGAGGTTCCTCTGTAGAATGGGTGCTCGAAAAGCTACAAGTGCCCCTCTTGGGCCAACATCAGGCGGCCAATGCCGCTGTCGCAGTGGCAATTGCTGCCGAGCTTGCGGGCCAAGGGTGGGCTATCGATGACCAAGCCATCCGGCGAGGGTTACTGAATGTCCGCTGGCCCGCTCGGTTAGAAGTTCTCCATCCCCGGCCCTTGGTGATCCTGGATGGGGCCCACAACGGAGCCTCTATGGAGGCAGGAGTTCGCACCATTCGCGAGTGTTTTGGGCCACGCCCTTTGTGGGTCCTCTTCGGTACAAGCCGAGACAAAGACTTCAGGGCAATGCTGGAGATCCTCTTGTCGGAGTCTGAGCTCCTAACGTTTACCCAATATTCGTCAACGGGCCGGGCTATGGCTGCGGATGACCTCTTCGCCTCGGCCTGCGAGCTGGGGGCAAAGGAGAAAAAACTTTGGGTGAACCCCGAACCTGTGGCGGCTTGGCGGGCCCTTTTGCCGCAGGTTCCCCCTCATGGAATCCTTTTAGTCACAGGTTCCCTTTTTTTGGCCGGTCGGCTCCGCAAAATTATGATCCAGGATTTGGTTGAGTATAGCATGGGACCCCCGAGGGCAGAATAGCGGAATGGCAACGGTGAACAAGGCCCGACGCCAAGCCGAGATTTTTTCAAGCGGCTTTTTGTCCTAGTAGGGGCTCCTCCCCCAAGATGCTCTTTGCTTTCGGGGGTGTGTCTTTCCAGCGGCGGTGAATCCACCAATACTGTTCTGGCCTCCCCCGAATGGCTTCTTCGAGTAATGTGTTGTACCATTGCGTCAGGGAAACCATATCTGCGATTTGAGAGGAAGGTTTGGTGGGATCGAAAACGCCAGCTACTTTCAGCGTGAATTGAAAAGGTCTTTCCCCTCGGACCGCGTAGCATACCGCGAGGGGCACTCCTTGAGTCAAGGATAGAAGGGCGACCGCCTTGTGGGCAGATGCTTTTCTTCCGAAGAAATCCACAAAGCATCCTTTTGGTCCGGCGGACTGGTCGGCCAAAAAACCCACCACTCTGCCCTCGCGGACCAACCGATCCACCTGTTCCGTGGCTCCTTTTTTGGGTATGATCATCTGTCCAGATGCCGTCCGATATCGGGCAAGAAAGCGATCGAGGAACGGATTGTCGATGGGACGGGCCACACTGCATGGAGGAATGCCGAGTAACCCCAGAATATACCCCCCAATTTCGAAATTCCCAAAATGACCAGTGACCAGAATCACGGACCGGCCGGAGAGAATAACACGAAGTATGTCCCGATGGTCCTCTAAGCGGACAAAGTTTCGCCAATTGGTCTCATGGATCTTTCGAGTGGTCAAAAGGATCTCGTAGCCCAAGAGGAAAAGGTGCTCCCACATTTGCCGGATGAGTTGGTGACGGAACTGGATGTCGTTTTTTGGAAAAGCGTGGGAGAGGTTTTCTTCCAGCACTGCTCGGCGAATCTGGAGTACATCGGCCGCCAGCCAAGCAAGGAATTTAGTAAGGCCCAAAACTATTTGGAGGGGGAGGGCTTCAGCAAGGGTAGCCACAGCCCGCACCGCAAGGTAGGCAAGATAGTCTGCAACCCTCCGGAAGAATTTCTGCTCCTTGGGGAGATCCTTTTCGACAGTCATGGGGCTAGCCGAATGTGACATCAATTGGATTGCAGACACCAGATCAAGCGGAAATCCATGGTTGTGGCTAGTGGCTCGTCTGAGGGCTTTCCCAACTTGAGTGATTTATCAAAGGGCCAGTAGCAGCTTACTCCGGGTAATGTTGTGGGAGTGCCTCAATCTGCCAAAAGGTCCCGGTGCCTGAAATATGGAATCTTTATGAAGGCTTGCCAGTATCGTATTAACTCGAGGCGAGAATCTAGTCCATTTTTACTGGCTCGGGCCGCTCTTTTCGGTTTCTTGATAGGGTGGGAGGTAGGATGTGGAGCTTCTTCGTAAGAGATCGCACCCCCGCACTCCCCACTCCCGCACGGGTGATGCGACAAAAGAGATGGCTTGGAGTAACGTGCCGGTATAGCTGGGGGTCTGGATGAGACCCTTAATTAGTGCAAACCGTTTAAGCAGGGGTTGATGGCCCCAGGGAGCTTTGGCTGGTGAACCTGGGGAGCTTCGATTGAAAATCCCTGGGGAGGGGATGAATCTCGGGGAGTGTCCTCGGAGGGTTCTGCCCACATGGAAGCGGGCGGTAATCGTTCCCTCCCCGGTGGCCTGAGGTCTGGTCCAGCAAGGCTGGGGCTTGGGCGAGAGCCCAAGATAAACCTCGTTAGCAGCTGGATAATTTAACGGTACCGCGAGAAACAAAGTTATCTTTCACCGAATTCGGCCGTCATGTTCGGCATCGCCAGGCGGCCATATGAACGCTACAGCAAGATGTGTGAAATTACAGCTTCGGAGAATCTGCCGAAGGAGGAGCTTTCCGAGTAATCTAAGAAAGATGCAGCACTTGCCACGGAAGCCTTCAGCAAAGGTAGCATCCCTTGCAGGACACCCGGTGCTCCGCGAAAGACCGGCGGAGTCCGCTCTGGCCAAAGGGAGTGCAGGCGAAAGACAGTTTGTTAAAAGGGTGGGTCCGCCGGTGCAACTGGCTGGCGGGGTCATAAAAATCAACTATTCCCCAGGTCGTTGGTATCCTGGGATGATACCGGAGATCTCTAACTAACCCGATAATATGCCCCCAAATGTGTAAAACAATTCACCCGACGATGGGGTACCCGCAAATCGGTGTTGCAGGACTTAACCCAGTGAGTGGCAAGGCTTTCCAAGGTGTTTTTGTTGACGGTTTCCGGCGAGCAGAAGGCACCAAGCCGTTGAGGAGTCCGGGTTGGACCGTCTACGGGTATAGCTTTTCCGTTGAGGTACCTGTCGTGAAAAAATCGGGAGAAATAGGAATGTAGGTAGACGGGGCAAGGAGGGTAGGAAAGGGACTTGTCCCTGAGGCTTCCGGGAGTGTTCATGGCTCAGCCTCGCGTAATCTCTACCAATTCGAGGGGACTCGGCAAAGCCTCCCTTGACACCTTTGCTAAATGGGGCCCAAACTGGGAAACACCAGCGAGAGGCGGAAAGTGTTACGCACAACCGGTCTTGCGAGGTTAGCTCTACAGGCGACCGCAATCCCACAATCCTAGCATTTGGAGGGTTTTAATCCCCCGGAGCCGGTGGTTTATCAAGCATTCAACGAGACTCGGTGGGTAAATTTTGATTGGGTTTGGATGGAAGGTCAGCAATGAGCGGTGGCGAATTGGATCCTAATGCATGGCGGAATCTTCTCAAGAGGCCGAAGCGAGGAGTTCCTGAGGGCCTTTGGGTCCGGTGTCCTGGCTGCCAGGCCACGGTCTTTCGCAAGGAGGTCGAAAAACGTCTCGGGGTATGCCCGGAGTGTGACTATCACTGGTATGTTTCCGCCCGCGAACGAATCCAACAACTTTTGGATGAGGGAACATTCGAGGAGTGGGATGCAGACTTGGAGCCTGCCGATCCCCTCGGGTTTGTTGACCGCCGACCGTACCAGGAGCGTTTAAGGGAGGAACAACAGCGGACGAGTCTAAAAGATGCCGCCATTGTAGGGACGGGGATGATTCGGGCCAGGCGGGTGGCTTTCGGTGTTACGGATTCGGCCTTCATTATGGGAAGTATGGGCTCGGTGGTGGGAGAGAAATTGACCCGGACGATCGAACGGGCAACAGAACAGAACCTGCCGCTAATTTTTGTTTCCGGCTCTGGCGGGGGGGCTCGAATGCATGAAGGGGCTTTATCTCTAATGCAGATGGCGAAGGTTACGGCCGCCCTGGCCCGATTTCACGAGGCTGGCGGTCTTTATATTTCGGTACTCACCAATCCGACAATGGGCGGGGTAGCAGCTAGTTTTGCCGCTTTGGGCGACGTGATCTTTGCAGAACCCAAAGCTTTGATCGGCTTTGCCGGGCCCCGCACGATCAAAGCCACTATCCGAATCGAGCTGCCCAAAGGTTTCCAGACGAGCGAGTTTTTGCTGGAGCACGGGTTTATCGACCGAATTGTGCCACGCCAAGATTTGAAGACGGAGATAGCTCGGGCGATCGACTATTGTGGCAAATAGCAGCATCTCACTAGTAGAAGCAGTTATTAGGCGAGAACGGTTTCCGTTGAAACTTCCTCTCGAGTGCCTTCCGGCCCACCTCGGGGGAGATGATCCTTTTGGCCGGCTGAAACCTCGTAGGGATGGCTTTCGGGAAGCATTTCATTCCCTTTCGGGCAGTACCGGGCAGGGTTCCTGTAACCCAAAAAAGAAAAACCCGCTGGGATAGCCGTCCGGAGATGAGGAGCTGCCGCCCGCAAAACCGTGGGCCCATTTTCCTGCCGCCGATCGTTTTTCAACGAGGATTTGATCCGGAGATTGGGGAATGCTGCCTTGTGTGGTGAGGTCGAGCGTCGAGAAGCACCAACCGTCAGAGGGTCGGGAGTTTTTAGCATTCACCCGTGAGATTAGAGCCCTAAAGATTTCTTTTCTTGCAGGGATGCTGGTTGCCTTGAGTTGGGCAGCCCCGGCCTCGGGCGGGGAGGTTATCTTCCGTCTGGATTTTGAGGGGCTGGAGCAAGGCGACTTCCGAGCCTCCACGATCCCTGCCAACTGGCAGGTATCTCCGGAAAAGGGCTTCCGCATCGAGGCCGGCCCCCACGGAGGGCATTATCTGGTGGCAAGTGCGGATGAAAAGGATAAGAATCCCGGAAGATACCTGCGGATTCCCCTCCTGACGGAAAAGCTCGCCGGGAAGCGGCTTCGGGTTTCAGCCCGAATTCGTGCCGAGGGAGTTAGTCCCCCTCCTCGCCCTTGGAATGGGGTGAAATGCATGCTCCAGCTGGTGGGCCCGGAGGAAACCAGATGGCCACAAAGAAATCTCCCCGGTGGCAGTTTCGATTGGCAGACCGTTCTTTACACGTGTGAAGTTCCACCGGATTGCTATCAGGCATTTCTGGTGTTGGGGCTGGAGCAAGTAAGCGGGAGGGGAATGTTCGATGATATTGAGATCGAGGTGATTGGTTCTCGTCGGCAAACACCCCCAAGACCTCCGGCAGGTCCCCCTTTTAAAGGCCATGCTCTTCCCCGGCTCAGAGGGGCGATGGTGGGACCGGATGTAACCGAGCAAGATCTCCGAGAATTCGGAAAGTTGTGGAATGCCAATCACATTCGATGGCAATTGTTGTGGGGAGGGTTTCCTCGGAGCCCCGCGGATCGTGCCGCTCCGGAAGAGTACCGGCAATGGTTGGAATCGGCACTTCAGCGGTTGGACCAGCTTCTCCCGGTTTGCCGCGAGGTCGGGATTTTAGTGGCGGTTGATCTGCATACCTCACCCGGCGGAAGGAATGAAGCCGGGGAGTGCCGATTATTTCAAGAGCGTGTATGGCAAGATCTATTCGTCGATCTTTGGGTGGAAATCGCTAAACGGTATCGCGGAGAGCCAGCCGTCTGGGGCTATGATCTCCTTAATGAACCGGTGGAAGGCGTGGTGGCGAAGGGTCTGAAAACATGGCAGGAGTTGGCGGAGGAAGCTGCCCGGCGGATTCGTGCAATCGATCCGGATCGTGCCATTATTGTTGAGCCTCCTTCCTGGGGTAATCCTGAGGCGTTAGACTGGTTCGAACCTCTTTCGTTACCTGGAATTGTTTACAGCATTCACATGTACATCCCACATTCTTTCACTCATCAGGGTGTGCATGGCAATCCCACGGGGATTAGCTACCCAGGAACCATCGATGGGAGATGGTATGACCGGCAAGAATTGGAAAAGATCCTGGACCCGGTGGTGAGATTCCAGCGAGATTACAATGTTCATATATACATCGGGGAATTCAGTGCAATCCGTTGGGCACCCGGGGAGAGTGCCTATCATTACCTGCGGGACTGCATTGATATCTTCGAGCAGCACGGTTGGGATTGGGCTTATCATGCTTTTCGCGAATGGCACGGATGGAGTGTGGAACACGGTTCGGATCCCCAGGATACTCTGCGGCTCCCCTACCCAACCCAGAGAGCCCTTTTGCTCCGGTCCTGGTACTCGAGGAATGGGAAGCCTGTATTTTCCCGATGAGTTTCGAGCGGTGCATTTCGGTGGTAATCTTCTCCGACCGAGTTTAAGCTGATGCCCCGGGGAATGTCACAAATTCGCAGCCATTAGTCACCTCAGCAAATCCAGAAGAGGCAAAGGTAGTTAAAGCCCGAGGAAGTTGCTGGCTGATGCCCGGGAATTTCAATGTGTGTATGGTTTGGGAGGGTCAACCATAAGAGGGAACTTTGTCGGCCCCATAGGACTGGGGGATCCGGTAAGCCTGCATCTTCATTTTTATTAGATGGTATAAGTTTTCTCGATCGTCGGTGCCGATCCGGAGAGTACGACCCTTAACCCGCAACTTTACACAGTCAAAACCCCAAATGTTGATCGTCGTTCCCCGGCCGGGCGTCCAGTGAAGTCCCCAGCCCTCTAGCACCGTTGTTCGATCGGGCTCGACAGCTTCGATATCTGCATATCGGATCCTAGCCCCAAACAGCGGAATAGGACCAAATTTGGCGTAAAGGAATTCCCCTTCGTCCCGAACCATCAGGTATCGAAAGCATTGGCTCAGAAGAAAGATTAAAAGGCCGATGGCTGCCAAGATGATTCGCTCCGTCGGTTGGAGCCCAGCGAAAAAAGCAGCTCCCAATTGTATCACCGCCACTCCCAGAATGAGCCACCACCAGGGACCATATTGTTTGTGCTCATACATGGTTGTATCCCTAAACAAAATTCCACTTTTGGGTACCTGTCTCGGCCGGCTTTTTACCTGCCCGGCAAAGTTGAAGTCCAATGATATTGGCAGCCTGTGAATAGTCGAAAGCCCTAAGAGCTATAAAACCCGGCTGGTGAATTATTCCGCTGTCTCTGTCCTGGAATAATGGGGACAGGGCACACTCTTGGGAGTTTTCAAAGAATTGTGCAGAGGTCCCATGGCACCTATCGTGACAGGGGTAATTCCCCTACCGGGGTTTTATGTGAGGTTCGAAGATTTCTCAAGGAGGTAGGTTTCATACCCGAGTTGCATCTAAAGAGGCCTCAGCCCGCGAGGTCGGCTTTCATATCGCAGGGCATGGTGAAACAAAGATTTCGCCCCTCCCGGGGATGCTGCAGATATTACTAAAAAATTCTTTTTTTGCAAGACTCTTGTCTAGCTGTGCGAACGTCCCGATTTGGATTGATTGACCCTTTTCCCGCGATTTTCCGATTTATTGGTGCGGCCAGGGTCTTCCATTGTAGAGGGCGGTTGGCCAGGACTGTTCCAACATCGATAGTGTTATCCGAGTTTGGGTGGATTGTCCAGAAGCGACCGGATCCAACCGCCGCCTACAACCCGGTCTCCGCAGTAACATACGGCAGCCTGGCCTGGCGTGACGGCATAGCAAGCCTGGTGGAAACTCACCTGGAAAGTCGTTTCTCCCAAGGGGATTACTGTAGCGGCCACTGCTGGAGAGCGATAACGGATTTTCACCTGGCAGGAAAATGGTTCCTGAGGAGGATCGATCAACCAATTGGCACCGTCGGCTATCAGACCGAAACTTGCGAGAGCTTCTCGGGGGCCAACGGTGATGGTGTTAGTGTCCGGATCAATCCGAACTACGTAGAACCGCTTCCCAAAGGCTACTCCTAGACCCTTTCGCTGCCCCACGGTGAAGTCTTCGATGCCCGAATGCCACCCCACCTGAGTTCCCTCCAGTGTGACGATTGGTCCGGAAGTATCCCGGCCGGGACGGAGCCGCCGCACTAATTCACCGTGACCGCGTTCTCCAACAAAGCAGATTTCTTGGCTGTCCATTTTCTGTGCGATTCGTAAGCCCGCTTCTTGGGCGATTCGCCGAACCTGGCTTTTTGTCAACTCCCCAACGGGCAGGAGAATCCTCCCCAACCGCTTCCGATCGATTTCAAACAGCACATAGGACTGATCTTTCTCTGGATCTACTCCTCGCAAGAGAGCCAGGCGATCGGAACCTTCTTCTCGAACAATGCGGGCATAATGCCCTGTGGCCACAAAATCCGCCCCCAACGAATCGGCGTACCGGAACAATTCCCCAAACTTCAGCCACGAGTTACAGCGGATGCAAGGATTCGGGGTACGACCCTTGAGGTACTCGTCGACAAAATAATCCACCAGTTGACCAAACTGCTCGGAAAAGTTAACGGCATAAAAGGGGATACCGATCTGGTCGGCAACTCGCCGGGCATCAGCTGCATCCACTGCACTACAGCAAGTCCGTTTTTTGCAGGTGTCGGCCGCGGGAATAGAAGCCCCCACATCGACCCCGTGACGCATAAAAAGGCCGATGACTTCATGCCCCTGGCGGGTAAGAAGCCAGGCTGTGACACTGCTATCCACTCCGCCCGACATTGCCACGACAACCCGGGCCATGCCGATCTCCGCGTTCTACCAGTTTCGAATTCCTAACTTCCAGAATTGGTTAGCCGGCTTAACTTTCTTGGGCTGCTCCAACCCCTTCGGGTGAATTCTTCGGCAGCAAGGGACCACTTCCTATCCTTGGAAATTATTCGTTCCAACATTGCTCGAAGGCATGGAGTTTTGCCCTTGGCAAGACTGATGCCGGTTCTCAACCTACTGATGAGGATAACCGTTGCAAGCAAAACAAAAATTGACGGCCATGTTGGCCGTGGGGATGGCGAACATGTAATTGTGCGAAAGGGAAAGCTGCCCCCATGGGAGCTTTTCCGAAACAGGCCGTGCGATTTCGTCCGGCGGAATTCCCCTTGGGCGACGAGGGTAGTGGAACGGTCATAAGCCGGGCGGGCTCAACAATCCCGAAGAAAGTCCACAAAGGAGGGAATCCCTCGGCCACTTGCCCCTTACAAACTGTGCCTGTTGAGGCTTACCTCTTCCCAAACTCAATTTCCCCTCCCTGGTACTTCCCATAGCAGGCCCCCCGGCTATTTCGCGGAAGGAAGGGACCTTTTGCTTTTTTCCACGGAAAACTCTCGGAATTCTTTCCCCGGTGGGAATGATCTCGCCGTCCCCACTTACCTTTCTAAAGCGGCTGGAAGATCGACCTGTACCTTCGGTAAGCGTAAGGGGTGCTTCCTAGGCACAATCAAAAAGTTAGTCATGCAAATTCCCCACCTAAGGTTGGTATAATTTCACGCTCAGGGGGGGTTGCACATTACTATGGGTTGTTGGGAACCGTCAAATCGGAGAATTCGTGTTTTTCTCCCAGGAGATGTGTGGCGAAGAACTGGGACACCAATTCGTCGATTTTGGGATTCCGAAATGCCCCATGCCCGCCCCCTTCAACGGTAATCAGGGCCACTGGGACACCTGCTTCCCGGAGGCGATCTCGAAGCCGGACTGACTGCCGATAGGGCACAGTGGGATCGACGGTGCCGTGAACGATCAGAAACGGTGGGTCGTTAGCCGACACGAAAGCGACGGGAGAGGCAGACCGAGCCACCTCCAGCCGTTCCTTGACGGGACCGCCGAGGAGTCGCTCCACCAAAACCGAAGGTCGGCCGGCACTTTCCCCCGGGTCTTCCCAAACTACCCGGAGGTCACTAGGTCCGAAAAAGTCCACCACACATTGGACCGTTGTTTTCTGATCGCGGTAAGCCCCGAGCTCCCCCTCGAGGTCCGAAAGGTCTCCGGTGGTCCCAAGTATTGCCGCCAGGTGTCCCCCTGCGGACCAGCCGATTACCCCGATCCTTTCAGGATCGAGGCCGTATTTGTCGGCATTTCCTCGGATCCACCGAATAGCGGCTTTGCAATCGTGGATTTGTGCCGGCCAAGCCCCCTGGTTGCTAAGGCGATAGCCAACAGAGGCCCCGGCATATTGGCCGGTGGCGACGAAATTTGCAAGTCTGCCCACCACAGCCCGTTTATCTCCGCCGATCCACCCGCCCCCATGAATAGCCACAATGACAGGTAGTTTATTTTTCCGTTCCCGGGGCAATAGCAAATCCAACCGTTGCCGTGGTTCGTCGGAATCTGCATAAGGAATATCCCAGATGGCTTCTATATTGGGTGCCAGTGCAGGCGTGCTATCCATGCGGGGAGGAATTGCCGGGCGGATCGCCCCGAGTTCCGCAACATCTAGGAAACCATCGGAGTTGCGGTCTAATCTCTCAAACCGTTGTCGAAGCAGAGGGGGAATTTCATCGCGAGAAAGTCTCCCGTCCCCATCGCGGTCCAGTCTCTCCAAAATCGCTTTCGGTTCCAATAGTCCTACCTGGGCACTTTGGGCCATAGTAGGTAGCCCAGCCCACAGAGTGAAAATTAGAAAACTAAAGCCCAGAATGCCAATCAGCCGGGAAAATCTCCAGGAACACCGAGACACCCTCTCGGACCACGACCCCTGCCAAAAATGCCACGTCTTGCACAGCTGTCGACCACCGCTCAACGGCATGGTTTTCTCCTTCCTGTTTCCGATACCGGCATCCCACGTTGACCAAAATCCCGGAAATCTCGACCGATCCTCTAGTTCTTTCTAACACCCAGGTCCGAAGGAGGTTTCTGGGGATTGAAGATTTACTGTCTTCCACTGAGTTCCTTTTATCCTCATTCGGTGGATCATCTTCTCTGGTGCCTCACGACGGAAAAGCTCAGCCTAACCTTATTTAAAACAAGCCACCTATCTGAAAGAGTTTCCTCAAGTCGACCCAGCCACAAAAGCCGGAGTTGTTCTAGGGTGAAACGGTGGTGCTTCCTGACCCGTTTGTCTTGCGGGGAAATCTGCAATTTCCGATTGGGTTTCCACCGTATCGCTACTACCGCAAAAGACAAGGTCAAGGGCCCTTCGGTCCCGCCGAATTTCCTAAGGAGAAAGTTCTCAGATTCGGTCGAGTCCGCTTAGGAAGCACGAGATCGAGGAGGGTTTATTTTGTGCGTGGAACCGGGCCCGGGGGTTTTTTCGAAATGAGAGTGGACAAAAATTTGAGATGATCCTTTCGCCCAAGAAGCCCAAAGAGATGGCCCGAAAAGCCGAGGAACCCCGCTAAGTCTGTCTTTTCCCCAAGTCGTTGGGAATCGCCATTCTGAAGTATGTGAAAGATGGCCCCTTTTCGAAACTGGCCCTTCGGCAACTCACACCTGAGAACAGACTACCTCGGGTTCCCGAACGGAGATTACGGGGGAACCTTGGGGAAGAACGCCAGCAGCAAATACATAGCCAACGAGTCCGCAAAGCGTTGAAGGAATTTCATAAGGCATTTGGAGAAATTCCGGCAAGAGAGGCTGTAAGAAAAATTCCCAGCCGACTGCATAATGGAATCCCCAAAGTCCCCCTCCAATTATCATTGCGGTTAAAGCTGCCGCGGATCCTCCCCACCGCGAATAAAGGCCAATGGTGAGGGGGACAAATAGCCCTACCAACGTCAGGGCGTAAGCATCCTCGAGAAGTTGGTAGGCTGTCTCACCGGCGAAAGCCATCCCTACCGAGGCTGCGGAAACTGCCAGGACGGCCAAATAATTGGTGGGCAATCGCGGGGCCTGAGGAAATATTCGCAAAATTATATTCTGAGCCAAAACTACCGCTGGAGCCAAGATGGCACTATCGATCGTGGAAAGTACTGCGGAGAGCAGAGCCACAATGAACACAATGAGCCAAATAGGATTAAGAAACAGATGGGCCAAAGCCGGAAGAACTGCCCGCTTGAAATCTTCGGGAAAAAGTGACTTCGCGACAAGTCCTAGTAAAAGAGGGGCCAACCCCAAGGTTAGATACAAACCTCCCGCAATGTAGCAACTCCAGCGGGCAACACGTTCCGATCGCGCGGAGAAAATTCTCTGCATCAAGTCTTGACCGGGGATATTTCCAAGGGCTCCGATCAGAAACGCACTTAGCCAAGCATAGAATCCAGCCAACGTGGTGACGTCTATGGGCATCAGGTCTTCAGGTGGAAGGGAATACACTACTCGGTCCCAACCGACTAGGATATTGCCGCCGCCCATTTGCCAAAGGGCCTGGGCACAAAGGAGAATGAGTCCTCCCCCTACCAAGGCCGTTTGCAAAGCGTCCGTGAGAGTCACCGACCACATGCCTCCCAGAAGAGTGTATCCCGTGCCAATCACGGCTGCGATAAGAATGCCCCAACCGAGCGGGATACCGAAGAATAAATGAAGCAGGCCGGCCAGGGCTACCAATTGGGCTGCCACCCAGCCAAAATAGCTAGGGACCATGATGCAAGCAGAAACGAACTCGGCAACCGGCCCGTAGCGGCGGCGAAAGAAATCGCAAATGGTCAGGAGCTTCATTCGCCACAGGGGGCGAGCAAAAAATACGCCAGCTAGCAGCAAGCAAACCCCGGCTCCGAAAGGGTCAAGGGCTGCTCGATGCAAACCCCCGCGAGCTACCTCGTCGGCCGCAGCCAACATCGTGCCAGCACCAAACCAGGTGGCCAGAAGAGTGGCCCAGCATAATGATAACGGTAACCGCCGCCCTGCAACGATATAATCTTCCGCACCCCGAATTTTCTGGCGGGCGAGAATGCTCAGCCAATAAATGACCACAACGTACCCAGCGATCGTGATCCCTAGTGCCCAACGCAATTCGCTCGAGATCGTGCTACCCTCCATCGTCGCCGTCCACTGGAAATGCCGATTTCGGGGTTCCGAACCACTCTACCAGCCGGATGCAGTTTCGCCGTCTTTGAAGACTATGGCCGCGGAGCTAATATGGCCCATTTTCACGAGGCAGCGTCGGAACGCCTCGTTGTCGCTTGTGTTTACGGGAAATCCCCTAGGGCATCCCGTGCTGCTGCGAGCCGGCGAAGGCTGCGCTTTCGGACTCGTGGGATTTTTCGAAGGGTTTAGGATATTGTACCTCCCTGGTTCAGCACAGAAAAATGTTCAGAAAGGGCGATGGAGCTAAGTGGCTTCGAAATTTGAACCGATTTTGGGTCATGAATGTTTTGACGGGCGGCCGAGTCCGCCGACCGACTTGAGGCCAAAAAGGCGTCGCTCCATCGTCTCGCTTTGGAACTGGAACCTCTGGGAAATGGGACCGCTGGTGTAACCGGTACTCGCCAGGGTAGGAGGTGGCTGGCTCCGCGATTCGTTTCAGAAAAAACAGATTCAAACAGAAGACGGGAACGGGCAACGATTTTCACTGGGAAATCTTCCTTTTGCTGGGGCGGGGCTAAACCTGCCGAATCCACCAGGAAGCCGCTTCAGAGAGCGAAGATGGTCTGGGGGGATTTGAGGCGGGATATGGAAGTGCATAGGACGGGAGATCGGACGAGACATAAGTCTCAACATTGCCCGCATTTCCAATCGGAAGAGTGGCCTTCCAGCGTACGGGCGGTCGGAACTTCGTAGTTCTTCTTGAGCACCCTAGGTAGGGCTTGACGTTCTCCCTGACAAATTGCAGAATAATTTTGGCTCTATCGGCCGTTTGGGCCTCTTTACAAGATTTGAACGTAAGATTTGAAGGAGATGCGGGAATGGCGGAATTGGCAGACGCGCTAGGTTGAGGGCCTAGTGGGCAGTGAACGCCCATGTGGGTTCAAGTCCCACTTCCCGCACTGATGGCCACGATTGCAAACCGCTTTCTGCGGTGTTACTAAACTATTTGAGGTGGACAAACCGGTTATTCATAATCAGATAAAGTGTTCATTATTTGTTTATTTGCGTGAGTTTATTTGCATGAGCCTTGTAAGGCGTTGTAAGACTTAGACTAAATCAAAGTTGAGTTTAACCACCCTGGTGGGGGCTTTGTGAAAAAAGGATGGGGCTTTCTGAAAAAATTAGATGATATCGCGGGGCGGGAAGTAGCAACTTTTGCCTCGTGACTAAAAAAGGGGGCTATTTGACGGAAAATATTTTGAGGGAAAAGCTGAGGATTTATCGGACGTCTTTGCGGCCGTATGAAAGTTTGCGGCCGGATGAAAGTTGTCCAGGCAACGTCCATGGGGGGTACTAAAAGGGGACAAATTATGTTTGGGCGCATAGCTCAGCTGGTTAGAGCGCGTCCCTGATAAGGACGAGGTCTCTGGTTCGAGTCCAGATGCGCCCACTAGATGTTGTGGATATAGAGCTTTGTAATGCCATATATAGTACTGGACGGCTGGTGCCGGACGGCTATTTTGGATTTTGACTCAACTAATCCTCCTCACTCCTCGATTCTGCCTATTTTCCTAAGGTATTGCCTAGTCCGAATTTCCAAGTTTTAGTGGCTGTTGAGATTCTGTTTCAGGGTCATCCAGCTGTCGGAAAATCATCCTACTGGAGACGCCGGCGGTATCCAGCGTTCTAGCTCCTCATGAAATCCTGGAGAGAGCAGGCTTTTCCTGCCGGAGGAAATTGTGAGTGGCTCCTCTTAGTTGGGGGTTATAACCCACGCTGTGCCCCTTCTGGGGAGATGCGGCGGTAGGAGCTATCTGGGGGCCTATGAGATGGCTTGAGAAACTTAGGTATGCGAATTTGAGGCGGTTGAAACAAGACTGTTAAAGGCATGCCTAGGTTTCCTGTTTTAAGGATCTACTAAAGGCTCCGGTAGAGGGTCCGGTTGCGGGGGCAAAATTTCGGGCTCAGCGCCGGCGCCCCAGGGGGAGAGCGACATTTTTCGGATTGGGGCACATTGCCATTCACCGATTGGGGAGATGTTGCTTCCGCTAGGCGGTTCTTCGTTTTAGCTTCTTCGCCCGCTTGGGGTATCGCGGAGCTAATCCATTGGTGGCTGGGCCGCCCCAGGTATGAGAAGTTTTTCGCTAGCAAAAGGGGGGTGCCACAGGCAGCACGGGCACCCTATGAGGGGCTCCGGGTACCCCGTTGGTTACAGAGACAGGCTCGCCGATTGGGGGTAGTGTTTGTGGGCTTATCCATTGTTCGCTGGTGTACCGGTCGAGGCAGTTGTCCGGGGAGGGCTCGCTTGCCTCTCCTTTCGGGGATCTAAAGTCGGATGTCGATTTTGCGGCAAGCCGGGCGGCCGCCCACCGGACGATTGGTGAGCTGTCAACTTCTGGTGGGTGGTGATAATAGATGTTGGTTCCCTCCCAATAGACGTTGGTTCGGGCTGTTTTGCAGTGAGGAATTCTGGAAGCCGTGTGGCGGCCGAAAACGGGGAGGATCGTGGGGGCCCCCCCTGAAAATTTCCCAACCCCGGGGATTTGGTCGTTTGAGGAGCAGCATTGGGCATTGGGCACCCGATGGCGGCAGGCTCAGGGTAGCCTCGGGCCTTGTCGGAGTTGGGCCGTGCCAGGGCAAGTATGGGCGTGCTAAGCCTGCTGATTCCCGGGTGCTCTGTCCCTGGGTTGGGCTCCACCTGGGGGACAAGTTCCTTTTGCAGCATGGGTAACAGTCAATGCCTCAGCTGCTTGGGGCGATTCTTTTCCCGGGGCAACTAGGTTCCGCAGCTGGCGGGACGTCCCTGCGAGACTGGAAAGGGAGAAACAATTGGAGGTGCCGCTGTGAACCGATTGGAGGTGCCGGAATGAACCGAGCTTTGGTTGAGGGCCTGCCGCGACTGGCGGACCGGACACCGGAAAGCCACAAAGGGACTTTCGGGACTGCGTTTCTTATTGGGGGCTCCCTGGGAATGACCGGGGCCATAATTTTGGCGGGTAGGGCTGCTCTCCGGGGAGGGGCAGGCCTGGTCCGGCTTGGGGTCCCCGCTCCATGTTTGCCGGTGGTCGCCGGGGGGGAGGCCTCGTACCTCACGGTGTCCCTCCCTGCCGACTGTGAGGGACGGCTTGCTTTCCAGGCCAGATCAAAGATCCAGCGAGAATTTACTGCTGCCACTGCAGTGGCGATCGGGCCGGGAATTGGCAGATCGTTAGGACTTGAAGCATTGATTTGGTGGCTTTACGGTTGTTGTCCTCGTCCGCTCGTGGTGGATGCAGATGGAATCAACGCTTTGGCGTTTAGGCGGCGGATATTAGGGTCTTTTCCCGTTCCTGGTGCCCCGCGAATCCTCACACCGCATCCTGGGGAGTTTGATCGGCTGGTTGGGCAGGGGAGGCTGTCGCCAGAAGATCGACGTCAAGCGGCTCCGGAGCTTGCCAGGCAGATGGAAGCAGTGGTCGTGCTGAAAGGGCACCGGACTTTGGTCACGGACGGAGAACGCAGCTACACCAATCCCACGGGCAATCCCGGGATGGCAACCGGCGGGTCCGGAGATGTCCTTACGGGGTTGGTCACAGCGCTCCTTTGCCAGGGACTGGCTCCCTTTGAGGCGGCAGTTCTGGGGGTCTTCCTCCACGGCTTGGCCGGCGACCTTGCAGCGGAGCGGCTCGGTCAGGAATCCCTAATTGCAAGTGATTTGATCGACTTTTTGCCGGATGCTTTTAAACATTACCGCCAGGCCCTGGCCGGGGATAACCATCTGAGAGCACACAGTGCCCAATAATGGGGCTCGAGGGCGTGGGGGATGTGGCTCGGGTGAGCCACCGTGTTTCCAATTCGAGGATATTTGGGAGGGAACCCCGGTGGATGAAGGGGCCAACGGCAGCAGGAGTCTTTCGGAGGAGAGGACTTGGATGGGCTAGTTAGGCCTTCCGGAAGGGGGAGGGTTGTCGAGACGAGTCTGAATCTTTTAGAATGATCTGTAAAACGGACCACTTTGATACCGGGTTTGTGATTGCTCTGAATAACTCACAGGTGGGTGGAAGAGTCCCCGTAGCTCAATCGGATAGAGCGTCGGCCTCCGGAGCCGAAGGTTACAGGTTCGAGTCCTGTCGGGGACGCTCGATATGCTCCTGGTCGGGTGGCAGGTGCGATGTCGCCTTTTGTCCCGGGCTGTTTGGACAGCTTCCCTAGCCCGCTGGAACTTCTCCTTTACCAATGATTTGTCCGGCAGATTTCTGCCCGCTGGTGTTCCGTGTCTTTTTGCTTCCAGATTCCGTCGGCCCGTCGGCGTCGTTGAAGCGATCAAGCCGTCCTTTTCTTGCTTTGCCGGGTTCCGTGCTTTAAACCCTCCTGTTTGTTGGCCAGGTATTCTAAGGCCACCCGTTACTCTAAACTCCAAAGTTGGAGGAGTTCTTCCCCCAGTTTTGATTGCTTCGCTGGTGGGCCTAAGCCAAAATCGAGTAAAAGCTGGCAAATTCGCAATGCCGGTGGGATGGAGCGAAGTGCATGAGCAGCGGATGAGCTCTTATTGCAAGTTTATTCGTCTTTTGCAAGTCAATTCAGGTGACACTGGGATGTTAGGCTTCCGGGAACCGGAGCGGCTTTACAGCGTTCCTCAGGGACCATTAGGGGAAGGGGAGGGTTGGGAGCCGGCAGGACGGGGTGGGTAAAATTACTTGGGGATACAGACCGGGGCTTGAGGAGTATTTCTTGTCGCCGAAGATCAGGTAATGGCTTGGCTAACTCTCGATAGGCCAAGTAACGTAGGGTGAGTTTCGCTGTGGTAGGTATGGGCCGAGTCTGCTCTTAAAGAGTCTTGTAAGAGGTGTCATGCCATGAAGTGCGTCCTTCATTCCTTAGTTTTATGTAGGCGAGTGATGAGGCTATTTCTGTGCGAGGCTCGAGGTTTCCGAAGTGCATCCGTTTTGTTTTGTGCAGGGCTGCTTGCGTTTCTGTTTGCGGCTGTCATGCTTGGGGGGTGTGGAGGCCGGGAGGCAACACCGCCGACAGTCGAGGTGGCTCAGCCAGAGGTTCCTCCTCCACCTCCACCGCCGAAGCCGATCGCTTTGGCTCCGCTTTCGCCTATTTCCGTCGATCCGGGGGCGAAAGTGAAAGTGGAATTAAAGGTCGACCGGGCCGGGAATTCGGGCCCCATTGATCTTGCCGTTAGTGGGGCTCCTGCGGGGGTGAAAGTGAATATTTCGCAAATTCCGGATGGGGAAAGTGTGGGCTTGCTGGAGATTGTAGTGGACCAAAAATTAGGTGACGAAGAGCTAAAGGCTCCTTTGAAAATTCAGGCAAAGCTAGGCGAACTGACTGCTGAGCAAGACCTTGTGCTTACTGTACGTAAGATCACATTACCAAGCTTTGCTCCTGTGGGGGACGTGGTGCTATTCCCGGGGCGACCGGTAACCGTGAAAGTTCAGGTGGAACGGAGCGGCTTTGCCGGAGGGATGCCGCTCCGGTTGGAGGGAGTTCCTCAAGGAGTCGCGGCAAAGGTTGAGGATGTGCCTGCCGGGGCTCAGGAAATCTCGGTGCAGCTGGAAGCTACCGGGGGTGCCCCTGAAGGTCAGCATACCATCCGTCTTGTGGGAACGGTGTTGGGAAGAAGTATCGAGCAGCAACTGAACGTGCGGGTCGACCGGACCCCGATCCGTTTGATGTCGTTTCGGGTGTTGACTTTGCGGCCAGGGGATTCGCAACTGGTACGTATCCCGGTGGAAAGGAGGGCTTATGCAGGGCCGATTCATGTCGCGGTGGAAAATCTTCCGGAAGGGGTGAGCATTCCGGCTGTGGAAGTTCCAGCAGGAGGGAAGGAGGCGGTGTTAGACATCCAGGTGGATCCGGCAGCCAAGGAACAAGTGTCCACACTTCGGGTAGTGAGTCGAGTGGAGGGTTATACCCGATGGGACCCGATGGTTCTCCGGATCTCCTATGGGGAAACGGGATTCCTGCCGCGAGAGATTATGGCCGATCCCAATCTGGCTCCTTTGCTTCGCCGGGGGTCATTTGGGGGAAGGTTGACCGCCGAAAGCAAGGAGGCATTGATGCGAGCCTACGGTGGAAGTCCGGAAGCTCACGCGGCAGTGATGTCGGGGCTTAAGTGGTTGGCTCGGCATCAAGCCAAAGATGGTCGGTGGTCGCTCAAATATTATCACGAATCCCGGGCAGGATGCGATTGTTGGAGTGAAGTCGAAAAGGAGGTAGCAAACGAGGATGTAGCCGGAACGGCTTTTGCCCTTCTTGCTTTTTTGGGAGAGGGGGTCACCCACAACCGGGCTCCGGAGAAGCCGAGTGAATTGCTGGATTATCGGCGGGTGGTGCAGCGGGGGTTGGAGTTCCTTGTGCGCAGTCAGGTAAGTGATATCAAGTCGAAGGAGGCAGGGAGACTCAGTGGCAACATGTATGCTCATGCCCTAGGTACTATGGCTTTGTGCGAGGCTTACGGGCTTTCGCAGGATGAGCGGCTGAAGATACCGGCACAACTGGCCATCCGGTACTTGATGGATGCCCAGCATTCTGAGGGGGGCTGGCGGTATGGTCCCAAACAGCCTGGAGATCTGTCGGTGACTAGTTGGGTTTTCTTTGCCATTCGCAGTGGTCAATTGGCGGGATTGATGATCTCGAAAGATCCGCTGATTCGTGCACAGCGATTTGTGGAGTCCTGTGCCTGTGGTCCGGCAGATATGATTCGTACGCGATACTGTTACGATCCGCGAGCTGAAGAAAAACAGCCGAAATTGTCAATGACGGCAGCAGGTTTGCTGACAAGGCAGTATCTTGGATGCCGCAAAGATGATCCCGAATTGGTGGCAGGATGCAAATACTTGAGTCAGAACTTGCCGCCGGAAAATGCTAACACATTGGGGCAAATTTATTATTACCATTATGCCACTCAAGTGTTGCATCATATGGAGGGGCCTGAGTTCGACCTGTGGAACTACCGCATGCGCGAGCACTTAATTCGGACACAGCAGAAGGAAGGTTGTAAGTCGGGCAGCTGGAATCCGGAAGGAGCAGATTGGGGCAATCGCGGTGGCCGTTTGTACGCTACCGGGTTGGCGATAATGACTCTTCAAGTGTACTACCGTCACCTCCCGCTTTATCGACCGATCATTCGAACGGCAACCGGCGGAGGAACCTTGGGCGGAGAAGTGGAGGAGGGAGTG
>Ga0308410_1000333_pt1 | contig 24869 bp, 18 predicted proteins | sample HotsprOSTMatCore_FD_203467 | JGI IMG/M metagenome (GOLD analysis project Ga0308410, IMG submission 203467) | Hot spring phototrophic mat microbial communities from Octopus Spring, Yellowstone National Park, Wyoming, United States -... | ecosystem: Environmental > Aquatic > Thermal springs > Hot...
GGGTTCGCGGACTACCTGCTAGGATTGGTAGCCTCCACGATGCGGAACTACCCCCTTGACACGTTCGGCATGTCGGACTGCCCCTATTCCGGCCTGTACGCGCAGGACTTTTGGAGGGTCCGCAGGAACCTGACCCTCAACCTAGGTGTTCGCTACGACTACTGGCACGGGAGAGCGTTCGTGAACGGTGGCGGTGCCACGTTCGACCCGCGGATCGGAAAAGGACTGGCGGCGGAGGACAAGAGCGGGAAGGTGAACCTCGGTGCGCAACCGACCGCCAAGTACCTTGCCGAGGCCGCCAAGGACTTCTGGGTCCCCGCCTCGCAGGCAAGCGTGCCGCCCGGCCTTTTCCAAGCTACCGGGATGATTACGCCCCGCATCGGGATCGCCTGGCGCCCGCTGGGCAAAAACGACCTAGTCTTTCGGGCGGGTTATGGGTTGTTCGCCAGCGGCCTGCGAGGAAACGCCGTTGCATCTACGATCGTCGGCCTCCCATTCTGGGCCATCGAGCAGAGGATTTTCAGTCCGTCCATGCTGCAACGGTGGGAGACCGTCTGGCCCATCGATCCGAGCGCCTGGCAGACGCCCAGCTACTCGGAGGCGGTGGATTGGAAGCTGCGTCCGAACAAGGCGCATGAGTTCAACTTCTCCGTGCAGAAAGGCTTGCCTTTCCACTCGGCCATCACACTTTCTTACGTTGGCACGCGCGGGTACGATCTAATCCAGAGGATCGCAGTTAACGAAGTGCCCCCGGGGCGGTACACCGACTTGCAGGCCGCTAAACCTTATCCCAAGCTGGGGCCGATTTACATTTTCCAGAACACTATCACGCGGGGAGGGGAGAGCTGGTACAACGCGCTCCAGCTCAAACTCGAGCGGCGCTTCACGGAAGGGCTCTCCTACACGCTGGCGTACGCTTTCTCGAAGAACCTGGGTGACCACATAGGCGGGGGCGTCTACTCGACCCTGGTGCCGCCGTTCGCGCCCTCGGGATATCTGCGCGGGCGGCTGGACATTGACCGCACCCACATCTTGGCGTTCAACGCGATCTACGAGCTTCCGTTCGGGCGGGGCAGGAAATACGGGTCGCGCCTGCATCCGGCGGTGAATGTGGTTGTGGGCGGTTGGCAACTGTCCGGGATTTACACCTTCACTTCGGGCGTGCCGCTCAGTTTCGACGTGCCGGGAGCCACGCTCGGCAATGGTTGGGGCACGCGCGCTAACCTGGTGGGCAACATCCGGGTGCCGAACCCGGGTCCCGACGGCTGGTTCAATCCGGCGGGCTTGGCGGCACCGCCCCTCTATACTTGGGGCAACAGCGGCAGAGGCATTATGGACGGGCCGGGCGCGCACTCCGTCGACACTGCGCTGATGAAAAACTTCTTCCTGACCGAATCCAGGTACTTCCAGTTCCGCTGGGAGATGTTCAACATGCCCAACCATGTCAATTACGGCGACCCCGTCACCACCGTTGGTTTGGCGACCACGGGGAAGATATACTCAGCGGGCCCCGCCCGGAGTATGCAACTCGGGCTAAAGCTGATCTTTTGAGATGGCCGAGACCGATGTGAGGGCGGCAGCCGGCAATCGGTCGGGTGGACTTGTCCGCCGCGATCTTTCGGGAGGGGCCCGGCAGTCCCGGTGGCGGCGGGCGCTAGCCGGCCTGACGACACTTGGCCGAACGACCCTGCCTTGCCAGTTGAACTCGCTAGCGCGGCGGGGGGATTGCTTCGTCCGGCAAAGCGCCGCCGCTCTGCAACCCGGTAACGGCTTTCTCGAGGTGCGGAGTTCGCCCGTCACCGGTGCCATGACCCGCGTGAGCGACAAGTTCAACTCCCGCCAGTACAGACTTGCGGGAGACCAGAACGGCTTCTCGCTCTGGTCCGAAACGGAGCAGAAGCCGGAGCGGAGGACTTCCGACGACGGCACCCACGCCTTTCAAACGCTCGAGGACCGCCCTGAGGCGTCACACGTAGGGCTTGTCGATACCGCTGCCGACCTCACGGTTACAATCGCGTATTCGATACGCAAGGACCAGTTCTGGGTCAAGCGGTGCATCGCCGTGGAGAGCGAGCGGGCGCCGTTGCGGTTCGGACGGCTAGTTTACGGCAAGCTCGAGACGCCGGCCGGGCGGGTGAGTGTTCTGGAGGCTTGCACGTCCCACCGGCCGCGGCTCGTCTCGCTCGATCGAGGCGTGCTGTTTGGCGGCGTACGTTGGTGGTTCTACAGCGTCCACTCGGAGTCTGTGTACCAAAACACGGGGAGTGGCTTACAGCACGCACGAGCGGTTCGAGAGCGAACCCTAGTGCCTGGGGGTGTTCTCGGCCGACGACGAGGAACCCTATCTGGGCCGGCTCTGGTACAAGACTTATCTAGAGCTCCGCAAGACAACCCGCGACCGGCAATCCTCGTGGTGTTATCGGAACGCCGGCTGGGGCAGTGGGGCATCGATATCGACGACCCTTCGGCACCAGCTTACACCGAGTTGGCCCACCAGCTCGGCGTGCGGGGCATCGCCTTCGGCAGCGGAATCGCGGGGCGGGGCCTCGCGGCCTACACAAGGGCCTCTCGCGATTCGGGAACGGCCAAACGGAACCTGGCGTTGCTGAGGAAGCACAACATTGCCGTCGGCTTCCTGGCACACGGCGGGCCCAAGGAGAATTGGGCCGATCCGCGGATCCTCCACGCGAAGCTGGAACAACTGGACGGGTACGCGAAGGAGGGTTCCCAGGCCCCGCATTTCGACTTTTTCGCAATCGCCGATACGTTTAACGCGCATCGCAACGTGGCGGAGTATTTCCGGGCGCCCCGGGAGCGGCTGGCCGACACGGAGTGCCACCTCGGCATGGCGCAGTTCGGTCCCCAATTCCAGCGCGAGGTGCTCATCAACCACCCCGCCCACACCCACGGCGACGACATCTCGCGTTTCTCTACTGAGTGGGTCACTTTCCTCGGCTTCCGGCGCAGGCGGCGCGGCTGGGAGCAGCGGTATCAGTACTTGATGCCCGAATACGCGCTGGACTATTTCCTCACGCGTTACTCCAACTGGGGCCATGCCCGCCGCTGTAGCGACGCCGAGCCCCAACAGTTTCTCTACTGGCCGCGTGCGTACTGCGGGGTGGCGTACAACTTCCACCACAGCTTCGGATTCCGGGAGGTCCTGGCCGTGGCCCCGGCGTTCAGCCCGTTTTTCGGCCTGGGCCACATCGAGCTGCGGACGCCGGAGCGCGACCCGGCGCTTGCTGGTGACTTCCTACGCTGGGCGCGAGAGAACGCGGACGTGCTCCGGCCGGCGCGGGTCTGTTTTGAAACGGACCATCCCCGCGTGGTAAGTAAGTTGTGCGGCACTGCAATTTACTTGCTGAATTTCAGTCCTGCGCACCGGATCTTTCGCATCACCCTCCCGAGCGCGGTCAAGCTTTGCGTCCGCCACGTTTATCCGAAGCGGCTGCCCGCTTTCGACGGAGCCGCCGTCGATCTCGAGGTGCGCGGCGAAAGCGCGGCCATATTGGAAGTCAACGGCGGATCGCGAACGCTGCCACCCGAGAATTCCGGCGCATTTCCCGTCGACTGGTACGGTTGGGAAATTTCCGGGAACGGCTGTAAAGCGAGCTTCAAGACGCCCGACATCCGGCGTGCCCTCGAGGCGTCCAGGGACCCGAACCTAGCCGCGGGGTTGCGAAGCCTCGATCAGGAGCAACCCAACGCCGCGAGGCCGCCGCTGGGGCGGGGACGCCTGCCGGAGCGGTTTCTTGAGGTGTATGGGTTCCGTCACGGTTGCATTGCCGAAACCCGGAAGTTCGCGCCTTGGGCGTTTGGAGACCGGGTGTGGCTGATGTACCGTCCCGCCCGGCCGGCGCTGCTGAGCGATCGTTTGCCCGCTGCCACGATTAGCGGCAAGCCTGTACCGCTGATTGCACGGGTGGATTCCGTCCCAAGCGGGTCGAGGAGTGGAGTTGCCCCATCTTCTTCACGAATGTAACCGATTCGTGCCGGTACGGCGGTATGAATTCCGTGCGGCTGTCGCGTTTGCGAGAGCCGAAACCGACCAGTTGTTACGTAACGTCTATCGCAGACCGGAGTTGAAGTCATGAATGAGTCGGTGTCCTACCCGGCTAGCGCCTTGATGATCGGCAGGCCAGGTGAGCTCATGTCGCCCGATTCGTTTCCCGCTTCAAACGTCATCATGGTGCGTGAGCTGTACTCTTATGAAGGCAACTGGCTGTCCTGCTCGTTCCCACAGCAGGACATTCCTGCCGCGCGACTGGGCTTCGGCCTCGGCAAGTTCGATTGGGCGGACTACGGCTTGGCTCAGCCGGTCTCGCCGGACGCTTTGTTCTACCGCATCGAAGTGCTCACGCCGGAGGGGCTGTACGCCTGCATAGTCGCCGACGAGTCGAAAGGCGCCGCCGTCGAATCGGATGCCGGCCGCATGGATATCCGGCTCCGGCAGGACGGGCACGCCTGGTTCCGCGTGGCCGGCTGGCCAGAGATGGAGTGGCATTTCGAGAGCCCTGATGCCGCGTTGGGAGCCGATCTGGCCGTTTCGCCGCACCACGTGGTCCTTTGGCCCGACATGGTGATGCCGCGCAATACCTTTGCCCTTTGCCTTGCGAGTTGCGTGGTGAAGGGCACCGTGTCGATCAGCGGCCGACGGGTGGCGGTGAACGGCTTCGGGTTTTACGATCACCCGCGGATCGTCGTGCAAGCGCACAGTGCACCGCCCTTCGGCTGGTACCTGTACGCGCCGCTGCGCTTCGCGGACGGCACGCTGGTCGTCAGCTACTACTGCGAAGACGGGCTGGGGCGGAAAGATGCCGTCTATTCAGCGGGCGTTCTCGTGAGCCCCGACGGCACGAGCGCTTGGCTGCCGCATTCGCAGGTCCGGCGGCTGCAGATCGACGACGCGAACCTGCCCGCAGGCTGGGAGGCCCAGCTTGGATCGGATCGTATTTCAATTACTTATAGAGTCAAGGTGAAGAAGCCGCGGCTTGCACAAGGCTGGGGAGACGCCGCGGGCGAGTATCCGGCGTTTCCGCTGCTGATGCAGGCCGAGGGAGAGTGCTGGTCCTCGAGCGGCGCGAGGCCGCTCCGGGGCGGTTCGGGAATTGCGGAGTTTGTGGTCAGAGCGGGTTACCAGCCGCAATACCCCTGACGGAATTCGGAGGTAATCGATGCGAAGATTCTGGTTGGCTTTGTTTTGTTTGGTCCAGTCTGCCTGGACCGCGGATTCGTTTGTGATCCAGTGGAAGAGCCCCGCCAAAGATCTGCCGTGGCTCAGTCGACTCGAGGTCCGCGCCTTCAGCCCGAACCTCACGCTGAACATCGAGAAGTTCCCGGGATCCCTCGAATATCCGAACGGGCTCCGCGTCGCGCTGAGCAAGAAAGACGAACAGCCCGCCTGGATTCAGGTGAGGTTATCCGGTGGCTACGGCTTCCTGTTCTCAGACCGGATGCTCGACCGCCATCCATACCTGTGGGTGCGCGACCTCGGGATCTATATCAGCCGTCTGGGGGGCTGGAACGAAACGGAAAGGCACCGCGCCGAATCCGCCGCGCGGGTACAGCGGAGCCTCAGCCGCCCGTTTGTCTCCTGCGCGGAGAAATATCTTCAGTGGACCGGCTATGTCGAGCATCAGCCCAGGCTGGACCAGAAGGTCTGGGACTTCTTCAACGAGAAGGAAGACTGGCCGGTGGAGGCCCGCTCGATCGAGCAAATCGAGCGGATGCCGGAAGTCGATACGGCTTACTTTACCTCCCGCTTTCCAGACCTCAAATACTCCAGGATGTACTTGGGCTGGCCCGACCACAACGACGAATTCATCCTCTGGAGCAATGGCAAAATCGGCGTCTCGTCGGCTTCGGTGGGCGGGGATCCCAAGAGGTTTCCGGACTCGCCCTGGCAGCCGCGCGCCCAGGGTTATACGCTACAGTTCGGTGTGGGCGACGCGCCCCGTTTTCGTGAATACGGTGATGACAGCGTGAAGCAGCAACTGCGTGACGGTTGGCACCTGATCGTCACCACCCGCTGGTCCGAGCCGGACCTCAGTGTGGAGCAGACCAACTTTGCCTATCCGCTTGACGGCGAGATGGTCAAGACAGGCGTCGAGCCGATTCTCTGCTGGACAGAGCTTCGCGTTTCGAACCTGGGCGCCCAAACGCGCGAGACTTACGTGGGCGTCGAATTCACGAACGAGGACTTCCCGCTCTCGATCCCGCTGCCGAACTTAAGGTCGCTCACCTGGCGCAAAGGCGGCTTCTACCTTCTCGGACAGCTCCTGGCGGTGGCCGACGAGGCCCTCGAATTCGAAGAAGTGCCCACTATCGGTGAGAGAAAACGCTTCCGAGCGCTGGTGAGACTGGAGCCGTTCGCTTCAAAGAGCTTCACGTTTGCCAACTTCTACCGTCCCGTTTCGCCGAACCGGTTGAAAGACGTGCGCAAGCTGGGCTACCAAGCCGCGCTGCGGAAGACGGTGGCGTTCTGGAATCGCTTGGATGCCCGCGGCGCCTCGATCACGGTGCCCGAACCACTGTTCAACAACTTGTACCGAACCTTCCTGCCGCGAATCACTATCAACTCGGATCTCGACCTCAACGGCTTCTCCGTGCTTCAGACCGGACCGATTGTCTACAACCGCGTCTGGCATCACATCACTGCCTGTGGGGTCGCCGATTACCTGGCGCGTCGCGGTTACTTCGACCTGGCCAAGCGTTACCTCGAGCCGTTCTTCCACTGGCAAGGCATCCCGGCGCCGGACTCGCCGGCCATTCAGGATTGGAGCCGCTTCTTCGGTGCACCCCCCGAGCAGTGCCCACTGGTTTGGCTCATGTACCACGGCATGATCCAGTGGGCTTCCGCGCGCTATTACCAGCTTTCGAACGACCGCGCCTGGCTCGACGAAAAACTTCCGGCGCTGCTGAAGAGCATGGACTGGGTGAAGAAAACCCGGAGTGTGACCAAGAAGCTGAATCCCGACGGCAGTAGGCCGCTCAATTACGGCTGGTTCCCGCCGGGCCGCGTGACGGACGGCAGTCACGGCACCAGCATCTTTACTGATGCTAATATCTGGCGCGGCATGGACTACATGGCGCGGGTGCTGGAATCGATCGGCCATCCGCGCGCGGCCGAGTTCCGCGCCGAGGCGGATGACTACCGCCAGTGCCTTCAGGACGGCCTGAGGCGGGCATCAGCCGAGCGCCCGCTGGTGCGTCTGAACGACGACACTTGGGTTCCGTACCTGCCGGCGTACCTCGAGACAGTGCCCGGGCAGGTCGAGCCCACGCGTTGGTACGCCGCAGTGGTGGACGGGCCAGTCCAGGGAGGTCTGTTCGACACCATGCTGTTCCCCCCTGGTTCGCCCGAGAACGCCTGGGCCGTGAACTTCTTCGAGGACACCTATTCGCCGTTGAACCCCAGCCTGCCAGACGAGCCGCAGTGGGCCTGCCACACCGCCGAATACCTCGCTCGCGACCTGGTCAAGAACTTCCTGTACGTGTTCTACAGCCAGTCAACCACCACACTGGCGCGGCAGACGCTCACGACGTACGAGCACCGCAGCCACGGCAGGGACCGTGTCTTCGAGTTGACCCCCTGGGCGGCCGGTTACTGGACTCGCAACTTCACTAACATGCTCTGCCGCACCGTGGGGAACGAATTGTGGCTGCTCCAGGCGACTCCGAGGCGCTGGCTGAACGATGGCGAGAAGATCGAGGTGCGCGACCTCCAGACCGAATTCGGCCCGATCTCGTTCGCCGTGCGCTCCGCCTTGGCATCGGGGAGCATTCAGGCCAGCATCAGCCTGCCACAGCGCCGCCCCGTGGACCGGCTGAGGGTTCGCTTCCGCGTGCCCCAGCAGCGCAGGATGCGCTCGGTGACGGTCAACGGTCAGGAGTGGACCGACTTCGACGCAGAAAGAGAGTGGGTCGTAGTGCCGGGTTCGATGAAACAGGCCGAGATCGTGGTGCGATACTGACCTTCAGGCACCGGTTCTGGGGCTGGCGCTTGGTGTTACAGCGGTAGCGAGGCCTGCTTGCCATCCCACCTCAGTGGCTTGCCGTTGAACGTGATCCTGGTCAAGCCCCGGACCGGCGGAACATGCAACACCACGCGCTTGGGCGCGTGCCGGAACTGGGTGGTGTAAGTGAGCTGCAATTCATCCCCCTGCGGACTCAGCCGCGCGGTCACGCTCACAGGACCGAATTCCGTCGGCACGTTCTCGAACACGCACTCCCGGTCGGGCCGAAGCCAAGCCAGCGGCGCAATCCGCAGCAGATGCAGCGTGCCCGGTTCCGCCTGGTCGTCCACGAAGGCCAGCCGCGTCATGTAGATCGCCGGGCAGCACGGCGTGACCCCGGTGATCCCTCCCCGGGTCTCGCACATGGTGAAGGTCTGCCGCGAGAGGGACCCGGCGAAGATCGAGTACATGCCCTCCAGGAACCGCGCCCTGTCCTTCGCCTGGTGGGAATGGAAGACGTTCCAGCTCTATCACACGGCTCGCAACTCGACATCTCGTGCCGCAAGGAAGGCACTTGGCCGTGGTTGGAATCGTAGCGGTACAGCTTTACAGGCGGGCCCTCGCGGAACCAAAGCCGGGTGGACTCCATCAGTTCGTCCTCCACGTCCAGCAAACCCGAGAAGACCAAGAAGAGGGGACCGCAGTCCAGGTAGAATGCGTGCCGGAATTCATCGCCGGACTCGCCGGAAAGCGCCGTGGGAACCAGCCGGTGCTTTGAGCCCCGGCTGTCCGTCCACACCGGCATGTGGGCGGTCTTCTCCCGGATGGCCTCCGTAAACGCGGCCTTGTAAGCCCGGGCCTCTTCCGCGAACTCGCGGGCGCGCGGATGGCCAACCCGGTCCAGCAGCCGGACAGCGGTGACGAGGCCCTTGTAGTTCCAGCCGTCGTTCCACACCGCTTGGATCCTGGTTTTGCGGTCGGTGGCGACTCCGGCCGGCAGGACTCCGGGGACGCCGCCGTGTCCCTCGATCCGCCTCGCATCCTTAATAAACTCGCACGCCTTGACCACCACAGGGATGTACTCGCGGATGAACTCCCGGTTGCCAGAGACCAGTGCATGCTCGCAAATAGCCCACAGCAGCGCGCCGTGGTCGCTGAGCCAATCGATCGAGGTCAGGCTTTTGGGGGTCGCCAGATAGCCCGGGTGCGGGCGGAAGGCGTCGCCGGGAGGGACGACGGTTCCTTGCGTCTGCTTGAACGGCGCGAGGTATTTTTCCACCGCTTCGTGGTAGCCCAGGTTGTCGAGCAGCATGACGCAGGTCATGGCCACCGGCGTGGCCCACACGTTGGCGTAGCTCCAAGAACCGGTCAACAGGGAGCAGAAGCCGGTTTCGGGGTCCCGCTCGGCAATGACTTCGGCAAATCTCAGGCTTTCGCGGATTGCCCGGTTGACGCACTCCTCGGGCGTCTCGATGCGTGCGGCCGTGGCCGGCTGCTTCGACCAGTAGCGGTTAGCCTCTTGCAACGCGCGGTCGTAGCCCAGCGCCAGTTCCTGGTCGAAAACGGCCTTTTCGCAGGGCAGCATGGGCACCAGCAGGTCCACATGCGCTCCTTTTCGCGCATCGAACTGGATGTACAGGAGGGAATCCTTGTCGGTCGGCTTGCCGGTTAAGAAACTTACGGCGCACGCCTGGCCGGGCGGAATGCCAAGACGCACCCTACCGTCGGGTTCGACGAGCCGGTAACCAACCTCGCGCGAATACCCCTCGGGGCTGGGCGCAAGCGCGCGCGGGTAGGCGGAGCGGTCTGGGTGATAGATGAGGTTGTTCCGGATGTTCATCGTCCGGGAGATGTGGGGGGCGTTGATCTTGATGGCAAAGCCGTACCTGTCCGGCAGAGGGAGGCCCTCGACGCTGCCGTACACTGACAGGCGGACCCAGGCGAAGAGCGGCTCGACGCCCGTCTGGATTTCTTTTCCGCCGGGCACGTGGGCAAACACCTCTTGCCGCAGCAAGAGTCCGTCCGCGGTCCACTCGCTCCACAGGACCGGCGCGGGCGATGGGTTCCATCCTTGGATCACGCTGCCGTCGTCCTGCGCCGCGTAGCGGCCCATAGTGGGTCCGCCCGACGGCGCGAAGCTCAGTTGAACGCCCTCTCCTTTCCAGCGCTCCGTGCGTCGGTTGAGGTCCGGCTGGGCGATGATACAGCCGTTGAACAGCACGTTGAAGCGGAAGAGGTGGTTTTTCCAACCCACCGGCGTCCACTTGTTGGGCAACTCGCTCCACCACTGGAGTGCAGTCTCGATGTCGGCCTCCCGCGCTGCGGATGGTGCGTCCTTGGCAGGAGCCGGCCCTTGGGCCGCATCCAAGCAGGGTGGGAGACCGCGCGCGGCCCTCGCCCCCAGCGCGCCGCTGGTGGCGAGGAAAGCACGCCGTGAAGTTCGATCCGAATCCGAGCTTCGCATGTGCACGCTCCTGCTTCTCGTGGTTCGACATTCACCGGAGCCATTTTAGCGTCCTTCCCGCGCGGCGTGCCCCCTCAGGCGGCAAATCCATCCAGCCCTGTGGGCTCTTTTTGCATAAGCCTGCGGCGGTCGCTATCGAACGCCAGGGCCGCCACCACCAGCGGTCAGCCGCAAATCGCGCCGGCCGACGCGGCCCATCCTATGAGCGCGCTGATGCCGACGGAACGGACCTAGGCCGGCCGCCAAGACGGAAGCGCCTCCGGCCAATCCGCCGCACGGGTTCAGTGCACCCGCGGCCAGGCCGTAATTCCGTTGGGTAGCCGCATCATAGGCTGGCGAACAGGTTGGCGATCATCAGTCCGAAGATCAGGCCGAACGCGGCGCAAGCCAGCTTCACTGCCGCCAGCGACCCCCGACAGGGCCAGCCAAGCGAACGGTGAGGAGAGCAGCAGGCCGGCGCCGGCCGTGTAAGACCTCGCGGCAGCGGCACGGTGTACCTCCTACTCGGCCAGCAGCCCGCCGCGCAGCTCGCCCGCACCCTCGGCCACCCAGGAAGTACAAGAAGCCATCAAAGCAGCTCCGAGCCAGTGACAAGCCCAAGCGTTGGTCGATCCGGTTCGGCAGCCAGCCGTACAACATCCAGAGCACCAGACAGAAAGCAAAGAAGGCCAGCGACAGCGCCAAGTAGGAGGAAGATTTCGAGAAGGCGAGCGCCCCGGCCGGGGCGGCCTGGCTGGCGGCCGGTGACGGCAGCCGGCCGGAAGACCACGCCCAACATCGCGGCCCATCCCAAACCAGCCAAGGCCAGCAAAGCATAACCGGAGCGTCACCCCATCCTCTCGGCCGTCCAACCCCGGAACCACCCGCCCCGCACGAAGCCGAAGTACTGGGCGGTGGCGTGCATCGCCAGCGCCCTCGACTGGGTGGCGCCCAGATTGAAGACTGGCAATCAGAGCCAAGGCGGCGGGCAATCAGAGCGCTTCCGTCAGACCCATCGCGGCGCGCCAGGTCAGCAGGCTTGCGGGCGACGCGCTCAGGCCCGTGCCTAGAGCCGCGAAGCTCCACGGCAGCACGCAGCCACGGGTCACCCGCTCGCGCCGCCAAACGTCGGCCGGCCGGTCCGCCAGCGGCCTGGCCAGCGCGTAGACCGAGATGAAAACGGGTACCGGGCAACCCCAGTTGTGTCCGCGAAGCCAAATTCCCGCCGCCTCACCGGGAGGATGGAAAACGGTCTACTGATCGTAGTTGAGGAGAAAGGCGAGCCAGAGGAATCCGACGATGCTCTCAGAGCTGGATTTCACGGGCGATTACGTAGAGCGTGACCCCCTTGCGGCAGACCGCGGCCAAACGCAGCATCGCAACGATGCCGGCGCGGTGCGCCCGGATCTCGAGCGGTGCCGAAGAATGGTCGCTAAAATCGTGCAGCCGGCCGAGCAGGTCGCCTTCCCGGATTTCGGCGCCAGGTTCCACGGCCGGTTCCCAGATGCCATCCCTCGGGCAGGGGACGTAGTCCTCCGGGTTGGCGGCCTCGATAAACCGAGGCGGCGTCGGACGGCGGGAGTCGATCTTGGTGACGTCCCCCTCGAGGTGACCGTAATGCCGCAGGACGTTCTTGATCCCCTCGTAAGCGTGCAGCGTGCCGCGCGGGCTCACGGCTTCGCCGAAACCGAATTCACCGCCCACCGTGATCTTGCCCTCGGCCTCCGCTTCGTCGGTCAGCAGGCCCGAGGCTATCTGGCTGGAGTAGATCATCACGAAGGGTGGATCGAAGAGCTGAGCCACCTTGGCGGTCTCGGCGCGCTGGGCGGCGTCGGGAATGGGATGGAAGGACGTAGTGGGTACTGGGAAGGCGCCTACCTGGCCGCCCGAATGGATGTCCAGCACCACGCGGACTTGGGGGAAGATGCGCGCCTTAACGAAATGGGCGATGCGGTAGGAAATGGTTCCGCGAGGATTCCCGGGAAACGCCCGGTTCATGTCGACGCCGTCCTGCGGCGAGACTCGGGTGTTGGCGTTGCAGGCGGTCTCGCTCAACTGGGGGATCAAAAGGACGCGCCCGCACATCTCGGCCGGATCCAAGTCGCGGCAAAGCCTCTTGATGGCTACCTGCCCTTCCCATTCGTTGCCGTGCGTGCCGCCGAAGGCGGCGACCCCGGGTGGCGGGCCATCGGGGCCGGCTGCACGGAGACCGTTGATGACGGTCAGCGGCACCAAGGAGTGCCCCCAACTGGAGTCTAGGTGGAAAGCCACCAGATAGTGATGCTTGCCGGGGCGCTCAAAATCGATCTGCGAATGGTCATAAATCACCGTGGGCATGGCCGCTCCTCCGGAGCACTTCCTCACTCCCAACATCCTACAGCGTGGCGCGGCTGCCCGGCGCCGCCCGTCCACCCGGCTGGACTGATTCCAGCGCAATCCGAAACTCCTGCCGCACTGCGGAGGCACGTTCGTGCTACACTTTATCTGCTTGTTGTTTGCGGAGAGGCGGGCCCTTGGTGGTGGATTGCCACACGCACTTATTTGCTTATCCCGGACACCTGTCGGAGGCGTTCGTGGTGGAAGCCAGCGCCCGGGCGCGGGGCCACCCGATCGACTTGAACGTCACTCCCGAGAGGCACTGGCAGGCCATGCGAGGGGTGGACAAGGTGATCGTCTTCGGCCTGCGCGCCTTCCACTCGGGCATTTTCACGCCGAACGAGTACATCGCCGATTACGCCAGCCGCCATCCCGGCAAAGTGGTCGGCTTTGCCAGCGTGGATCCCGCGGCGGATAACGTCCGGGAAACCTTGGAGCGCGCGCTCCAGTTGGGCCTGCGGGGCGTCAAGCTCGGCCCAGTGTATCAGAACATCCACCCGTGCGATCCGCGGACCATGGAGGTCTTCGATTTCTGCCAGGCTCACCGCCTGCCCGTTATGATCCACCAGGGCACGACCTTCTGCAGCCGGGCCCCCTTGAAATACGCACATCCGCTGCTGCTGGAGGAGGTGGCCCTGCGCTTCCCCAATATGAAGCTGGTCATAGCGCACTTGGGGCACCCTTGGATCGACGACACGCTGGTGCTCATCCGCAAGCAGCCGAACGTCTATGCCGACATCTCCGCGCTGCACTACCGGCCTTGGCAGTTCTACAACGCCCTAATCTCGGCAAAGGAGTACGGCGTGCTGGACAAGCTGCTGTTCGGCTCCGACTATCCGTTCGCGACGCCGGAAGAGACGATGCACGCGCTCCGGAACTTAAACCGGCTGACGGAGGGGACCAACCTGCCGAGGCTGGAGCCGGAAGAGATCGAGCGGCTCATCGAGGCTCCGGCCCTGAATTTGCTCGGGCTCGAGTGAACCATGAAGATCACTGGCGTAGACTTGCTGGTGCTGGCTGCGCCGGGGGCCTACGAGGCCCCGCAAGGGGCGGAGGAGGCGTACGGGTTCCGATATCTCGGGATCGTGCGGGTGGAGACCGACGCCGGCATCACCGGGTATGCGGACGTCGAGACGCAGCCTCACGTCGCCCGTGCCATCATCGAAGCGCCGTCGGAGGGGGCCGCCCCGGGTTTCTTGGGCTTGCGTTCCGTCCTGCTCGGCGAAGATCCTCTCGAAGTCGAGCGCCTCTGGCACAAGATGTATGAGGCTTCGGTGTATTACGGGAGGAGAGGCGTGGCGATCCAAGTGATATCGGCCATCGACATCGCTCTGTGGGACATCGCCGGCAAGGCCCTCGGGCAGCCGGTCTACAAGCTGCTGGGAGGGGGCCACCGGACCAAGGTCAGAGCCTACGCCAGCACGTTGTTTCGCCCGGAGCCGGAGGCCATCGCGGAAGCGTGCCGGCGGTATGTCGATCAGGGCTTCACGGCTGTGAAGTTCGGTTGGGGGGTGTTCGGGCAGGACCCCGAGCGCGACGTCCGTCTCGTGGAAGCCGCGCGGCGCGCGTTGGGGGACCGCAACGATTTGCTGATTGACGCGGGCTGGATGGTGCACCGCACTCCCAAAGAGGCCATCGCGCTGGTGCGGCGCCTCGAGCCGTACCGGCCCTTCTTCATCGAAGAGCCGCTGCATCCCGAGGACTACGACGGCTACGCCCAGCTCTGCGAAGCTGTCGATACTCTGATCGCCTGCGGCGAGCAGGAAGCCACTGAGTGGGGTTTCCGCTTGTTGATCGAGCGGGGCAAGATTGACGTCGTCCAACCGGACATCTCCCGGTGCGGGGGCCTCACCGCCGCCAGGAAGATCGTCCACATGACGGAGCTCCACAACCGGCTGTGCGTGCCGCATTCTTGGCTCTCGGACCTCCTGACGGCGGCCTCGCTCCACCTCAACGCCTTCCAGCGGCGCTCGGTGTTCATCGAGTTTAACGTGACCAGCGGGCCGCTCAGCCGGGAGATCTGCCGCAATCCGATCCGCATGCGGGACGGCTACATCGAGGTTCCCCAAGGCCCGGGGCTGGGGGTGGAAGTGGACGAATTTACGCTGGCAAAGTACAGGGTGGAGTAATGGACAGGTTGAAGGACAAGATCGCGATCGTCACCGGCGGCGCCAACGGGATCGGGCGCGCCATTAGCGAGCTCTTCGCCGAGGAGGGCGCGTGGGTGCTGGTGGTGGACATCGAACAGGAGGCCGGGGAGGCGACGGTCCGTGGGATCCTCGAAAGGGGCGGACAGGCGGAGTTCCGCCGAGCTGATGTCTCGATCCGAGAAGAGGCGGTTCGGGCCGTGGAATTCGCCGCGGCGCGCGCGGGCCGCATCGACATCCTTTGCAACAACGCGGCGTACCTCGGTCAGTTCCACGCTGTGCTGGAAGCAACCGAAGAGGAGTGGGAGCGGTGCATCCGGACTGCCTTGATGGGAACCCACTACTTCACTCAGGCGGTGCTGCCCTATATGCTGGCGCGGAAGCAGGGTTCAGTGGTGAACGTCGTCTCCATCCAAGCGATGGTGGGTTGCCCGAACTCGGTAGCCTACGCGGCCACCAAGGCGGCCCTGTTGGGCTTCACCCTGAGCGCGGCGTATGATTACGGCCCTTACAACATCCGTGTGAACGCGCTCTGCCCGGGCCCGATTCAAACGCGGATCTCTCCGAAGCCGGGGACGCCTGAATATCAGTGGCAATGTGAACAGACGGTGTTGAAGCGCGTGGGCACGCCGCGCGAGGTAGCCTACGCGGCGCTGTTCTTGGCCTCCGACGAGGCCTCCTACGTGACAGGCACGGTTTTTCCCGTGGATGGCGGCTGGACCTCCCGTTAGTTAGTCGTGGCCATGGGATACGTCTGCATGTTCGCGGCGCTGGCGGCGTTCAGCTTACTGGGGCTTTTCGCCAAAATCGCGGACCTGAGGAACTGCCGGCCCGCCTCTCTCTACATGCTGCTGTTCGTCTGCGCATCCCTGCTGGCCGCCGGCGCGGCCTTGGCCGCCAATCAGCCGCTGCGCCGCACTCCCGGCCTGGTGGTTTGGGTGGCGCTGCCTTTCGGCGTGTGCGCCGCCTTGGCCGGACTCGCCTTCCAAACCGGAATCCGGTACGGCAAGATCGCCACAAGCTGGCTGATCGTTAACCTCTCGGCGGCTATTCCAACCTTGGGATCGATCCTGCTCTACCGGGAGCCCGTGAGCGCTAGGAAAATTGTGGCGCTATTGCTGATGGCGGCCTCGGTCTTACTGCTTTGGAAGGACAAGTTGGAGGATCAGCGGAAGGCGACGCGGCAGGCGGGAGCCACGGGGAGTTAGAGATGTGGCTGCGGCTCATGACCATCGCCTTCGTGGCCAACGGTCTCGCCCCGTTTGGCCTCAAACTCCTCCAAGAGCGGGGCCTGCTCGAGACGTACCGCCTACCCTACCTGTTGTTCTGGTATCTGGGCGCTCTGCCGTTGGCGGCATCGGCCTTCCTGTGGAAACGCGGCCGGCTGCGGCTGTGCGAAGTGCTGATTGGCGGGGCCATGGGTGCCTGCAGTCTTGGGGGACAGCTTGCCACCGCGGTGGCTCTGGAGAGCCTGCCGGGGCACATGGTATTCGCGATCACCACAGGCGGGAGCTTGTTCGTGGTCGCCGCCGCCGGCATCTGCCTGTTCCGCGAGCGAGTGGGCGAATACGGCCTGGCCGGCATCGGCTTGGGCATCGTTTCTCTGCTCTTGCTGGGGACCAGTTAACGACCAGTTAACGAGACGATTATGACGCAATGGCCCGCACTCCTCCTCTGGTTCGCGCTTGGCGCCGCAGCCTGTGCCCAAGAGCGGACCGCCCGCATCACCGTTCATTTGGATAAGAATCTGGGGCCGATGGAAATGGACCGGTTTGCTCTCGGCCAAGGCGGGCTTTCGGACGAGCCCATGCTGGCCGGCCGCGTGGCCGAGGTGCGGGCCCTGAACCCACGGCTGATCCGGCTGTTCGTTCAGGAGTATTATGACCTGCTGCCGGCCCCCGGCCGTTACCACTGGACCACGCTCGACGCGGCGGTGGACCAGATCTTGGCCACCGGCGCCAAGCCGCTCATGTGCATTACCTTACAAGCCTAGGACGCTGTTCCCGCGGATCGATCAGGACATCGTGGAGCCGGAGAGCTACGAGGCCTGGGAAGAGCTGGTCTACAATCTGGTGCGGCGCTACAAGGAGCGCGGCACGGGTATCCGCTACTGGGAAGTGTCCAACGAGCCGGACATCGGTGAAAACGGTGGCTGCCCGTACCGCTTCCAGCCGGACAGCTACACACGCTACTATGCGCGCACGGTCGGCGCCATCCTCCGCGCGGACCCCGAGGCTCGCGTCGGCGGACCCGCGCTGGCTAATCTCAACTCGCCGATCCTGCCAGCGCTTCTCGACTTCTGCCAGCGCGAAAAGCAGCCCCTCCACTTCATCTCTTGGCACATCTACAGCAACGATCCGCTCCGCATCCGCCGGACCATCGAGCAGGCGCGGGCGCTGCTGGCCAACTACCCTGGTTTGAAAGCGGAGACCGTTCTCTCCGAGTGGAACATGTCCCTGTCGGCTCCGGTGCTCGACCCTCGCTTCCAGCCGTGCTTTGTGGCCGAGGTTGCCTGGCAGATGCGTGAGGCCGGACTGGACTACTCGTGCTACTATCACATCCGCGACTACCACGTGGAGCCGGACAAGTTTGCCCGGTTTATGTCGCCTGCGGGCACGGCTCTGATGACGCGGTGGTGGAACCAGACCTCGCAGTTCTGTGGTTTGTTCGACTTCCAGAACCGCGTCCGCCCGGCATATTTCACCTTCCGGCTGCTGTCGCGGCTCACCGGCGACCGCCTGGCTTTGGAATCCTCGGACAAGTTTGTGCACGGGTTCGCGTCGCACGACCAGAGTCTGCGCCGGTGGAACTTGCTGCTTTGGAACTTTTCCCCATCGGCCGCCCGTGTTCAGCTTGCCGGTAGCGGCGTTCAGAGGAAGCTTTCCGGACGCCGGCTGGTGCTGGACGCCGTCCACGGCAGCGATGACGAGAACGACCGTCTGCGGCCGGCGGGCCCGGTCGCCCTCGAGCCCGGCAAGACCAGCCTAGATCTGCAACTCGAGGCCTACGGCGTTACCTTTCTGTATTTCGACCCGGCCCTGTGAGACCCGGCGGCGGGGTCCCGTCCGATACCGTGGACAAGCTCTGCCCTGGCGCTTGGTCGCCGGACTCAAGATGCGGCGCTTTCCGGTAAGCTAAAGATATGCAGGTTTTGGCCTCTCGGGCGCCCGGGCGCGCCGCGACGGATTCGGACATCGAGATGTTCACCCACATCGAAAGGTGTCTTTACACCGCGGTGGTGGCGGACGCGCTGGACGAACTCGGCTACCACAACCAAGTCATGCGGGAATACCTGAGGCCGCTGTTTCCCGAGGCCCGTTTCGCGGGGTGGGCTCGCACCATCTCCTGCTGCGATATTTACCACGTCCCGCCGGACCCCTACGCCATGGAGATCGAAGCAGTGGACAGCATCCTACCCGGCGAAGTCGTGGTGGTGTCGACCGGTGGGTCCAAGCGGAATGCGCCTTGGGGCGAGTTGCTTTCCACCGCCGCGCGGGCGCGGGGCGCCCGCGGGGCCGTAGTCGACGGTCTAGTGCGGGACGTGCGGAAAATCGAACAACTCGGCTTCCCCGTGTTCGCCTCCGGCATCAAGCCGGTGGACTCGAGAGGCCGGGGCTTGGTGATCGATTACAACGTGCCGGTTTATTGCGGGGAAGTGCTGGTGTTCCCCGGGGATCTGGTCTTTGCCGACTATGACGGTGTGGTTGTAATCCCATCGGCAATCGTTTCCGAAACCGTCAGTTTGGCGACCGAGAAGGTCACACGCGAGAACCACAGCCGGACGGAACTTCTTGAAGGCGCCTATCTTCGGGACGTCTATCGGAAGTACGGCGTCCTCTGACTGGCAGGCGCAAAGGGGCCGGCGCTTTCGGAATGAACGGGGTGGGCAACTTCCGGGATCGGCGGTCGCTGAGCAAGAACACGCGAGGCGTGATCGCGGGCGGTTCGGGGCTGCGGGGGAGGAAACCGCATGACAGCAGTGAGCCCCGCCCCGCAGTGCACCAACATCTCGATGAAAGGAGGCTCGGGGAGGCCGCCGGCCCCGGATAGCACTGGGAGCGGGGGATGCCGCCCGGGGGCTGCCTGCCTGAGGAAAACCGGCCTAAGCGGTGGCATTCAGTGGTGCGCCCGGCCCGATTCGAACGGGCGACGTTCTGGTTTGTAGCTGTGAACTACCGTAGCATCAATGGGTTAGCACTAAGCATAGTGATCGTTAGCCGTTGCGATAGGTTCCTATTTTAGTTTGGTACCTACTATCAGCGGATTTTGATCGCATTTGGCAGGACTTTCAGCAGACCGGGGCCGCTAAGAGGGCCGGTACGACGTAGAGCTCCTTTCAGCTTGGGCCCAAGGGTAATGACTTGCTTGCTGAGGGCGGAGAGGTAGGTACTTGTTAGGTGCGGCCGACTTTCTTGATCAAGCCGTGAACCCCAAGGGGCTTTATGGAGGGTGAGATTTGGCCGCTGGTTCCGTCACTCAGGCGGCGCAGATCTCTGTTCTGAAAGCCGCTGATGTTGAACTCACCGCCTCCGAGTGATTCGAAGAGTTGCTCGCCCCGAGCACCGAAGAAGTTGAAGCCGCGGTGGTTGCGGTCGTTTTCTTGCACGGATTGAGAGATTTTGTTTAGCTTGGCGGTACCAGCCTGATCGTCGGCGATGGGCGAGATGGACTCCAAATAGCGGTGGTTGGAGGCCAGCAGCACTTCTCGCAAGGGAACCAGGGCGTAAATGCTCTTCTTCATGTCGGCCTACGCCATGTTGCAGGTGCCGTCTTGGTGTTCTACCTCTCCCACAGCACGATTTCGTTGGGCACTGCTTTGCGATAGAAAGTGAGATATATTGAACGCGAATGTTTCGGTTTCCGGCCCCGCAGCGGCATCGTCAAGCTCATCTTGTGCCCGCCGGATTTGCTCGTCTAGGTCCTCGTCACCGCTAGCGGCCAGCATCTCGGCAACGGGGTCAGCTGATCGCTGGCAGCTTGGGTTGGGGCCTGAGGCTGCTGATATCGCTGGGTGCCGGGGCTGCGACTTCTGGCTGCTGAATTGTCCCCAAGAGTGGCGAGTTCGGCATCTCTGGGGGCTAGGGCGTGCCGGCTCCCGCATCGGCCCGGTTTGGGTCCGGATCTCGTACTGGACTGTTGCGATGTGGTTCACCTGCGGCCTTTCGCTTTATCTTCGCCCTATGAATGGTTTTGTTTTCGATAACTCAGGCTTTGGCCCGCCTCACTGCTATCGGGCATTCCCGTAAGTTCTTGAAAACAAAAGAGCTTCACGGTTACATAATTGCTTTTATCGGTCCTAGTGTTAATGAGGTGCCCCAAAAGACCGCCCCCGGGCAGGGGCCTGTGCGGGGGCGGCTGAAGGAGGAAGGCCTCGCCAGTTGGCCGCGAGTGCCAAAGGCTGATGCATGCACCAGCTGAGAGCGAAGAGCCGGTAAGTGCCGCCCTCGGGGCCCCCACCCCAGGGCCCGGGGGCGTACTGCGATCCAGCGCCTTTTTTACTGCAGCGGAGGGGGCGGGCCGGCGGGCCAGGTGGCACCGCCGGGCAGGCTGGCCCGTGCAAGCCGCCGCCCAGGGCCGCCAGCTGGTCCAGAAATCGCTCGGTGTGGTTGGGTTGGTACTTAGTACTTGCCTACTAGTCTAAGGCTGGCGATGCAATAGCCCCCGCCAGAAGGCCGGGTTCGGGGGTGTTTTGGACGGTCCGCGATCTGCCGCAGATGGTGGATAACCCCGGTGACTGGACGCGCGGCATTGTTGCCTCCCCTCCTTGCCCTTGCTCCACAGATCGGGCAACAGTGCTCGCAGTAAGCCTCGCACTGGCCACGTGCCATGTGGGCAACGCTGACGTACTTGCCGCAGGCCCGACAGGGGCAGTGCACGTCCCGGATGCGCACGCACGCGGGGCGTTGTTGGGCCGCGGCCCCGCCGTTCAGGCTCCGTCGTCTCCCATCTCCGCGGGACGCGGGACACATGGGGGCCTATATAGGCCCCCCATGTGTGTCCCGCTGCTGTCCCGCCGTGTCCCGGCTACTGTCCCGCCCTGTAAGTCCCGCAGCATCAGTAAGTTAGCGGCACCCGATGCCAAGTGTCCCGCTGTGTCCCGCTTTCTGTCCCGTCCAAGTCTCCCGGTTGCTGTCCCGCTGGCAAGTCATTTTAAATCAGTTAGTTGCGGAAACGCGTCCCGAAGTGTCCCGCCACTGTCCCGCCCCGTGTCCCGGGCTCGTATCAGCTTTGGTAGTCATCGGTGCTATCCTCCCCGTCCTTGGTCCGAAGGCCGACCCTGCCCCCGGGCAAGACGACGAATCGGTGCTTATTGCGATTGATCGCGCGCCGGATTGAATCAACAGACGCATCAAGGGACTCGGCAATCTCGGGCTTGGTCAACGGCCTGCGGCGCAGGATTGTCGCGATCCGGTCCGCAAGCGGAAGTTGGTCGGCCAGCTCTGGAATCTCTGCCGGATCGGCGGGATGAACCTCGACCCGCCCCGGCTGAAAGATAAAGCGGAAGCACACGATCGTGTCTTTCGGCGTCAGGTTCGATTTGATAGTTCTGGTCTTAAGAATCCAAGTGCCGGCGGCCTCATCAATGCGCGCGCAGTGATAGATCAGGCGCGCGTTGTTCTGAAAGAAGACCGATCCGAAGAGGTCGTCCCGATCCTTTGGACAGTGACCTATAAGCAGCGCGCCTAGGCTGGAACCGACGCCGATGCGGTTCAGCGCGCCGAACAGCGCGATGGCGGTGGCGGATTCTTCTAGCGGGCCGCTGCTGGCCAGCGAGATGCTGTCCAGGATCACGTAGCGAATGCCCCGCTGTTCCAGCCCGCGGCGCAGCGCATCGGTTTCTTCAGCTAGAGGCCGCCGGATCCGGTAATAGTAAATCTCGTGCTGCGTCCGCCCAAATAATTTCTGCTTGCGGATCTTATGAGTCTGCCAGTCACACTCGGTATCTAGATAGGCGACTGCGATCCCTCGGCGCGCCAATTCGCCCGCCAACCACAAAGCGAAGTAACTTTTCGCGGTACCGCCAGGGCCGTAAATAACCGTCGCTAGATTCGCGAGTAAAGTAAGTCCGTGCACACGGATGAACTGGGACTCTTCGTCCACATCAGGATAGTTATCAAGTAACTTCAGCTCGACGCCAGCGCGCTCGGCCTAGATGGTGCGCAACGCGGCCTCTTCGAGCAAAGATGTCCAGTCCAATTCCTTCAGGGGCGCACGTGGCTGAAGCTCCTTTGCAAATGCGCGCCGGCTCGTGAGGCTCAACAGATTCAGCTTCCCCGCCGCAACTACGCCGCGCACGCTTCGCACGCCTGGTAAGTCGCAACGCACCACCGCCTCAGCGATCAGGTCGTCACGCTCCCAGCGCAGGCGGTCAATGTCAATCGTGATCAGCGCGGCCGGCAGGCTCAGCCGGTAGTGATCGAAGGTCACGGCTTCGAACTCACGGTTGCAGTCGGACAGGCGCTGCGGGGCGGGATGGACGCATGAGTCCCAAATCTGTAGAACCTGCTCGGGGCCCCACAGGCCGGTCAGGTCGTCAACTCCGTTAACCTCGGGCGGAGTGCTCGGCGGCCAGTTCCACCACCATACGTTCGCGCCGCGCCTGGTAAGCTCGCGCGTGAGCTGCCAGCGGGCGGCTTGGACGTCCGGATTCGTGCGAACGTTCCTATCGAACAAAACGATGACCTTGCGCCCGCGCCATGTGATCTTGTCGAAGTCCGCGATCACGCCCTTTACTGGCGGGCGCTCGCCGGCGGGGCCCGCCTCAATGCCCACCTTGCCCCGCCAATTCCAAACGCCCGGAATGCCGATCGCCAGCCAACGCGGACGATCGCCAGTATCGGCCAAGGCGGTCAGGGCAAGCGTCTTCTTCTCGCCTTCAGTCAGGACGACCGACAAGCCGGTGTCGGTCAGTTCCTCCGGCAGCGTCCCACGAACAATGTACAAGCGGGAGCCGCGTCCCGGTGGAGACAGGTACTTGGCGCGCTCCTTCCGGCTTCCATCCGACGCAATCTCGATGTCCGGGTGATCGCGCCGAAGCCGATACTCGAAAGGATGGGCTTCGCCAGGCCAGAAATAGGGAAACACGATACCCGAGTAATCGCCTGATCCCGGCCTGCGCCCGACAATTCGCGCGCCCTCCACCGAGTCCACGCGAAACACGCCCGCTTGCTCAAGCATGGCGGGCGGGATGCCGCAACGCGCGAAGTTGGCCAGGTCCGCGGCGGTCAGCGGCAGGCCCTGCACGCCGAGGGGTGCGGAAGCGCTCATGGCAGCCTCCTCTCGCACTCAATCCGTCGGCGCGCCAGCCCGATTAATTGGAGCGACTCCTGATCGTTCAAACAGGCCCGATCAGGATGACGGGTTGACTTACGCTGTGGCGGGGCGTAATCTTGATAAAGACACATCCCAAAACCTCCGCCCGCCCATTGCGGCGGGCTTTTTGTTGCGCTCAGCCCGCACTCCCCGAGACTTTGCTTCCCCCGGACGGCAAGGATTCGAGCCACTCGTAAAGAGCTGCGATTGGGTAGGCAACTCTTCCGCCTGTACGGCCGATTCGTCCGGACAACTTCACGAAGCGTGGCCCCCGGTTCGCCATCCGCCACCGGCGCAGCAGGTTCACGCCGACGCCCAAGGCAGCAGCCGCTTCACGTTCGTTAAGAAGGATCTTCTCGATTCGTTCGGCTTGCACTGGCTTCATGGCCCAATTATGAAGCGGTTCGGTAAATTTGTTACCGAACACATCTTGGGGGGTAAGGTGTGTTCGGTAGCAACTTATGAGTTTTCCCACACCCTTTGCACGTCGTTATCCCTAGATTGCGCAAATTAGTTGGCCATTTATCCGGTTTTTGGTTTATACTAACTCTGAATGCTCCGTCGCAGGCTCACGCTCCCGCCAACCGTGCCCGACCTTGCGGCCCGGCTCGAACTGCTCCGCGCGGGGGACCGCTTTTGGTCGCCAGCGCCCCTCGAACTGCTGCGGCAAGTCCGCAGGCCGATCCTGGCCTGGCTTGGCGCTGCGGGATGGTTTGAATGGCAGCAGCGCCCCGACGGGCCGTTGCGACGCGTTGTGCGTGCCCTGCTCTACTCGCACGTCCCCTGGCCCACTTCACAAACTCTTGCGCACCCCGCCTCCGCCTTAGCCTTTCAAGGGGAACCCGCCCGGGACCTCGGCCCCGCTACGGCGGCCTGCCGCCAGGCGCTCGCTCGCTGGGCTTCGCGCCTGCCCCTGAAGACCGTGCCTGACTGGATGTTCGATATCGCGATTCACACGACGCTTCACTACGGGTTCACCAACAGGTGGGAATGGACCTTCCAGATGCCGGACCTTCGGCTACTCCCGCCGGTCCTGGGTTGGCAGCCAGACGAAACTGAAGCCCAGGTCCGTCGCCGCGCTCTTCGGGACTTCGAATCGCTCCTGTCCGAGCACATCCGAAATGTGCGACACGCCTACGGTCTGGGCCTCCGCAAAAACTCCACGCGGCAGGAAACGCTCGTTCGGCATGCAAGTTGGCTGGCCAGATTCCTTAGTGGCACGCCCGCCTACCGGATGGACCCCGACTATGACGAGGACGCGGTTCTAAGGGCCATCCATCGGTTCTGCTCCCGAATTGGACTTGACCTGGCTTCGGTCCGCCTGCCGGTCACTCGGAGGCCTGCCCAGGAGGGCGAGCGATGCCAAGCGGCAGGCAGTCTCACTTTGGGTGATTCTTTGGGTACCAGAACAGGAAAACGGGGCGAAAATCCGGCAAAAGCCGGGGCAAATTCATTACGGGTTAACTTGAGGCAAATCAAGCCGATACGCGGGATTTTCAAGATCTTGCAGTACGGCCGTCTTGTGCTTGTAAGGCAGACGCTCTGACCAGCTGAGCTAACCGCCCGAGACTTTACGAATGTAGCACGATGGGGGCCGATCCGGCCGGCAGAATGTTGGTTGAACTGGTGCGGAGA
>Ga0308410_1000334_pt1 | contig 24855 bp, 20 predicted proteins | sample HotsprOSTMatCore_FD_203467 | JGI IMG/M metagenome (GOLD analysis project Ga0308410, IMG submission 203467) | Hot spring phototrophic mat microbial communities from Octopus Spring, Yellowstone National Park, Wyoming, United States -... | ecosystem: Environmental > Aquatic > Thermal springs > Hot...
GCCGCGGCCGGAGCTACCGTGGCCAAGCACGGAAACCGCTCGGTTACAAGCCGTAGCGGCTCCGCCGACGTGCTGAGCGAATTGGGCCTAAATCTTGATGCCCCCCTCGCCGTGGTAGAAGCCTGCTTGGAACACTTGGGCATCTGCTTTTGCTTTGCTCCGCGTTTTCATCCGGCCATGAAGCGTGTGGCTCCCATTCGGCGGGAACTGGGGTTTCCCACGATCTTCAATATCTTAGGGCCGCTCCTTAATCCCGCAGGGGCCAGTTACCAACTGCTAGGAGTTTCGCGAGGGGACCTTCGGCCAAAGTTAGCCGAGGCACTTTACTATCTCGGCACCCGACGAAGCTGGGTACTTCATAGTAGTGAGGGATTGGATGAACTCGGACTTGAAGGGATCACTTTTGTCACCGAGACCGGTTCGGGGGGTTTTTGGGAGTTTACGATCGATCCCCAACAGCTGCCGCTTCCACGGGTAAGCCGGCAACAGGTCGTCGTGGCAGATGCCAAAGAAAGTGCCGAGATGATCCGGGATATCCTGGCCGGCCGCCAGATCCCAGGTCGGTATCTCGTATGTCTCAACGCCGGAGCTGCCTTGACGGTCGCGGGGTTAGCTCGTTCTTTGGAGGAGGGCATCGCCAGGAGCATCAAAGCTATTGACTCCGGTCAAGCCCAACGCCTGCTGAACACATGGATTAAATGCTCATGGGCTGAAGAACCTGAGCAAGTTAAGCAATTAGCACTCCAAATGGCAGGCTAATTCGCGTCTTCTTTGACACCATCTCCGGCTACCGATCTTGCGAAGGGCAGCGAGCACCACTAGCAAGCCCTTTTCGTCATAGTTGGCTCGGCCGGGGCTAGCGGAGTCTCTCGGAAGGGATTGCAGAGGAGCCGGCGGAAAGGTAAAGGCTATTTTCGCAATCGCTCACTCATTCCCGGAACTAACGTCGCTCTCCCCCCGTGATAACAAATTCCGGGATTAGGCCCCCAACCTGTTTTCCCAAGAGGTGTATCCATTACGAGGGGCGGCCCGCCTGGTTGTTTCAGGAAATGCTAAGCCATCCCAGCCCCAGGAAGCTAACGCTCAATTTGCTTATTATTCTGCCATCTGTATGCCTGGACATCCCCGTATGGGTACATTTGTTTGAACTTCCAAAGAGTCGTTCGGAGCTTGTCATGCAGAGAATCGAAGATGGCTTACTTTTGTCAGGAAAAACGAGAGTCACGCCAGCGGGTGCCCGCAATGAGGGCAGAAGCGTGGCGGCTGTTGGTCCCGCTGTTTTTGGATTTGTTCCGTAAATCCGGCCCCAAGGATCCCCGCGGGAAGAGCGAACATAGCAATCCCTAATACTGCTACAAAACCGGCAATGGCTTTGCCTAAGGGAGTAACCGGGCAAAGGTCCCCATAGCCTACCGTGGTGAGAGTCACCACTGCCCACCATAACGCCGACGGAATATCGGGAAATTTATCTGGCTGGGCCTCATGCTCGGCAAAATAAATGAGCGAAGCCGACATCAAATTGAGTACAGCCAGAATAACAGCAGCCAAGGCAAGTTCTTCTCTCTTATCTCGTATCGCTCCGAGAATAACCTGGATGGCCTTCGAATAGCGGTCCAGCTTAAATATGCGGAATATCCGGGCTACCCGTAAAATACGAAGCATCCGAAGATCGGAGACTCCGACCATCACATAGAAAGGCAAAATGGCTAGGAGATCCACCAAAGCCAATGGGGTGGCTGCAAAGCGAATCCGCCCCCATAGAACCGAAGCATAGCGAGCATCTATGGTGCAAGACCAAATCCTGGCTGCATATTCAGCCGTAAACACCGCCACCGAAAAGCATTCGAATAGGTAAAATTCCCATTCCCACCTCTGGGCCATCCAGGGAACTGTCCCGAGAATCGAAGCAAGAACATTGGCAACGATCAATGTAAAGAGAATCCCATGGAATGCCCTGCTAACCATGTCCCGCTCCGCAGGTTGTTCCAAAATCTGCCAGAGTCGCTCTTGAATTTTTTTCACCGCCCACCCTCCTTCCCCGGATCAAACATCATCCCACCAGTTTCTGGATCCAGAGTTCTCTCCCTACACCCCGGAGTTTACAAACGAATCCACCATTCTCCCGGCACAGCCGACGTTCTCCCCCTACACGCCGGAGTTTGCAGCAGCCCCGCCGCCTCTTTACTAGTGATCCAAACGCTCTCCCCCTGCATCCCGGATTTCGGATCCGCAGGTTCTCCGAGATCCGCTGGCTGACCCGTCTTCCCTGGACTCCGGAGTTCGGGATCACAGGCAACACCGCAAAACTCAATAGTCTGCTCCCCCTTGCACGCCGGACCTTGCGGCAGCCAAACCGGCTGTTTCTTGCCGATTTAATGTACTCCCCCTGCATCCCCGACTTCGGAGCCGCAAGTGCTCGGAGATCCGCTGGCTGACCCGTCTTCCCTGGACTCCGGAGTTCGGAATCACAGGCAACACCGCAAAACTCAATAGTCTGTTCCCCCTTGCACGCCGGAGTTTGCAGCAGCCCAGCCGGCTCTTTACTTGTGATCCAAATGCTCTCCCCTGCACGCCGAAGTTCAGAGCAATCTGTGAATAATGCAGTGTGGAAATATCCCCCTTCCACCGCTCGCGGGAGCTCGGTCTGCCACCGCCCCCGGTTTCGCGACCACCCTGAGGCTCTACCAAAACCGAAGGCTCCCCAGCCTTTTCCTCTCACTCATCTGGACATTTTCCCGAATGGAATGGAACAGACCAAATCTCGGGCAGAATCCTGTTTCCGGCAAGCCACAGCAGGCGGTCAGCTATTGTTCGCCCACCACTTTCCCGGGCGGCTGGAAACATCACTGGTAAGAGGAACGTAACATGGAAGGGCCCAGAACATGCTTCTAACTAAATGAATGTTCCGGCCCCGGGAAAAGCCCTTCGCGAACTTCCTGGACAAATTTCGCGACCGCTTCGCGGATTACGTCTGTCAGATTGGCGTAAGCCTTTGCATGCCGGGGAACCCGCCCCAACCCAAGAATATCATGCAGGACAAGGATTTGCCCGTCACAATAGGGTCCTGCACCGATCCCGATAGTAGGAATTTCCAATCTGGCCGTGATTTCGCGGGCAATTTCTGCTGGCACGTACTCCAAAAGCACGGCGAAAGCACCGGCCTCCTGAGCCGCCAGGGCCTCGTCAATCAACTTTTCCGCCTCGCGAACTACCCGATAGGCCCCCAGTTGATGGATGCTCTGGGGCCGAAGACCGAAATGGGCCATCACCGGGATTCCCGCTCCCACCAGCGCGCGCGTTACTTCGGCCTGCTGAGGCCCCTGCTCCAATTTGACCGCCTGACAGCGAGTTCGCTTCAAAAAAAGCCCGGCATTCCGAATGGCCTGTTTGGGTCCCAACTGATAGCTCAGAAAAGGCATGTCGGCCACAAGAAGAGCCCGACTTACGGCCCTGCCCACCATTTCCACGTGATATAACATTTGCTGCATCGTTACGGGCAAAGTGTTGGGATGCCCCTGAACTACCATTCCGAGACTGTCGCCGACCAAAATCCCGTCGACCCCAGCAGCATCGACAATCGCCGCCATGGTGTAATCATAGGCAGTAAGCATGACGATTTTTCGGCCACTCTTCTTGAGAGCCACAAATTTTGGAACGGTCATCATCTCCGCTTGAGGACACATCTTCCTTCCCCCACCCTGGAAAACAACTTGTCTCGGTACTCCGTTTTTCTTCGGAAAGAACCCAACTCCGGCAAATTTCTGATGCCAAGGTAACGACCAAGATTTTCCATGTTAAGGTGCCCAAAAACTTGGGGAACCTATGCCGGATGGGAAGGATCCTCCAAAAAATGCTTCTCCCTTAGAAGCCCAAGTAAACTTGCTTGTCTCAGATTTGCCGCTCGAAGCCTCCCCCGCACCGGTCTCCTCGAGGATTTTTAGAAACCTGGCTTGATTTGTAGGGGCCCTTTCAACCTGGACAATACTGGGTTTTCGCTTGCCGGGGGATCAAAAATCTTCATAATTTACTAGCAAAGGAAACCTTGGGCGAGCCGATACTTAGGACCCACCCCTATGCAAACCGGGGGTTTGGTCAGAATTGTCTCGGAGTCTCTCCGGCTCAGGCGAAAAGCTTCATTCTAATCGATGGAGGAAGGGCTCATGTCGACGTCGGTCATTAACCAGAAGCTGGCAATCCACGGGGGTCCTCGGGCGGTCACCAATCAGCTCCCTCACTGGCCTCAATTCACCGAAGAGGCCATCCAAGCCGTGGTCGATGTCCTGCGATCTGGCAAAGTCAATTATTGGACCGGGCCGAAGGGAATGGAATTCGAACGACGGTTCGCCGCATGGCAAGGGAGCAAATATGCCATTGCCGTTTCCTCGGGCACGGCAGCGTTGCACGTGGCACTTTCGGCATTAGGAATCGGACCGGGGGACGAGGTGATTGTACCCAGCTACACCTTCATCGCCACCAGTTTTGCAGTCCTCCAAGCGGGAGCTATTCCCCGTTTTGCCGATGTGAATATCGAGGACCACTGCATCAGTGTGGAGTCGGCCGAGAAATTGGTCAACGAAAGGACTAAAGCCATCATCGTTGTCCACCTTTATGGCAATGTTGCCGACATGGACAAAATCAACGAATTCGCTCGGCGGCATAACCTGTATGTCATTGAGGACAATGCGGAGGCATACGGCGGAGAGTTTAAGGGCAAAAAAACCGGTACATTAGGTCACATAGCCGCCTGCAGTTTCTGCCAAAATAAAACATTCACCACCGGAGGGGAAGGCGGGATGGTCACCACCGATGATGAGGAGTTGGCCTGGGAGGCCCGCAGTTTCCGCGACCACGGTTACGATGTAAAGGAACGCCTGAACCTTTTGGAACTCGAACAAAAACTACCGTATATCCACACCCGATTGGGGTGGAATTATCGAATGACGGAGATGCAAGCGGTCATCGGTTTAGCGGAACTGGATCGCATTGATAACTGGAACATTCCTCGTCGCCGTCGCAATGCCCATATCTTAATGGACATCCTCGGCGAGTTACCCCAGATAAAGTATATGCCTATCGACACTCCGGAGCGACGAAACGGCTTCTACGTGTGTGCCTTCTCCCTGGATATAGAAAACATGTCTTGCGATATTAAGACCTTTGTAGAAGCCGCGGTAGCGGAGGGTGCCCCAGTGTGGAAGGTCTTCTGGCCTCAGTGCCATACAGAACGAGCTTATCGCGAGCATCGCGGATTCGGTCGGTCGGGATTCCCATTCAAATCCAAAGAGTATACGAATCCGGAAAGTGTCGACTATAGCAAGGTGGAAGTGCCCAACGCCTTCTGGCATGAATCCCACACGTTCACTTGCTTTGCCTATCCCACTTACTCCGAGGAGGATATGAAGCAGATTGCACACGCCCTGGTGAAGGTGATCAAAGCTTTCAGCTAAATGAGCGAAGTCCGAAACAGATTGAGCGGAGAAGATCTGGCTCCACGGCAAAACAGCATAGCGGTTTCGAGGTCACCTTGGCAGCCAGGTCAACCTTGGCTCCAGGGGCTTTTCTGAGCCCTATAGGATTCGGAAGCTCGCTCGTGGAGCTACCAGGGCTTGAGCCGCCGGCTGAAGGCTGATCCTAAACGTTTGAAAGTTTCCCATCTCGAACGACCAAAATCTGCCTCATTCGGCACAGTAAAGCACCGGCAGCCACGGGGAGAGAGTGTTTAGAGGAGAGAGTGTTTAGAACTGTTAGTAAACAGGGTTTGGATGTAAAGCACCGGCAGGCACAGGGGGACACTAGTCTGGCAGTTCGCGAGGACCAGGCTCCTTCCCATTGAGAAAGGACACAAGTCCCCAGGCACTGTCTGTCCCGGCATAGGTCCAGGAAGTGAAGGACCTGCTGGGAAATCCAAAGTGACGAAATTCAGACGAGGACATTGAACAGAAAGTACCGTAACCACCGGAGGCTCTAACAGCATGGCTACCGAAACACTGACCAAATTGGGTATCGGCGTAATCGGTGCAGGGGGTATCGCTCGACGGAAGACGATCCCGGCGATGCTCAAGGCAAAGAATGTGCGAGTCGTTGCCCTCATGGATCCTATCGGTATTGACGACATCGCTCGCGAATTCAAAATACCAAAGGCCTATAAATCGGACAGAAAACTCATCGAGGATCCCGAAGTTCAGGCAGTGTACATTGCATCACCGGTTCATTGCCATCTTCGCCAAATCGAACTTGCCGCGGCAGCCGGCAAACATATCTTGTGTGAAAAACCCCTTGGCCGAACTGCTGATGAAGCTCGGAAAGCTGTCCAAATCTGTAAAAAATACAGGGTATTCCTCCAAGAAGGCTACATGATGAAGTTCCACGGGGCTCACCGCAAGATCAAGGAATTGATTGACCTGGGGAGACTAGGGAAGGTCGTGTACATCCGGGCTCAGCTTTCGTGCTGGTACCCTCCAATCCCGGGTGCCTGGCGGCAGGATCCTCGAAAAGGAGGTGGCGGATCCTTGATCGACATGGCCAGCCATTTGATCGATCTGGTGCAATATTTTGCTGGCCCTATTCGTCGAGTGGGAGCTCTCGTGGGCCGGCAAGTTCACCCGTATAAGAGTGAGGATTCATCCACCCTTCTGTTAGAGACCGTCAACGGTACCCACGCGACGATCGACTGCTTCTACTGCATCCCCGATGAAGCCAGCCGGACACGGCTAGAAGTGTACGGTTCCACCGGTGCCATCTTCACCGAGGGAACTGTGGGCCAAAGTCGCGGGGGTAAAATGGAGGGGATTTTCGGGCTGGGAACCGCTGGCTACGACGCCATGCAAAATAAGGATGTTGCCCGGAAGTTCGAGATTATCCCATTCGAAAAGCTCGACCCCTATCTGGAGGAGGCAGCCTACTTTGCCGAGTGTGTGCTAAGCGGCCGGGCCCCAGAAATTAACGACGGGGAAAATGCTGTCGCTATTGCCCGAATCGTGGACGCGGCCTACGAATCCTACCGTCAAAAGCGGATGCTAACCCTGCGGTAGCACCATTTCGTAACCAAAAAATTAGCTCTCGTTCGTAGCCAAAAAATTAGCTCTTGGCGGTGTGTCTTTATGCGGGCAAAAGCAGGAATGTCATCCAAAACCAAACTCTCCAGTCCCCCGTCGTGAGGAGCTGCTTTGGGCTTCCGTCCTGCCGTAACCCGAGCCCCAGTAAATGCTTTGAGCGAATCTGGCCAGCCGGAAATTGGGTGAACCAACTCCCGAGCCTCAATCCGCTGGTGCCGGGATGAGGTGTAACGGATCCGTAAACGAGGAAAGATTTCACCCTCCCCTGGGGCAGTATTCGGAAACCCGGTTTGCAGGGTGCAAATCTTTCTCAATCTCTAAAACGTGTGGACCATAGTTTTCTGCCTTGGGACCATAGTTTTCTACGGTTGCCCCTTTTGGTTCCAAAAATTTAAGAATCTGCATGCACAGGGCCCTGCCCAAGTCCTAAGGAAAAGGACGGGTTAGATCCGAGAGGATCTCTTTTTCCACCCCTGGGGCCCATCTAAGCATCGCTCGGGCCGATCTAAGATGATCTCGGGAATCATTCCGAAATGGGAAAACCCGCGGTGCCCTTCTCCCCTGTTGCCTTGACGGTTCTTGCCTTACCGACCTTTACTTCGCCAATTCTAAGTGTTGTTTGATTTGACTGGTCGATGTATTTCCCCTATCTTCTTCATCCGACGCACCATTCCCATCGCTTCTATTTGTTCCATCTTTAGGACGATCTGCCCCTCATGCATCGTCATCAACTAAATCTCCGGAAAAATAAATCCGGCAAATCAAAACTGATTAATTCTTTCCGCAAAGTTTCCCGATCAATTACTGGCCTCAGCCCTGTACTTCGGAAGATCGAGCTTCCGAAAAGGGGTAGCGGAGGAACTCCATCAACGTGCCTCGGCCAGGCCCCGGTTGGACTCAGGCTGGCGGAATCGCCACCTTGTACCCTGCCGAGGATTTGGGCCCCTCCAAATAGACTTTTGACTCGAGTTCATCGGAGATGTGCCATAACGGAGTTGTAAAACGAGTCCCCGGAAACTCATGCATTCCAAGCGGAATATGAACCTGATCCCGGCAATAGACAGCCAAACCCGGAGCGTTTTGCAAAAATCGGGGAACCGATCGCGTGGAGGGGCTAGAAATTTATCCGGGTTTGGGGCATTTGTGGTGGTCTTTTTAAGCTTTTTTGCTATCAAGGTATTTGGCCAACCTGCCCCAGGGGTGACATTGGGGCAGCAACCACCAGGGGTAGTCCGGGAGATATCTTCCCCATCGGAACGATTAGAGCTGATTGTGAATGAGAGCCGGATTATTTCTCTCAGCCCAGAACTAACCCCGGCCAACCGGATTCCCCAGGCTCAGGTCAACAACCGAGATATTGTAGAACTTACCCCCCTTTCCCCGACGCAGATTCAAATCTTCGCCAAGAGGCCCGGCGTCACGCAGGTCAATATTTGGGACGAGAGAGGACAAATTTACACAATAGATGTGATCGTCCTGGGTGATGCCCGCGAACTTGCCATGATTCTCCAGGCAGAGTTCCCCGGGGCCAGCCTCACAGCTAAACCCATCGGTAGTAGCGTTCTTATTTCTGGCTATGTCGAGCATCCCGAGGACGTTGCCAAGATTCGGGAAATCGCGGAGCAATTTTACCCGAAGGTCCTCACCAATATCCGCGTTTCCGGGGTCCAGCAGGTCCTCCTGCATGTTAAAGCGATGGAGGTATCGCGGACCAAACTCAGGTCGTTGGGGCTGGATTGGTCCACCTTTTCCCCGAACACCGTTGTTCAAAGCATGGGGGCTGGGGTGCTGGCCGGCGTGACACGAGGAGTAAGCTCGCTACCGGGGGGTGGCCAAACCTTCGACTACACCATCGGAACCACCGGTACCGATACATTCCGCCTCAGTATTATCGATGGTAGCGATGCGTTTCTTGCCGTCCTCGACGCCCTGCGACGCGACAGCCTAATGCAAGTGTTAGCCGAGCCCACGCTGGTGACCGTCAGCGGTCGGCCAGCTTTCTTCCAGGTGGGAGGCGAGGTCCCCACCCTCGCTCCTGCCGGCTTGGGTACCGTTTCTATAGAGTACAAACGTTACGGGACTCAGGTGGATTTCGTCCCAATCGTTTTGGGCAATGGCCGGATCCGGCTTGAGGTTCGCCCACGGGTTAGTGATATCGACTTAGCCCGAAGTATCACAGTCAACGGTCAAACGATCTACGCCTTTAACACCCGGGAAGTAGACACAGGGGTAGAGCTTCAAGCCGGCCAGACCCTCGCAATCGCCGGCCTCGTGCAAACCCGGGTTGAAGCCGAAAGACGTGGTATCCCGGTTCTCTCCGAACTTCCCCTCATTGGAATTCCATTTCGGAAGGTAACGGAACGTACCAACGAAGTAGAACTTCTAATCTTGGTGACTCCCGAACTCGTCGAGCCCCTCAATCCCGACGAAGTGCCTTCGGAAGGTCCTGGCACGCAAACAGATCGTCCTACTGACTGGGAGTTTTATGTTCGAGGCTTTATCGAAGTGCCTCGCAGACATCCGACCTGTGCTGCCCCTCCGGGCCCGCCGGCTCGACCGAGTTTGATCGTGCCGCCAGGGGAATCGATCAGCAGTAAGGATCGAGTATTAAGCCCTGAAGAATTTTCTCCTGCTCCTATTGGGGGCCCCAACCCCTCCTACTCTGACCTTAATGTCCCGCGGACTCCAAACACAGGGCTCCCGCAGAGCATGGGCAGCCCCGCTACCCCCGTGGGGACTTTTGCTTCTCCGTGGATGGCTTCCCCCTCAACCGCCGCAACTGGGCCCGGGCAGACGGTTACTGTGCCGCTCGGCCCAATCGGCACAAGTGGCACAACCCGAAATTTTCCCCCCGGCGTGGGTCCTCCTTCCCCTGGTCTGATCGGGCCAGCTGGTTATGAGCCGCCCGCCAGATAAGCCATATTTACAGTAGAAGCCGAAAAAACCCCATTCGTTTCCGATAGCGGGCAGACGAAGGCCCCGTCGGCTTGCGGACCCGAAAAACTGGGTAAAGCGATTGGACCCACAACGTGGCTAACGGCGGCAGAGCCGCACAATTTCATTTTCATGGAACTTGTCTTTTCCTGGAAAAAAATGCCCAAAGGGATCAATCTGAGTCGGACAGCTGAGTGGGTGCAGCAATGAGCAACGTTCTTCGGGTGGCGATTGTCGATCCCGATGATCGACGGCGGGATGCACTGAAACAAATTCTTCTGGGGATCGAGCTCGTTTGGTTAGAAGCGGAATGTGCTCGCTATGAGTTTTTCTGCGATGTAGTGACCCAAGCCACTCCAGAAATCGGAATTGTGGGGCTTGATGCCGATCCGGAGCGTGCTCTTCGGCTTGTCGAACAGGTCACCCAAAGCGTTCCACAGTGCGACATTCTGGTCACCAGCTTCTCCAGCGACGGTAACCTCATTTTGCAGGCGATGCGGGCAGGGGCTAAAGAATTTTTGATGTGGCCGATTCGCCTAGAGGACTTGTTGGCGGCAATCGGGCGGATTAGTGAACGGCGTTTCGGTCGGGGAGACAGTAAGCCCCGCGGTTGCCAAGTGATTGCCGTTGCGGGCACCTCCGGAGGGGTAGGTTCTAGCAGCGTGGCTGTGAACCTCGCCTCTGCCCTGGCCGCCCGGGAGAAAAACTCGGTAGTCCTGGTGGATCTCGACCTCGCCCTCGGGGATGCCGATGTACTCTTAGACACATTGCCGGACTATACGATTGCCGACTTGGCTCAGAATATAAATCGTCTGGACTACACCCTGCTAAAGCGGTCCCTCACGCGGCATGGCTCGGGAGTCTACCTCCTTCCACGACCGATGCAACTTGAGGAAATTCCCTTGGTTACCCCCGAGGAATTCCAACGAATTGTCGGCCTTTTGAAGGCGACGTTTACCCACCTGGTGATCGATCTTTCCAAGGCCTACAGCCCTTTAGATCTAATTGCCCTGGAACTGGCTAACCATATTCTTTTGGTGACCCAATTGGAACTGGCAAGCCTGCGAAATGTGGTCCGGCTATTAGCTTCCTTTAAACAGACGGAAGGACTGGCAGAAAAAGTGAAAATCGTGGTCAATCGGGTGGGATTGGACAGCGGTCATATCAGTCTGAAGAAAGCCCAGGAAACCATCGGACAAGAATTTTACTGGCAAATACCCAATGATTATCGCACGATGATCGAAGCCCGGAATAACGGGGTACCATTGATCGAATTGGCTCCGCGTGCCGCGGTGACCCAAGCGATTGTCGCTTTGGCAGAATCCTTAAGTGCTCCTCATCGCCTGGCATCGGGACAATCGGCCAGCCGGCGAGGCGGCCTCGGCCGGTTCTTACGCCTCCTTCCTTCAAAATGAATCCCCCCGGGCGGGATAATCCTCGGGTCTATCTGAGACAGCTCGCCTTCGAAATCGGTTTCGCAAACTTTTAGGAAAACGCTGAATCATTGAAGGCCCGAAAAGCTCCCGGTTAACTAGCCGATTATCTTGCCCTTTTTGCAGGTAGATACCATGGTTCCGGCAGATTGTTCTGAGCCCTCAGGAGGGTATAGAGAACTGACTGATAGGAATTCGAACTCCCAGAGCCCCGGCTTGGTTTTCTTTACGATTTTCGTTCTCCCGGGTTCATAAGCCTGGCTTGTGAACAAGAGTTTTTAAGGAACGGTTCAAAACGTCTTCTTTCCGAAAAAAGCCCGCCAGGCACGATCAAAAGGGCCAAAATCGGGGATTCCCGCCGGGCTTCAAGTTGCCGCATAAGTTAGCGTTTATCAGCCCGCAAGCAAAAAGGGCAGATCATCCCAGGCAATGGGGGAACTGGGGAGGGAAGGATAACTAGTCCAAGCCTCCGCGGAGGAGCCAGACGAGGATTCCTTTTTGTAGATGGAGGCGGTTTGCTGCTTGTTCCAGGACAACACTTTGCGGGCCATCCATGACCCCATCGCTAACTTCCTCCCCCCGGTGAGCAGGCATACAGTGCATGAAAACAGCGTTCGGAGCAGCCTGGGCAAGGAGGATCTCGTTGACCTGATAAGCCGAGAAATCCCGCCGACGCCGTTCTGCCTCTGCTTCCTGACCCATGCTGGTCCACACATCGGTGTAAACGACGGTGGCCCCGCGAACGGCCTCGGCTGGATCTTCGGTGACTTTCAGGCCCTGCTTCATCCCGTTGGCAATCAGCCGACGTACGTAATGCTCCGGGAAGCGATAGCCAGGCGGTGTGGCCATTACGAAGGAAACCCCCAATTTGGCACAAGCCATCGCCAGGCTGCGCGCGACATTATTCCCATCGCCGATATAGGCTACTTTCTGCCCCTCCAGGGAGCCAAAATGCTCCTCGATCGTGAACAAATCGGCAAGTGCCTGGCATGGATGTGAGTAATCGGTCAACCCGTTAATCACACTGACCGAGGCATAGCTGGCAAATTCCTCCACCGCGGCGTGCTCAAAGGCCCGCAACACAATCACGTCCACATAGCGGGAAAGAACCCGAACAAAGTCGGCCAGTTTTTCCCGTTTGCCGAAGCCTGTTTCCTGGCCCAGATACAGACTACTGCCTCCCAGTTGGGCCATCGCCGACTGAAAACTCACCCGGGTCCGCAGTGAGGGCTTTTCGAAAAGAAGGGCCATCACCCGCCCGGCCAAAAGCGGCGTGAATTCCCCTCTCTGCCAACTTGCTTTTAACTGGTGGGCGATTCGGAAAATTTCCCCAATCTCCCCAGGTTGCAATGACTCTACCGTGAGCAAATGACGAACACCCTTCCGGGGCACCATCGCCACCTCCTTTCCCCAAGGTAGACGCTTAGACGACCCTTCTCCGGTGGAGGATTGCTGCTTTCACTACCGGGTGAACCATCCAACCATGTTTTGAAACGTCTGACGAATTCCCCGAAAGTCCCAAACAATCTGGCAGAACTACACCATCCAGGCAAAGGGTTGGCAAAATAGCGAGAAAATCGACCCTTAACTTTGCGGGCCTCGAATCCTTGAGCGTTTCCTTTTCATCCTGGCCGAAACCACTCCCAACCCCCGCGAATCTCCCCAAGAGTTAACAATTCTCCCGAGTGGCAACATCCGGCTCCATTACTGGAGCACCCAACCACGCCCGGAAGGGAAAGTCCTTTCAAAGACCTCCTCAGATTAAGACCGAAGCCCCACTCCAAACCACTGCGGGATTCCCGGCCGGTACTTCTTTCGCCCGATCAAAACTTTTGATGAAGCATCTCTCTTTTTAAACCGATTTGTTTAAACCCCGAAAACCCGTGCCAAGTACCAAACCGGCCATATGGCCTCCAAATTTCTGTCTCTATTTTTCTACCTGAATTCGCCGGTCCGGAAACAACGCTTGTTTTCTCGCCGGCACGTTCTTACCCACACTGCCTGCTTACATCTCCACCATCTTGCACCGAAAGAGCCGATGTACAAGAAAATTGCAGGCATCGGTGCGATGCCGAAGTTTCCTGTGGTAAACGACCGGCCTTTCAGAAAAACCGGCCGAGCAACTACCTCCACGCAACATCCCCTGCCTGGGTGATCGGGGCCGTCCACCCTCTAGGCACGCTGGGCAAACTCAACGAGCACCGCTTCCAGGATATCACACCCCTCCTGGAGTTCGCTATCGCTCAAAGTCATTGCCGGTAAAAGGCGGAGGACCGTATCATGCGTACAGTTAATGAGCAACCCCCGCTCCATGCACGCCTGAACTACAGGGGCACCCGGCACGACAAGTTCGATCCCGATCATCAAACCGAGAATCCGAACCTCACGAATCAGCCGACATCTGGCGGCCAAACCTTCCAAGCGGCACCGAAACTGTTCACTCAGATGCCCGACTCGTTGCAGTAACCCTTGACTTTCGATCATTTCGATGGTGGCAATCCCTGCCCGGGCTGCAATAGGATTCCCGCCGAAGGTAGAAGCATGCATCCCCGGCCGCAAGCTGGCTGCAACCTCAGCCTTTGCCAACATCACACCTCCCGGGAGTCCGCCGCAGACCCCTTTCGCCAGGGTCATAATATCAGGGACCACGTCATAATGCTGATAGGCGAACCAGCGTCCTGTCCGGCCACAACCGGTTTGAACTTCGTCAAAAATAAGCAGGATCCCATGCTCGTCGGCCAACCGACGCAAACCCGACAAAAACTCTCGGGAACCGATGCGGATGCCCCCTTCCCCTTGCACCGGTTCCACGAGAATGGCAGCCGTTTCTTCATCAATCAGCCGAGCAACTGCATCCAAATCCGCCCAGGGAGCGTACACAAAACCCGGGACCAAAGGTTCGAAACCCTCATGATACTTTGGCTGAGCTGTTGCGGTTAAAGCCCCAAAGGTCCGTCCGTGGAAACTTCCCTCAAAAGTTATGATCTTACACCGACGAGGCGGCGTGTGAGCCCGAGCCAGCTTGATGGCTGCCTCTACTGCTTCTGCCCCGGAATTACAGAAAAAGGCCTTGCCCCCGAAACTCCGCTCACTGAGCAATTGGGCCCATCTCCCCTGGGGTTCCGTATACCATGTGTTGGGCACATGAATCAATTTCCCTAGTTGATCCCGAACTGCCTCCACGACCGGCCCTGGACAGTGACCAAGCAAATTGCAACCCCATCCCGGGAAGAAGTCCAGATAGCGACGGCCCTCAGCGTCCCACACGTACGACCCCTCTCCCCGCACAAGGCAAATGGGGAAACGGCGATAATTTCCGATAACATATCGCTCAAACAGCGAAATCACTTCTGCACTGGTCATCGAGGATGCTCGATCCACAATTGCGTTCGCGGTCGCAGACGACATCAAAACTTTTCTCCCTTCTCACCGTGCCAGTCGATAAAAGAGCCGGCAGATTTGCCCAGCTAGTCTTCCGGAGAAAAATCCGGCTGATCGCCGGACGAAAACCCGTGACACTTAAGGACCCCGGCCAATTCCCTCCATCCCCAGCCAACAAGTTTCGAACCGGGACATCTCAGGATTCCGTCGTTCCACACGTCGTCCCCCCGTGGAATGCCGAACACCTCTTGGCTCCTTAACCCTTGGCCCTCCACACCTCTTGGTGGAAGGCAACCCAACTTCTTAACTTCCGAAGCTTTCGTCTCCCATCACTGCAGGGAAGAACGAGCCTTCCGAGTACCTGCGTTCTCATTTGTGACCTTCTCCCCCCACTGTAGGGAACAGCCGATGACTGGATACCCCAGGAGCCGCTGCGGCTGCCTCTCCTCCCACTGCAGGGGACAACCCCTGGAGGGTCTACTGCATCCAGCAATCCTTAAGGAGCCCCAGGGAACTCCGAACCCGTAATGCCAATCGGAGTGAAGAAGGGTGATTCGTTTCTCCTGTGGCTGCCAGACCCCCAGGTACCCCTTTCTCTGCGGACACGCGCAATCCTCCGAGAAAGCTTTCCCGCCGGGTTCCTCGGCACGCCCGGCCTGGAAACAGCCCAGCACTTGCTTTTTTCAGGGACGTTGGTCCCAGACAAATCCCAGCCAAAAGGGAAAACCTATTTGTGCCAGGCAAATTGGGCGGCCGAATGTCGGGCAGGATGCAGCCCTACCTCAGGAGTTCGGGGAATAACTGGGGAATTACTTCGGCATCCTTTGTTATTTCGGCAGTCCTGGGGAAGAAAAAAGGTTTGTAGCCCCAGAAACCAACCCCTTGCTACTTTCCCGCCATGTGGGCCCAAGTGGGCGATGGCATGCCATCTTGCCCAGCTTCCGCTCCCTGGGGAGAAGGATCCGGAACAATCTCGGTACCTACCCCTCGGTCGGTATAAACTTCCAGAAGGAGCGAGTGAGGAACCCGCCCGTCAATGATGTGAATCTTTCCCACCCCAGCCGCCAACGTTTCTAAGCAGGCCTCGATTTTGGGGAGCATCCCCCCTTCAATAGCCCCGTTGCGGATCAATTCCCGGGCTTCCGAGACTGAAAGCGAAGGAATTAACGAATACGGGTCATCCTTCTTTCTGCGAACCCCGTTGACATCACTGAGAAACACGAGTTTCTCGGCCCGCAAAGCCCGGGCCACGGCCATGGCGGCTGTGTCGGCATTGACATTAAGTTTTTCCCCAGCGGCACCAAGGGCTAAGCAGGGGATCACAGGAATTTCACCGGCATCGAGGACGGCAAGCAACGTTTTTTCGTCCACCCGGGTCACAGTACCCACAAATCCCAGATCCACAGGATTTCCCTGGCTATCCTCCAAAAAGAGCCTCTTCCCGAACAAAACGGGGGTCGTTCCAGGATGCAACGGCCGGGCTTTCCCACCGTGGACGGCAATCCGCCGGACCAACTCGGCACAGATTTCATGAGTTAGGACTTGTTCGACAACCTCCAGCGTCCTTTCGCAAGTGTAGCGTCTGCCCTGAATGAACCGAGGCTGCAAGCCCGATTCCGCCATGGCCCGGCTGATGGCTGCCCCGCCTCCGTGAACCACCACCGGACGCATTCCCACCGTTTCCATAAAGACTATGTCCAGGAGCAGGCCATCCAGGGCGGACGCACTGTCCATCAGGCTTCCACCCAGCTTGACCACCGTAATTTTCCCCCGGAAGCGACGAATCCATTGCATCGCCTCCACTAAGATTTCAGCTTTCTCTATGGCGGCTAACACCTCCCAACCCTTTCCCGATCCCTGCGGAGTTGCCTACTTTTCTTCTCACCACCACTCTTCCTCTGATCTTCTGACCACCACTCGGCCCCACTGAGGGCAAATCCCTTCCCCTAACCTCGATGTACCCCTTGCCCATGCAAAAACCGATACAAAGCCCCATCGGTCCCTGGCCGATGGTAGGCTCCCTCAAAGACCTCGGAGTCCCGGGAAACTCTTGTCGAGTTTCCTCTCCGCAGTCTTCTTGGACCACTCCTGGCCGGCCCAAAATCTCCGCGGGAAGCTCCCCCAAGCCAGCTTCTCCGGGAGCCTCATCGGGCCTCCACGGGGGATGCCCAAAGCCGGCCACGGCCGGTATCCCCAGCGGGCAGAAAACTCCTTCGAGGTGTCCGACCCCTTGCGGGAACAAGGCGGCGAAGCAAACCCCCACCCCAAAACTTTAACCCCTCCAAAGGAAGGAGGGGTATCCTTAGGATCTCAGTGACTTTTTCGCCCCGTGGTAGCCACGGCAACACCACAGTCGTTAGAAAACTTTAAATGTATCGCGATACTCTCTGCCCCGTCAATCACATCGCTGGAGAACGTGCCGGCGTAGTCCAAAGGTTACCAAAGGTCTGCCTGCCGCCACCGCTGCAGATGCCCCTCCACTCCGGAAGCTGTGAGGCGGAGGGCTCATTGACTGAGACTGCTCCGTAAAAAACTATCTGTGCCGAAAAAGTTGAAGTTTAGGCGGCAGGAAACTATCCGCTTGACCCCGCCTCACGAATCAGAGAACGAACCGGGGAAGTCACCCTCCTTTCCGGAGGGAGACGGTCCCTCTAGGGCAGAAACACCCTAGTAGCAACAGGTCTCCCCCCTACCCGAAGGGGGACCGATGGGAAAGGAGGGCTAGTGTCCAGAGCAAAAGGTCTCCCGCCTACCCGAAGGGACACTGCCATCTTCGCTGCGGTGCACTTCCAGATTCCTAGTTTCGGTCCGGTAAACCCTTCCAACACTTGTTCCGCATAACCGCGAGAGGAGCCATTTAATCGCGAAAGGATCTTTTTCTCCCCACTGCTCCCCGAGGGAGCCTTTTTCCCTCCCAATTCCCCCCTAAGCAGCATTATTAAATGAGACTTTAGGGGGGACTCTTAGGGGAGCTATCAAAAAAAAACTGCAAACCCCACTTTTTTGGGAGGGGTAATAGAGAATTCAAAGGAGGGAAACGTTGATCCTGCTAGGCGGGGGCAGTCCATAAAAGCCACACACCCGGAACCACCATGCACAGATTGGCTATCCAAAACCCAATGGGGGGGAGATATCCCAATGCAGTGAACTGTTCACCTACCGTTAGCAGCGGGTAATAGAGAGCCGAGATGGGTGTAAAACAAAGGAAGAAGTTCGTGAGGACATTCTCGCTCCGAGAGCGGATCGCGACTCCGATTCCCACCAGGGTAAAACAAAGGCACGCGAAACCATTAGCCCATCGGCGGACCGGCTCCGTTGCCAGCCGACGCAATTGCAGCTCGAGCTCGTGACGTTGTCGTTGCAACTTTGCGAGTTCCGTCGAGCCCTCGGGTAGCCTCACCATGTGACCCATGACCCTGGCCAGTTCCTCCCGGATTCGCTTTACTGCCCCCGGAATTTCGTGCATCGCCAGCCACTCGCGACGGAGGGGCCGGGTTTGCCCCTCCAAAGAAATCATGTGTTCCATCCAGTCAGAGAATTGCACCCGACCCTTATCGGCCACCTCGAGGTCCCCGTTAAAACACCGCAACACGAGGTTCCCCGAGGTTGGGTCCCTTTTCAGCTCGACGGTTTCTGCCGTAATGGTAACTTGCGGGTGATCCCCCCGGGCCGGAATGGTGATGACCGCGTGCTGAAGGAGGTTTCCCCGGACTTCCCGCACCACCAGCGAAAAGGAGGGCATCCAAAGGCTTTTGTCCATCTCGAGCCGGGCAAGGACAATCCGGGGAATTGCCTGCAGAATCATTTCCCGCATCTGCGGCCGGCCCCAGCGAGCACTCCCCTCGTAACAGCCCACAGTCACCAGGCTAATCGCCGTGGCCCAGGTGAGTACCGGCCAAATCAACACCTTAGGCTGGATCCCTACGGCCAAAACCGCGAGATATTCTCGAGTGGCACTAAACCGGCTGAAAAAAGTGACCACAGCCAGCAAAACACAAATCGGAATCGTGATCCCCAACACCTCCGGCAAGAAATATGGCAGAATTCCCAGTGTGAGGCCAAGGGGCAACCCGCTCCTCAGAGCCTCCCGAACTCCCATGATCGCAACCAAAAAGAACGTAAGAACTGTAACCGCGAGAAAGAAAATCTTGAAAAGTTCTGCCAAAACATAACGTACGAGGATCTTCATCCGATCCCCCTCAAGTACGATGTGCGGCTTCCTGCGTAAGGCACATTGGCAGAGCAATCTTGGTAGATACTTTCAAGACCGGCGTCTTCGGCAAAGATTTACCTCACTTCCCCTCCAAGCGATACCTGCCCCTTGGGGGGTTGGTAGGCCCGATGCCTCAACTCCCGGCTGTTCATCACCGAAGAAGTTTGCAGCAGGTCATCGCCAAAGCAGTTTACAGCAGGAAAACGACAACCGCCGGAAGGTGTTGATCGGAGCTTTTACAGCCCTTCTGGCCTACTTTACAGCCTTCCTGCCCTAGAAATACACCCCTTGGGGCACTCAAACGTCCCGAATCCGACTTGCCGCAGAGTGATTTTTCGCTAAGGAGTATCCTCACCTGAAATCGGCCGGTCTAACTCCGGGCTTTTTCCCTCAAAAGCTCCTCCAAAATCTCGGCAGCAGTTCGAACAAAATTCGGACAAATCGTTCGAAATAGGTTGGTTTGCCTAGCTGCGGCAAAGGCCTCAGGAGTTGCGATCTCCCGGCCTATAAGACTCCGGCAATCAAGGCCGCCGCACCGTACAGCAAACCGCCGACAAAATTCCTGCACTGCCATATAAACTCTTTCTCGATTGCTGCCGTCTGAGCCAACGCCATTGCTAAGAGCAAGACCGAGCACCGCCACCGCTCCACTAACAGCCCCGCAAGTAAACCCGAGCCGGCCAAAACCTCCCCCAAACCCGGCCCCGAGTTTGCAAGCCATGGATTCATCCAAGTCTAATTCCGGGGCAAAAGCCGCCAAAATCGCTTGGGAACACGCATAACCGGCCAAAAATTTTTCCACTGCAGAACTAGCGAGACCTTTTTCCACTTCCATCGTGAACCATTCCCCCCGGCCAAGGTTTCTAATCTTTTTTACCACCACGTTTTTACCACCACGTTCTTCAGAATCTCACTCGCTAGGAAGCAAAACGGAAAGCCCGCCGCAGGATTCTCTAGATTTGCCAATCATGCTGCTTTCCGCAAATCACCAAGACCACCCAAATTTGAATACACCTCACCGAGAACCAGAGAACTGGCTTCTGCCAGTCCCCCAAGGTTTCAGTACCCGCCTCCGGTTCCACAGAATCCCCCTCAAGCCCTCAACGAGTCTTTCCTTTCCGGTTCACAGACATCGGAGACTTACCCCCTTGAGCCCGAAACCCCACGATCGGGTGAGCCATTCAGGCCTCCATCTGCTCCCAGGAGGTGCTGCCCGGCCAGATTTAGAGCAGCAGATCCTAGGAGTCAGCATCCTTATCGATTCCTAAAAACAACTGTCGACCTATCGCTCTGGTGCCCCTGGAGGCAATCTCGGCCAAACGACACCACCCGGGGGAATACCAGGCCTGGCGAAGACGCGAATTCGCCCCGATTGCTGCGCGCAGTACTCCAGCCTCTCCTCGCAAGTGCTCAAAAGCTGCTAAAACCTCGAGTCGTTCTGCTAAGACTTCGAGTCGTTAGGGAAACTACTTGAGACCCAAAAAGAAATATACCGCACGCAGATCTGGCCAAAAGACCTTCGTGCGGTGCAAAGCCGCCGAAAATACTCACAAATTGCCGGAGTAACCGAACCAAACCTAGAAGTGGGTGCCAAGGGCCCATACCCCTTCGGCCCGAGGTTAACAACCATGGAGATAATCCTAACCCGGGGTTACTACCTGGGGGTCCTTCGAACTCCGGGCCTCTCGAACATCCACCCACGACTCCCGAAGGGGTAACCCTCAGAGCTTAAATTTCAGCCAGGGTTCTACTTTGGGTTGGGTCTCCGGGACAATCCCGCCGGCTAGACAATCTCCCAACCCGGCCGGCAGACCGGTTTCACCAAGGTCTCGAGTCCCTCGATGTTGGTCACCCGCATGTTGGCTGCATCCCATTCCACTCGCGGACCTAGCCCCGGCACAGCGGCCACCCAAACGGCCAAGTTACCGAGGAGGACTGTCTCCGTCAGCGGGGAAGCGTAATCCGGGAAGTTGGACATTGCGGGCTTACCTTCGCGGATGGCCCGAATCCACTCCTCAAAATGGCCGGGTGACCGCTCGAAGGTTACGTTCGGAATGGCCACGTCCCCCAGAATCTGGAATTCGGAACAGTAATCGCCAGGCGAATAGAGCTTGCCTTTTTCCCCAATCACCAAAGCCCCGCTTCCCGCCGGTTCCCGACCATCCAGCAATTCAGAACTTGGCCGCTTCCCACCGTCGTACCACACCAACTTCAAAGGACCACGGTCTCCCCGAGCCGGAAACTCATAAGTGATCACCGACCACTTCGGAAACGTGTCGCCATTGTGTCCGGAGGTTTCTGCTTGAACGGCTACCGGATCTCGGAGGTCCAAAGCCGCAAATGGCATGTTTAACGTATGGCAAGCCATATCGCCCAGCGCGCCGGTCCCAAAATCCCAGTATCCCCGCCAAGCAAACGGGTGGTAGCCATCGGCATACGGCCGAACAGGAGCCGGCCCTAACCACAAGTCCCATTTCACATGAGGCGGACAAGGCTTCGGCTCTGGCCGCTGCCCACCCTGAGGCCAAATGGGCCGATTAGTCCAGACGTGAACTTCCGTCACATTACCCAGGGCTCCTGCCTTAATGATAGCTGCCGCCCGCCGCAAGCCGTCGGTAGCCGTCCCTTGATTACCCATTTGCGTTGCCACGTTCTTTTCCCGAGCTACCTGGCCCATAAGCCGGGCTTCGTAAATGGTCCGGGTCAAAGGCTTCTGGCAGAAGCAGTGCATTCCCATCCGCATGGCCGTCACGCCGGCCAGTCCATGCGTATGATCCGTGGTGCTCACGGTGACGGCGTCGACCTTGCCCTCCATTTCCTCCAGTAACTTACGAAAATCGGTGTAGCGACGTGCACCTTGAAACCGGTTTGCCGCCGCATTGAGCCGGTTTTCATCGACATCGCTAATTGCTACCACGTCGCCGAAGCGGGCTGCGTCGGCCGAATCGCTCGACCCCTTCCCACCAATCCCGATGCAAGCAAACTGGATTCGCTCGTTGGGGGACTTGGCCTGCTGGGCCCCCACCTGCCGCACGACATAAACGCTAACCCCAGCCCATGTTGCAGCTCGCAGAAAGTTTCGTCGATCCGATTTGATCTTCATACTCTTTGCTCCTCACATTACTCCTAACATGTACTGAATTACACGGATCCACATTACACGGATCCACACAACCCAATGTTTCTTTGACCTCCGGCCCATACGAAGCGCGCTTACGCAGGAAGATTGCCCTTTACCATACCGGTTTAACCGCTCGAATGCAAGAACCAGCAAACAACATATGGAACCAAGGGCAAAATTTCCGGAATTTCCCGTACCTATGGAACTCCACTAGGCCGAAACTCTGGGCAGCCCAAAACCTGGGCACGGAAAAAACCCAAAGGGTGTCCTCTCGCCAAAAAGGGAGATATCAACGGCATTGCAACTCAAAATCAAGCCGGCGGCTCTCCCATCCCCACGGTCGGCGAAGGCGTTTCGAAGGGCAGCTGGAGTGTAGTAAACGAAACCCGCTGATCCATGTATTTCCCGCACAGTCCCACGGAACCCACCCCCGAGGAATACCTCATGGCCACCTTTAGCCCCCGGAGATGATCGGGAAGTTTGTCCTGCCCATGCCCGGTCGTGGGTTTAACCACGGGCTGGTTTTACCCGCGGATTCGGTGCAGGCTGGACTCCTCTCGCAAAAGCCTCCGGGCGAGGCAAACCCGGCGGGAACGACGCCAGGCCATCGACACCCCGGATCTTCACTCGTGAGTGGCAACTCCAGATTGGCTGGATTAATGATCAGAAAACTCAGCACGAAACTGAACTCACCCGTAGGCGGGCGGCCTCGGCAAATTTTGCAAGTATCCACCTCCAAGAAACAAAACCCGCAGCAGGGACGTGTAAGCAGAGCCCACTGCACCGAGGTTTTCGAGAAGGGCCGGCCAGGCAGGATGCAAACCCCCACCAGCGTGGGAAGGTCGGCCATCCACGCAGCCGGCACAGTACATCGATGTGCAAACCCCCGCCAGCGTGGGAAACTCCCTGGTAGCAAGCTTGTCGGAGGCCCCCCAGCCGAACGCGATTTTTTCCGCAGGGAATCTTTTGTGGCGAAACATTCGTGTTTCGGCGGCAATATCAGTCTTGGGAAGTAGCTCAGTTCGGGGGATTCCATACATATGCATGAGGCACCTGCAGGTCAAAACCAAAAACCTCGGGAGAGCGGGGCGGGTGCCCTCGGGGAGTTGCTTCAGGGACATCGGAACTGGCTGCGGACTGTGATATTTGCCCGAGTCCGCAATTGGGACGCTGTGGAGGATGTTTTCCAGGAGTTGGGGTTAGCCCTTACCCGCTTGGGGTGGCCTGCCGGGACTGATTGCCGCCCTTGGCTGCGGCAAGTGGCGATTCGTCAGGCTCTCCTATATCGGAGGCAAATCGGACGCATCCGCCGCCGCGAAGAGACAGCAGCTCAAATCCAGCAGGAATCCTCCAGCAACGGACGATTTGCCTGTTGCGATCCCCTGGACTGGCTTCTCGCTCAAGAGCGGGCGGAAATGATCCGTGCCGCCATTGGCCAACTCCCTCCCGTGGAAGCTGAACTCCTGATGCTGAAGTACGGCGAGGGTTGGTCCTACGAACAAATCGCCCAGCATCTGGGAACCACTGCCAAAGCGGTTCAATCCCGGCTCCACCGGGCAAGGGTCCGTCTCCGAGAGAAGTTGGCGGGCCTTTTAGCCGGGAGGGGTGGAGGACCGCCGCCAGCCCAACCGGAGCATCCCGGGATTCCAAAGGTCTTCCCCGGTGAAGCTTCTGGCAACCTGTCAGAAAACGGGAGTATCAGCGCGCAATGAGTCCTGACCTGAATCCAAAAACGCCGCCGGTTTCCGATCGGCTGGCACCGGCCGGTCCTGATGCCCGGCAGCTGGCAGCAATTCAAGAGCAACTGGAGCTCCTCGCCGATGATGCCCTCACTCCAGAACAGGAAGCCCAACTCCTTAGGGAACTAGATGCTATCCCGGGGGGATGGCGGCTCTGTGCTGTCACTTTACTTGAAGTGCGGGCAATTGAAAAAGCTTTGCGGGGGTGGGGGTCGCCACTGGCTGCTGGTGCCGGTCCCTCTCGCACGCGTCCAGGCGGGATGGTCGACATCCATGCCGGTGAGCACGAGAGGTTGGAGGCCTTTCAGGCGGATAAGCAATCGACCGCAGAAAAGCCGGGGAAAACGGTCGCAAAGGAGGTCCATTCTTCCTTCCAAAGCACTTCCCCCAAAACTTCCGATCTGGACTTATTCCCAGCGGGGACCTCCCCCACCTCGAACCTCCTTTCAGACTGTGGGCCACACTCGGACCGAGCGAAATGCTCGGTTCCAAGCAACCGCACAGTAGGGAGGATTGAAAAGGCCGAAGGAGGGATCGAAAAACCCGAAGCAGGGATTGAAAAGCCCGAGCTAGTGCCCCAGAGTGCTCGGGGAGTTTCGGCCATCGGGGCTAAGGAGAAAAGGAGCCGCAGGTGGATAGGGAGTATTGCGGTAACTTGCGGGGTTGTGGCTTCGTTCCTGCTGGGGATGTGGGTGGAAAGAGACTTTTTACCCACGTGGAAAACCCCCGGCCAGTTGCCCGAACTGCTTGCCGGGGGCAGCCCGCCGGCTAGTACGGAAGAGGCAGGGGAATCTCCAACAAGGAGCGACCAACGTCAAACGGGCCCCTTTTCCCGGATGGCATGGGTCCCCCTTGTGGTAGCTTCCGATTCCGGCTCGTATCCCGTGGCTATCCCGGTTACAACGGGGGGCAGTGAAAACGTCCTCCATCAACCCTCTGGAGATGCGGCCGGCTGGCCGCCTTCCGGCATCAGCCCCCC
>Ga0308410_1000338_pt1 | contig 24804 bp, 19 predicted proteins | sample HotsprOSTMatCore_FD_203467 | JGI IMG/M metagenome (GOLD analysis project Ga0308410, IMG submission 203467) | Hot spring phototrophic mat microbial communities from Octopus Spring, Yellowstone National Park, Wyoming, United States -... | ecosystem: Environmental > Aquatic > Thermal springs > Hot...
GCCAGCGCGACGGCGCCTGCCGCATCCAGCAGCCCGGCGCCGGCGCGGTCGGCGGCCGCGGGGTCGCTGCGGTCGGCCGGATCGTGCAGCGGCCGCGCCCGCGCCGCGGCGATCAGCGCGGCGCGGAGCGCCTGCGCGGAGAGCCGCCGGCCCGCCGGCACCGCCTGCATCATCAGCGCGAGCGCGCCGGCGACCTGCGGCGCCGCCTGGCTCGTGCCGTCCATCACCGCCGCGTCGGCGCTCGCCCGCCCGCCCGCGCCGACCGCGGCGAGGCCGACGGCGCAGAGATGCGGCCGCGCCGGATCCTCGGTCTCGGACCAGGCAAGCGGCGGCGGCAGCCACGGCCGCGGCCCGGCGCCGGAATTCGCCGACGGGCGGAAGCCGAGCGGCGAGCTCGGCGCCCGGAACGCCGCGCCGACGACGATGCTGTGCCGGCCGCAGCAGAGCGAGCCGAGCGTGGAGCGGGCATAGGCCGCGCGCAGCGCCGAGGGCGGCGGCGCGATGCGCGCCGGCGCCGCGCCGTATTCGCGCTCGACCCAGGCGTGCAGCTCGGCCGGCGGGCCGCCGGCGTGGCGCAGCGCGAAGGTCCAGACGCCGTTCAGCCGCCGCGCCCGGTCCCAGTGGTCGTCCAGCCCCGGATCGATCCGCACGCCGATGCAGGCCGGCCGCGTGCCGGCGCGGTGGCGGGTGTTGCTCCACCAGCCGAAGGCGGCGCGCTCCGGCTCCGGCCCGCGCAGCCAGCAGCCCGGCGCGCCGTCGGTGGGGGCGAGCAGCCAGGGCCCGAAGCCGAGGCGCTGCAGATGCGCGGGCGCATGCAGCGCGACCTCGATGCGTGCGGTCGGGTCGTGCCAGAGCTCGATCTCCGAGAGGTCCTCGTCGAGCGGCTGGATCTCCCAGCCGAAGCTGCCGGTCCCGCCCGGCTCGAGCGGCACGGCGGCGTGCGCGCGGGCATCGCCGGCATTGCCGGCGCAGATCACGACCGCGATCATCGGCATGGAGCTGCCCCCGCGCTCGACCGCCTCGATCAGCCGGTCGATCTCGCTCTCCACCATCGAGCGCCCATCATGCGCGCCGGCATGGCTGGCAAGGCTCAGGTTGATCACCACGCCGCGGCGGCCGTCGGCGATCGCGCGCGCGATGATCCAGTGCACGGCGTCGCGCAGACGCGCATTGTCGCTGAACGCGCGCGGCACGGGCGGGGCGGCGATGCCCGCAAGCGCGGCCGGCACCGAGGGCTCGGCGACGTCGGATCGGCTGATGCCGAGCTGCACCAGGTAGAGATCGGCGCCGGGGGCCACGCCCGCGAAGCTCAACGTCGCGCCGAGGGCGTCGGTGACCGGAAACGGCGAGCCGGCGGCGAGCGATGCGACATGCGTGCCGTGCAGCCCGAGCTTCAGCAGCGCCGGGTCGTAGTAGTTCGCCTCCGGGTCGTAGGGCGCGGCGCCGCCGGCGATCCAGCCGTCGATCTCGGCGCGCGCGTGCACGACGCCATAGCCGGCGCTGAACGGATGGCCGGGCAGGCAATCGAGCGGGTCGGGGCCGCGGCCGGCCGGGTTCTGGTCCCAGAGCCAAGCGATGCGCGAGCGTCCTTCTCGATCCAGGAACGTCACGTGATCGTAGCGGAAGCCGAAATCGACCACGCCGATCGCGATCCCCCGGCCGTCGCGGTGCGGCACGCGCTCCGGCAGCCAGGCGCCGCGCGGCAGCACGGCAGCCGGGCGCGGCCGGCCTTCCCGCGGCGGCGCGACCGGGCGCGGCGCGCGCAGCGCGACCAGTTCGCCGCCGGCCTCGCGCACCGCCTCGGCGACCTGTGTGCGCGCATCCTCGCCGCGATCGAGCCGGAGTTCGGCCTGCCAGCGTCCGCCCCGCAGCCGCGCGCCGAGCGCCGGCACCTTGCGCCTCGCGGCCGCCGGAGCGGCGACCTCGGCGATCCAGCGCCGCCGCCCCCGGTTCCGCCGGCGCAGCATGTCGTGCAGCACGTGCGGATCGATCTGCAGGCCGGGCGGGAACGCCTCCGCCGGAAGCTCGACGATGTCATCGTTCACGCCACGCCATCCCCCTGGTGCGGAGCCCGTCGATGCGGCACGATGCTGCCCCGCTCGGACAGGCGTGTCGATGCGCGCTGCGGGCTCGACACCGGTGGCTGCCGGCGCCGGCGCAGGGCGACGCTAAGCTTGTGCGGCCGGGGTCAGTGTGATCTGGATCACAGCGCACCGATGAGCGCGGACCGTTCCTCCTCGTCCGGCCTGCCCGCAGGCTCCGCCTGGCTGCCGCAGGACGAGGCCGAGCGGCGCCAGGTCACGGTCGCCTTCATCGACATGGTGGGCTCGTCGCGCCTCGCCGCCATGCTCGACCCCGAGGACATGAGCGAGCTGATCGTCGCCTATCGCCGCGCGGCCGGGGCCGCGATCGAGGCGCATGGCGGCTACATCGCGCGCTTCCTCGGCGACGGCATCCTCGCCTATTGGGGCTTCCCGCGCGCGCGCGAGGACGACACCGCGCGCGCGATCTCCGGCTGCCTCGCGGTGCTGGACGGCGTGGATGCGCTGAACGCCGCCGGGCTCGCCCAGGGGCAGCGCATCTCGGTGCGGATCGGCATCGAGGCCGGGATCGTCGTGGTCGGACGGCTCGGCGCCCACGACCCGCGCGCCGAGGCCGACATCGTCGGCGACGCGCCCAACCTCGCCGCGCGCCTGCAGGGCCGCGCCGAGCCGGACAGCATCGTCACCACCGCCTCGGTGCGGGCGCTCGCCGCGCACCGTTTCGCCTTCGTGCCGGCCGGCGAGATGGAGGCGCCCGGACATGCGCACCGCGTCGCGCTGTTCCGGGTCGCCGGGCCGATCCACGGCGTCGGCCGCACGCGGCCGCTGCGCGCCGACCGGCTCTATGGCCGCGAGCAGGAGCAGGCGCTGCTCGATCAGCGCTGGCGCGACGCCTCTTCCGGCAGGGGCGCCGCGCTCGCCCTCGTGGGCGAGCCCGGCATCGGCAAGTCGGCGCTGGTCGGGCATCTGCGCCGCACCGTCGCGGCGACGGGCGGGCACTGGCATGCCGCGTTCTGCCAGCCGGAGGGCGCGACCAATCCGCTGCTGCCCGTGCGCGACCTGGTGCGCGCGGCGCTGGGGGCGGTCGAGCCGGCGGAACGGCTGCAGGCGATCGCGCGCGAGGGCGGCCTCGAGCCCGAGGCGGTCTCCCTGCTGCGGCCGCTGATCGATCCGTGGGCGCACCTGCCCGCGCTGCCCGGTATCGGCGCGGCCGAGCGGCTGCGCCGCGTCGCGCTGGCGGTGCTTGCGCTGGTGCGCGCGTCCGGCGCGCGCCGGCCGGCGACGATCGTGGTCGAGGACGTGCACTGGGCCGACGACGCCTCGCGGGCGGTGATCGCGTCGCTCGCCGAGGAGGCCCGCCGGCTGCCGGTGCTGCTGGTGCTCACCGCGCGCGCCCAGGGGTTCGAGCCGCCCGCCGCGCTCGGGCGCAGCGCCACGGTGGTGCTCGCCCCCCTGCCGGCGGGGGCGATTGAGGGGCTGATCGCCAATCTCGACCCCGAGGGCGGGCTGGACGCCGAGGCGCGCGCGCTGATCGCCGAGCGCGCCGAGGGCAATCCGCTGTTCGCCGAGGAGCTGGTGCAGCTCTGGCGCGAGGCGAAGGCGCAGGGCCGCGGCGCGGAGATCCTGAGCCGCGCCTCGTCGCTGAACGACTCGCTGCTGGCGCGGCTCGATGCCTTGGGCGAGGCGCGGCCCGTCGCGCAGGTCGCGGCCGTGATCGGGCGCGAGTTCGCTGTGCCGCTGCTCGCGCGCGTGCTGGAGCTCGACGAGGCGAGCGTCGCCGAGGCGGTGGAGACGCTGGTCGCAGCCGGACTGGTGCACGAGACCGTGGCCTCCGGCGCCACCCACAGCTTCCGCCACGCGCTCGTGCGCGACGCCGCCTATCACTCCCTGCTGCGCGCGCGCCGGCGTGCGGTGCATGCGCGCGTCGCCGGCCTGCTGCTCGCCGAGTTCCGTTCCCTGGTGGAGGCCCGGCCCGAACTGCCGGCGCAGCACCTGGAGGCCGCGGGCGAGATCGACGAGGCGATCACCTGGTGGACGCGCGCCGGCGATCGCGCCGCGACACAATCGGCGAACGCGGACGCGCTGAGGCTGCTGCGCCATGCGGAGGGACTGGTGCGGCGGCTGCCGGGCGGGGCGCAGTCGCTGCGCCGCGCCGAGCTTCTGATCCGCATCGGCGGGCAGGAGCTCGCCGTGAAGGGCAATGCCGCGCCGGAGCTGGAAGCCGCCTATGCCGAGGCCGTCGCCATCCTGGAGGGGATCGGCGCGGCAGACCACCCGGCGATGTTCGCCGCCCTCTGGGGGCTCAACACTTACTCGATGGTCCGCGGCGACATCCCGCGCGCGCTGGCGCTCGGCCAGCGCATGCTCGGGATCGCGCGCGACGAGGACCGGCTGATCCAGGTGCACCGCGTGCTCGGGCTCGCGCACCTGCTGCGCGGCGAGCACGCCGAGGCGGACCGCCACTACACCGAGGTCCTCACCCGCTACGATGCAGCGCGGCACGAGCATCACCGCTTCGCCTACGGATCGGACCCGGCCGGCGTGGTGCTGTCGCATCTCGCCTGGAGCCAGATGATCGGCGGGCACCTCGCCGCCTCCGACAGCCACGCCCTGGAGGCGGAGGCGCACGCGCGGCGCATCGCCCACCCGCACACGCTCGCGCATGTGTTGGCCGTGGACGGGCTCCGCCGTCTGATCGCGCGCGACCGGCTCGGCGCGGCCCAGCGCGCCGAGGAGGTGCTGCGGATCGCTGGTCAGCACGGCTTCCCCTACTGGTCGGCGTGGTGCGCGGTGATCGCAGCCGGCGCGATCGCGGCGCCGCCGCCGGAGCGGGCCGCGCGCATCGAGGCCGCGGTCGCGGAATATCGTGCCACCGGGGCGTTGCAGCTCGTCCCCTACGCGCTCGGGCTCGCCGCCGAGGCGCGGCTGGACGAGGGGCGGCCGCATGCGGCGCTGGCGTTGCTCGAGGAGGCGGAGCGGATCGCCGCCGCGACGGGGGTCGCGCTCTATTCGTCGGAGGTGGCGCGGCTGGCGCTGGTCGCACGCCGCGCTGCTGGATTGCCGCTCACCGAATCCGCCGCGGGCTTGGCCGAGCGCGCGGAGGCGCGCGGCGCCGGGCTCTGGGCCCTGCGCGCGCTGGTCGAGGCCGTGCGCGACGACCGCGGCGTCGCTGGGCGGCTCACGGCGCTGATCGAGCGGCTGATCGCCGAGGGCGCCGACCCGACCCTCGGCGATCTCCGCATCGCGCGCGGCCTCGTGCCGGCGGCCCCCTGACGCATGCTGCCGAGCGCCCTGCTCGAGACTTTCCTGCTCGTCTATCCGGCGCTCTTCTCCATCGTGAACCCGGTCGCCGGCGCCTTCATCTTCAACGAGGCCTCCGCTGGCCTCGACGATCGCGCGCTCGCCCGGCTTGCCCGCAAGGTGGCGACCTACGCGCTGATCGTCATGCTGGTGGCGATGTGGGGCGGATCCTTCATCCTCGGCTTCTTCGGCATCAGCTTGGCGGCGGTGCGCATCGCCGGCGGCCTGGTCCTCTCGCTCTGGGCCTTCGACCTGCTCTCGGCGCCCGAGAAGCGCGAGGAGCGCAAGCGCGACGAGGCGACGGCGCGCGCGGTCGGCGACGAGGCGGCGTTCTTCCCGCTCACCCTGCCGTTCACCACCGGGCCCGGTACGATCTCTGTGTGCATTGCGCTCGGCGCGACGCGTCCGCCCCTCGATCGCGGGCTGCTCGCCTTCGCCGCAGGGGCGAGCCTCGCCGCGGTGGCGATGGCAGCGACCATCCTCGGCGCCTATCGCTACGCGCCGCGCATCGCCCGCTGGCTCGGCCACACCGGCTCGCGCGTGCTGACCCGGCTCGCTGCCTTCCTGCTGCTCGCCGTCGGCGTGCAGATCCTGATCGCGGGCGTCACCGATGTGCTGACTCCGATCATGGCGGCAGGAAGGCCGGGCTGAACCGGCAGCGCAGGAAAGCAACAAGGCCTAAGATGGCTCCGCACGGCCCTCGACTGGCAAGGAGACAATTGACGATGCCTTCCTCCGACCGTTTCGCTTCGCGCCTGCTCGCGGCAACGGCGGCAGGGCTGGTCCTGATCGCCGCCTGGCACGCGGCGCCGCTGCTGCGGATCGAGCTGCTCGCCTCCCGCGCCGAGCCGCGCACGGTGACCCCGCGCGGGGATCTCGCCGCCGACGAACAGGCGACGATCGCGCTGTTCGAGGGCGCGCGCGACTCGGTGGTGTTCATCGCCACGGTGCAGCGGGTGGTGGACCCCTGGACGCGCAATGCCCTTCAGGTGCCGCGCGGCACCGGCTCGGGCTTCCTGTGGGACCGGCTCGGCCATGTCGTCACCAACCACCACGTGGTCGCCGGCGCCACCGGGGCGACGGTGCGCCTTGCCGACGGGCGTGCCTTCGCCGCCACCCTGGTTGGCACGAGCCCGGCGCATGATCTCGCCGTGCTGCGCATCGGCGTCGGCGCCGACCGCCCGCCGCCGCTGCCCGTCGGCTCGAGCCACGACCTGCGCGTCGGCCAGAAGGTGTTCGCGATCGGCAACCCGTTCGGGCTCGACTGGACGCTCACCACGGGGATCGTCTCGGCGCTGAACCGCGAACTGCCGACCGACGCCGGCGGCGTGATCGAGGGGCTGATCCAGACCGACGCGGCGATCAATCCCGGGAATTCGGGCGGGCCGCTGCTCGACTCTGCGGGCCGGCTGATCGGCGTGAACACCGCGATCTTCAGCCCCTCGGGGGCCTCGGCCGGGATCGGCTTCGCCGTGCCCGTGGATACCGTCAACCGTGTCGTCCCGCAGCTGATCGCCACCGGCCGCTATGTGCGCCCGGCGCTCGGCATCCGGGTCGAGCATCAGCTCAATGCCGCGCTGGTGCGCCGCTTCGGCATCGAAGGCGTGTTCGTGATCGAGGTCGAGCGCGGCTCGCCGGCAGCGCGGGCGGGCATCCGCCCGGCTCGGCTCGGCCGCGACGGCGCCTTCGAGCCGGGCGACGTGATCGTCGCCATCGACGGCAGGGCGGTGCCGCGCGTGGCTGATCTGCTCAACGCCCTCGACCGCGCAACGCCAGGCCGGGAGGTGAGGCTGACCATCCTGCGCGAGGGCAGGCGACTGGAGCTCGCCGTCACGCTGGAGGCGGGACGATGAACGAGGGCAGGAAGCCGCCGACGGGTCGCGCCCTGTGGGAGAGCCTCGGCCTCTACGAGAAGTTCGAGCACGCGGTCATCCTGGTCCTCACCGCGCTGATCGCCGTGATCATCGTCGCCGCGGTCTGGAACCTCGCCCTGCGCGTCGTCGCGCTGACGGCACGTCCGGATCTGTTCGACCCGACCGATCCGGTGGTGTTCCAGACCGTGTTCGGCGCGATCTTCACCGTCATCATCGCGCTCGAGTTCAAGCGGTCGCTGCTGGTCGCGACGGAACGCCGCTTCGGCGTGGTGCAGGTGCGCGTCGTGGTGCTGATCGCCATGCTGGCCGTGGTGCGCAAGGTCATCATCCTCGACCTGAACGACACTGAGCCGGCGAAGGTGCTCGCGCTGGCCGCGGCGATTCTGGCGCTCGGCATCGTCTACTGGCTGGTGCGCGATCAGGACCAGCGCGAACGGCTGCGCCCCGGCGCCGGCGGGTGAGCCAGCTCCAAGCCGGTCGCCGCTCTATTGCGGCTTGACCCCGGCCCTGGCCAGGATGGTTTTCCAGCGGAGGATTTCGCTCGCGACGAACCTTTGCGCTTCGGCGTGGCTGTTGCCGATCAGCCGTTCGGCGCCGAGCTCCGCGAGGCGTTTAGCCACACCTTCGTTGCGGATCGCCCGGACGAGCACGGCGTTGATGCGCTCGACCGTCGCGTCCCTGGTGTCAGCCGGCGCGAGGACGGCCTGCCAGACCGCGAACGTCGCCTCCGGTAGGCCGACTTCCGCGACCGTCGGCACGTCCGGCATCACCGGACTGCGCTGCGCCGAGGAAACGACCAGGGCGCGCGCCTGGCCGCCCTTCGCAAGGCCGAAACCGGTCAATCCGGCGTCGTACAGCATGTCGAGCCGGCCGGCAGCGAGGTCCGCGACGGCAGGAGCACTGCCGCGATACGGCACCTCGGTAAGCTCGATGCCCGCGGCCTGGATGAACAGCAGCGAAACAAGCTGCAACGCGCCGCCGCCCCCCGTGCTGCCGTAGGTGAGCCGACCGGGCTCGGCCTTGGCCCGCGCGACGAAGTCCTGCACGGTGCGGAACGGCGCATTCGGCGGCACGAGCAGAACCATCGGGCTTTCGGCGACGATCGTCACCGCGCGCAGATCCTTGGGCGGATCGAACTCCAACCTCGCGAACAGCGCGGGCAACGCCGCGTAGCCGATATTCGTGAACAACAGCGAATGTCCGTCGGGATCGGCTTTGGCGACTGCTGCGGCACCAATCGCGCCTCCCGCCCCAGTGCGATTCTCGACCAGGATGCGGTGCGGCAGTTCCGCCGAGGCGGCCTCGGCGATCACACGGGCAATGATATCGGTCGGGCCGCCAGCGGCATACGGGACAACGAGCCGCACCGGACGATCTGGCCAAGCGGCGAGTGCCGGTGTGGCCGCGAGCGCCAGCGCGGCGGCGAGTGCGTATCGGATCATTGAGGCTCCTCCCTTCGCCGTCGTTGGATCAGAGGCTTGCCGGGGACATCGGTATCGGCCATCAGGATCGTTCCGGTCTCGCTCTCCGTGATGAACAGCGTCGCGAGGCCTACCCCGCCATAGGCGAGGTTCGTGGTGCCGCGTCCGGCGCAGGAGCGCCACATGCGCCGCAGCAGGCCGTCGCGATCCACCTGCCATACGACACCGAGCGAAGCATGGGCAATCGACAAATTTCCCTCCGCGTCGAAGGCGAGTCCATCCGGCCCGGACGTGCCGCCGGAAAGCGTGACGAAGGCATGGACCTTGGCCGTCCCGCCTTCGCGCAGCAGCGGGATGCGCCAAATCCGATTGTCGCGCGTCATCGCCACGACGAGTATCGTCTCGTCGGCGCTGAGGGCGAGACCGTTTGGCGAGGGCGCGTTGTCGATCAGACAATCGAGCCGGCCGTCGGGGGTCAAGCGATAGACCCGCCCCGTAGGGTCGTGCAGCCCGGTCTGGCCCTGATCCGTGAAATAGAGCGTGCCGTCGCTGGCGAAACAGAGATCGTTCGGCCCTTTGAAGCGTTCCGAGCGGCGGCGCTCGATCAGCGGCTCCACTTTGCCGGCGGCAAGATCGAGCTTGAGAATGCCGTGCCGATAATCGGCGATGTGCAGCGTGCCGTCGGGTGCGAAGGCGAGACCGTTGGGCTCGCCGTCGTATTCGGTCACCAGCGTCCAGGCCCCGTCCGGGGCAACGCGAAATATCCTGCCCCAGGGGATGTCCGCCACGAACAGATTGCCTGCCTCATCGAAGGCTGGCCCCTCGAGGAAACTGTGCAGCGGTCGCTGCTTATTCGCCTCCGCCCAGGCGCTGCGCCGGCCTGGACGGCGGAACGCGTCTGGCAGACGCGTGAACACCCGCGTCCCGGCGACGGCGGGCGGAGGGTGCCACATCAGCGCCAGCCCTCGCTGATCCGCACCACGCCGTCGGCGATGAGCGCCTCGATCTCGGACGCGGCGAGCCCGGCCTCGGCCAGCACCTCGCGGCCGTGCTCGCCCACCTTCGGCGCATCCCGGCGCAGGCCCGGCCGCTCGCCGTCGATCGCGATCGGCAGCGCCGGCAGCCTCGCCCTGCGCCCGTCCGGCAGCGAGATCGGCAACAGCCCGCCCGAGGCGTTGAGGTGAGGATCGTCGAAGAGTTGCTCGGGCCGTGCGATCGGCGCAAACGGCAGGCCCATCGCCTCGAACCGCGCCGACAGCGTCGCCGCGTCGTACGCGCCGAGCCGCTTCTGCAGTTCGGGGATCAGCCAGTCGCGGTTCTGCACCCGCCCCGTATTGGTGGCGATGCGCGGATCGGCGGCGAGATCGGCGAAGCCGAAGTCGCGGCAGAACACGGCCCATTGCGTGTCAGTGACAACACCGACGAAGACGCGCTCGCCGTCGGCGGCGGTGATGATGTCATAGACGCCCCAGGCGGCGACGCGCACCGACATCGGCTTCAAGGGCTCGCCGCTGATCGCGTGCTGGGCCATGTGCTGGGCGACCAGCATCACCGTGTTCTCGAACAGCGAGGCGACGATGTGCCGCCCGCGCCCGGTGCGATGGCGCTCGGTCAGGGCGGCGAGGACGCCGATCGCGCCGAACATTCCGCCCATGATGTCGTTCACCGACGACCCCGCGCGCAGCGGCTGACCGGGCGGCCCCGTCATCCAGGCGAGCCCGCCCATCATCTGCACCACCTCGTCGAGGGCGACGCGGTGGGCATAGGGCCCGTCCTGGAACCCCTTGTGCGAGACGTAGATCAGCCGCGGGTTGAGCGCCGAGAGCGCCTCCCAGCCGAAGCCGAGCCGGTCGAGCGCGCCGGGGCGGAAGTTCTCGCTGAAGACGTCGGCAGTGGCGACCAGCTTCAGGATCGCCTCGCGGCCCCGGCGGTCCTTGAGGTCGATCGCGATCGAGCGCTTGTTGCGGTTGCAGATCGGGAAGAATCCCGCGCCGGCGCCGACCAGCCGGCGCGTGTTGTCGCCCTCCGGCGGCTCGACCTTGATCACGTCGGCGCCGAGATCGGCGAGCACCAGCCCGCAGGTCGGCCCCATCACCATGTGCGCCATCTCGACGACGCGCAGGCCCTGGAGCGGCAGGGGGGGCGTCATGCCGCGCGGCGCACCTGGTGCAGATGCCCGTGCAGCGGCTCGCCCGGCAAGGCCTCCGCGAGGATCGCGCGCGCGCGCAGCAGGCCATCGAGATCGACGCCGGTGCGGAGTCCCATCTCCTCGAACATCCAGACCAGATCCTCGGTCGCGGCATTGCCGGAGGCGCCCGGCGCGAACGGGCAGCCGCCGAGGCCGGCGAGCGCGCCGTCGAACGCACGGATGCCGGCCTCGACGCCGGCGAGCGCATTGGCGAGCGCGCGGCCGCGCGTGTCGTGCAGATGGAGCGCGCCGAGCCTGTCGCCGACCGCGGCGCGGGTGCGCTCGACCAGCCGTTTCACCTGGCGCGGGTTCGCCATGCCGACGGTGTCGGAGAGGCAGAGATCCTCCGCCCCCGCCGCGACCAGCGCCTCGGCAAGGCGGATCACGTCGTCCTCGGGCACCGCGCCCTGCATGGAGCAGCCGAAGGCGGTGGAGATGCCGACCTCGACGGACGGGCGGCGCGGCGCGGCGCGCGCGAGCGCGATGATGCGGCGCACCTGCTCGACCGCCTCGAGCGGCTCCATGCGCACGTTCGCGAGGCTGTGCGCGCGCGAGGCCGAGACGGGCACGGTGAGCTTGTGCGCGCCGGCGGCGATCGCGCGCTCCGCCCCCTTGGCGTTCGGTACCAGTGTGGCGACGACGATGCCCGGGATGGTCAGCGCCTGGGCCACCACCTCGGCGGTGTCGGCGAGCTGGGGCACGAGATCGGGCCGGACGAACGAGCCGACTTCGATTTCCGGCAGGCCGGCGGCGGCGAGGGCAGCGATCCAGCGATGCTTATCGGCCGTCGCCATGATCGTGCTGGCGTTCTGCAGCCCGTCACGGGGCCCGACCTCGCAGATGAGGATGTCACGCTCCATGCCACGACCCTATCCCGGTGCCGCGCGGAATGGGATAGGGGAGCGCTCACCGGCGGCGTCGGGCGTTCACGCTCGTCCCACCGCGCGCTGTGCCCGCTCGGCCAGATCGAGCACGGCCTCGGACTCCGGCGCGCGGCGGACCAGCTCGTTCAGCGCGTCCATGAGCCGCGCCGCCCAGGCGCGCCGCGCCTCGGCCGGCGCATCGGGGACAGGGTGCGCGTCCAGGACGGCCAGGGCCTCGCGCGCGCTCTCGGCCGCCACGCCGTGCAGCCGCGGCGCGACCGGCTGGAGCTGCTGGCGCACGGCGGCGAGCTCGCCGAGGCGAAACTCGGCGCGGACGGTCATCGTCGGGCCGATCCCAGGGCCTGCAGTGCCCGCGCCGATGCCGATCCGCTCGCCCGTCGGCGCCGGCGCGGCGGTGAGCTCGAGCCCGCCCCACACCAGCGTCACGTGGCCTGCCGCCTGGAGCGCGGCGATCAGCCCGGGCAGGGCGGATCGCTGGATGGCGACCGCATCCGCCAGGCTCTCAACCTCGGCGGTCGAGAGCCGCGTCCCGTCGCGCTTCGCCTTCACCCGGAGCGCCCCCAGCAGCATCGCCGCCTGGTCCATCGCCTGATCTCCTCGCACGCGAAGTATCGCCAACGTAACACGCGGCAGCCGCGGCCGCGGAGGGATCGTGCGCCGCGGAAGCGCAAGCGGACGACCGCGCCGGGTCATCCGTTCTCGGCCGAGCCCTGCGCTCCGGTCGCGCGAGCATCGTCGATTTTGCGTTTGCGCGTCCGAGTCGCGGGGCGCAGAAGGTGCGATCGCGGCCGACGCCACACGGAGTAGCCCCGAGTCGATGCTGACGGTCCGGATCATCCCCTGCCTCGACGTCAAGGACGGCCGTGTGGTGAAGGGCGTCAACTTCCTCGACCTGCGCGACGCGGGCGACCCCGTCCAGCAGGCGCGCCTCTATGACGGCGCCGGCGCGGACGAACTCGCCTTCCTCGACATCACCGCCTCCGCCGACGACCGCGCCCCGATCCTGGACGTGGTCGCGCGCACGGCCGCATGCGTGTTCATGCCGCTCACGGTCGGCGGTGGCGTGCGCTCGGTCGAGGACATCCGCAGGCTGCTGCTGGCCGGCGCGGACAAGGTCTCGATCAATTCGGCGGCGGTTGCGCGGCCGGAGCTGATCAGCGAAGCGGCCCGGAAGTTCGGCAGCCAGTGCGTGGTCGCCGCGATCGACGCCAAGCGCGCCGCGCCGGGCCACTGGGAGGTGTTCACTCACGGCGGCCGGCGCGGCACCGGGCGCGACGCGGTCGCCTGGGCGCGCGAGGCAGCCGAGCGCGGTGCCGGCGAGATCCTGCTCACCAGCATGGACCGCGACGGCACCGGTGAGGGGTTCGACCTCGAGCTGACGCGCACCGTCGCCGCCGCCGTTCCAGTGCCGGTGATCGCCTCGGGCGGCGTCGGCCGGCTCGAGCACTTCGTCGAGGGCGCGCGCGCAGGCGCGACCGGCGTTCTGGCAGCAAGCGTGTTCCATTTCGGTACCTTCACGATCGCCGAGGCGAAGGCGGCGCTCGCGGCGGCGGGGCTGCCGGTGCGCCCTGCGCCGGCTGCGGCGGCGTGAGGCGGCCATGGCAAAGCCCGCCAGGACCGTGAAGAGGTCCGCCGCGCCGCGCACTCCGGACGCGACGATCCTCGACCGGCTGTTCGCGACCGTGGAGTCCCGCAAGAGCGCGGACCCGGCGCAGTCGCACTCGGCGCGGCTCCTGTCGCGCGGCACCGCGAAGGTGGCGCAGAAGCTGGGCGAGGAGGCGGTGGAGGCGGTGATCGAGGCCGCGCGCGGCAACCGCGAGGGCGTGATCACCGAGAGCGCCGACCTGCTCTACCACCTCATGATGGTGTGGGTGGACGCCGGCATCCGCCCCGAGACGGTCTGGGCCGAGCTCGAACGCCGCCAGGGCATAAGCGGCATCGCCGAGAAGGCCGCGCGCGCCCAGCCCGTGCTGCGCCGGCTCCCCGGCACCAGGAAGGTGTGGTAGGCGACGCGCTGCGTCGGCCATACGGAGCTCCGCCATGCCGGTCAGCGGCCTGCCGCCCTACGATCCCTCCAACGTCTTCGCACGCATCCTGCGCGGCGAGATCCCCTGCAGGAAGGTCTACGAGGACGCGGTCGCGCTCGCCTTCCACGACATCAACCCGCAGGCGCCGGTCCATGTGCTCGTCGTGCCCAAGGGGCAATACGTGTCGCTGGCGGATTTCTCCGCCAACGCCTCGGACGCAGAGATCGCCGGCTTCTGGCGCGCGGTCGGCAAGGTGGCGAGGGATCTCTCGCTGGAGATCTCGGGCTATCGGGTGCTGACCAACATGGGCGTGCACGGGCACCAGGAGGTGCCGCATTTCCACGTGCACATCTTCGGCGGCCGCAACCTCGGCCGCATGATTCCGGCAAAGGAATAACGGCGCCGGCGGCCGCGCGGCCGCCATCCCGCCGGGAACACCGCGAGGTTGACGAGCGGTGCGGCGCATGATGGGTTGGCGGCAGCACCAAAGGGAGGAGATCCATGCGCCTGCGACTGATGGCGGCGGTCTTCGCCGCCCTCCTGGCGGTGGGGCCTGCCCTCGCCCAGGCCGACATCTGCCCCGAACGGACCATCCGCTTCCTCGTCCCCTTCCCGCCCGGCGGCAGCACCGACGCGCTCGCCCGGCTGATCCAGCCGCGAATGAGCGAACTGCTCGGCCGCACGATCGTGGTCGAGAACCGCGGCGGCGCCGCCGGCTCGATCGGCACGGCGGTTGCGGCGGCCGCGCCGGGGGACGGCTGCACCGTGCTGTTCGTGTTCGACACCCACGCCACCAACCCGACGCTGATCCCGAACCTGCCGTTCGATACCAGGCGCGATCTCGCGGCCCTGATGCTGGTCGGCACCAACGCCATGGTGGTCACGGCGCACCGCTCCACCGCCTACACTGACTTCCGCCAAGTGATCGCCGAGGGCCGCCGGCCCGGCCGCGAGCCGGCCTACGGCACGATCGGCAACGGCAGCCTCGCGCATCTGGCGATGACGCAGCTGCAGCGGCTCGGCGGGTTCGGCATGACGCACGTGCCCTATCGCGGCGGCGGCCCGCTGGTGCAGGACGCGGCCGCCGGCAACGTGCCGCTGGCGGTGGCGACGATCGTGGTGCTGCGGCCGCAGATCGATGCCGGCACGATCCGCCCGCTCGCGATCACCGGCGCCGAACGCCACCCGGCGCTGCCGGACACACCGACCATGCGCGAGCTTGGCTTCGAGGGGTTCGAGGCCTATGCTTGGTGGGGTATCCTGATGCCGTCGCGCACGCCCAAGCCGATGCAGGCGCGCATGCACGCCGCGCTGGCGGAGGCGATCGGCCAGCCGCAGACGCGCGAGCGGCTCGCCGGCCTCGGCATGGATCTGCGCATCTCCGACCCGGAGACCTTCGCCCGCTTCCTCGACGCCGAGATCGAGCGCTGGGGCCGGGTGATCCGCGACAACACCATCACGTCGGACTGATCGCCGGGGCGCGAGGGCTTGACCTTTGTGCGCGGGCCGGCGCCCGCGCGGCGGGGCGGGCCGCCGCGCAGGCGCCGTGCCGAGGCCACTCCGCTCAGACGCGCACGAACCCGACCGTCTCCTCGACCTCGGCGAGCACGGGCGCGGCCAGCGCGCGCGCCCGTTCCGCGCCGCGGCGCAGGATCGCCTCGACCGTGCCGGGATCGGCCACCAGCCTGCGCATCTCGGCCGCGATCGGGCTGAGGCTCGCGACCAGCAGGTCGGTCAGCGCCGCCTTGAAGGCGCTGAAGGGCTTGCCGCCGTGCTCGGCCAGCACCGCGCCGTGGTGCATGTCGGCCAGCGCCGCGTAGATGCCGACCAGGTTGCGCGCCTCGGGCCTGCCCTCCAGCCCCGCCTCCTCGGAGGGCAGCGGCTCCGGATCGGTCTTGGCACGGCGCACCTTGAGCGCGATCGCGTCCGCATCGTCGGTCAGGTTGATGCGCGACTGGTCGGAAGCGTCCGACTTGCTCATCTTCTTGGTGCCGTCACGCAACGACATCACCCGCGCGGCGGGGCCGAGGATCAGCGGCTCGATCGGCGGGAACACGGCGCGCCGGTAGTCGTGGTTGAATTTCTGCGCGATGTCGTTGGCGAGCTCGAGATGCTGCTTCTGGTCCTCGCCCACCGGCACGCGCGTCGCCTTGTAGAGCAGCACATCCGCGGCCATCAGGTTCGGATAGGCGTAGAGGCCCACGGAGGCGTTCTCGCGGTCCTTGCCGGCCTTCTCCTTGAACTGCGTCATGCGGTTCAGCCAGCCGATGCGGGCGACGCAGTTGAAGATCCAGGCCAGCTGCGCATGTCCCGGCACCGCGGACTGGTTGAAGACGATGTGCTTCTCGGCATCGATGCCGCAGGCGACCATGGCGGCCGCGACCTCGAGGGTCGCCCGGCGCAGTTCGCGCGGCTCCTGCCAGACCGTGATCGCGTGCATGTCGACGACGCAGAACAGGCACTCGTGGTCGTGCTGCAGCTTCACCCAGTTGCGTAGCGCGCCGAGATAGTTGCCGAGATGCAGGTTGCCGGTCGGCTGCACGCCCGAGAAGATGCGCGGAAGCGGGGCGGTCATGGAGCGGTCCTTGTGGAGGGGATCGGGGCCGGCGTGATCGGGCGGGAACGCGCCGCGGTCAAGCCCGCCGGCGCAGCGTGCCGCGCAGCGCTGCGAGGTCGGTCACGCGAAGCGCGAGGGCTCCCGCGCCGAACACCGCCGCGCCGAGCGCGATCAGCAGGCCGAGGGCACCCCAGCGATAGCCCTGGGCGCGGAACAGCACGTCGAAGACGAGCGTCTGCGCGGCCCAGACCGCGATCCCCATCGCCGCGGCGGCGGCACCGAGGCGGGGGACGAACGCGCGCAGCCGCGCGTCGGGCGCGAGCCGGCCCTGGCGCCAGAGCCACAGCCCGAGCGCGAGCGCGTTCGCCCAGCCCGAGATCGCCGTCGCCAAGGCCACGCCGACATGCACGAGCGGCCCGATCAGCGCGAGGCAGAGAAGAATGTTCAGCGCCACGCAGACGATCGCCACCTTGACGGGGCTCGCGGTGTCGCCGCGCGCGAAGAACGCCGGCGCGAACACCTTCACCAGCACATAGGCCGGCAAGCCGAGGGCATAGGCGGCGAGCGCGGCGGCGGTCGCCGCTACGTCGCCCGGGCCGAAGGCGCCGCGGCCGAACAGCACATGCACGATCGGCCAGGCCGCGACCGCGAGCCCAACGGCGGCCGGCACGGTCAGCAGCAGCGCAAGCTCGATCGCGCGGTTCTGGGTCGCGAGCGCGGCCGAGCCCTCGCCCGCGCGCACCTGACGCGAGAGGGCGGGCAAGAGCGCCGTGCCGACCGCGGTGCCGATGACCCCGAGGGGCAGCTGGTGCACGCGGTCGGCATAGTAGAGGAAGGCGATCGAGCCGGGCGGCAGGAACGAGGCGATGATCACGTCCACCATCAGGTTGATCTGCGTCACGCCCGCGCCGATCGCGCCCGGCCCCATGCGCCGCAGCAGGAGCCGCACCTCCGGCGTCAGCCGCGGCAGCGGCAGCCGGAGCGGCATCCCCGCGGCCGCGACCGCCCAGCCGAGCACGACGAACTGGAGGATTCCTGCTGCCGCCACGCCCCAGGCGAGGCCGTGCGCCACGGGAAGCGAGAGCGATGGCGCGGCCGCCAGCCCGCCGATCAGCGCGAGGTTGAACAGCAGCGGCGCCGCCGCCGCGACGGCGAAACGGTCGAGTCCGTTCAGCACGCCCGAGAGCAGCGCGACCAGGCAGATCAGCATCAGGTAGGGGAAGGTGATGCGCGTCAGTTCGACCGCGAGCGCGAACCGTTCCGGGTCGCGGCGGAAACCCGGGGCGAGCAGCATCATCGCCTCCGGCATGAAGACGATCGCCGCCAGCGTCAGCGCCGCGAGGGCGGCGAGCAGGACCGCAAGCGCGCCCTCGGCGACGCGGCGCGCCTGCTCGCGACCCTCGGCGGCGAGACTGCCGGCGAAGAGCGGCACGAAGGCGGCCGAGAACGCGCCCTCGCCGAACAGGCGGCGAAAGAAGTTCGGCAGCTTGAGCGCGACGAAGAACGCATCCGCCGCCGGGCCTGCGCCCAGCGCCGCGGCGATCAGGATATCGCGGACGAAGCCGAGCACGCGGCTCGCGGCGGTCCAGCCGCCGACAGTCAGGACGGTGCGGAGCATCGGGAAGGACGCGGCCTGGACCGGTCAGGCCGCGGCGGGCTCGGCCCCGGACGCCCCGCGCTGCGGCTCGAGGGCGGCGAGCAGGGCTTCCTTCAGGCTCGCGAGCTTGCGCTCGTTCTCGATCTTCAGGCCGAACACGTCCTTGACGTAGAACACATCGACCGCGCGCACGCCGTAGGTTGTCACGTGGGCGGAGGCGATCTGCACGCCCTGTTCGCTCATCGCCGCGGTGACGTCGTGCAGCAGGCCCGGACGGTCGCGTCCGTTCACTTCCACCACCGTATGCGTGGCCGAGGCGTGGTTGTCTATCACCACGCGCGGCGGCACGTGGATCGCGCGCGTGCGCGGCGAGGGCGGTCGCGCCTTGCGGATCTCCTCGGCGATGCGCAGCCGCCCCGAGAGCGCCTGCTCGACCAGCACGCTCATGCGCGCGATGCGGTGCGGCGCGTCGAAGGCGCCGCCGGCGGCGTCCTGGATCCAGAACGTGTCGAGCGCCATGCCGTTGGTCATGGTGTGGATGCGCGCATCGACGATCGAGGCGCCGGCGACCGCGAGCGCCCCGGCGATCTTGCTGAACAGGCCAGGATGGTCGGCGGTGTAGACCGTCACCTCGGTCACGCCGCGCTCGGGCAGGACCACGGTCCTGATCGAGAGCGGCTGACCCGCGGCCGCGGCGTCGCGGATCAGGCGCGCGTGGCGCAGATGCGTCTCCGGGTCGAAGCCGAGCCAGTAAGGCGGGTAGCCGAGGGCGAGGAAGGACTCGCGGTCGGAGGCGTTCCAGCCCTCGGCCTCCAGGGCGGCGGCGGCGGCCTCCTTGGCGCGCGCGACGCGGGCATCGCGCTCCGGGACGTTGAGCCCGCCCGCCAGCACCTCGGCGACGCGCCAGTAGATCTCGCGCAGCAGCGTCGCCTTCCAGTTGTTCCAGATCTTCGCCGAGACGGCGCGCATGTCGGCCACCGTCAGCGCCATCAGGAGGCGCAGGCGCTCCGGGCTCTGCACGAGTTCGGCGAGGTCGAGGATGGTCTTGGGATCGTCGATGTCGCGCTTGAACGCGGTCTGGCTCAGCACGAGGTGGTGCAGCACCAGCCAGGAGACGGTCTCGGTCTCCTCGGCCGAGAGGCCGAGCCGGGGGCCGAGCTCCTGCGCGATCGCCGCGCCGAGCTCGGAATGATCGCCGCCGCGGCCCTTGGCGATGTCGTGCAGCAGCGTCGCCACGTAGAGGGCGCGGCGGGACTGCACCTGCCCGATCAGCGCGGTCGCGACCGGGGCGATGGCGGCAAGCTCGCCCTGTTCGAGCTGGTTCAGCACGCGCACCGCCTCGATCGTGTGCTCGTCCACGGTGAACACGTGGTAGCTGTCGAACTGCATCTGCCCGACCACGCGCGCCCAGTCGGGGATGAAGCGGCCGAGAATGCCGGCGAGGTTCATCACCTTCAGCCACTGCGCGCTGTCCATCTTCGGCGAGGCGACGAGGTCGAGGAAGGCGGCGTTCGCCTCCGGCGAGTCGCGCAGCCGCGCCGCCAGCCGCGCCTCCTGCACCAGCGCGCGCAGCGTCAGCGGATGCAGCTCGCGCCCGGTGTCGCGCGCGGCCTGGAGGACGCGGAACAGCAGGACCGGCTCGGCCGCGAAGCTGCGACCCGGGCCGAGCACCAGCTTGCCGGACTGGAGCGCGAAGCCGCGGGCGGCCAGCGCCGGCGGCGCCTCGGGCGCGAGCGCGGGCTGGCCGAGGGCGGCCCGTTCCACCACGGGTTCGATCGTCAGGGTCAGGCGGCGCACCTCGCGCGCGGTCAGGAAGTAGTGCTTCATGAAGCGCTCCACTCCCTGGACCGCGCCGTGGCGCGTGTAGCCCATCGCCGCGCCGATCACCGGCTGGAGGTCGAAGGTCAGCCGCTCCTCGGCGCGGCCGGTGGTGTAGTGGAGATGGAACCGCACCGACCAGAGGAACTCGGCGGCGCGGCGCCACGCGCGCACCTCGCCCTCGGTCATCAGCGGCCCGCCCGGCAGCGCCGGATCGGCGGCATCCTCGAACCGCGCGATGCCGCTGGTGTGCCGCATCAGCCAGAACAGGGTCTGCAGGTCGCGCAGCCCGCCCTTGCCGTCCTTCACGTTCGGCTCGAGCAGGAAGGCGGAGTCGCCGTATTTGCGGTGCCGCTCGGCGCGCTCGGCGCGCTTGGCGGCGAAGAACGCGGCGGCCCCCTGGCGCGCGCAGTCCTCGCGGAAGCGCGCGGCGAACGCGTCGAACACCGCCCGGTCGCCGGCCAGGAAACGCGCGTCCAGCAGCGAGGTGCGGATGGTCTGGTCGCTGCGCGACTGCGCGATGCACTCGTCGATGCTGCGCGTCGCGTGGCCGACCTTCAGCCCGAGATCCCACAGGAAGTAGAGCATGAACTCGACCACCTGCTCGGTGCGGGGCGGCTCCTTCCACGGCGTCAGGAACAAGAGGTCGAGATCGGAGAAGGGGGCGAGCACGCCGCGGCCGAAGCCGCCGGTGGCCGCGAGCGCCAGCGCCTCGCCGGCGGATTCCACGCCGGGCGGATAGACCACGCGGGTGGTCCAGCGATGCAGCAGCTGGACCGTCTCGTCCATCCGCGCCGCGAGCAGCCGCGCCGCGGCGAGCCCCGACAGGCCCGCCTCGAAGCGCGCCTTGGTGTCGGCCTGGAGGCGTCCAAGGTGACGCCGGAACAACGCCAGCGCCTCCTCGCGCGGCGGATTGGCACCGTTGCGCGGCAGCGCGTCGAGTTCGGCGGCGAGCGCGCCGGCGTCCGCCGGCGGGGCTGCCCTGCCCCCTCCGGCGGCGGAGGGCAGTCCGCCGACAGCTTGGTCCATGAGACAGTGTAACCGTATTTCGCAGTCGCGAAGAAGGGGGACGCAGCAGCCTGTCCGCTCGGCAGGGCACGTCCATCGTGGCACGCCCCCCGGCGCGCCTCGGTGCCGCGCCGCAGGCGGCGCCGTCGTGGTCAGGCGCGACGGGCGATGCCGCGCATGAAGCTGTCGCGGATGCGCACCGGATCGCGTTCCGTCTGGGTGACCGCCGGCTGGTCGTCGATCCGCGCGGCGATGAACCAGGGCCCCGGCGCGCCGAGCGCGCGCGCCGCCAGGGCGTCGAACTCCGCCTCGTCGGCGGCCCAGTGGCTCTCGGCGATGCCGGCGGCGCGCGCGATCGCGACCAGGTCGGTGCGCGCGGCGGCGGCCGGCGTCGGCTGCGCGCCGGTGATCTGATAGATGCCGTTGTCCCAGACGACGATGATCAGGTTGCGCGCGCGCCGCGCCGCGACGGTGGCGAGGCAGCCGAGTTGCATCAGCAGCGACCCGTCGCCCTCGAGCGCGATCACGGTGCGGTTCGGCTGCGCGATCGCCACCCCGAGCGCGATCGGCACCGCAAGCCCCATGCTGCCGAGCATGTAGAAGTTCTCCGCCCGGCGGCCGGCGGCCCAGAGATCGAAATTGGTGTTGCCGATGCCCCCGATCACGGCCTGGTCGGACAACTTCGCGACGAGACGCCGCGTCAGCTCGGCGCGGCTCATCACCTTGGCGTTGTGCAGCGCGTGCATGGCCGGGCTCATGCCGGGAACCGCTTCCCGCCGGTCAGCAGCGGCGACAGGATGAGGCAGGCGGGCGCCTGGGTGGCGAGCGCCTGGCGGATGGTGCGGTCGACGACGAACTCGGTCTCGTCGAGCCGCGTGATCGTGTGGTGGTCGATGCCGAGCGCCGCCAGCACCGGGCGCAGGGTGCGGCAGACCATCGCCTGGCCGAGATTGAACTCGCCGAGCGTGCCGCGCTCCGAGACCATCATCACGAGCGGGATCTGGCAGGCGCAGACGAGGGAGGCGAGCACGTTCGCCAAGGTGGCGAAGCCGGAGGTTTGCATCAGCACGACGCCGCGCATCCCGCCCATCCAGGCGCCGGTGACGATGCCGACCGCCTCCTCCTCGCGTGCCGCGGGGAACGCGGTAAAGAACGGATCGGCCTCGACCGCGGCGATCAGCGGCGCAAGCACGCGGTCGGGCACGTAGGTGACGAGGCGCACGTCGTTCTGCCGCAGCGTCGCGGCGACGATGCCGTGCCAGGTGGCGCTCGGCGTGCCGTCCATGCGTGGTTCCTCCGAGGCTCGGGCCGGTGGCGTTGTCGCGCCTTCGGCCGGCGCCGTCCAGGCGAGGCACGCGGATGAAGCCCCGGGATGACCATGGCGGCGCGGGCGATCGCTGCGGAGAGGGCGTGGCCTCCGCTCGCCTGCGGGCCGGGCGCGGCGGCGCTGGCGCGCGGCGATGCGGCGCTGTTGCGCGCCTCGGCCGAAGGCGCTCGGGATGCGGATGTGCCGCCGGCAGGCTCCCATCCGGGCGGGATCGCCCGCGTGCGCGCGCATCGGGGGGATGCGGGCGCATCGCGCCGGTGACGGGGGGTGGCGGATCGCCGCAAGGACGCCGCCCGCACGCGCCGGCCGTCCCGGCAGGGAGGCCCACGTTTCGCCGCGCCGCAGGGGCGCGCAACCGGCGTCCGCCTGTTGCACAACGATCGAGCGGATCGGACAGGCTGCTGGGGCAGACCGCGCACGGCTGGACCCAGCCGTGTGCGTGAAGATGCTCGGACGGGCTGCCCGGAGCGGTTGCCACCCGTGTGGAAACCGCTCTAGCAGCCTGTCGGATTTGCTCGATCATTCCGCAACGGTCGACTGGGCGTTGCGAGAAGGCGGCCTTGCAAGGACACACCGCGGCCATGTCGCCCGCCGAATCGCAACCTTGCTGCGTCGCGAGGCTGAATCCGGCAGACTGCTAGACCTTGGCGGTGCCGTGCGGCGCCGCCGCCTCGGCCGGCGCATCGGTCGGCGCCTCGCCGGGCAAGGTGAGGCGGAACACCGTCCCCGCGGGCCCGGTGCTCTCCAGCGCGATGTCGCCGCCATGGGTGCGCATCACGTCGCGCGCGATCGCGAGCCCGAGCCCCGTGCCACCGCGCCGGCCGGAGGCGAAGGGGCTGAACAGCGCCTCGCGGACCTTCGGCGGCAGGCCCGGCCCGTCATCGGCGACGGTGATCGTGACGGCGGCGCCCTTGGCCGCCCTGACGACCACCCGCCGCGCCCCGGCCTCGAAGGCGTTGCGCAGCAGGTTCAGCAGCACGCGGAACAGCTGGTCGCGGTCGGCGAGCACCTCGATGTCGGGCGGAACCCGGTTCTCGACCATCGCGAGCGCGTCGCGCGCGACCGCCTCGGCGGCGCGCGCCGCCTCCTCGACCAGCGGGGCGAGGGCGAAGCGGCGCAGCGCGAGCGGCGGCGGTCCCTCGCGCGCGTAGTCGAGCGTCTGCTTGCAGAGCGCCACCGCCCGCTCGATTGAGGAGAGCAGCGTCGGCGCCATCTGCCTGACCTTCGGGTCCTCGCTGGTGGTCAGGCGGTCGGAGATCATCAGGGCGGTCGCCAGGATGCCGCGCATGTCGTGGTTGATCTTGGTGACCGCGGTGCCGAGCGCCGCCAAGCGCGACTTCTGCCAGAGCGCGCGGCGGAGTTCCTCCTGCATCGCCGCGAGCTCGATCTGGGCGCGGCCGATCTCGTCGTCGCGCGCGGGCGGGCCGAGCGCCGGGGGCGCCGCCTCCGGGTCCTTGCGGAAGGCGACGATGCTGCCGGTCAGCCGCCGCATGGGCCGCACCAGCAGCCAGTGCAGTGCCAGGAACAGCAGCACGCCCGCCGCGAGCGAGATCGCCAGCGCCTCGGCGAGGATCCGCGCCAGCGCCAGATGCATGTCACGCTGGAGCGCTCCCGTCTCCATGACGATGTCGACGACAGTGCCGGGCGCCTTCGGACTCGGCCCGATCACCCGCATCAGCCCGGGCGTCGGCGCGACCAGCAGCATGACCACGTGGGCGGCGGCGCGCGGCAGCGCGATGGCGGCGAGATCGACCGTCCGGACGATCGGCCCCTCGAACGGCCGGGCGAGGGCCAGCACCCGCTGATCGGCCTTGCGCAGGCTCACCACCTCGACGCCGGCGAGGCGCAGGAGCTGATCCTCGAGCTCCTCGTCGACCATCTGGTCGGGGGCGGCCTCGAGGGCGAGGGCGGCGAGATGCGAGGCAGCGATGCGCGTGCCCAGCCAGTCCAGATAGGCGCGGCCGAGCGAAGGCAGGAGGATCAGCCCTTGCGCGACCATGACGAAACCGACGGTCAGCCAGAGCAGGCGGATCGACAGGCTGCGCGCCGGGCGCGTCTGGTCGGGGCGGCGGTCGGCCATCACCACCCCAGCTTACACCACGGCGCCCGCGACTCGCAGGGAAGGCGCGCGGCTCAGCCCAGGTGGCGGTCGAGGAAGGCGTAGGTGCGCCGCCAGGCGAGTTCGGCCGCGGCCGGGTCGAAGCTCGCCCGCGCGTCGCAGCCGAAGCCGTGCTGGGCGTTGGCGTACACGAAGATCTCGACATCCTTCTGCGCCGCCCGGATCGCATCGACATCGGTCAGCGGGATCGAGGCGTCCCGCTCGCCGAAATGCATCTGCACCGGACAGCGGGGATGCTCCTCGCGGGTCGCGGCGATGCCGCCGCCGTACCAGCACGACGCGGCGGCGAAGCTGGCCGTGCGCGTGGCCCCCCACCAGGCGATCGTTCCGCCCCAGCAGAAGCCGATGATGCCGCGCCTGGCACCGTCGGGCAGCGCCGCGGCGGCGGCCTCGATGTCGGCGACCGGGCCTTCGTTCGGGATGCGCGCGCGCAGCTCGCGCCCGCGCGCGAGGTCCGCGGCCGTGTAGCCGAGCTCGACCCCGCGCTCGGCGCGGTCGAACAGCGCCGGGCAGACCACGGCGTAGCCGCGGCTCGCGAGCCGGTCGCAGACCGCGCGCATGTGGGCGTTCACGCCGAAGATCTCCTGCACCACGACCAGGCCGCGCGCCGCGCGCGCCGGTCCTGTGCTGTAGGCGGAGAGG